>Ga0055584_100000589_pt1 | contig 34667 bp, 27 predicted proteins | sample OSDHelmetaG_FD_58716 | JGI IMG/M metagenome (GOLD analysis project Ga0055584, IMG submission 58716) | Pelagic marine sediment microbial communities from the LTER site Helgoland, North Sea, for post-phytoplankton bloom and carbon turnover... | ecosystem: Environmental > Aquatic > Marine >... | reverse complement strand
AGGGCAAGTCCTGCGACAAGGGCAAGTCCTGCGACAAGGGCAAGTCCTGCGACAAGGGCAGCTCCTGCGACAAGGGCAAGTCCTGCGACAAGGGCAGCTCCTGCGACAAGGGCAGCTCCTGCAGCAAGGGCAAGTCTTGCGGTCTCAGCAAGCTCGCCTGCGCCGTCGCGTGCGCCGTCGACCTGACCGACGACCAGGCCACCGTCATCGACGGCCTCGTCGCCGCCCACGCCGACGCCATGGCCCCCCGCAAGGCGGTCCTCAAGCAGCTCAAGCAGGACCTGCGCGCCGCCTGGGAAGCCACCCCCATGGACGCCGCCGTGGTCCAGGCTCGCGGCGAGGCGCTGCGCGCCATGAAGGCCGACATGGCCAACGCGCGCTTCCAGACCAAGCTCGCCGTCGCCGGCCAGCTGACCAACGACCAGTACCAGGCCGTCGACCACCTGTTCTCGGCCTGCAAGTGCAGCGGCAGCAAGTCCGCCTGCTCGGGCAAGTAGCCGAGTTCTGATCGCCCGCCGCAGCCGACCGGTTGCGGCGGGCGAACGGCTGGCTTCAGCCGCCCCGAAGCCGACCTCCCGCTCCCCTCAGCGGCCCGGCCCCAGAAGCGGGCAAACCGCGCCGCTCAGCGGCCTGTCCAGGTCGGCGGGCGCTTTTCGGCGAACGCCCCCAGCGCCTCGGTCAGGTCCTCGCTCTGCAGGAACGCCGAGTTCCAGGCCGCCACGTAGTCCATGCCTGCCTGCACCTGCGGGCGGATGGCCTGACCCAGGACGCGCTTGACGCCCTGCACGACGAGCGGCGGGTTCCCCGCGATCTGCTCGGCCAGCTCCCGCGCCCCCGCCAACAGCTCCTCGTCGTCGCCGTAGACCCGGCTGACCAGCCCCAGGCGCTCGGCCCGCGCGCTGTCCACGTCGCCGCCCGTCAGAGCCAGCTCAGCCGTGGCCGCGTGCCCGATGATGTGGGGCAGCCGCTGCAGGCTCCCGACGTCGGCCACGATCGCCATCTTCGTCTCGCGCACGCTGAACTTCGCCCCGGCCGAGCACACCCGCACGTCGCAGGCGGACACCAGGTCCACCCCGCCACCGATGCACCAGCCCTGCACCGCGGCAACCACCGGCTTGTCGGCCAGCGCGATCGTGTCGATGGCCTGCTGCCACCGCTCGATGAGCTTGCGCAGCTGGGTCCGAGGCGCGGCCGTGTTCTCTCCGAACAGCAGCGGCCCCAGCTCGACGCCCAGGCCCACCAGATCGAGCCCGAAGCTGAAGTTGTCGCCCTCGGAACGCAGCAAGAGCACCCGAACCGCGGGGTCGGCGTCGGCCCGCTGCACGACCTCGGGCAGCTCGCGCCAGAAGGCGCTGCCCATGGCGTTGCCCTTCTTGGGGCGGCACAGAACGACTTCGGCGACGGCGCCGCGGATCTCCAGACGAACGGACTCGGCAGACTCGGACATGGGGGCTCCTCTTCGGGGCGCGCAGGATGACACGGAGAGTACGAAGCCCGCACGCCACCCGGGTGTTGCTCCGGCCTTGCGTGCTAGACCGCACAACACCATGCGGACGACCCTCCTCGCCTCCTTGTTGATCGGCTTCGCGACAGGCTGCGTCGCTCCCCTGAACCCCTGCGTGTGGGATGAGGATCAGGGCATCGTGCTGAACCGGGCCGAGTGCCCCGATCGCTGCTACGTCGACGCCGACGGCGACGGCGCGGGCAGCGAGGAGGAGCCCATCCTGCTCGGCGTCGGCGAGGACTGCGAGGGCCCGAACCGGGCCGACGTCGGCGGCGACTGCAACGACGCCGACGACAACAACTTCCCCGGCAACGTCGAGGTCTGCGACGGCCGCGACAACGACTGCAACGACAGCGCCGACTTCGACGCCGAGGAGGAGCACCGCGAGTCCGACGACCCCAACGACGACGACTACTACCAGTACTCGTGCACGCCGCTGCCTTCGGTGCGGGTGTTCGTCCGCGGCGGCAGCGTGCTCAACGGGCAACCGTTCAGTGGCCGCGACAACGAGGTCCTGGTGTACGAAGGCGACCCGTTGGTGGGCGAGCTGAAGCTCGAGGTCCACCTCCCGCCGAGCCTGCGGGAGCTCATCGGCGCCGGGTTCCACCTGCCGGGCGAGGGTGAACACCGCGACGCGTTTGAGGCCATCTGGGATCCCGTCGCCGGCAACCTCGCCGATGACCACGGCGTCTTCCCCATCGAGATCGAGTTCGACGGCTCGGAGTTCGTGCCCGCCGCCGACGAGGACACCGAGCTGGCCTTCCTCTCCGTCGCCGCGGGGTTTGGCGGAAAGCTGGACAGCCCCGAGCCCCTCTTCGCCCTGAGCGCCCAGCACCTAGGCGCCCTGACCGACCCCGTCTACTGCTGCGACGACTGCCCCGGCGACCCCGCGCCCTGCCCTCCGTTGTGGGACCCCCCGGGTCAGCTGGGCGAAATCGATCAGGACCTGGCCGATCTCGACGACCTCGACTTCGCGGCCTGCCGCACCTTCGGCAACGCCCGCCTCCCCTTCCTGGTGGCGGGCCTCGACGGCGACCAGGAGCGCTGCGAGTTCGTGCCCGCCGAACCCGGCGAGCCCCAACCCGAGGGCGACTGCGTGCCGATCCTCTCCGGCGTTGAGGTCGGATGCGCGTCGGTGGGGCTGCGCATCGAGACCCGGGGAGAAGACGGATGATCGCCGGGCTGCTGCTGCTCCTGCTGCCGGTGCTCGCCCAGGCCGAAACGGCCGTGGTCTACGACTCCACCCTGACCGAGGCCGACGTGCGCGCCGCCTGGCTGCAGCAGGAGGGACGCGAGGTCGCGGTGCGGTTCGTGTCCGTCGACGCGATCTTCGACCCGGCTTCTCCCGCCGTGCTGCTCGGCGACGCCGCGGCGGTCCCCTGCGCGGGGGAGCCCGCCACCGCCGCCGACCTGGACACCCTCAACCAGAGCGTCCAGTTCCTGTCCCTGGAGATGGACTACCTGGCCGCCACCGCCGCGCTGCGCGACATCGAGCTGCTGCTGCCCTGCCTGGTCGAGGTCCCCGGCAACGATGCCCTGAGTCGCTACCACTTCATGCGCGGCCTGATCGCGTGGCACGCCGACGGCGAAGCGACGGCCACCCGCCGCTTCGAGGAGGCCCTGCTCACCGCGCCGTTGCTGCAGTGGGACCCCCGGCACCCGCCCCAGGTCCGGCCCGCCTGGGACCGCGCCCTGGAAGGCGCGCTGGCCGCGGAGACCGCGTTCTTCTCGGTGTCTCCCGGCGTCATCGAGGCCGGCACGTTCTGGGTCGACGGACGGGCCTTGGACCGGCGCACCCGCACCGCGACGCTGTACGAAGGCACCCACCTGCTGCAGTGGACGCCCGACTCGGGCGCTGGGCGGTCCTGGCTCGTGCCCGTCACCGGGGGCCAGTTCGTGACGCTCGTGGCCCGGGCCGACGCCATCCGCTCCCTGGTCGAAGGCCAGGCCGACCCCGGCGTCACCGCGTACGCACTGCAGCAGGCGCTGGCGCCCGTGGAGCTGCAGTCGGGCGGCCAGCTCGCCGTCGCCCAGGACTTGGACCTCGTTCTCTTCCACGAGTACGACGCCGCGGCCGGCCGCTGGCGCCTGGCGGACGTCGAAGCGTTGGAGCGCTGGCGACGCAACGGCCGGACCATGCGGGACGTGGGGATCGGGCTGTCCGTGGGCGGAGCACTGCTCGGCGGAACCGGCCTGGTGCTCGCCCTGGAAGGCTCAAACAAGGCGTCGGGTCTGTCGGCCGGTGTGTTCGAGGGCGACGGCGCTCCCTTCGGCGAGCGGGAACTGCTCGACGACATCGCCGCCGACTACAACGCCGCCCGCGAACGCCACGGGTTGGGGGTCGTGCTCGGCGCCGTCGGGTTCTCGTTCACGATCACCGGCGTGCCGCTCAGCGCCCTGGGCGCCCAGCGGGCGCGGGCTCAGCAGGCGTCGCGTCGCAGGCGCTGACCGGCCGACGGCGCCGGGTCGTCAGTTCCCCAGCGGGAACCGCTGGCAGAGCCGGTAGGGCGCGGCGAAGTTCTGGGCCCGGCTGGTGGTGGCGTCTTCGTCGATGGTGACCGGCGGCTCGAAGTCGCCGTTGCCCAGCCCCCGCAGGTAGACGGCGCGGCTGCCGCCAGTCCACGCCGCCTGGTGCTTGTAGCCCATGAGCAGGTCGTCGTTGCCATCGAAGTCCCAGTCGAAGGCCCGCAGGTTGAACGACACCCCCATGTTGTCGCCGCCCGACTCCGCCGACGGGTTCACGTCGAACGCCTCGAAGGCGCCGGCCTCGTCGAAGTCGAAGCCCTGGGGCCCCAGCATCCCCGGCACGAACCAGGCCGAGCCCGCGTCGCCGTCGTCGTCCATGCCGAGGACCACGTCGCCCAGGTCGTCGCCGTTGAAGTCGCCAAAGGCGATGGCGTTGACGGGGCTGTCGCCGATCCCGCCGGGCGAGTTGAACTGGAACAGCTCGCCGGCCGCCAGCTGAAAGGTGCCGTCCCCCTGCCCCGCCAGAACTGTGACCTTGCTGGGGCCGTTGCCGCCGTTGCTGTGGGTGACGACGGTGAGGTCGCGGTTGCCGTCCCCGGTCACGTCGACGGCGTCGCGGCTGAAGCGGGCGACCCACTGCCCCGCCGCCCACGTCGACAGGTCGATGGCTTCCTGGCGGACAAAGGCGCACCCAGCGGGGTTGGCGGGGCTCTCGGTCCAGGCGCAGTTGGCGGGGCCGTTGGGGCCGGCGTTGAGGTAGCTGTGGACCCGCAGCGCCGTGAGGTTCCCCGTCGGCACCGGCTCGTACTCCACCGCCATCAGGTCGATGAGGTCGTCGTGGTCGAGGTCCGCGGCCATGGACCAGAACGTGCGGTCCAGGCCCGGGTCCACCAACCGCTGGGACAGCGACGTGGGGCCGGTGATGCGGCTCATCCACCACAGTTCCCGGGGCTCGGCGGGGCTGCTGGGGTCGGGGTCGCCCAGGGCCAGGAAGTCGGTGGTTCCGTTGCCGTCGAAGTCGGAGATGGCGAACGACGTGTACCGGTAGTCGGTGTTGGCGGTGTCCCCGAACGGGATGCCGGTCTCGATGGGGGACGCGAACGTCCCGTCGCCGTTGGTCAGGCGCAGGTTGATGGTGCCCAGCGCGTTGGCCCCGAGCAGGTAGGCGGGAACGGGTCGCGGGGGTACAGGTCCAGGGGGTCGGGCACGCCGTCGAGGTCCGTGTCGGCGCTGAACGGATCGGAGACCGCACAGTCGACGCCGTACACCACCTCCTCGGCGTCGGAGATCCCGTCGCCGTCGGCGTCGCTGGCTCCGTTGCCGGGTCAGGCCGCTAGCGCAGCGGCTTCCGCCGATCCGGCACATCGGGGCGACCGCGGTGGATGCGCAGGGACGTGCCCGGCTCGTCGGGGGACTCGAAGACGGTGTGCCAGCCGGGGGGCAGAGCGGGCCTCGTGGCCGCCGCGATGACGCGGGCGTCGTGGGGCGTGAGGTTCACGCAGCCGTGGCTGCGCGGTGTGCCGAAGCCGTCGTGCCAGAAGGCCACGTGCAGCGCGTAGCGGGGCCAGAAGTGCATGACGAAGGGCACCTCTTCGACGTGGTAGGGGTCCTCGGCGTCGGCGCGGCTGGCCATGTCCCAGTGCAGCAGTTTGTCGCCGATGCGGTAGAGGCCCAGCGGCGTCCGGTTGGGCGTGCCGAGCCCCGTCGAGACCAGCGTCGCGTAAGTGGCGCCCTCTTGATCCCGCAGGGTCAGCACCTGCTGGTCCAGATCCAGGTCGATCCAGGGCCCTGCATCGTCCAGGGGCGGCAGGAGCCGGACCCGATGCACGCGCCAGGCGGCGATCCAGCCTTCGACCGGGCGCACCGCGCGGAGCCAGCGCCGCTCCGGCGGTCCGACCTCCTCCCCGTTCGTCCACACGATCTCGCGGGCCGTGGGCTCCGCGAGGACCGGGCTGATCAGCGACGGCCTCTGCCGCACCCGCCCGCCCCCGGGGCGCACCCACGCGGGCAGTTCCCCGTCGATGGCGACCCCCTGGAATCGCGACGGCGCGTAGAGGGACACCTCGTCCAGCCGCACGAACCGGCCGTCGGGCAGGACGAGGATCGAACCCTCGTCCGCCTCGACGACCGCCCGGAAGTGGTGTGCGCGTCCGGCCTGAAGCTGCTCGGTGGTGGGCGCGCCCCGCCGCGCCGACTCCAGGTCCTCGTGGATCCAGCCGGGGGCCCCGACCTGGCGCCGGGCGTAGACGTAGGGCAGGACGCGGTCGGCGTCGGGGCCCTGGCGGCGCGGATACTCGGCGGTGGTGAGGTAGGCGGAGCGCTCCGAAGGCCGCGGCGGGTCGAAGGCGACGAGGGCGTGCTCGGTCCGCGGCTCGCGGTCGGTGGGCACCACGAAGCTGGCGCAGATCCAGCCCCGCTCCCCCAGGCCGAGCCAGCCTTGCAGGCAGGCAGGCCCCACGGCCCAGCGGTCGGCCCGCACGACGGCGCCCTGGAGCAGCTGCCCCTTCCGGGGGCTGGCCGCATCGGGCCGACGCCTCACGTTCAGGGCAACGAGCGCCTCGAAGGAAGCCGGCAGGGGCGTGGGCGGCGCGGCGGCCTCGGACACGTCTTCGCCGTCGGGGGGAGCGGGTTCGAAGCCGTCGTCTTCCCCGGGGGGAGTGGGCTCCGACGGGAGTTCCCCATCGGCGGACGCGGGCTCGGACGCAAACGCGGCCCCCGCCGTCGCCACCAGCAAGGCGGCGATCAACGGCAGCGAAGGAGCTCGGAGGAAGCCAGCCATGCCGGGTCGTCGAAGTAGGCAAACAGAGGGCTGCCGCCCGCGATGGCGTCGATGAGGGCGCGCGAGATCTCCGGCCGCACGGCGGGGCAGCCCCAGGAACGGCCCAGCCGACCGTGCCGGGCGACGAAGTCCGCCGTCGCGTAGTCGGCGCCGTGCACGACGATCGCGCGCTCCCGGGCCCGCCCGTTCCAGCCCGGCTCCAGGCCATCCAAGCGGAGCGAGTGGCCGTGCTTGCCGGTGTAGGTCTCCGCCGTCACGAAGAGCCCCAGGCTGCTCTGGTGGCTTCCCTGCACGTCGCTGAAGTCGCGGGCCTGGTCGGCGCCGGTGCCCTGGCCGTGGGCCACGAGTTCTTCGAAGAGCACGGACCCGTCGGGGTCCAACACCCACAGGCGCGGCTCCGACGAAGGAAGGCGGTAGTCGATGACGGTGAGCAACTGCCCCGACTGCAGGTCGCCGCGCTTCACCGCGCAGTCGACCGCCTGGCGGGCGCTGGAGACGACGTCGGCCCGCGGGGCAGCCACCGAAGGGGTCGCCAGCAGCACGGCCAGGAGGGTCAGGAGCATGCGCACGCCGACAAGTCTGGGGTCGCGACGTCGGCGGCGCCAGGGCTGCGTTCGCTCCTCCAGACGGAGACCGGCGGCTGGGCGCCGCGGCGACAGAGTCCCGGGGCCGGCCCGACGAGCTCCGTCCCGTGGATGGGCTCCGCCGCCCCCGACGGACCCTTGAGGACCCGCGCGCACGTGAGGGCGGAGCGACCGGCCGTGGGTCGAGGCCCCCCTTCTCCCAGCCCCCGCGCCCCCGCCGTGGAGCGGGGCGCACAGGCAGATGGCCGCTTGGCGGACCCTTACGCCTCGTCGAAAAAATATTTGACCCGGGGTCGTCGCCCTGTGTTAGCTAGTACAGAAGTGTTTTATGGACACGAAGTCTATGAACGTGGGCGCCAATGACTGGCAGCCCTGAGGAGCACAGGATGTTGCACAACACTGGAATCAGTGGTCGGTTCGGGAACCTCGCGACGGTGGTCGCGGTCGTTGGCGCCTCGAGCCTCATGGCAAGTTGCGGGGTGTTCGACGAGAACTTCGCCCGCGTCGATGCCCCCCCCACCCCATGCTGGACGCCGCCCCCGAGGATCGGGCGCTCGCCGTCGTCGCCGCCCTCTGGAACGGCCAGGTCGAGTTCGAGAACCCCGATCAGCAGGCCATGCTCATGCAGATGCTGAACGGGATGGTCGGCCCCGCCCACGCGCAGGCCGCCTTCGACACCTGCGGCCCGCTCAGCCAGCCCGACTTCGCCACCATGTCGATGCAGGGCTCGACGGGCACCTTCGGCTCCGGCCTTGAGCCCATTGACCTCGACGCGCACAGCAGCTTCTGCTGGAACTCCGAGGGTCAGGCCAACAGCAACGCCAGCAACCAGCTCTACAAGAGCTTCGCGATGGCCGGCGTCATCGCCACGTGCTCCTGGGGCGAGACCTACAACCTCTCGGGCTCCGGCGCTTACCGCTCGACGGGCCCCGACGGCAAGGACGTCTACGGCTCGTTCGCCATCACCGGCGAGACGGCCAACGGCACCTACGACTGCTCGATGGGCCTGGTCAACGCGCCGGCCATCGGCGACGAACTCCTCGGAGACACGGTCCAGTCCGGCTCCTGCACCGACCAGGGCGGCCGCGCCTTCTCGGACTGGACCGGGCTCAGCGCCGGCGCCTCCTGCGTCCTCTCGGTGGGCAACGCGCCGGTCTACGACGCACCCAACGCCGTCTGCGGCGACGCGAGCGCCGACTACGCCCTGAGCGCGGTCGAGTTCGACGGCAGCGGGAGCACCCACCCGAACAACGCCCTCCTCACCTACTCCTGGACGCTCAGCGCGCCCGAGGGTTCCGCCTCGGTCCTCGCTGACGCGAACACGGCCTCGCCGAGCATCGTCACCGACCTCGCCGGCGAGTACGAGGCGACCCTGACGGTCACCGGCCCCGACGGCCAGAGCGACAGCTGCACGCAGGTCAGCTCCGCGGTGCCCTACGAGAACTTCCGCGCCGAGATGTACTGGACCACCCACACCGACGACATGGACCTGCACCTGCTGCGGCCCTACGGCACCAACAGCCTCCGGTCGCAGGGTGACTGCTACTACTCGAACACGAACCCCAACTGGGGCTTCTCTTCGGAGTCCGCCGACGACCCGCGCCTCGACATCGACGACATCTACGGCATGGGTCCCGAGAACATCAACATCGACGACCCGGCCCTCAACCCCGAGTTCACGGGTTGGTACCAGGTGGTGGTCCACGACTACCCCTGGACCATCTGGGACGAGGGCTCCAACGAGGTCGTGGTCAACCTTTACCTCAACGGCGTGATTTCCCGCACCTTCACCTTCGACCTGCCCGGCGAGGACGACTACTACTACGTCGCGAAGGTGCACTGGCCCTCGGGCGACATCGTCGAGTGCAACGGCCTGTCCGGCTGCCCCTAGTCTGGCCTGGCGGGGGCTCGCAACCGAGCCCCCGCTGGCGAGTCCGGCGCTTCCGCGCCTGACTCAACATCGCTCAGCACTTCCGCACACCGCCTCGGCCCCCATCTGGGAGCCGGGGCGGTCTGCGTTCTGGGGAGGGTCGTTCGCGAGACCTTGGGCCACCGGCGGCAGGCCGCGTCCACTCCATTGGGGGGAGGGCCGCATCTGCAGGGTGCACCGACATTGGCTCGCGCCGTGCAGTCCAGGGGGGAATGAGCACGCACCGCCCCAGCCGCCGCGTCGTCTTGAGCAGCGCCGGCCTGCTGGTGGTGGGCGCCGCGATGGGCGGATGCGGGAGCGCAGGGGCCGCGGAGCTTCCGCCCGGCGTGTTGCTGCCGCCCACCAGCAAGGACCTCAAGACGTTCTTGTCCGAGTGCATCCGCTGCTTCCGCTGCGGCGAGGTCTGCACGGCCGGTTGCATTGAGTTCCATCCGTTCTGGGCCGGTCCGCGCCTCGCCGGCACGCCGTACCTTGTCCCGCGGATCGCGGGCTGCAACACGTGCATGCGGTGCACCACCGTGTGCCCCACCGACGCCCTGACGGCGACGGAGCCGGACGAGGCCAGCGTGCTGGAGTTCGTGGACATGGGCCTGGCGGCGGTGGACGAGGGCTTGTGTCTTTCGCACCAGGGCCGGGTGTGCGGGGTGTGCCATGACGCCTGTCCGTACCCCGGCGCGGCGATCCGGCTGGAGAGCGCGGCCCTGCCCATCGTCCTGGAGGACTGCGTTGGCTGCGGCCGGTGCGAAGAACGCTGCCCCCAGGTGCCGGCCGCCATCCGGGTGTTTCGAAGCGACCCCGGCGAGCGCTGGTCGGGGCCGGAGCGATGAGCCACCCCCTCCAATCGGGCCTGCGCGTGGAGCCGGGCCGCGGGCTGACGGCGTTCCGCCGCGCTTGCCAGATCGGGGTCCTGCTCCTGCTGGCGCTGACCCCGGTGCTGGGCCTGCACGCGGTCGGTGTGGACACGCGCTGGGACCCGGCGGAGCTGGAGCTGCGCTACGGGCCGCTGGCCCCCGCGGCGGCGGAGCTTGCCCACCGCACGCTCGGGGACCCGGCCGAGGGCCTGCCGGGGGCAGTGGTGGGCTCGACCTGGTCGATCCGCATCGGGGGGCTCGAGCTCACCGACCCGCTGGCGGCGGCGACGCTGATCCTGGCGGGCGGCTCGCCGACGCTGCTGTTTCTGTTCGGTGCCTTGCTGGTGGTGGCCGTGCACGTCCTGCTGGGCCGGTTCTTCTGCGGATTCCTGTGCCCGTACGGCACGTTGTCTCGCCTGGTGCACCGGGTGCGCGCACCGCTCGTCCGCCGGGGCCTGCTCCCGACGCTGCGAATCCCCGCGGGGTTCCGCTTCGCCCTGCTCGCGGCGCTGCTGGTCGCCCCGCTGGCGGGGGCCTCGCTGACGATCTACGCGCTGCCCTACCTCAGCGTGGGACGCGCGATGCACGGCCTCGTGTTCGGCGGCGCGGCCTCGGCGACGGCGCTCGTGGGGGCGTTCCTGCTGCTGGACCTGCTGGTCACGGACCACGGCACCTGCCGCTCGGTCTGCCCCTCGGGCGCGCTGCAGCACCTGCTGGGCCGATGGCGCGCGCTGCGGCTCACCCCGGCCCGGGGCGTGCAGTGCGACCACGGCTGCGACGACTGCCTGGGCGCCTGCTGGCTGGGGCTCGACCCCCGCGCGGCGCTGGTCGATCCCGACTGCGACGGCTGCTTGCGGTGCGGCTCGTCGTGCCCCCCGACACGCCTCGGCCTCCTGCTCGGGGCGCCGCGCAAGTGGAAAGGCACGCCGCCCGTTCTGGTCACGATCGGGGCCCAGCGACCGCGGCCGGCGCGGAAGGCCACGCCCCGCGGAGCAGCGGCGGGGGTGGCGCTCCTGGCTGGCGTCGGGCTGGTCGCCGGGGTGGGCAGTGGGCTGGCCGGCTGCGCCGGCGGGTCGCCGCCGACGGTGGTGGCCGGCGTGGCGACCTGGAACTCCCCGTTCATGGCCCCCGCCGAGCCGCACCGGGCAGCGGTGGTGCGCATGGAGGCCACCACCTGGAACGGACTGGCGTTCGAAGGCGGGCTGGCCTACCTGCCCGACGGAGACCGCGTCGGGGTGCGGGTCTACGTCGAAGAGGAGCCCGGCACGCCCTGGACGGGCCCGCTGCGCATCGAGGTCACGACGGCCACCGGCGCGGTGCAGCTGGGGTGGGCCGCACCGTCCTCACCGCGCTCCGTGGTGAAGCCGGCGCTCTACGAAGGCCTGTTGGTCCTGCGCGGGCCGGCGACCATCACCGCGCTCGATGGCCCCACGGCCGGCGCCTCGGTGCGCATCGCCGGCGCCGCGCGCCGGTCGCCCTGGCCGGCGGTCCCCGCGGGCCTGGTGGCCGTTGCGTTCCTCGGGGGCCTCGTGCTCCAGGGTCGCCGGCCTCGGACGAGCCCCTGACATCGGATCGCACTCGATCCGGCCCGATCAGCCGCCGTCCTGACCCTCAGACTGCGGCAGGCGCTGCTCGACGGCCGCACGCAGCGCCGCCAGGGCGGGATCCGATTGGTATTCGGGCCGCGCGGCCAGTTCCGCGGCGACGCCCCGCGCCCACTCCAGGAGCTCCCCGTAGCGCGGTGACAGGTAGAGCCGAAACGCCGGCGTGCCCGCCTGCCGGCTGCCCACGAGGTCGCCCGGCCCCCGCCGCTTCAGGTCCGCGGCGCTGATCGCGAAACCGTCTTCGGTCTCCGTGAGCACCGCCAGCCGCGGCGCCTGCTCCGGGTCGTGGGTCAGCAGGTAGCAGTCCCCTCCCCGCTCGCTGCGCCCCACGCGCCCCCGGAGCTGGTGAAGCTGCGACAGCCCGAACCGTTCCGCTTCGTCCACCACCAGGACCGTGGCTTCGGGCACGTCGATGCCGACCTCCAGCACCGTCGTGCCCACCAGCACCGACAGCTCGCCCGCCCGCAGCCGCGCCAGCGCCGACTCCCGAGCCGCCGGCGGCATCCCCCCGTGCACCACCCCCAGACGCACACCCGCCAGCGCCCCGCCGGCCAGCCGCTCGGCCAGCTTCAGGACCCCGCCTTCGATGCGCGGCGCGACCACAAACGCCCGCTCCCCCGCCTGGGCCGCCGCCCGGACCGCGGCCCAGGCCTCCTCCGCGTCGCGCCGGGCCAACAGCGTTGTGGTGCGGGGCCCCCGCGGCGGCGCGCCCTCGAGGGCAACCAGGTCCAGGTCGCCGAACAGACACCGCGCCAGCGTTCGGGGGATGGGCGTCGCCGTCGTCGCCAGCAGGTGCGGGCGCCGCCCCTTGGCCACCAGCCGGGCGCGCTGAAAGACGCCGAACCGCTGCTGCTCATCGACGATCACCAACCGCAGGTCCGCGAACCGCACGGAGTCCTGCACCAGCGCGTGGGTGCCCACCACGAAGCGCGCGGCCCCCGACGCGATCGCCTCCTGGGCAGCGCGACGCTCGACCGCCCCCTGGCTGCCGGCGAGGCGGACGACAGCCACCCCCGCCGGCTCCAGGAGCGCCTTGGCGCGCCGCTGCCACTGCCGGGCCAGCAGGTCGGTTGGAGCGAGCACCGCGACCTGCCCCCCGGCCGCCAGCGGCCCGGCCGCTGCCAGCAGCCCGACGACCGTCTTGCCCGCGCCGACGTCGCCCTGGAGCAGCCGCTGCATGGGCTGGCCCGAAGCCAGGTCGGCGTCGAGGACCTCGAGCACCCGCTCCTGCCCGTCGGTGAGGGAGAACGGCAGCGCGGCCCGGAGGGTCTGCCGCAGCGGACCAGCCGACACCGGCGCGACGCTCGCGGTGGGCCGCCGGCGCCGCAGCGCCAGCTGGAGCAACAGCAGGTCCTCGCCCAGCAAGGCCTCGTGGGCGGGGTGGCGACCTGCCCGCAGCGCGTCCAGATCGTCGTCGGGGCCCGGGAAGTGGATGCGACGCAAGGCGTCGGCGCGGCTCGGCACCGACAGCTCCGCGCGCCAGGACGGAGGCAGCAGGTCCGGGGGCGGGTACGCAGCGAACGCCTGGGCGACGAGCTTGCGCATCGTGCGTTGGCCCAGGCCGTCGGGGGCCGAATACACCGGCACGACGGCCCCGCTGGTCACCCCGTCGGGGGGCGCCGAGGGGTCTTCGACTTCGGGGTGGGTCAGCCTCAGGGGCCGCGCGCGATCGACGCGACCGAGCAGCCGGACCCGCTGGCCCGCGACGAACCGGCCGGTCAGCCACCTGGGCGGCCGGAACCAGACCGCCACCAGGCTGCCGCTGTCGTCGTGCACGGCCAGCTGCAGCGCCCGGCGGCCAACCTTGATCTGCGCCACGACGCCGTCCACCACGGCGTCGGCGCCGGGGGTCAGTTCCGCGATGGGCGTGGTGTGCCGCCGGTCCTGGTAGCCCCGCGGCAGCTGCTGCAGGAGCGACTGCACCGAGTCGATGCCGGACGCCGCGAGCTTGCCCGCGGTCGCTTCGCCGACGCCCCGCAGGGCGGTCAGCGGGACGGTCACCGGGCTACTTGTACTCGACGCCGGTGATCTCGATTTCGCGCACGCCCTTGGGCGCGCGGATCTTCACCTCGTCGCCTTCGGACTTGCCGATGAGCGCGCGCGCGATGGGCGAGCCCAGCGAGATCCGGCCGAGGGCGAGATCTGCTTCCTCGGCGCCGACGAGCTGGTACGTCGCTTCGTCGCCGCTCTCGACGTCCTCCACCGTGACCGTCGCGCCGAACTGGATGTGGGAGGCCTTGATGGTCGACGGGTCGATGACCTCGGACATGGAGAGCTTCGCCTCCAGGTCGCGGATCTTCGCCTCGATCATCCCCTGCTTTTCCTTCGCCGAGTCGTACTCGGCGTTCTCGGACAGGTCTCCGTGGGCGCGCGCCTCTTCGATCGCGAGCACGCACGCACCGCGCTCCACCTCGATGAGGTGGCGCAGTTCCTTCTTGAGTCGCGCGTGACCAGGGGGGGTCATGGGGTAGCGCTGCATCGATTCCTCCATCGGTCCAACGGACAAACGCCGCCCCGGCGGTGCTGCTTTGCATCCGCGGGCGGCGTCCCGTGTGGGGTGCTCCCGACCCGGGCTCGAGCCCAGTGGAAGAGGCAGTGTAGCCCTGACGACCGGGGGATCAAGGGCCTGCGTGCGTGGGGGCGCACCAGGGCCGCGGAACCCTTGACGACGCGGCGGCAGGTCGGCAGGGTCGGCCCGCACCCCGCCCGGAGTCGCCGTGTCCGCCGAACCGCGCCACATCGTCTCCGTCGAGCCGTTCACCCGCGACTACCTCCAGCGGGTCTTCACCATCACCGACGAAATGGACCTCATGGTCCAGACCCGCGGCCGCACCGGCCTGCTGGACGACTGCGTGGTGGCGCTCCTCTTCTACGAACCCAGCTCGCGCACGATGCTGTCCTTCCAGTCCGCTGCGCAGCGCCTGCGAGCCGGGGTGCTGTTCGCCCAGGGCCGCGACGGCAGCTCCATGAAGAAGGGCGAGAGCATCGAGGACACGATCCGCGTCGTGGCATCGTACTCGGACCTCATCGTGATGCGGCACTGGGAGCACGGCGCAGCGGAGCGCGCCGCCAGCATCAGCACGGTGCCGTTCATCAACGGCGGCGACGGCGGCAACGAGCACCCCACCCAGGCGCTCATCGACGCCTACACGATCCACCGCGAGCTGGGCCGACTCGACGATCTGCACGTGGTGTTCGGGTTCGACCCCCGCCACAGCCGGTCCATCCACAGCCTCGCGCTGCTCCTGAGCCGCGGCCAGAACATGCGGCTCACGTTCGTGTCGCCCGACGAGCTGCGCATGCCCCCGTGGCTGCGCGAACGGCTGGCGGCGCGCAACGTCGTCGTCGAGGAGACCTCGGCGCTGGCGGGCTCGGCCGAGGCGGATGTGCTGTACGTCAATCGGCTTCAGCAGGAACGCTTCGCGTCGCCGGCCGACTTCGAGCGGCTGCGCCGCAAGTTCGTGGTGACCCCCGAGCTGCTGGACGGCAGCTCGGCCATCGTGCTCGACCCCCTGCCCCGCATCGACGAGATCGACCTCGCGGTCGACGCCTTGCCCAACGCCAAGTACTTCGAGCAAGTGGCCCATGGCGTCCCGCTTCGCATGGCGCTGCTGGCCATGCTGCTGGACCGGCGATGAGCCTCTGGGACTCGGCCCTGCGGCCGCTGCTGTTTCGGTTCGACTCGGAGCGGGCGCACCACGGAGCGGTCGCGGCAGCGTCCTTCGGGGTGCCGGTGCTTCGGGCGACGGCCGGGTTCTGGACGCGTCGGGACGCGCGGTTGGGAAGCGAGCTGGCGGGCTTGGCCCTGGCCAATCCTTTTGCCCTGGCCGCGGGGTTCGACAAGGACGGCCGCTTCGCCCGGGCCGCGCCGGCCCTGGGCTTTGGGTTCCACTGCCTCGGTACGGTCACGCCACGACCCCAGGGCGGCAACCCGAAGCCGCGCATGTGGCGCATCGCCGACCGCCGGGCTCTGGTCAACCGCATGGGCTTTCCCAACCCCGGCGTGGACGCGGTCGCGCCGATGCTCGAGGCCGCCCAGCGCGACCCCCGACTGGCCGACTACCCGTACGGATTCTCGGTCGGCAAGAACAAGGACACCCCCAACGACGATGCAGTGGCGGACTACGTGCTGGCCTACCGCCGCATCCGCGCGTTGGCCCGGTTCGTCGAAGTGAACGTCAGCTCGCCCAACACGGCGGGGCTGCGGGACCTGCAGACCGGCGAGTTCCTGGGCTCGGTGCTGTCGGCGATGCGGGCGGTGGACGACGACGCCGACGACGGGGCCCGGCCCCCGTTCTTCCTGAAGCTCGCCCCGGATCTGGACGAGGCGCAGATCGACGCCGTCGCCGGGCTCGCCCAGGACGGGCTCGCCCAGGGTCTCTGCGCCACGAACACCCTGCCCTACTCGGGGCCCACGGACTCCTCCCCCGACGCTGGCGGGGGGCTGAGCGGCGCGCCGCTCACGGACCGGTCGCTGGAGGTGCTGCAGGCCTTGCGCGCAGCGGCCGGCCCGGACGTCCCGCTGGTGAGCATCGGGGGCGTGAGTTCCGGAACTCACGCGCTCGCTCGCCTCAAGGCAGGCGCGTCGGCGATCCAGGTCTACTCGGCCTTTGTGTACCGCGGGCCCCGCCTCGCGCGGCTGCTCTGCGATGAATTGCTCGCGGCCATGGACGCCGAAGGCATCGAGTCCATCGCCTCCTTGCGCTGAGCACTCACGCGTGAGTCACCGCGGCTGAGCGCTCACGGTCCGACAACCAGGACGTCGGCGTCGTATACCGCGCCGGCCTCTCCCGGGTCGGTGACCAGCTCCATGCCCACGGTCCAGATCCCGCCCGCGCCCGCGGTCGCCTGGACCGTGGCCTCGCCGCCGGCCGTCGTGGCGGAGCCCACGAGGTCGCCGTCGGCGTCCAAGAGGGTCAGCGCCAGTTCCCCCTCGCCGGGGTCCAGCACGACCGCCACGGTGGCCTGGCTGCCGGCGGGCACGTCGAACGCGAAGTAGTCCGGCTCGCCGAGGCACACGTTGGCGCCGGGCAGCGGCCCCGGGAAGACAACCGCCGCCTGGGCCACCGAGTCGTTGGGCTCCCACACGTCCGCAGGACAGGCCGACGTGTGCAGCGACAGCACGCCGAAGTCGTAGATCTGCCCGGCGATGACGCCTTCGTCTTCGGTGAGGGTGACCCGCAGGTAGTAGGTGCCCGACGCGGCCACGGTGTGCAGGAAGCGCTCGTTGCCGAACGTGGCCTCCGACGAGGCGACGACCGTGAGGTCCGCGTCGAGCAGGAAGACGTCGGCGTTGCCTTCGAAGTAGTGCCAGGACCCCAGGTTCACCTCCAGCAGCTGCAGGGCGGACAGCTGAAGCTGGTACCAGTCGTCTTCGCCGGGGCAGATCGTCTGGTCGAGCCAGTCGCCGTTGGGGATGGGGTTGGCCGCCTCCGGCGTGTCGTTGGGCTCCCAGCCGTCGGGCACGCAACCCAGCTGCGACAACCCGTCCAGGGACAGGTTGTAGACGTTGCCGGTCAGGCCTCCGTCGTCGTCGACCTGGCTGACCCGGGCGACGTAGGCCCCGTCGGCGGGGATCGTCGCGACCAGGAGCTCGTCGTCGTCGGCCGAAGTCGCCGCCGCCAGCTCGACCCCGTCGGCGTCGAACAGGTGCAGATCGACGTCGCCTTCGGCGTGGGGGAAGTCGATCCACACCGTCACCTCGTCCCCGGCGCGCGCGTCAAACGAGAAGTGGTCCGGGTCCCCGAGGCAGACGGCGAAGTCCTCGTACAGCGTCGCCGTGATCGCCGTGGCGTCCGCCGACGTGTTGTCGGGCTCAAAGCGGTCGTCGCAGTCGCCCGGCGGCACCCCGACGTTGAGGTCGACGTCGTAGAACAGGCCCGGGCCGGCGAGGTCTTCGACCAGCCAGACCCGCAGCACGTAGTCCCCGGGCTCCGTCGCGAAGTGCAGGATCGTCTCGACGTGCGCGGCGTTGGCGCCCCGGGCCAGCTCGTCGCCGTCGGGCCCGAAGAGGCTGGCGTCCAGGTTGCCGTGAGCGCCGAAGTAGACGAAGCGGATGTCGAGCAGCTCGCCGGCCTGCACCCCTTGCAGGACGAACCAGTCCTCTTCGCCGACGGCGCAGGTGTTCATGTCCAACAGCGAGTTCGGCAGGTCGACGGGGGCCGCCGTGGTCAGGTCGTCGTTGTCCTCCCACTCGTCGTCGAAGCAGACGGAGTTCGACAGGTCGTAGGCCACGCCGGGGGCGCCGGCGTCGTCGGCGAGCCACACCCGCGCGTAGTGGGGGCCGTCCACGGCCGCCCGGTGCCACGCCAGTTCGTCGTCGGAGTCGGATCTCGACTCGGCCAGCGGGGTGCCGTCGGCGTCGAGCAGCTGCAGCTCCAGATCGCCGTCGTCCTGCTCGAAGAAGAGCTCGACGGTCAGCACGTCGTCGGCGATCAGGTCGAACCGGTACCAGTCCTCGTCGCCCGGGTCGCAGACGCGGAGGTGCCGCACGCGCGTGCGCGAGGGCGGAGCCGCGACGGCGCCAGCGAGGTCGTCGTTGTCCTCCCAGGCGTCCTCGACGCAGTCCCCGGACGCCGAGTCGTCGTCGTCGAGCGCCGAGTCGTCGTCGTCCCCGGAGTCGTCGTCGTCGTCGAGCGCCGAGTCGTCGTCGTCCCCGGAGTCGTCGTCGTCCGCCGGCCCGGCGGGGCAGGCCGCCAGCAGCAGCGCCGCCAACAGAGCGCAGCGGCGGCAGCGGGAGGCGAATGCGGGCGGGGGGACCGGGAGCACGAGGCCCAGCGTAGTCCCCCGCCCCCTCCCTACGCCTTCGGGAAGTTGCTCATGGCCCCGACGTCGACGACGTCGGTGTAGCCCGCGCCCCGCAGGACCCGCGCCGCCATGCCCGACCGCGCGCCGGACCGGCAGTACAGGACCACCGGCGAGTCCTTGGGCCCGACCCGCCCCAGGTTCGCGCCGATCTCGGTGTGCGGGATGTTGATGGCGCCGGGCACATGCTTGCCGGCGAACTCATGGGCCCCCCGCACATCCACGACCGTCGCTCCGGCCGCCAGCGCCGCGCTCACGCGCCCGCTCACGTCCGCCTTCTTTCCGCCAAACAACTGCTGAAACAAACCCATGACCAGACTCCCTTCACAGACCGCTTCATGCGGTCCCCCATTCCCAAAGCACCCGCCGTGCCAACCCCGAGAACGCAGGCCCCACAGCACTCACAGCGCCCCATCGCCCCCATCGTTTCATTCCGTCGCAACACGACGCCCCGAGAAAGAGGGGTTCTGCACCGAGGACACCAAGAAACACCAACTCCACCAAGGGGCCTGCAAGACCGGCCCGCCGATGCCGACCGCCTTCTTGATTTGGTGTCTCTTCGTGGAGTTGGTGCCGAACCCCGCCCAACCCCGAGCCGGCTCAACATCCCGAAGGTCAGCTACCGAACGAAGTGCAGGAACCGCCTCAACCGCACGTTCGTCGGGAAGGGCTTGCACGGGTCGATGGACAGCCACACGAACATGGCCCGACCCTTGACGTTGTGGGCGGGCACCTGGCCCCAGGCCCGGGAGTCGGAGCTGTTGTCGCGGTTGTCGCCCATGGCGAAGATGTGGCCCGCCCGGACCTCGATGGGCCCGAAGCTGTCGTAGGCCCCCTGCCCGTCCTGCAGGATCACCGAGTACTCGCGGTCGCCCAGCGTCTCTTTGTACTCGCGGCCCTTGTGCTCGCTGCACTGGGCCGTCTTGAACGACGTCGTCTTGACCAGCTGGCGCTTGACCTTCTCGCCGTTGATGAACAGGTCGCCGCGCTTGCCCTCGATGACGTCGCCGGGCAGGCCCACGATGCGCTTGATGTAGTCGGTGCCGGGGTCCAGGGGGTAGCGGAACACGACGATGTCGCCCCGCTCCACGTCCCGCCAGTCCACCAGGGTCTTGCCGCCGCCGGGGAACTCGACGCCCAGCAGCCCCCACGGGATCTCGGTCCGGTGCGACAGCTTGTTCACGAAGATGAAGTCGCCGATTTCCAGCGTGTCGATCATCGACCCCGACGGGATCTTGAAGGCCTCGATGACGAAGAACCGCAGCAGGAGCGCGATGGTCAGGGCCACCACGATCGCCTCGGTGTACTCCCGGACGATCCCCTTCTCCTTGCGGCGCTTCTCCTCGGCCATCAGTCGTCCAGCTTCAGCACGGCCAGGAATGCCTCCTGGGGCACCTCCACCGAGCCGATGGACTTCATCCGCGCCTTGCCCTTCTTCTGCTTCTCCAGAAGCTTGCGCTTGCGCGAGATGTCGCCGCCGTAGCACTTCGCCGTCACGTTCTTGCGGAACGCCTTCACGTTCGTGCGGGAGATCACGCGGGTCCCGACAGCCGCCTGGATGGGCACCTGGAACATCTGCCGCGGGATGAACTCCTTGAGCTTCACCGTCAGCTTGCTGCCCAGCCAGTGGGCGCGATCGCGGTGGCAGATGACCGACAGCGCGTCGACGGGCTCTTCGTTCACCAGGATGTCGAGCTTCACGAGGTCGTCCTGCTCGAAGCCGGCCAGCTCGTAGTCGAGGCTCGCGTACCCGCGGGTGCTGCTCTTGAGCTTGTCGTAGAAGTCGAAGACGATCTCGCCCAGGGGCAGCGAGTAGCTGATGACCACGCGGTCCGTGCCCAGGTACTCCATGCCCTCTTGTCGGCCGCGCTTGTCTTCGCAGAGCTTGATGACGGCGCCGATGTACTCAGTAGGCACGTGCACGCGCGCGAGCACGCGAGGTTCCGAGAGGTGCTGCAGGTCCAGGCCGTCGGGCACGTCCGACGGCTTGTGGATCTCGATCTCCGTGCCGTCGCGCTTCATCGCCCGGTAGACGACGTTGGGCGCGGTGCTGATGAGGTCGAGCTCGTACTCGCGCTCCAGCCGCTCCTGCACGATCTCCATGTGGAGCAGGCCGAGGAAGCCGCAGCGGAAGCCGAAGCCCAGGGCCGTCGAGGTCTCCGGCTCCCAGCTGATGGCCGAGTCGTTGAGGCTCAGCTTCTGCAGGGCGTCGCGCAGGTCCGGGTAGTCGGACGGGTCGATGGGGAAGATGCCCGCGTAGACCATCTGCTGGGGCTCGGAGAAGCCGTCGAGGATCTTCGTCGTCGGAAACTGCGGGTCGATGATCGTGTCGCCGACCTTCGTCTCGTGGATGTCCTTGATGCCGGTGACCATGAGGCCGACCTGGCCCGCGTGCAGCGTGGGCACCTCGACGGGCGCCGGCACCTTGGCCGCGAGGTAGTTGATGCCGAACTCGTTGCCCGTGCTGAAGAACTTGATCTTCTGGCCCTTGCGCAGCGTGCCGTCGAAGACGCGCACGAGGCAGATGACGCCCTGGAACTGGTCGTACCAGCTGTCCACGATCAGTGCCCGCAGGGGCGCCTCGACATCGCCTTTGGGCGGCGGGATGTGCTTGACCACCGCCTCCAGCGACTCCTTGATCCCGATGCCGACCTTCGCCGACGCCATGACCGCGTTGGTGCAGTCCAGGCCGATGGCGTTCTCGATCTGCTCACGCACGCGCTCGACGTCGGCGCCCGGCAGATCGACCTTGTTGAGAACGGGGATGATCTCGAGGTCGTTCTCCAACGCCAGGTAGACGTTGGCGAGGGTCTGGGCTTCGACGCCCTGGGCCGCGTCGACCACCAGCAGAACGCCCTCGGTCGCCGACAGGCTGCGGCTCACCTCGTAGGCGAAGTCCACGTGGCCGGGCGTGTCGATGAGGTTGAGCTGGTAGGTCTCACCGTCCTCGGCGTCGTAGCTGAGCCGGACGGTGTTGGCCTTGATGGTGATCCCGCGCTCGCGCTCGAGATCCATGGAGTCGAGGTACTGCTCCTTCATGTCCCGGCCCTCAACGAGGCCCGTGACTTCCATCATGCGGTCCGCCAGCGTGGACTTTCCGTGGTCCACGTGGGCGATGATGGCGAAGTTGCGGATGCGGAAGAGGTCGGTCATGGCAGTCGCCGGTATCTACATGACTGCACCGAGTTGGTCGAGCGGGTGGGGCTGTGAGGCCATCGGGCAGAGCTCATATTATGCGAATAGAATTCCGCGGCGACTTCCTGCCCGCACAAATGCTTGACACCGATTTTCGAGGCCAGTAGAAGGCCCCCCGCTCCGCCCCTTGCGGTGCACCCGCTGAACCGAACCCCGGCGAATTCGCCGGCGCAGAGAGATACAAGACGATGGCCAACCACCGCAGCGCCCTCAAGCGCATCCGCCAGAACGAGAAGGCCCGCCTCCGCAACCGGTTCCACCGGCAGACGATGCGCAGCACGGTCAAGGCCTTTGAAAAGGCCCTCGAAGCGGGCGACAAGGAAAGTGCCGCCGCGGCGCTGAGCAACGCCGTCTCGACGGTCGCGAAGACCCGCAGCCGCGGCGTCATCCACCGCAACCAGGCGAACCGCCGTGTCGGTCGCCTGCAGAAGGCGTTCAACGCTACGTTCTCCGCCTGAGCGACGCCCCAGATCGGGGCTGCCTCAAGCACGCACGGAGACTCGCGCAGGAGCAGAATCGCTCAATTGCCGAAGCTGAAGCAGATCAGAGGGCCGATCGGCGGGAGTCGATCGGCTCTCTGCGTTCTGGCGGCGCGCGGAGATGCGGCGCGGTGAGGCATCCTGCCGCCCGCGGAGGACGGACGTGACACAGCCCGGTTGGCGATCGCTGTCGGAGCACAGCCCCACCGGCGAGGGCCGGCTGGTGCGGCGCATCCTGATCGGCGGCGGCGTGCTCGTCCTGTCCCTGGTGGCCCTCGTCTCCACCCGGTTCTGGCTGTACGACCTGTACCGCGTCCCCAGCGGCTCCATGGTGCCGACGCTGCAGATCGGCGACCTCTTCGTCGTCTCCCGCCTCAACAAGACCCCCCAGCGGGGCGAGGTGGTGTCGTTCTGGTACCCGCCGGACCCCACGACGGTGTTCGTGAAGCGGACCGTCGGCCTGCCCGGCGACACCGTCGAGGTGCGGGACGGGGTGGTCTCCGTCAACGGCGAGGCCCTGCCCCAGGACCACCAGGACATGGTCACCTACCTCGACGGCCGCTGCCGGCCCATGCAGGCCACGCGGTCACTGGAGACGCCGGCGGGGGGGCGCGACTACGAGGTGCTTCGCCACCAGGGCATCGCGAACCCCTACCGCGACTTCGGCCCCAAGGAAGTCGAGCCGGGACGCTACTTCGTCCTGGGCGACAACCGCGATCAGTCGGCGGACAGCCGCGTCTGGGGCACCGTGCCGGCGGACCTGATCATCGGGGTGGGTTGGAAGCGGCTCGATCCGCCCTGGGATCGCTGCAAGTAGCGCCCCGCTTCGCTCAAGACACGAGCCCGCCCTGGTAGCGGAAGCGGCTGCCGGAGATCTCGAACGTGTCGCCGGGCCGGAGCGCCGCCCAGGTGGTCATGGACTTGCCCTTGAGGCTGACCTTGCCTCGGCCCGCCGGCTGCAGCTTCACGACGCCGGCCTCCTGGCTCAACGTCGCCGCCAGCTTCCCGAAGATCCGCTTGCCCGGAAGCACCAGGTCGCAGTCCACCGACCAGCCGATGCGCAGCTCAACGCCGTCGGTCAGGGGGTGCGCCGAGCGCTCGTGGCCGATCACCGCGGCCAGGTGGGGCCCCTGCTTGAGGCGCGCCTCCTCCAGCAGCTTCCGGTGGGCCTGGGGGTCCGGCAGCACCGTGGTCTTCTCGGGATCCGCGCCCCGCCGGCCCTCCTTGGGCTCCGCGAAGGGATCGTCGTCGTGCTCGACCAGCAGCGTGAACCGCCCCAGCTCGACCCGATCGCCCACCGCCAGCTGGTGCCGCTCGGCCCCCTGACCATTGATCGTCAACGGCTTGAGCCCCGCCGGCCGGATGTGCCACCAGGGCCGGCGCCAGTAGATCTCCGCGGCTTCGCGGGACACGGTCTCGTCGTCGATGGGGATGTCCGCCCCCGCGCCGCGGCCGATGCTGACGACCTCGCCGGCCAGGATGTAGACACGTCGGGTGGCTCGGGCTTCGAGCACGCGGATTCGGATCACGGAGACCTCCAGGGCCCGACGCTAGCAGCCGGCACCCGCGGGGCTCAGCCCCGGATCACGTCGCGGATTGCGCCTTCGACGATCCAGCGGGCGTCGACGCGCAGGCCGCCTTTGAGTTCGGACTCGGCCTGCAGCATCCGCCGGTTGGCGCGGCGCAGCTCCGGCAGCCGGTAGCGGCCCAGCTGCTTCTCCCACTTCCAGGCCATGTTTGGCGCGACCCCGGCGGCGAGCATCGCGTCCCGCTGGCCTGCCCCGCGATCACGCGCCAGCTCGATGGTGAGAAGCTGGCTGACCCGCTTCTTGGCCAGCGACAGCACCGGAAATGGCTGCTCCCCCTGCCGCCACAGCAGCTGCGCGTTGCGCACGGCGGGCTCCAGGCGCCGCTCCCCCAGGGCATCGAGCAGCGACCACAGTGCGTCCTGCTTGCTGCCCGCGCAGACCTCTTCGAGGTCCGACAGTTCGATGCGCGGCCGCTCGCCCACAAAGAGCGAGGCCAGCGTGAGGTTGTTGGCGATCTGCGACAGCGAGCCGCCGGTCAGCGTCTCCAGGTAGCCCGCCCCCGAGCGGTCCAGCGCCTTGCCGTGGCGCTTGGCCTCGCGATCGATCCAGCCGTGCAGGTTCCGCCCGTACAGCCGCTTGAACTCGCACCAGCGGCCGTTCTTCTTGATCTGCTTGGCCAGCTTGCTGCGCCCGTCGATGGCCTTGCGGGCGTCGTCGTCGGCCAACAGGATGAGGCAGGACGTCTCCGACGGGTTGGCGCAGTACTCGCCCAGGACCGTCGCGGGGTCCTTCTTCAGCTTGTTGATCGAGCGAATGACGATCGTGCGCCGCGGCCCCATCATCGGCAGCGTCTTGCAGGCCGACGCCACCTCGTCGCCGCTGATCTTGTCGGCTTGGAAGACCTGCTCGTTGAAGCCGCGGGGCCCGCCCTTCACCGACGCTGCGAACAGCACGTCGTACGCCTGCCGCAGCAGGAACGGCTCCTGACCGAACAGGACGTAGACCGGCAGCAGCTGCCCCGATCGGACGTCCGCCTGCAGGTCCGCGAAGGGATCGGAGCCGCCGCGCGCCATGCCCGGCTAGCCCGGGATCACGTTGACGAGCCGGCCGGGCACGTAGATGACCCGGCGCGGCGGAGCGTCGCCGATGTGCCGCGCGACGTTGGGCTCGGCCAGGGCCGCGGCTTCCACCGTGGCCTGGTCCGCGTCCGCCGCCACCTCGATGACCCCGCGCTTCTTGCCCTTGACCTGCACCGCCAGGGTGATGGTGTCGGCCTTCAGCAGCTCAGGGTCGGCGACCGGCCAGGGCTGGTCTTCCAGCAGGCCTTCGTGCCCGCGCAGCGCGTTCAGCTCGTTGGCCGCGTGGGGCGCAAAGGGCGACAGCAGCTGCAGCATCACGGCGATGGCCTCGGCGACGGCGGCCTGGTCCTGCCCCGTCAGCTCGCGGGGCTGGCCGCCCTCGCTGTCGAACGCCGAGATGGCGTTGTTCAGTTCCATGATCGCGGCGATGGCGGTGTTCAGCTGCAGCCGCTCGCCGATGTCGCGGGTCACCCGGTCGATCGTGTCGTGGGTCTTGCGGCGCAGGTCGCCGGCGGGGCCGTCGGTGGCGGTGGCGGCCTCGGCCACGCGGCAGTCCTCGACCCGCCGGGTCACCACCCGCCAGATCCGCTTGAGGAATCGGTACGAGCCTTCGACTCCGCTGGTCGTCCACTCCAGGTCCTTCTCCGGCGGCGCCGCGAACAGAGCGAACAGCCGGCACGTGTCGGCCCCGAACTGGTCGATCAGCGCCTGGGGATCGACCGTGTTCTTCTTGCTCTTGGACATCTTCTCGATGCGGCCGACCTCGACGGCGCCGCCCTGGGCCTGAGCCGCCTTGGCCTCTTCGGGGTAGACCCACTCGCCGTCGATCTTGTACGTCTCGTGGGTCACCATCCCCTGGCACAGCAGGTTGGTGAACGGCTCGCGCAGGTCGTTCGGCAGCACCCCCAGGTCCGCCAGGACCTTCGTGTAGAAGCGCGCGTACAGCAGGTGCATCACGGCGTGCTCGATGCCGCCGATGTACTGGTTCACGGGCAGCAGCCGCCGGGCCTGCGCCGGGTCGACCATGCCGCCGCCGAACTGGGCGGAGCAGAACCGGATGAAGTACCAGCTGGACTCCATGAAGGTGTCGAACGTGTCGGTCTCGCGCTTGGCCGGCGCCGCGCACGTGGGGCACGTCGTGTTGACGAAGGACGCGTGGTAGTCGAGCGGCGAGCCGGGGCCGTCGGGGTCCATGTCCACGTCGGCGGGCAGCACGACGGGCAGGTCCTCTTCGGGGACCGGCACCATCCCGCAGGACTCGCAGTAGATGACCGGCACCGGGCAGCCCCAGTAGCGCTGGCGGCTGATGCCCCAGTCGCGCAGGCGGAAGTTGACGGTCGCCGAGCCCGCGGCCAGCTCCTCCAGCTCCGCGATGACGGCGGCCTTGCCGGCTTCGTTGTCCGTACCGTCGTGCTGACCCGACGCCACCATCGTCCCGGTGCCCGTGTAGGCCTCGGCCATGGCCGCGACGTCCAGGACCTCGTCGGCCGGCTGGATGACTACGACCTTGTCGATCCCGTACTGCGTCGCGAACTCGAAGTCCCGCTGGTCGTGGGCGGGCACCGCCATCACCGCGCCGGTGCCGTAGTCGGCCAGGACGAAGTTGGCGGTCCAGATGGGCACGCGCCGTCCGTTGACCGGATTGATGGCGTACCGACCGGTGAACACGCCGCGCTTCTCGGTCGCGTCGTCCATGCGGGCGGCCTTCTCGGTCAGGCCCATCTCGTCGACGAACGCGGCGACCGCCGCTTCCTGCTCGGTGCCGACGGCCAGCCGCCGGGTCCACGGGTGCTCGGGCGCCAGGGACAGGAACGTGCAGCCGTACAGGGTGTCGGGGCGGGTGGTGAACACCTCGATGCGGCCGTCCACGCCATCGATGGAGTCAGCCCCCTCGATCTCGAACTGGATCTGCGCGCCGGTGCTGCGCCCGATCCACGCCGTCTGCTGAGCCTTGACCGCGTGGGGCCAGCCCGGCAGGGAGTCCAGGTCGTCCAGCAGCTGCTGCGCGTAATCGGTGATGCGCAGGTACCACTGCTGCATCTCCTTCTGGACCACGGGCTCGCCCGTGCGCCAGTCGCAGCCGTCGACCACCTGCTCGTTGGCCAGCACGCCCGACGTCGGCGACCAGTTCACCAGCGCCGTCTTCTTGTAGGCCAGCCCCGCCTGCAGCATCCGCAGGAACATCAGCTGCTCCCACCGGTAGTACTCGGGGGTGCAGGTAGCGACCTCGCGGGACCAGTCGTAGGAGAAGCCCAGCTGCTTCAGCTGGTTGCGCATGTACGCGATGTTCTCCTGGGTCCAGTCCGCCGGGTGGGCGCCGTGCTTGATGGCCGCCTGCTCGGCGGGCAGACCGAACGCGTCCCAGCCCGTGGGGTGCAGGACGTCGAAGCCGCACGCGCGCTTGAAGCGCGCCAGAACGTCGCCGATGGAGTAGTTCCGCACGTGCCCCATGTGCAGCTTGCCGCTGGGGTACGGGAACATCTCGAGCATGTAGAAGGTCTCGCGGTCGCCGGCGTCAGCCAGCTCGAACGTGCGGTTTTCCGCCCAGCGGCGCTGCCACTTGGCCTCGACCTGCTGGGGCTCGTAACGGACCTCGGTGCTCATGGAAACCTCCAGCGCGGCGCCTTCGGGGCCGGCCCGCGGGAGCGGGGATTCTGGACGCCTGGGGGGCGAAAGGGAAGGCCGCCGACGCCGGGTTTGAACCCAGCGCCGACGGCCCCTGATCACAGGTCGCAGCAAGCTGCGACGGGGCCGGCCCGCGCGCTCATGCGCGAAGCCAGATCCCCCCTCCCCGGCCGGGGTCTCCCCGGACCGTCAGGCCCCGCGCCCGGAGGGCAGCGAGGTCGCGGAAGATGGTGCGCTCCGAGACGTCGAAGCGCGCGGCTGCCTCAGCCACGGTCGTCGGGCCCTGGCCACGCATCCAGTCGGTCAGCTTCTGTCGGCGGTTGATTGCGGTCATTTCGTTCTCCTGGGGGTCCCGCGGGAATCGCGGGGGGGTGAAAACCCAGCCAGGGGGACGTGCCAAAAACGACGACGCCCCCGCGGGCTTGGGCCGGCGGGGGCGTCGTCGAGAGCAGCTATGCCGTCAGCTCACAAACGCGCCCCCGTGCCCGGAGCAGAACCGGGGTTGGTAAGGGATTCGCAGATGGGGCGATAGAACGACATCAACGGTCTCCGGGGCGCAGCAGTGCGCCCGTCAAGAGAAGCGTACGTGGCTGAGGCGGCCGCGCAAGGATCAAGTTCCGGGGGTCGGGCCAAACCCTGACACGGCTCCCCCGGCGCTACCCGAATGAGAGTTCGGCCCAGTCGCCCTCGTCGAGGTCCATCAGGCTCTCTTCGAGCGCGTCGGACAGATCGCAGAGATCCAGCTCGTCCAGGGCCGGCAGGGCCCCCTCCAGCAGCGTGTCGATGTCGGGGCGGGTGCCCGACCCGATGGGCTGGAACTCCAGCGCGACCCCCACCTCGTGGGCGGGGCGCTGCACCGACCGCACGACGGTGGCCTGGATCTCGACGCCCTCGTCGCCCCCCGGTGGCTGGAAGCGCACCGTCACCTCGGCCCCCGGGGCCAGGCCGGTCTCCCCGAGCAGGAAGGTGCCGCCGTGGCTCAGGTCGCGGGTGACCAGATCGACGAGGTCGTCGGACGAAGCGAGCTGCACGTCGATGGTGGCGCCCAGCCGCGGAAAGCGGCGGCGCAGGGATTCGGCGTCGTGGGGGCGGGACGACCACGCCTCCAGCAGCGCCCGGCCCGCCCCTTCGTCGAGGGTCGCGCAGCGGGAGACGAACTCCGTCCAGCGCGACGCCGTCTCACCGTCCAGGCCGAAGAAGCGCAGCCCCATGCCGCCGACGCGGGTCGTGCCCGCTGCCTGCTCCGGCGCCAGCGAGTGCACGACCATGGCGTTGACCGCCAGCTCCGTCCCCTGGGGCGGGAGCAGCAGACGCAGCTTCAGCAGGCGGCGCAGGGGCTGGGGCGTGTCGGTGCGGACGAAGAGGCCGGAAAAGCTGATGTCCTCCGTGAGGATCAACTCCTCCCGGGACTTGCTCGAAAGCCAGACCGGCAGCCGCAAGCGGATCCGGTGGTGGCGGCGGTGGTCGGCGCCCATGCAGTGAGCCTAGGACGACCTCGTCGTTCGCACAGAACCCATACGGGCCGTCAGCCGCCGGCCAGTTCCACGTTGGCCGCGGCGATGGCGACCCGCATGGCGTCGCGCTCGTCGACCAGCGCCTGGGCGAGGCGGTCGTCGGAGAGGGCGAGGATCTGGCACGCCAGCGTCGCGGCGTTCTTGGCGCCGGCCCGGCCGATGGCCACCGTGCCGACGGGGATGCCCGGCGGCATCTGCACGGTGGCGAGCAGGGCATCCAGGCCGTCGAGGCTGGCCGCGATCGGAACGCCGAGGACCGGGAGCGTCGTGTTGGCGGCGGCGGCCCCGGCGAGGTGCGCGGCCATGCCGGCGGCGCAGATGATCACGCGGATGCCGCGGTCCCGGGCCGTCGTGATGAACTCGTGGGCCTCGGCCGGCGTGCGATGGGCCGACAGCACCCGCCACTGGTAGGGGATGCCGTAGCTGTCCAGCTTGTCGACGCACGCCTGCATCACAGGCTTGTCAGAGAGGCTGCCCATCAGGACAGCGACACGCGGCTCGCTCATCAGGTCTCTCCCAGGGCGCGGTGGCCCACATCGGTCCGGTAGTCCCGGCCGGTCCATTGGATCTTCGCGGCGGCCTCGTACGCGCGGGCGCGCGCATCCTCCACCATCTCCCCCCGGGCGGTGACGCCCAGGACCCGGCCGCCGGCGGTCACGACGCGATCGCCGTCCCGCCGGGTGCCGGCATGAAACACCTCGACGCCCGCCACGGCGGCGGCGGCGTCCAGCCCGGAGATGGGCAGTCCCTTGTCGTAGGCGCCGGGGTAGCCGTCGCTCACCAGCACCACGCAGAGCGTCGCCCCGTCGTGCACGGCCACGGGCGGCGCCTGGGCCAGCTCCCCGCGGGCCGAGGCCGCCAGCAGCACCAGCAGGTCGGTGGCCAACGACACGACCAGCGGCTGGCACTCGGGGTCCCCGAAGCGCACGTTGAACTCGACGACCTTGGGGCCGTCGGGCGTCAGCATGAGGCCGGCGTACAGCACCCCGCGGTACGGGATGCCCTCGGCCCGAAGCCCACGGGCCATGGGCTCCAGGACCGTGCGGCGCACGAGCTCGGACACGGCGGCCGTGACCGCCGGCACGGGCGTGTAGGCCCCCATGCCGCCGGTGTTGGGGCCCTGGTCCCCGTCGAAGCGACGCTTGTGGTCCTGGGACGCAGGCAGCACCACGACCGACTCGCCGTCCAGCAGCGCGAAGACCGTCGCCTCTTCGCCGGGCAGGAACTCCTCGACGACGACGACGTCTCCGGCCGCCCCGAAGCGCTTGTCGCCGGCGATTTCCTGGCCCGCGGCCAGCGCCGTGGCGCGGTCGAACGCGACGACGACCCCCTTGCCCGCGGCCAGCCCGTCGGCCTTGACCACGGTCGGCAGGGGGCAGGTCTGCAGGTGCGCGGCGAGGGCGTCGGCGTCGTCGAACATGTCGTAGGCGGCCGTCGGGACCCCGTGGCGCGCCATGAACGCCTTGGCCCACGCCTTGCTGCCTTCGAGTCGCGCGGCCGCCGCCCCGGGGCCGAACACGTCGACGCCACCGGCCCGCACCACGTCGGCCACGCCGGCGACCAGAGGCGCCTCGGGGCCGATCACCAGCAGGTTGACGCCGCGCTCGCGACACGCGGCGAGCACGGCCTCGCCATCGCAGATGTCCAGATCGATGCAGGTGGCGAGGGGCGCGATGCCGGCGTTGCCGGGCGCGCACAGCAGCTGTTCGCACTGCGGAGATCGGGCGATGGCCCAACACAGGGCGTGTTCGCGACCGCCGCTTCCAAGGACCAGGACGTGCACGGCGCCTCCTCAGCAGGCGCGGATGGTAGCCGTCGAGACCGCGGGGGCAAACCCCACCGTCACCGGTTGAGCACCGTCCCTCGGCGCCGACGGCGCGCGGCGCCTACAGGCCCAGGTCGAAGCGCTGCTTGCGGGGCAACACGTACCGGGCGTCGGCCGCGATCGCCTTGCCCAGCTGCGCGTTGGCCCCGTCGGTGTCGCCCTTGCCGGCGAGGGCCCGGGCGTAGAGCGTGCGCGCCCACGGCGAGTCCCCGCCGTAGCCGAACGCCTTCTCGTAGGCCGCGACCGCGTCGTCCAGCCGGTCGGTCTCAACCGCCGCTCCGGCCAGGTACGCGTGGTAGACGCCGCGGGCGTGCTGGACGTTCACGAGGCCCAGGAACCGGGCGTGGGCACGGCTCCAGTCCTTGTTCTGCCAGTCGATGAGCCCCTGATAGAACAAGGCCGTCTCGTTGCGCTGCTCCTGCTGGATCCCCTTCTCCAGGTACTTCGCGGCCGTCGCGCCGTCGCCCTGGTGGAACAGCACGACGCCAGCGGCCACGTTGAGCGCCGCGGTGTAGCCCTCGGCCTTCGCTGCGCCGACCATGGTGTCGGCCACCGGCTTCAGGTCGGGCAGAGGCTCGAAGAACAGGTCGGGATCCCGCGGGCGCCCGTAGTCCAGGGCATCCCGGCCGACGGCCTCCTGCAACAGCATCGCGCCGTTCTTGGGGTTGCCGATGTCCGCCGTCACGTACGCGGCCCACAGGTAGGCGGGCATGAAGTCCAGGTCCGTTTCGCGGGCCCGGTTGAAACTCTCGAGCGCGTCCTGGGGCTGCCCCCCCTGGAGGGACGCGTGCCCCTGCCAGAAATAGATGCGCGCACGCTCCGACGGGCTCAGCCCCGTGGACTCCGACCGCGTGAACGACGGGATCGCGTCCGAGCCGCGCCCCATCGACACCAACGTGACGGCCTTCTGGAACAGCGCCCCGCTGTGGGTCTTGTCTTCCTTCAGCACGACCTCGAGGGCCTTGAGCGCGCCCTCCTTGTCCCCGGACAGCCGCAGGGCAGCCCCCAGGTGGGTGCCCAGGTCCAGCCGCTCGCGGATCCGCAGGTTGGCGTCGCTGTCGAGGAGGCGCCGGAGCATGCTGGCCGCCCGCGCGGCCTGGCCATCGACCTGGTAGGCGAGGACGGCTCGGTGCCAGACGGCGTGCAGGTTCGTCGGGTGCAGGCGAACGGCGGCGTCGTAGTGCTCCACCGCCGCCGCGCGATCGCCGATGCCCTCGTAGATGGCCCCGAGGCGGTCGTGGGAGTCAGCCGAGCGCGGGTCCAGCTCGATCTTCTTGTTGTAGTGGGCGATCGCGCCGGTCAGATCACCATCGTCCTCGGCTCCCCGGCCGAGCTCGTAGTAGACCTGATGGAACCGCGCATCGAGCTCCAGAGCCCGGTCGAACTGGGCCTGCGCCTTCTCCGTGATCTTGCCGGCCGTGCCCACCTCGGCGACGCCCAGGAGGTAGTACAGCTCGGGGTCGGCGGGGTTCTTCTGCAGCGCCGCGTTGGCGAGCATCACCCCCTCCCGCTCGTTGCCCGAGAAGATGAGGAAGGTGCTGCGCGCGCGCATCGTCTCGGCCGGGAAGTTGTTCACGCGCTCAGCCAGGTCGAGCAGGTAGATGGACTGCCGCTGCAGGTCGAGGCTGCCGAGGCCGCGCGACACCAGGACGTTGTAGATCTCCGCCAGGGCCCCCAGCGCGAGCGGGTTCTCGGGCTCCAGGGCGACGGCCTTCTCCAACTCGACGCGCGAAGACCGCAGGTCGGCCACGGTGTCCCGAAGCATCAGCGTGCGGCCGCGGAGCATATACTCCTGCGCCGACGGCGCCTCAACGCCCGTGGGCAGGCTCGGGGCGTGAGTGGCCGCGAGGCTGTCGAGGAGCTCCTGGGCGCCCTCGGCGATGGGGACTTCCGTCTCCTTGCGCTTCTGGGCGTCGATCGTCTCGCCCAGCTGCTTGACCGTGTCCTCGGGGACCACGAGCAGGTCGTTCTCGATGGCGTACCAGGCGATGCCACCCACGACCGCCAGCAAGGCGACCGCGATGCCGGCGCGGCCGGCGCTGCGGACGGCGTCGCGGATGGGCGTGGAGCGGCGGAACGAGATGTCCTGGGCCTGGGGCGCCGAGCCCCCCGAGTCCCCGCCGCCGACCTTGTCGAAGAACTTGCCGAACTCTTCGTGCTGGCCGAACAGACGCCAGGCGCCGCCGATGTGGGCGACCTCTTCGTCGGGGTTGATCTTCTTGCCGTTGATCCACTCGACGATGGTGTCGGCGGGGAACGGCCCGTAGACGTTGCCGTTGGCCTTGCGGATCATCCAGTCCGCGATCGCCTCGCTGGCCGGCGCCGCCGGAGCCCCTCCGAGGTCCTCCAAGCCGGGCTCGGCCCGTTCTTGTCGGCAGTCGTCGCAGACCGGGATCAACTCGCCCTCGCGGGGCGTCATCGCCTTGCCGCAGTTGAAGCAGTAGACGCGGCTCTCCACCGGAGGCGCACCGAAGCCGCCCCCGTCCAGCCCCCATGCTTCCGTCGCGGGCGTGTCCCGCCCGCAACTGGGGCAGACCGCCGTGGCGGAGCCCCGCGCGTGGGCGGGGGCGTCGTGATCGAAGTGGTGACCGCAATGAATGCAGCTGATGTGCATGGAGTCTCCCGCCCCGTGCTTGGGGCGAATCGGGCGCAGCGAACCGCCCGACTCTAGCAAAGGAGGAGAAGGCGCCGATGGCCCGGCAGCCACGGCCCGTTCGGGCGGGGCCGACGACAGCCGCTCCCACGCGACAAATGCGTGACAGCGGGGCCGGCGGGTGGGGGGACGGCCCCGGCCCCCAGGACCGGGGTGTAGAACCCGGCGGCCCCCGCACCCCTGCCCCGGAGCCCCCGATGGAGACCGTCCCCGTCCGCCGCGCGTTGCTGTCTGTCTGGAACAAGACGGGGGTCGTCGACCTCGCCCGCGACCTGGTGGAGCGAGGCGTCGAGATCCTCTCCACCGGCGGAACCATGCGCGCCCTGGCCGAAGCCGGGCTGCCGGTCACCGCGGTCAGCGACTTCACCGCACACCCCGAGATCTTCGCGGGCCGAGTCAAGACCCTGCACCCCAAGCTCGAAGGCGCGATCCTCTACCGGCGTGATGACCAGGCGGACGAAGCCGCCGAGCTCGGCATCCCGCCCATCGACCTCGTGGTGGTGAACCTCTACCCGTTCGGCGCGGTCACGGCGGATCCCGACTGCGACCTGCGGCGGGCCCTGGAGCACATCGACATCGGCGGGCCGACCATGCTGCGCGCCGCGGCCAAGAACCACCCCCACGTAGCCGTGGTGACCGACCCCTCCCAGTACGGGGAGCTTCGCCTGGAACTGGCCGACAACGACGGCCAGACGAGGTTCGCCGCCCGGTCCCGCTGGGCTCGCGAGGCGTTCGCCCGCGTCGCCGCCTACGACTCGGCCATCGCGTCGTGGCTGCAGCCCGACGAGGAGCCCTTCCCGCCGCGCATCTCGGTGCCCATGAGCAAGGTCCAGGACCTGCGCTACGGCGAGAACCACCACCAGCGGGCGGCGTTCTACGGCGAAGTCCGCTGGCAGGGCCCGACGCTCGCCAACGCCCGGCAGCACCAGGGCAAGCACCTGTCCTACAACAACACCATGGACGCCGACGCCGCGCTGGCGATGGTCCTGGAGCACAGCGCCCCGACCGCCGTCATCGTCAAGCACGCCAACCCCTCGGGCGTCGCGGTCGGTGCCGACCTGCTGGCGGCCTACGACGGAGCCCTGGCCTGCGACCCGACGTCGGCGTTCGGCGGCATCCTCGCCATCAACCGGCCGTTCACCACGGCCCTGGCCGAGCGCATCGGCCGCCACTTCTTCGAGGTGATCGTCGCGCCCTCGTACACGCCGGACGGACTGGCGGCGATGGAGCGCAAGAAGAACCTCCG
>Ga0055584_100000588_pt1 | contig 34678 bp, 36 predicted proteins | sample OSDHelmetaG_FD_58716 | JGI IMG/M metagenome (GOLD analysis project Ga0055584, IMG submission 58716) | Pelagic marine sediment microbial communities from the LTER site Helgoland, North Sea, for post-phytoplankton bloom and carbon turnover... | ecosystem: Environmental > Aquatic > Marine >... | reverse complement strand
GGTGGATAGGTACGCCAGCCTGTGTTAATACTTTATCCGCGACCGATTGGTCGTCTGTTCCGTATTTAACATTTTGCGGTGTACCGTTCTTTACAATCTCAGACATGGGTTATCTCCTGTCTACTGAATAAAAAAAAATTACGACGTAACGTCATATGTATTTACTTTAACTTCCATACTTATACTCAGAGGATTTCACGATATGAGTTTACAAAATGCTTACAGTTCAAAAATCATTAAGGGCTTTTCTACTTCGGAAATGCTTCTGGCGATAGAAAAAGCTAGCCTGTCTGATAAAAGTCATGTGGCTTTGGACAACATACTTTACGTCACTGAAGTGCAAGACGTACCTCCTTTCCCATACCCTATTTACGATGTTGATAACAAACAGGTGTTTATTGATGCAAGACCTTATACATCACTTGACCGTAGTGGTGATATCAAAATTCGTAATGGTTTGGATGAGCAATTAAATCTACTTTGCGCACGTTTGGAAAATTCATGGGTTCTGTGTGATAGACCTGAAACAGCACAACGTGCATTTGCTATGGCTTCGGATGTACTGATCCGTTGGTTAACTAACACCATCTCACACAGATATGGCCTCCCACCTAATCAGAAGATAAGGCTGATGGCACTGGTAGCAATGTTCTCTATCGGACAATACTACAATAATATCGAAGATAAGTTAACTATAGCTAGACATCTTCAAAGCATCGCTAGAAACAACCCTATCTCCATTGAAGCTATTGAAGAAGTTAGTGAACGTATTGATGGTGGCTTCCCTAGAGACGTCGATGAATTTATTGAGGCGATTGAGAAAGTAGACTTTGGGCCTCGTTTAAAAGGCTTTAATACGAAAGCGTTATATACAGTATTAAGCGGGTCGTGGTGGTCGAATACAAATGCTGCTACTTTTGTTGCGATTGCTATTGAGTATCCGCCTGCTATGGCTGCACTGGTTGAGATGGCCATCGAAAATTCGATGTTCAAACGTACCCAGATCGGCACTATAGTATACGACATGAACCGCGGTAATGTCTTTACAAATTACAGTCGTGGGCTATTAATGTTCATTGATCAATACAAATAGGAGTTACTGATGGGAAACTGGCTTGTTGCACACGCACAAACGAATATCTGGTGTAAACCTTCCAATGACAGACGTTGGATTGTCAAGCCGGGCAGACTGTCAGCGCCTGAAGGTGAGACGTTTGGAATGGAGGTACAGCGCTATTCAATACGTCTTCCTGAAAAGGGCAAATGGTTCCATGTATTTCAGTTGGGTGCGTTTACTTACCGTGAGTTAGGTATAAGTGATCTTTCTGATAAATGGGTTAGCTTTAAAGATGTAGTTAATACATTCGGTACGTTGATCACGGTCTACAATGATTTAGGTAGAACATTGCCGCTTAACTACTGCTGGATGCGAAAACAACCGAACGGTAATGTGATAATGGCGGTTGAGAGAGTTGGCAGTCAAGTCGACTTTAGTGTGGAATCTCTTTACGTTAGATTCTACGATGGTGCATTTAGACATTCTCCTGAATACACAGAAGCTCACAAATCACAAGTGTATGGACAGATCGTAAGTAACGTTGCGGTACGTCAGACGGTAGTTAATAAGTTTAATGGGTATCGAAATAATTACCCGGGCGAGCCGTCCGCGTACGTTAACGGTTATGAAGTGGATATATTAACTACTGCAGACATTGCGCTGTGGGACTATGTTGAGATTGTCTACGACGGTCTGGTCGAAAGTATTGAGTATTTCGATGTTAGTAAACTATCTACATTTACCAGTGAGTTAGACGGGACGCGGAAATATCTAGTACATCCTGAAAAACAAATCGACACCATTCATTTTATTAACGACATCGACTTCTCGGTGTTGAAAGATAATCGTGGCGTTTTCTTTCACCAACATATGTCTAACTCGGTTCGACAGGTTACACATAACGACTACAGCGTTGGGACATTTAGACTTAATGAATATGTAGTTAAAATGGATGGGTGGAATAGCACTAAAGAGCTAACACTGAAATTGGTGATTAGACGGAGTGGTATGGACAAGCCGCTTATCTTTACACATAACAGGATTCAGGAGCTTTATAAGCTTAAAGATGCTGAAATCGTATCTGCCATCTGTGGGATAAATTCTGTCGTGGAAGAATGGCGTGGTAGCGTACTGGAGCAGAGTTCTTATAATAGAATTATGGCTGCCAGTTACGGTAATATTACAAATGAGCTATGCACTGATGCCTACGGGTACAATGCTGTTAGTAAGTACGTTGCTGACACTCCAAATAAAACAGAGTTGGATGCAGGTGTGCTTGTCGCTTTTATAGCGCCTTTACTAGCACGTAATTGTACGGTGTATGAATACGACATTGACGGTTTATTGTTAGGTTACTATAACCATACTTCTGATTACAACTCGCGGTACGTCTGCCGCAATGCCGCTGCCGCAATGGTCGAGTGTATTGAAGGGCAGGGTGGGGTTGGATTAGATGTCACTTGGGACGCTACGACTTTTAAGGTTGACCTTAAGAACAATTATCGCTTTTATACTAATTTATTATTAAGTGGTGAAGAAGCGGATGTGTTTGAAGATGTGACCGGGACAGATGCATACACGGTTGGGTTTGATGGTGCCATAACATGGAACGTCGACCTCTCTAGACGTCGACCTGTTGTAGTATCCGATGTTAAGTTCTTGACTTACGGTTTAGAGATTCCTATGACTGACGGTCACGCTAAGTTTAGCATTGACCTGTGGGAAGATGACAACAAATACGCGCCTATGCAGTTTCAGCCAGAGACAATGGAAATATGGATGAATGGCAGAGCACTTGTTCCCGATATAGACTATTACTACAAATGGCCTCAGGTTGTTGTATGTAATAAAGAATATCTTGAGGACGGTGCGAATAGACACAAACCGTGGTTCGATATTAGATGTCGTGGTTTGGCAGATAAGGTTAGACCACCAAAAGTGGGATTTGTAGTAAACGGCCTTCTGAGTAATGACACGTACTTTGATGTTAAGGACGATAAGGTCATTCAGATAACTGTCGGCGGTTCAGTCCGTCATCGTGAAGATGTTGTTTTCCGAGAAGATGGTAATGTTGGAATTAGCGACGTTGTCAATGGAAGACCTTGGATGGTGAATGACGCCACTATACCACTCCGTGATATTGTAAGTAAAAATACATATTCCATGAGGGATGTTTCTAGAGATTTAGATAAACGCATAAACGCGTATTTAAATAACTTCATACCCACACCAACTGGAATAGAGTTTAACCCTATCCCTAACTTGTATAAATTATTCAGTCCTATTATGAATAAAGTTATACACGACATGATTAACGGTGACTTGGCATTGTCGGCAGATGATGATTTGTATTACATAAGTACTAGTCAGTTTGATAAAGTAATGCTTGAATATGTTTACCTCTTGGACTATGAACCGATTTTATTGGGCGCGGATTTACGTTATGTTATCGTACACCCGCATGACGGACTTGACGTTATTGATTTAACGCCGTTACAGATGGCGATGATTGACAGACTTAATGACCGCTACCTTGCCAATAAAGTTATTATAAATAAACTGTTACAGATTAAGGCTTAATTATGGCTAATGAAGATCATATCAATAATGGGAGCGGTTATGGCGTTCCCATTCCGCAACCGGACCGTCGCTTTACCTTATTTGATAAAGACGAACTGTACACAACGCCGTTAGGTCCGGGTAGTCAAGTTGCTAACCCGCGCGATCTAATTGTTGATTATGCAAACCAATCTTTTTGGCGTGTTATCACTACAGACTACACAAACTACACATACGAGCTTGAACCATTTAACCCAGTGCCTACATTTAATGGCGACGTGGTTATTGGCGGCTGTGCGCCATCGTCTTCTGATACGTTCCGTGTTTATGTGGACGATACTAAACATCCTGCAACACTGCGCGTCGATGGACGGTTGACTGTGGCGGGCACTGACTTAGACAGTGTTCGTATATTCCGTGGTAAGGTAATTAGTGCAGGTGGTGAGGTCATCTCAGGTAACTATGCTAACGGCAATATTACTTCAGACCGCATTCCATTGGCCTTAGTCGACACCACAGGTAATCTATCGGTTAAATCGGTAGCGCCGGGTGTTTGTACGAAAACGGTTGAGAATGGGGAGCTAGTTACTCTTGTTTTTTATAGCGACACTACTGAAGTGGCTGCCATAGCGTACTGCTATATCGTTAAGACGAACATGGTAATGGCCATGGATGCTCCAATTAAACAAGTGTTAGATGTTAAACTAATTAGTCCGTTCATGTCTAAGACAAACGAACGTCTGTTAGAGCTTCCTATCAACATACCTTTAGACGACATTCCGCTACAGGCTGAAGTTGTTTATACTGACGGTAGTAAGCTTATTACAATCGATGGTACTAGCGCTACGCTAGATGGTCTACGTAACAGCGGTGCACATGACACGTTCTACATCAGTTCCACACTAGGTCAGACATTGGCGCTGAACCTATCTTACCGCTTGGGTCGTACTGAAACATATCTTGGAAGCGATGTTGTTGATGGGGTTATAATGAAACCTTACAGTGCCACTACTTTAGAGATTGATGGTGCGTACAGTGTTAAGTTGTTTGTTGTACCTAGATGGATAAGTCCGGAAATCGGTTACCGTCTTGACTACTATCTGTATGACTTAGAGCGTGGTAATGTTTTCTACGCTACGCCGTACGTTACAGCCGGGGACAACTCTGAGATATTTGACCCTAAACTGTACAATTACAAACAGCGCTTAATCGTTCGAGTTAACCTTGCTGAAGTTAGTCAGACGTATGCAGCGCACATACATCCACAGTCGTTTAATATATCACTGCAGGCTGCGGGTAATGTTACTGCTGATAACTTCTACATCGGTTACACACCGGACGGTGAAGTATATGGCGCTGGTGCACGCGCATTGTTTGAATACAGTAATGCCAAATACTGGACTCTTAATCTAGCGTCTGGTATGACAAGTAAAGCCGAGTGGCTTACGATGATGTATGGGTTAACGTACCCACTATATGATCGTCGTAGCGAAAGTGGGATATTAGAGCCTACACACTTCCAAGTGTTGATTGGCGATAGTACATACACTCGTTCTGTAGATACATGGATGGATACATTTAATGTTGACTTCCAAGTTAATGAGAGCGATTTGGTACTTGTTCGGTTTATCCAAAGAACACCGCAAGACGAGTTGCATTTAGCACAAGCTTCACTGCTAGCTCACCAGAAATAAAAAAGCGGTATTGATGCGGCTAGCTTAGGCTAGTCGCATTAACAATAAGGTATTAAAACATGATATTACGTGCTAACGACTGGAAGCGTCCTGAATATGAGGATGCAATAGTCCATTTTAAAACTAGCAATAAGTCATTCTTAAAGTTAGCGTATATTCAAAAGCAGATGGGTGTTAAACATTGGTATTGTTGTTTGGCGTTAGTGCAGCCTGAGTTGGAGTTTGTTGATCCACATTCAGCGAATTTAACACTTGAACAAAAAAGTATGATCGCATACGAAATGTTCATTAACCCTTGGTACTTCTTTCGTGAAATTGTACGTGTACCGCAAGAGGGTGCCGATCCTGTTCCTTTTATGATTCACCGTGGGTCGTTTGCATTAATATGGACGTTCTTTAATAATATCGATATTGCATTACTGCTAATACGTCAGCAGGGTAAAACGGTTGTAGTTGCAACGCTACTCGTTTACTTAAAACGTATCCTTAAGAACTCGCGTACAATCCTACTTACCAAGGATGCGGGACTAAGGTCTGAAACAATAGATAAGATGAAAAAGATCCGTGACACATTGCCAAAATACTTGTGGGTGACGATGAAGACCGATGCGGATAATAGTGAGATATTCACTTACATGAACCGCAATAACAAACTGATCACTGCCATAGCGCAGTCAAATATAGCCTCGGCACAGAATGCTGGACGTGGTTTAACATCCGCTAGGCTCTTTAGTGACGAATGTGCATTTACTAGATATATACGTGCCATGCTTCCCGCAGCACTTGCATCAGGTACAACCGCTAGACGTATTGCTGAACGTGAGGGTGTTCCTTACGGTAACGTATTTACAACAACGCCGGGTAAGCGTGATGAAGAAGACGGTAAGTACATCTATGAGTTATTCCACGATGGTTACTATTGGGATGACAAGCTCATTGATGTAGAGACTAGGTCTAAGTTAATTGAACTTATTAACTCTAATTCTAAAGGCGATCGTGTATTAATACACGCACCATTCAACCATCGTCAGTTGGGGATGTCTGATTTAGAGTTATACGATGCAATGGCCAATGCGTCAGGTACGCGTGAAGAGAAACTACGTGACTTTGGTTTACAATGGACCGCAGGTTCTCTATCGTCACCACTAACCGTTGACGAGTCCAGAATGATTCGCGATAGCGTTATTGACCCGATACCGTACCATGAGATATCTAAAAATAACTACTGTCTTAAGTGGTATTATAATGAGTCTGACATTAAAGCTAAGTTAGAGAAGAAACACATTATAGGTCTCGACACATCAGACGCAGTGGGGCGCGATAACATATCACTTGTACTTACCAATAGCGAAACTTTAGAGGTTGCAGCTACGGCTTTGATAAACGAGAGTAATCTTATAGTCTTTACTAATTGGATAGCAGATCTTTTAACTAAGTATCTAAACACCATATTAGTAATAGAACGTAAGTCTTCCGCTCCTACAATAATCGATTCATTACTACTTACTTTGCCCGCGCGCGGAATTGAACCAACGCGCCGTATTTATAATACGATAGTGCAAAACAGGGAAACTGATGATGGCGATTTAAAAGAGTTTAAGAAGAGCACTAAGGTTCGAGACGAGAGCTTCTATGAAGTATATAGAAAGTACTTTGGTTTCGTGACAACGGGCGCTTCGCGTAAGCTCCTATACGGCGAAGTCTTACAAACTGCAGTTCGCATGGCTGGCGATAAGATCAAAGACAAGCAACTTGCAGATGAGCTATTATCTCTAGTGGTTAAGGACGGGCGAATAGACCATAAGACTAGTGGGAATGATGATACGGTAATTGCGTGGTTATTATCCTGTTGGTTCATGCTGTTTGGTAAACGTCTTGATTATTATGGAGTTTCTAACCGGATACTAATGAAGCGGCACGTTGTTTCAGATGAGGGTGAGGAATTTGATAGTGAGGAGTATGAGCTTGAGCTTGCGCGTCAGGAGGAGTTAGCGCTTCAGATAGACGAGCTTTGTTCACGCAGTGCTAGCAATCGTAATCCATTCACTAAAACAGTAATCGAACGCGAACTTAGGGTTAAGCTGGCCAAGTTAAGTCTTGACACTTCGCAGGCGAGTACGGTGGGTGAGTTACAGGAGCTAATCAGAAACGAGAAATTACAATCGAGGTATTTACGATGACTAGTTTTATTATCCTTGTAGTGTGTTTATTATTGTTGTGTATCAGTGCGCATGTTTGGCAGTTCGTGAAAGAGACAATTCGTAAGAAAGGTCTTAAGAGCGGGATGACTATCGGCACGATTGCATCGGCGGTAATATTCAGCAGTGCCGCAGGTGCGGCTACATTTATAATACACATCGCAGAAGTATCACCATAGGTAAACGGAACATTATAGGGTGGGTAACGGTAACATACTGTTACTGCCCTATAATTTTTTTATTTGGCATTGAAAATATTCATGGATATATATTATCTTAGTGTAAATACTTACATAAACTTTTTAATAATGAGAACTACAATATGTCTGACATTCTATCTAAGGTAAAAGAAAACATAAGTAAGATCGTATCAATCGATAACACAGATATGCGTTTGGTGGCGAATTATGACGGGAAATGTGTCTGGTACAACATTGTGGGCCACGACTGGCACGGCATGTCTGATACTAAGGAAACTATCGATTTAGTTGAGCGTGGAGTACGTGACATACTTCACATAGACTCTAGTGTTAATTTATGTTGGGCCAGCTATTCTGATTATATAGACCTACTTTATGCAGGGCAGTTATCAGGGTCTATGTGTGCAAGCCTTAACCTGTTGAGTGAAAGTAGTAAAGCCGTGGAGATGGCTGATGTTATTAAAATAAACAACGCTGGCATATTTGGCAAATAAAAAAGGTGGAGTGCCCTCAGTCAATGACTGAGGGCGGCTCGGGTATTACCCAGACGTTATTGTAATAACGCCATTACTAGCGTGAGTATTTTTTTTGGGTTTGTGCGGAGCCCGTTAGGAGATTCCAGACACTCCGAAGGCGTCCGCGTCTGGATGTGTGGATAACATCTTCGGCATCGGAACCTCTATGAGGCACTGCACGTAACCAATTGAACAATGTCGTATCTCCGCATATACGATTATTGCTAATGTAATTAGAAAATGTATGTATTCCATATATCCTTCCTTACATTATATAGTCACTTACTGTAATAAAAAACCGTATTGTAATCAATTACTTATACACATTAGAGGATAATGCACGTATTAAGAAATATAACATTGTTGCTGTGCGTACTGATGATAAGGCAGACGATGCGCGTAATGAACTGTGTTTCTTTGCATAATCTTCGAGACGTTTACGTAAGCTTAACAGACGAGGATCTGACGTTTTAGATGACATGTATAATGCACGCATCTTGTTAATGATGTATCCAACGTCGTTGAACTGTATGCGTTCTCTAGCGATATAGTCAAATGCATGAAGTACCGTATCCTCCATCATAGACTCCACAACTTCTCGTTTCTTGCCTGTAGGTGTTCTAGCCATAGAGCTCAGTATGTCAAGGAGTGCCTGCTTTGAAGTTGTTGACATTATATCTAACACTACACTTAACAGGTCCTGCTTGATGAAACTACTTTCATTTCCAGACACGTCAAGAAGATAAAGCTTGGCAGTGTTGTATGAGGTGACTCTGTCTTTAATGATGTCGTCGCCTGCGATATTAATTCTGCTTGAGCCTGTTTCTATTCTCAAGTTGCCAGATCTGACTTGGTCTAGTATTTTATACTGGTCCTTTATAGATTTACGGATACGTGTTGATATGTCGGTAAGTACGTACATGATTCTGTCATCGTTGTTAAACTTGACTATGTCATGAAAATGTGGGCCTGTCTTATCGAGGAATGCCTCAGCACGCCATTTAAGTACTTCACCCCAGCTACCTAAACGCTTAAGTGCAAACTTCATTGAGAGTGCACTATATACTGCTTCAGCTGCTGCATTGTCCACAGGCTTATCAAACTGATTTGAGTATAGTGATGATAGTAATTTGAATTGTAGTAAGATAAGTGCTTCACTCATTGCTAACTGTACGGTCTTATCCTTACTGTTAAGCGTAGACATGCACATATGTACGAACCATATGATCGAAAGGTTAAACGCGTCACTGGCCACTTTACGGTCCGTATAAACGGGATCGACTGAGTATATCGCTTCTTGTAGGAACGATTCATCTAATTGTATTACTTCATCGAACCACTTGTATCTATCTTGATCGAAGTAGCGGATACGGTCAGTACCCATTAGGTTACCTCCGAAGAAGTTTAAGTGTTCTTCACGAGATGCTAATAATTTCATGTAATTTATTACGCGTTTACATGTCGCCATAGTAACTACACTGCCTGCACTGCTTTTACTTACTTCATCAAATGCGTTCTTTATAGACGCGTAGTGTGTACTGTATTCTGTCTTTGCTTCTACTGCAACGTTTGGCGTTCGTACGTTATAGTTAAGCAGATGCGTTATCAGACTATGGATTGGTGTTGTGTTCATGTTAGATCCTTTTGGGTATTCCAAATAAAGATAGATATATTTTATTAAGATGTAATACAGTAAGCTATTATACTTTGTTTTTAATTTAATCGGAGATACAACAATGAAATTTTCAAAGCGTGCGTCACTATTTGCAGCAATGCGTGACAAAGAATTAAGTAGTGAAGTACTAGATGCATACATTGCACCCGTAGGTGTATTATGTTCAGTGATGGTTACTGAAGAGGGGACCTCGCTACTTAACGGACGTACTACCTTTAATAACGATCCGTTGAGTGACTATCTGGTCAAATGTGGTGTTACCGGGACGTTCATCTTACACCATAAATCGATGATGTACGGTGTGGCGCGATGGATTAGCTATCAGCTTCATCACACTCCATTTGATGAATGGTGTAATGACATCATTATATACACTTTTGATGATATAAAATCAAAAGGCGGACGTGTGGCGATATCTCCGATAGAGCGCGTGGCGTTGTCATATGATGGCTTGCCACGTGAGTTAGATACGTATTCACAAGACGACAGTTTTGATGGGTTCATCATTCGCGGTGTTCTTAAGTCTGGTATCGTTAACTGGTATCATGTATTACCGACACGCTATTGTCAGGGACGAGTTATTGGTTACCGGAACGAACCTACCGATAAATTTATTATAGTCGAGGTGCAGTATAATGATCAAATGTACTTTACAAAGGTGCGTAAATTTACCCAAACAATGTTGAGAATGCTTGATGAGTATCAGGGTAAGATCGTTTCGCGACGTGTTAAGGTACAGTTTAGCAGTTACCTCCCGGGAGATCGTATAGATAACTTTTCTAGCGCTACCGCATTATTCGTAATAAATCAATATGTCAAATCTTAATTAGGAGAGTACGTTATGGATATATCAATCCAAAGGCTTTGTATCGCCAAATCACTTGTCAATGAAGACTACTCAAAGGTAGCGATTATCGACGACCGCCATGGTCGTAAGATGTTCCTCCTTGATGATGATGTGAAAGAAGGTGATTACGCCCTTGAAGTTTTTAACCCGCAGACTAATGAATTTAAGGTGTATAGTTTACACACATCTTACATGTTCACGTATTATAGTCGTTCAACTTTTAAACGAGCGTTAGGTCAGGCGATTGCTAATGTGGGACTACATGCTGTTAACGTGGGTTTATTCTACATGCTTAACGGTCGCGCGCGTTTACACCGCAGTGTCTTAGACGTTGACTGGGAGCGTGTAAGTACCGATAATGTGTGGGTGCTGAACAAGACTACTGTTAACAACGAAGGCGACCTACCGCCACTTAGTATTGAAGTGCCAGAATTCACAGGCACGTATCGTAATCCATTTGAACCTTTAAGGAAGTAACATTATGAAAAAGACATATTTAAACATGACTGGCCGTAGCGATGTGACCATCGCAGACTTTAACATCATTGATAATCTACCGAGCACTATAATGGATCCATTAAATGCTGCGCTGGCAGAGACCGGACCCAGTGCATACAGTAGAATTAAATACGAAATGGATAAGATCTCTATTTCAGGATTTGTACTCGATAAAAAGAATACGCCTCCTGAAGTGATTCAAAGATTTTCACTGCTTAGCGATTACATTTGCAGTAATGCTTACATCTTGATCTAAAAAATGCTAATATAATTAAAGAGGGGACTTCTGTCCTTTCTTTTTTTTTGTCTCTAGCTCCATAGAGCGATTCTAAGAGGTTTAAGCGTTATCAAAGTACAATCGGATAGCTAATATGCAGTTTAGCGCTATTAGATACTGTATAGTGCGTCTGGAGGCGGCTGGCGCGCCATTGCTGGATCATGTGGATATAATTTTGGGATTTTGGAAAATACAAGTTAATCTCTAAAGTATCAAGTAGTTTTATTTCTTATCATTTGATTTTCTTTTAAAGTCTTTCGTTCTTTTCTTTTTTAAACTATACTTAGATAAAAGAGTAGGTACATCTAATTGCTTCTAAAAGCTTCTAAAAGCTTCAAAAGAGTTGTTTACTGTTTTTTTTAACACTTAAAGGCTATTCTTTGTAACTAAGAGTAGCTAGTGATAAATCACGGATGTGAAATGGGGAAGGAGGGGCATTAAACCTCCACCAGTAGGGTGAAGGAGGAAGCGAGAGGATACCGAAGGTACGAGAGAGATGTATGTGAGTCATCTCATGAAACACCCTAAATCGTACCAATTTAATATAATAGGTTGCAAGTAAAAAAATACAGTTACTTAACCTGAGGATAGTTTTACCATGAGACAACGTACACTTATAGCACTTGATATCGACAGTGTACTGAATACTTACGATGACGTTCTTCTAATGGCCAATACGGTTGATGTAGAAGTTGTCATGAAGTTTAAGAAAGAGGTTAAGTTCTTTCTACCACACGATGGTAATAAACGCACACGTGATCTAGGGATGTTTGTTAATCGCAGGAAGCTCGCACTATTGAACTCGATCATCGATGGCACAGATTCTGACATCATGGGCATCAGTAGTTGGTTCGGGGGAGGGCGTGACGATATAAGCATTGCGACTTTCTTAGGCATCCCACTAGATAGATTCATCATATCTGAAGCTACAGGTGGGGGGCGATCCCGAGTACGTGCAGTCGCTAAGTTAATACAAGACGACGATTACGACCGTCTCTTAATATTGGACGACCAACTTGAATATTGGAGCGATTACGGCATAGCAGTACACCGTGCGCCTATATACGGCGATGTAGGGTTGACGATGTCTATAATGCCAGACATAAAAAGAATTTTAAACACCCCAGTAGATAAGGCTAAAATACTGTTACAATTAACGTGAGTAGTGATACTGTGTAGACTATACACATAGTTACTATTAACATAGGTGCCATTAAATGAATCCATCAGCCAAAACGGTTAGCATGACGCCAAGTGAGTTTGTTATTTCAGTTAGCCAAGGAATTGTACAACCAGACCAGTTAGTGCAGTGTGCTGGTACGGCTAATAACGTTATGCTAGAACTTTATAACATATCTGCAATGCAGCCAGCTGAAGACACCGCTGGGATCTTAATAGAATCGTTAACCGAATCCTCCATGGAGATAGCGCCAAACGCATCCATGTGGGCAGAAGTATTAAACATCGCCTTAGCTGCGGTCAGAAACGGCAAGACACCTGCTGATGGGATTAACATACTGCTGGAGAATAACTTCGAACGATTCATGAAACCAACTGAAGTTAGCTCACTAGGCATCCGTAATCTATTCGATCAAGCATTTTATTTAATCATCCACACGGTACGTGACGGTAAGGTTCCGACCGTACATTAAACGAGGAGGCGGACATGTTGCCGATTAGCACTGCAAGAATTCTATTTAACCGACACGCATCGTCGGCTAACTCAGGACAGTCAGATCCTAGAACAGAAGCGCTCACCATCGCATTAGCGGGGACGAGAAGAACCGAACTAGCACTATTACTTAACGATGTGAGTCTAATTGACTGGGACAGTAGTTTTAAAGAGATACCTACCTGCATGGTCTGGCTATACCATGATATCATAAAGCGCAGTATGGCTGAGCAAGACAGTTTCGAAGAAGCGGTTAAGTTCGCAGTTAGGTTTATAGGCTACCGATTATGCATGTACACAGAACACTGCCACCCGTCCGATATAATTGAATGGGTGAAACAGGTGGTGCATGATCTATACATTGAAATGGCTTATGATGAAATACATGCATAGACATATAGAAAGGACTAGAGCAGCTAACGCCGCCCTAGCTCCCTTTTTTTATTTGTTTACACTTTAACACGTCCCGCATGCATTATGTGTTTCTGCTTACGGTTCTGATCATTCAATAGTAATATGACATTCCATTTACTCTCGAATAACTCACCATACATTTGATACGAATCAGCCCATTGATCAATAAACTCTTTGTATCTACCAAAGTCACGGCCACCTTCTAACTTAGTTCTATCAACGGTAAGTGCTAACTCACGGAATAAATAAGCCTTAGTTGCAATATTCACTAATTCAGCAAAGTCTTGGTAATAAGGTTTCTTTATCTCAATAAGCTCATCACTGTATCCGATGCGACATTCTAAACATATGTCCGCAGAGAAGTTTTGGTAATCGTTAACTTTAATAACGTTATCACCTAATAACTCTACTTCCGCATTTGTTATGTTAGGGATTGGACTATGTGATGCAATGACCGACTGCACACTTCTTTCAAAGGGTGATACAGAAAAAGAGGAGGACGACTGTCCGGGCACACGCTCAGAATAGTTAGAAGTAACGTTTAGTGAAACACGATTTACCTGAACAATATCACGACCTAACGTCTTTGTTCTAGGGATAACGTATATTCTACTATAATCTTCCAACTTATCAAAAGGTATCCCATCAAGCGGAATAGATAACATAACTCCACCAGCCGCATCAAGATCTGGCTTGATTAAATTGTCAATAACCTTATCCCGTATCTCAGCATCAATACTTTTTCTACGTCGCATGTAACGGTCTTCTTTTCCCCGAAATCCGTCTTCTAATATCTCCGACGGTATGTCAGAAAACTTTAATCTATTTATAGCGTACTCTATAGCGTTCATAGGACCTCCGTAATCGTCTACATATGATTCACCCTACCTCCATAAATAAAAACGCTGTAGGTCTTCCTATGAACGATAGACAACACAGTAATGAAATTATAATCAGACATATTTTATACTGTATATAGCCATCAGGAATAAACTTGTATGAAACTAATTATATTGCGATTCGACGATAGAGAAATCTACCATTCGATCGAAGATAGAGGTATCAACATATCAGCCGTGTCGCGGAATGACATATCTAATCTGATACTGCTGTCTATCTTTCACCGCCACTGTATCGTAGCATTAACCGATGAAGCATGGCTACTTTACGAAAGAGCACCAATTAACATCCGTAACGTAATCGATGATGTGGTAGAACATCACGTCATTAATGGCAGCTTTAACTACTGGTTAGAGATGGTGCGCCATCTCGGCAATACGAACACTATAACAAAAATCAACCATCGCCGGGTTGATAAATTCGAGGTATATTGTGAATAAAATAATATTTGAATTAGGTCCTTATGTAGATCTAGTGCGGAAGTTTATAACGGACCGATCCGACATGTTTACGGGAGACATTAAAATATTTAAAAATCCTAGAGACGTCGACTATTGCCCAGAACGTCCCATCTCGCTATACGAAGCAGTTAATCTAAAAGATGTACGCGGTGGTAAAGACTACGCCAATGCGATGAATGAATTCCATAAAGAACTCACCATAGAACTTATATGCGCGGTACTGTGCGAGCACTTCAATTCAATACCTGAAGAGTTTAGCAATGCTTTTTACTTACTAGCTAATTCGTCGATCCATAAGTGTCAACGTACGGATGCAGCATGTTGGGCTAAGATATGTAAAGCTGCCAGACGAACCTCAGTGCCGTATGCAACGCTGAGAGACGGACTGTATAGAACTAAGCGAGTGCCTATTGGAATTACTAACTCAGACATTCGTAACATATTCCAAGAACTGTTTGTTTCAGTCATCTGTGAGATGAGAAACATACTACCTGATAATTATTGGCTTACCGTTGACTTCCAAGTCAAGGGTGATAATGTACACCTACATTTCGGCGAGGATCTAAGACATGTCATCTTTAAGAGAGATCATGGAGAAGACAAGTGGAAAGGTGATTACGAATTACCAAGCACGAGCGAAGATAAATAGAAGAGCGCGGCTCACCGTTGAAGATACCTACCTAGGTACCGAACAGCGGTTAGAGCGGTGGGGCTATTGTCCGAGTAGATGTGATGTTGAGGAATTTGTCGCGAGTATTTTTGACATGTACCTAAACAGTGCTGGTAAGGGAATTAACCGGGCGGTCGTCGATATGGCGACTGCAAGACTTTGTTTTATTTGGTACAACGAATCTACACATGCCCCGCTTCATACAAACCTACATATAGAGACGTTAGTTAACTTCATCACATCTGACCTTTATATGCAATTAAAATACATTCAGGCTGGACGTATTAAAGACTATACAATAAGCGGATACTTACTATCCATTTTAGTATAATAAAAGAATAAGGAATAAACAATATGTCAAGCTCAACAAAGATTGTTATAGGGATAGCGCACATAGAAGAACTATGCGAAGATCTGCAGGAACTGGAGGTATATGACCTAACCGACGGCGATGTCGACAACTTCACATGGATAACGGAAGTCATTAAAGGCGACCTATTAAATTACGGAGAATTCGATGCGGTCATTACAGCTGCACGGCTTCTCCACGAACTTCACGGAGACTTAACCATTGATGAATATATACCCCACGTCCAGACGACGTACGAACTTCCCACGTACCATAATGTTATCGATATTATACGTAAGTCTATTGACGATCGACACGTTGCTAATTGCGAATGCGATATCAGAGGCGGGCGTCTTATACTCCGCACTTACTTCACATAGGTAGAGATTATGAACTTAAATGTAGCATTACCCGGCTTTGACCATATACATCAAGATGTCATACCGTACACCCAGTCGTTAGATACTAGACGCATTATGGAGATGTTAGTTGACGATCTAAATGGCTTACTTAACATGGCAGTGGATAAACTCAACGGAAGAGACGTTGATGCCAGAAGTATATCGAATACTCTTGAACATTTAGTGCTAGACGCCGCTGGAATAATAAGCGCTTCCGGCATGCACGACATGAAAGACTGTGTTAGTAAAATGTTGCCTGCCATCTTCGACGAACTCCGAGGTTATAACGATTGGATTAATTATCGATTCATTTATAAGAGCCACACTGTTCGTGGGAACGGGCACTGGCTACTTCGAATGTCTTCCATAAAATGTCATAATTTTAATAACCATGATTTAGATACGCTGTGTGATTTAGCAGCGGAAACAATAGAGGCGTATGTTAGTGAAGATGACCATAGGAATAAACGATCTAGTAGACGCCGTTAACGGCCTCATAGACGTCCATGAGCTTAGTAACGAAGAAAGGCTAGTAGTTTTAAATACTATCGTTGAAAAGATCATGGCGGTGCCTCACGGTCCACTGAATGAGCGCACACGCGCCATCGTTAAAGACATACTTGCTGTAGAGAGAATACAAGACGAATTCTACTATTATTCTACGGTTGTTGGTGATATTGTAGTAAGGTACTATGATTACATCAGTGATAGCGAGGGTTACAGCGCAATGATGGAGTTTGTAGTATCTAAGAAGATAATACAACTACAAGGCACTCCGTCATGTCGAATTCGAAGAGCAAGAGAGTCACTTTCTGTTTCAGAGACTACATCTATGAGATAAATGCAAGGATAAAAGAAATGCGCGATAGTCTAAGTGACGCGCCTAACATATTCAACTCAGTTATATTTGAAGGCATTATATACAACGCGCTGTATGACGATCTACTCACGGTCCCAGCCTACGAGGACGCACTATTCGGATTCTTAACCGAGCGTTATGTAGACCTATTTACCGATAACATGGTGATCGATGAAGATGGCGTTATTGTCGAGATAAGTGATCTACTCACTGAGCAGTTCAATTGGAACTTCGGTAACGAACTCCACACCGCGGCTGAGTTAGCAGCAGAACAAACTGTGGATATGTTCGTAGAGTTTGACATTGTCGATACTGACCTTCACGAAGAATTAGTTTATGTGTTGTCGAACATAACTGACAGATGTACACTAGACCCACTCGATCCTTTCGAGTGCAATATTGATATGACACGCAAGAAGGTAACGATTAACGCCACCAACGCAGGTGGTAGGGTACCTGTGCATATACCTAACTTTTTCATGGAGAGTTCTAATGAAAATACTATTCACTTTAGACCCGGAAGCAGTTGACCATATAGCTGAAGGTCTGGTGTCGATGTATTCGTCTAATGACTTACAAGATTGGCCTGCGGGTGTAAGATCTCTATCTGAGCTAATCTACAGTCAACTAGTTGACGAATACATCGTAGCGCATTACTTAAAAGGCGTATCGGTAGAAGACTTCTCAACCGCGTCTAGCTTTGTGACCGTACTTACGCTGATAGAAAAGTATATGTCAGACGACACTCTTGAGGAGGTATTCGATAGTCTAGATAATTTGATAAGCTCTGGAAATAGACTAGCAGCTATGTTAAATAGAGAATATCGCGACCTAGATAGTGTAGAAGACGTAACTGAAGGTGTTGCGTACATCATTCACACGTCAGTGCTAGAAGCAATTGTTGCACTTAACCTACACGCACTGTTGCCTGACCCACAGACAGGTGACGATGTGATAAATACTATGCCAATAACAGATGTCAGTTACAACAGTCTCAGACGTCGCCTAATCATTACTAAAGAGGAATAACCAATGGCAGACACTAGCAATATTAAATCAGGCATGACTGTGACGTTTAAGTTAGCCACTAAGTTAATAAAAGACGTATACACGAATGTTACTGTCAAGGGTATCGTTAGTTTCGATATAGCCTCGGCGTGGGATGATGTCGCATCGCAGCATGCAAACATATTCTCAACACTACCTGTAGGCACTCCCGAGAATCCTGAAGACTATGAGTACTTACTGGTACGAACAGTGGACGGTGAGACCTTGGCTGTCGGTGTTCCGTGGATATCTGGCGACATCACTGTTGTGACCAGTGCCACGTTACGTATAACCGTTAACAATGCATCAGTTGCGGATGTAGAGAAGGTACGCACCGCGCTTAACGGGTACGGATATACTGACCTCACTGTTGAAGTTTTAAGCACTTCAGCATCGTAACAATAAAAAAAATAACACACATGTAGGCTATACTTTGTAGCAGGCTTATCTCCCAGTAAGTTTAGTTGTAAGATATTAATAGAATGCCAGATCGCTGCGTTGATCATCTATTACTATCGAATTGGTATTACCCTTGTTGAAGTGTTTATTCATACCGACTCCTGTAATGGGCGTCGGTATGTTTTTTTATTTGTTTCTGTAAATATCCTGTAGAAATTTATGAGACGTATCTTTATATGTAACTATAATTCAGGAGTTAAAAGAACATGTCATACTTCCTTAGAAAGGATAATGAGTACGTTAGAGAAATAAATGTAGTTGAAGGGTATATGGAACAATTACTTACGTACTTGATGATCGCAACCGGAAAGAGCAAAGAGATATGCGGTGAATGGATACGTACCGAGTTCTCAAAAGGTGGCCGTTTCGAAATGAACGCACCAGTAGCCAATATAAACATCCGCGATAAAGATACAGGTGACCGTACTGGGATCCAAGTTAAAACCGATAAACTATTAAAATTAATAGAAAAGAACGACATCATATCGTCGCCGTCGCTAACATTCTACACACCAGCCAAAACTAAACGATCATTACTGTCAATATTTATTGACGTGAACATCAAAACTCGTGGCGTCATTAAGAAACAGATGATGACCGCGATGAGTAACGGTGATAAACAAACCGCATCGAATAAGAAGAATGAACAGAACTCATTTAAGACACGTAATAACGCATTGTCTGGTGCACATTCATCACAGTACACAATACTCTACAATAAGTCAACGCACTCAACACTGACGTCTACATGTCGTACTGCAACATCTTACGGTAATGCTAACAATGAAAAACTGCTCGCAGGTTCTAGACATTACTGGATGGCGGGCATTGTTATAAATAATATATTGTCTATCTGCACATTAACTGAGTTTGAAACATTCCAGAACTGTATGGATTATTACGATATGCACTATCCGACAGTAGCTGAAACGATGGAATGTATTACTTATTCGACCGAACCATTCTGGGGCAATGCTTCAGCTATGGATCATATCGAACATATTGTAGAAAACCTAACCCCTATCCAACGTGCTGCATTCGTATATATAGGTGACCTGTACCATGTACGTAAGTACAATCCGGAAGTAATTCGCGGATGGCTTGGGAAGATGATCGAACGTGTAACGGTACCTGCAACTGATGATGAAGTTAAAGGCATTGAAGATAACACCACCGCCGATCTTAGAGCACTAGTTGCACTACTACGTTCTGATATAGTAGGACCTCGTAATATATTTAAAGTTAAAGAAGCTAACTACGATGATTACAAACTACTTATGGCGACATCGCGTAGTGTCAATAATGCCTGTGGTGAGTACTCTTTATTTATCCGTGAGATAATGAACACACGGAATGTGCCAATATCGGTCGCTAAGATCCCTGACACCATCCGTCGCGTGTCTTTAGTATCTGACACCGACTCAACTATGGCGACAGTGCAAGACTGGTCACAATGGTACTGTGGGACAATGACAGGCGTAGAAGCAGATAACATCGCAGACTCTATGATATACATAGCAACGCAGAACATCGGACACATGATGGCAAGTATGTCTATCCAGATGGGTGTTGAAGATACGTACCTGCATCGCTACACGATGAAGAACGAGTTTAAGTTTAGCTCATTTGCATTGACAAATAAAGCAAAGCATTACTTCTCGCTCATAACCTCACAAGAGGGAACCCTATACAAGGATCCTGAGTTAGAAGTAAAAGGGGTTGCGTTACGTACATCTAATATTCCTGCTACTATCATGACAAAGTTCAGAAAGGTTATCAAAGAGCTTTCAACTACCGTTATGCTAGGAAACGATATCGAGATAGTTCCACTGTTAGAACACGTGGCTGAGATTGAACACAGCATTGTAGCGTCAGTTCAGAGCGGTGACTTCATCTATCTTAAGACTGGACAGATTAAGGATAAATCAGCATACTCAATACCTGAATCGTCTAGTTATGCATATTGGGACTGGTGGGAAACAACATTTGGCCCTAAGTATGGTACTGCAGGAGCACCATCATACGCAGTAGTTAAGATAGCTGTTAATCTTAACAATAAGACACAGATAAAAGACTGGATAGCGTCGATGGCTGATAGAGAGCTTGCAGGACGTATAGAGGAATGGCATAAACGATTCCCCAAACGCAAGTTCACACAATTGTTACTGCCTGAGAGTGTTGTGGCTAACAATGGAATACCTAAAGAGATATTAGATATTGCAGCGTACCGACGTATTATCTTTTCATCAGTTGAACCATACTACCACATCCTAGAATGTTTTAAAGTAATGATGATTGATAAGAACAGAACGAAGCTTGTATCCGATTATTATGGTGACCCAATTGACATTGAGCCATCAGAACTCGTCGGCGAGGATTAACAAATTCTCCAAGTAGTTGTCTATTATATGAACTTTCATGTGCTTAGGCACGTGGGACAATGTGCGGCTGTTTATGAAAGCACGCAACTCACGTTGCATAGTAGACAACACTTTACTATCCAATGAAACACCCGAACTATACCCTACGGATAACCCGTAGTGTAAGAAAGGCATCTTACATGCAAGTAAAAACCAACTAACCTGTTGGGTGTATATTGTAGGTATTGGCTCGATTAGATCTAAAGCACTATCTTTAAAGAATAGGCGGGTCGCGTATAATGCAGAACCGATGGTCGTAGATTTACCGAATAATGAATTGACAGTATCAACAGTCGTTTTATTAAGTCTGTTTTCAATATCAGGTATTGGATATTCATTAACACGATCATCTTCAGGTATTGTATTTCCAACGACTCTGTAGTAATGACGATTAAATAAGCTAATGTCCATGTAGGATTTTAGACTATTAAATAACGGGTACTTCTTAATGAAATTGTAGATGTTCTCTTCTACACCGTTAAGACTACGCCAGTTAGCCCACTGTAAGTACTGATACGCTAACATAGGCACATTGATAACGACAAACGCAAAAGCAGTATCATCGTTAGAGGTGCCCAATTGATAGTTGACATTTGTACTTGTATGATAGGCGAAGGTAATAGGAGACATGTCTTCCCACTTCTCTTTATCATACTTCTCGTAAGTAAACATAATAGCTTCATTGCCACCATTTAAAAAGGTATCGGTGAAGACTGTTCCGTAACTGGACGGTGAGGTCACATCTAAAGAGGTAGCAAGTCTTCTTGCACGATCTCTTATAATGTAATCGAAATTGCCAGAGAGCATTTCTTTATTAAGCACCAACCCACTCAGTAGTTTATAGACCAAGTTCGTCGGTGGCACGCTTCGAGAGCTAGATACATAACGTTCCCGAATGATTTTATGGTTTTTTATTACAGTACTAGCAATTGATATGAAGGAAGAGTTTATTACTCTACCTTTTGCAGTGGCGAAATCTGCATTAAAGTAATCTAACATTAAGCTACCCCTATTCTAAATTTATTTAAGTATATTTTATTAACTTGATATTCACGGACATACTAATCCAAGAATAATAAATAAGCTCTTAAAATACAATCCACAACACATAGGATAATACCATGTTCAACGCTAACGATAAAACAAATGCACCAAAAGAACCAGTAATGAAGAAACGTGCTGAATCTAAAACACCGCCACCACCACCAGCTCGTGGTAAGTTCTCTCGCTCGTTCACGCCTAGCTCTGCAAAGAAAGGTCGCGCTACTGAGTACACTAAACAAGTAAAAGAGTTCTTGGAAGAGAACAACGACACTGAGACGATTATCATCATGCCTGATAACGACTTAGCGCGTGATTTATCTGACTCATACGGTTTTGTTATCCACGCTAACCGCGTAGATGCTGATTTAATGTGGCATCTTCTTGTGTTTGAATCTTCAATCACTCCAGTTGCGATGGAAGAAGTTAAAGACCGCAGTCGTCGCGGTACACGTGAAGAGAAAATATTCAACTTCGAATCAACGTCAGATGCTATTACTGATGAGTTGGTTAAAGACTTTGAAGATTGGATTTTAAACACTGTCGAAGTTTCAGGTCAACTGTACTTCACTAACGCAACAGTAGTGCCTGTAGAAGTAGATCTTTCTGCTGCTGAGACAGTACAAATGTTGGCATGCGATGCTGAAGATAGCAACATCCTTATTGCAAATGTGGATGAACCATTCAGTGCTGAAATGCTAGCACAAAATTCTAGCTTACGTGCTAAGCTTACATTCACTCCGAATGAAGAAGCCGTAACTTTAGGTGGCATGCCATTACGTAGTGATCTACAAATTGCAATCTCTGAAACTTTCCGTGAAAAGAACGTTTCACAAATCCGAGCATCTAGCGGTTCACGTACGTTGTTAGAGATTGACGCGTTCGTAAATGCACGCTGGGTAGGTAACGAACTGCCTGACCGCGACCAAGATTTTGATCCTGCGACATACATCCCAGAAGTGGTGATGACTCAATCTAACCCATACCACCAAGATGTTACCTCTGGTAACTTCGAGCGTTTCTTCTTAGGTCTAGCAGCAATGATGTTCCTAAAAGACAACGACTTGTGGATGAAGCAGTTCGAAAGTAACATGCATAACTCGCATGCTAAATTGAGCGGTCTAGCTTACGGTATGTTCTGGCCGAACAATGAAATCCCTTCTGACATTAATTTGGTAGATGAAGATCCAACTGAATCGGCTAACTGGTTACGTAAAGTACTTTACCGTACAGAACGCAGCCGCAACATCCCAGTTGAGTTCGCTGTACTAATCAATGAAAGTACTCTTGGTTACGCTACACAGAAGTTGCTATTAGATGTGGCTGATGGTGATTTAACTGCGGTTGATAAGCTAGTTAAAGTATTGTCTAACCTTACTGACGGCGTAAGTGACGACGTCATGATCGTTCAACGCTCAAGTGATGTTATCTCTGGTCAAATCCGTGTACCTGTAGGTTACTACACTACTGCGGACGGCAATCGCCCAATCGAAGAGATCGATACATTACACATCATGAACACGCTTAAGGATAACTACCCTGAGAAGTTAGATGATTACTTCGAAATCGTACAAATTGACGATCGTGAATTTAACCACGAAGAGTCAATGAGTAAAATGATTGCCATCTTAAATCTTGTCACTGATGGTCAATTTAAACTTAAAGGTTTCGGTACTAAGCTGTACATCAACCCAGAATTCCTACAAGGTCTTGCAGAATCTGTTAAGCATGGCGATTCTGGTTTGGGTATGGAACTTGACAGCAATGTTGAGCTAAGTAATCGTGGCGGCCGTCGCAATACTGGACGTCGTACAACTGCTGGTCTATCTACATCACCATTAGGTAACCAACGTCGTCGCCACAGTTCTAACCGTAACGTAGGTCTATCTTCACGTTACCGTTAAGCTTGATTAGGTAACAACAACTAACTAGGGGTGCTCTGCACCCCTATTTTTTTCGTATATGTATTTTTATTTTGGGAGATAAAAACATGGCTCAAACGGATAATAGCAACGAAGTAGCAGAAGAGAACGGCATTAGCTTAGACATATACTCACTGGAAAAAGACTTTAAGAATCTAAAGATAGCACCTATCATCATAAACGATGTGGCTGATGAGTTCAGCGTAGGTAAAACGATAGATGTTATTAATGATCTTATTCGAGTAAGTTATGATAGTGACAAGTTAAACACCGTCCCGTCCTGTGAAAAGGGTTGTACTACAGGTGCATTTAATTATGACCCTGTTAATCCGATTAAGTGTCAGGTATGTAATACTGAAGTAAAGAGTATTATAAATCAACCACTAGTGCCTCAAGTATGGATGCGAGTACCTAAACGAGTTAACGCATTTATACATCCGCGCATATACCAATTGTTCAGTACATACTTCAAACATACACACTTTGATTTAATTGAATACTTAACCAATCCAACATACGTTGTTAACAAGCCAAACAATTATCGCGGTGGTCGAGTAGAGATAGAACGATTAATCACATTCTTAAGCGAGAATAAAATATCACGTGGCCTAAACTATTTCCAGAATAACTTTGACAGAATCATAGACCTGCTATTTATACAGAATCCTAAACTATTCACTTATAAGTACACTACGGTCGCTGCTGCCATTTATACCTGTAAACGGTTTGCCCAATTCATTGAGCTTTATCGTGATTGTGTATTTACTAGATACCTGCCATTCCCGTCTAAACTTATCATGGTTTCTGAACGTGGAGGCACTGCCGAATTTATTGACCCTAATATGAAAGATGCATTTGATGCACCTAAGACTATTGCGTCATTAGAAACGCGTTCCACTAAACCAAGTTTTAAAGTGGTGCAGGCAGAAACGGTTAAAGTAATAAAATCAATGGGTGCTTATTTCTCACACTACTATAGTAAAACATGTTCTGGTAAGACAGGTATGTTCCGTGGGCAATTAGGCAGTACTCGTGGATTCTATACAGGTCGTGCAGTAATCGCACCGCTAGCTATGGAGCACGCTTATGATGAGATACACACGCCGTGGGCTTGGTCTGTAACTATCTTCTCAGTGCATATCGCCAGTAAATTACTGCGTATGGGCCATAATCCAAAAGAGATTGGCAGAATTATCGATAGAGGCACTGTTAAATGGTGCCCGGTAATATCAGGAATACTGAAAGAAATAATTAGTGAATGTCCTGAAGGTGGGTATCCGGTATCTATGCTGCGTAATCCTACGTTGCGCCGCGGTTCCAATCAATACTTCAGAATAACAAAAGTTCATGACGATATACATAACAACGCAATAATGTTATCAGTGTTAGCTATCAAAGATCCGAATGCGGATTTCGATGGAGATATGTTACAAGTACGTCTACCTATAGACAACGTTGAAAAACGACAGTTCGAACGATGGGCATCACACTTAAACATAATGGATGTAGACCGACCAAACGCAGTTGCCGGACATATTACATTCCATCCAGAGATTACTACGATGGTTAATAACTACTTAACACACCACTCTATTTAAGGAGTTACAATGGCTAGAATTATTCAAGGCATGAATAATGAGGGCGTTAAAGATTTACTTTATACAAGGCCAGACCGTCTTCTAGATGACTATCATGCAAATCTATTTGGTGATGAAGGAATCGCACGACGATTCACCGAAGACATTTTAAACAAAAGCAAGGCTAAAATAGGTAGACTTAAATCTAGTCGTGCAGTTCGTGCCGCGACGGGCGCTTACCGTAAGATAAAGAATGGTGGCAGATTAGACCGCATCGAATTCTTATCTGATATCGGATCGCTCCAAAATGCACCACCACGTATGCAACATATGGTGATGTCAAATATACAAGCCCGCAAATTGTGGCTAGCAGGTAAATTAGCTGGTTACGAGAATGGGTTTAACAGTAAACCTGATCAACAGAATGCGATTAAACACTCGCATGCAAGTTATCGTATGGTGATGAATGGACAGGTGCATAAAGACGATGGTGAGCATGTATCACATACGTATGCACTAACCAATCATGAGCAAGATACTTTATCTGTTATTGACGTTGCTGAAATACGTCAAACGTGGGGCAAAGTAGATGAGGCAATATGGGCAGGTGTGGATGATCCAACATCTGAATATAATGCAATGCTTTAATTAGAATAAAAAAAAATAACTAGGTGTGACGTAAGTCATGCCTTTTATTTTTTGCCATTGAGGGAAACTATATGAACGTTATACCGACACTGTCATCGAAAGGATGGGCAGTAACACCCGAAGAAAGAATAGATGCAATACTAGCATATTACCAAGCGCTAAATCCATCTATGACTAATCGATACCGCGGTAAGGTCTTCTCACTCCAGAGTGCGATATGGCGTGGTGGAATGAACATGGATACCGTAGCAAATAATGTACAGGTGGACTTAACAACAATACTCACCAATAACTTCCCAGAAGGGGCTGAGGTCACAACAACTGCAGTACCGATAGACGAGGACGGTGCTACATACAACCTTAATATAGCAGCCACTGTAGTCTCTGACGGTCGGTCTTATGACATGGCTACTAGCTTAGATAAGGTAGACTCTCGTTTCATGACGGAGTACAACGTAGAACGAACGTAATACACACTTTAAAAAATACGATGCAGTAGATAGTTTGTAAACACGACAACAAATAAAAAAGGGGAAAGTATAATGAGTGACTTATTAAGACGTGCGATCGTTGAAGAAACACGCTCACTTGCGGTTGAGTTACGTAAGATAGATACAGACGTTGATGTCAGCTATGCTGAATTTAAACAACGCGTACTGCCATTACTGGCTAATCGTGGAGACGCGTTTAGTGTCACCGATTGGATAGCACTTACATCACATCCAAATGTAGCAATACGCGTACGTGGTGAAAACAATGAAGTGCTGTACAGAATACCGCCATTCTTAGAAAACTCTGAAATACGTAATAGAAAAGATACAAACCTTTCGGCATTCGCAAGCGATTTAAATAACATCGTTGCTGATAATCCTGCCAATAAAGATACAGTGCTATATAATGTACTTAGTGCATTTAAGACTGATAATATCGACATGGTTGTCTCTTCTGTAGAATCTATCCTAGCGCTGAATAAGATATTCAATGACCATAGCATGGATTTAATCGACATCTCTCCTGAAATGGCTGAAGTATATAACAAGGCCAAGGGTACTGACATTACTGACAATATTGCACGCAATAACGAAGAAGCTAAGGTCGAAGAAGATGATGTATTTGATGGCGGATACGATCTACCGTAATGCATACATACAAAAAGACCACCTTTTGTGAACTAACGGCCAAATCTATTGGCACTAAAAGGTACCTATTCGTTAGCGACGTACATCTAGGTCACAGTAGAACGCACACGTGGTATATCACGGATACGTTGAACAGACAAATCTTCAATGTAGAAACGATGCTAGACCTAGATGCCATATTCATACCCGGCGACTTGTTCGATAAACTGCTTAACTTACCAGCTTCCGAGATGGATGATATCAACGATTGGATAGAGCGAATGCTCAGACTATCTAAGAGTACTAATACACCTATTAGAATCTTGGAAGGGACGCCTAGCCATGATTGGAAACAGTCTAAGTTAATAACAAAGCTGAACGAGATATATCAGATACATGCAGATGTTCAACATTATGATGAGCTGTCTATTATCGACGATAAGGTGTTAGGCATCACAGTTGGGTATGTTCCTGATGAATGGCGTGAGAGTTGTGACCAGACCACCGTCGAGTTTAAGGAGTTGTTAGCTACTCGTGGGTATTCTAGTGTAGATATGATTGTCATGCACGGAATGTTCGAATTCCAAATACCGCTTGCCGCCGCAAAATCGGTGTCACATTTTAAAGAGGATGTTTGGGAACAGTGGGCTAACTGGGCGATCGTCATAGGACATGACCATCGACATAAACGTAAGGGGAAGATAACTGTACCCGGCTCGTGGGAACGTTTAGCACATAATGAAGAAGATCCAAAAGGTTGTTTAGTAGTAGACGTATCTAATGGCATTGTAGATATATATCATGTATTGAATGAACTTGCTATGAAATATATAACAATAGACGGTGTTAAGAAAACAGACGTTGAAGTTATTACATTAGCAGAAAAAGTTCTTAAGACATTCGGTGACTTAGAAAGACCCATTGGTCGACTTAAAGTCAAGTACAATCGAATGTACGATATAAGCTCAAGATTATCCGAATGGAAGAATGCATACTCAGAGGTAGTTGTTGAAGGTTCTAGTGAATCTGATGACGTTAAGATCGAAGCTGATTTAGGCGGAGACTTTAAACTGGCCGGAGGCGCAATAAATATAACACCTGACAATATCGAAGGTATTATACTTAGAGAATCTGAAGTAGATGACGATGATCTAGAATCTTTCAAGCGTGAGATTGAGCTTGTTATGAATACAATGTAACTTATATAAAAGGTGGTACTAAACTTTGATGGTGGATACGGATAAAAGAACACTAGGTTGGACAGGTGCCTCTATTGGTACTTCTCTAGCCTTTGAGCGGATAACAAATACAGGTGAGTTCGATACGGAGGTCGAGCCGCCTGCAATCCTAAAGATGGATGTTATCTATGTGAACTTACGCACACTCATTAGGAATGCGTATAACTCATATGAGTCCGCAGACCAACCATACCTTACGGCAGAGCAGATAGCCGAGGTGGTAACGTCTGACTGGGATTCAATAATGGCGTCAGTTAGTGCGGGGAACGCACAGACTGAAGTTAACGTATACCTATGTACATATGAAGGTATAAGTGAAAAGATTCCTGAGGGTAACTTCAAGAATAATACAACTGCTAAGCAATTAGCATTCGAAGCCACCGAGCGCGGTGCAATAGAGTTCTTTAAAGTAAACAGAAAAGATGATTTTTCAATAATCAAATACGCCCATGAGGGTGAAAATAAAAGATGTGTCATGTTGACACATCTTCCCTTTGACTTACTGTCTTACACCAAATTTAAAGATCTTTTATTACTAGAATCACACACCGGAAAGCTTAAACCTAGGCAGCAATGGCATACTAAATTAGCAGTTAAGAAGGATGGTCCTATCATTCCTTTTAATCTAATTATGTTGTGTATCTTCGGAGACAGCAGTATGTTATCCGCACAGCCTATTGCAATCCGGCGTGTCCTGTTGAAAATAAGTGAGGCTCGAAAATGGCACGCGTTAACAACGCACGATAAAATCATCCAAGATATCAAACTAGCACATGAACCTAACCTATTAGAATTTGTGCGACGTTATGATATTAAATTGTAAGTTAATGTTAATTATTACGCAGTCGTTTACTATATGTAGGCTACTATAAATTAAACCCGGTATCAAGGAAATTCAACATGTCATATCTCAGCGAGAATGCACTACAACTACGCACGCGTCCAATCGGCGGACGTCCAACATTACTAAAGTTAGATCCGAATCGTTATAACCGCGTATCGATGTCAGGACGTTTAGGTGAGCAGTGGTTAAATGCTGATCTTACAATCGATGAATGGAAAGGCTTCTGTCAATACATCGGTATGGCCGCTCGTTCAAAAGAACCTGTAACACATACGATCAGTTTACTTAAAAGTGAAGCAACCTACGGTGAAATCATTATCGGTCGTGATGATGATGGTTTCGTTTACATTGAAATCAATAACCGCGGTAAAGGTAAGTTACGTTTTGAATTCTTACCTAAACGCCAGTACGTACATCTTAAGAACGGTGCACCTATTCCTGAGAACGAACTCTCACGTAATCGTGCGATCGCTTGGTCTACATTAATCGAGCCGATGGTTATCGAAGCATGGAAGGCAGGCTACAAAGTTGAAGATGCGAAACCGATGGGTGGCTTCAATAAAGGCGGTTACCAAAAGCCTGCGTTCAACAATAACCAAGGTGGTGGATTTCAGCAAGGCGGCCAGCAACAAGGCGGCGGTTTTCAGCAAGGTGGTCAACAGGGTGGTTACCAGAAACCTGCTTTCAACAACAACCAACAAGCCCCAGCAGCAGCTCCAATGATTGATGGCGACTTAGACAGCTACTTACCATAATCAACGAATGATGCTTTCAGTGGGTCCGCCCACTGAAAGTATTTTCAAATATATTTTATAGTAATGAACAAGGTTATAACTGGGAGTTTGAACAATGAGATTATTACTTAAGAAAGACACGATGTGGCTTGAACATAAAGGCGCTACTATAGACTTCGGACAATTTAAACCTAAGAAGTCAAATAGTGACGACCCACGGGTTAAGAATTTAACACCTGAAAAATATGTAGGAAAGTTATCAGATGTGCTTTTCGTAGAGATTAACGGTTACTGGCAGACGTTAACTACAAAAGAGTTAGATAAGATATTTGCTATTTATGAAAGCATATTTGAGTCTATAATCGAAGCTCCAACGCAAGCGGAGCGACACGTAGAAATGCGTGATGGTATTACTAAGTTACTTGATACGTACCACGACTACGATAATGTTTTTAAGTTCATGGAAGGTAAGGAAGTCATTTCAACTGACAATGTTAAAGAAAGTTTTGACAGCACAGTCCATGACAAGATATCTAGAGCGACTACGTACATAAAGGAAGAGTACCGTGGCTTGGCTATCATCACTATAATTCTTCGTGCAGTGGCTCCTATCTGGAATCTAACCGCTCGCATGACTACTGTGGCAAATGAAAAGGCTGGTAAAGTATATTACGAAATGGAGATGTTTAGTACGTTGGCAAATACCCAACTAATTAACAGTCCGCCTTTTAGACGTCTTGAAGAATTTGTCAATGCAATATGGGATAAGTTTGAGAATGGCAAACATAAGCAAGAGGCTAAGAATTCAATACTTAGTTCTGTTGTGGCAGGCCTTGGGACATCAGATATTCCAAACTATTTGTTGGCCACGTCCGTAGTGAACAAACTGGCAGTGCGTGAAGTTAACACATTCAGAGATGAGGGTGATCTAATAACACACGTGTATCAACGTATCGATACTGAAGTTAAGAAACTAAAGGACAAGTTCGCTAGACTTAAGCCAAAAATGGCAAGCCGTAGTGGTGAGGATGAAGACAAGACAGGATATCTTGAATCATTTAGAACACGCGAAGAAGTGAGACGTGATGTACATATGTTAGTGCAGCACTACTTCTACGATTACCGTACTGCGAAAAGAGCATTAGATGAAGACATTCCAGCATCGCTAGTTAAGATGTGTATAGATTCATTTAACCGCTTCAAGCCGCAGCCTATCCGACCAGATCAACTGATAATTGTTCAGTGGGTGATGGCGAAAATAGTACAACATAGATCTATACCGCACATCGACAGATTTGCAATGATCCATGCGATGGCTATAACGCAGGCCGCGTTAATACATTGGCATCTTCGTGACATAGCAGTGCTTATGAGTTCGGCCCCTGCGGCAGCGACACATGAGTCAATATTAATAACCACACCGTTTGATACAGTAACTAACGACGTACGTCAACGTTTAGCTGCAACGTACCCATATTACCGACACTCACGCGCAACGACGTCACGTAGACAGATGTGTCCGGGACTTCAAGCGTTAGAAGCATACACTAAAATGTTTGCCGATCAAGAGTGGGTATTAAGCTGCTCTGCTAAACTCAGCGGGGAACTGAGACAACAGAGTGGTAAGTTTAAGCCTGCCAAGAGTCTTAAACTAGAACTTGCAGAATTACTTATTAAGATAAACAAAAGAACAGCATAACTTCAAAACACTTTTATAACAAGGATTACAAAATGAAACTAATTGATCTACTATTAATAGAAGTAGGTGGTTTAGAAAAGCAAGTACGTAGAACATTCGAATGGCAACGTGATGGTCAATTCGTAAATGACATCACAGATGTGGTTGAACGTACAGGCGGTAACTTTAGCATCGATAGCTTTGTAGGCGTATCGGCAGACGCATTGACTCTTTCAACCGACACGGAAGATATTTACATACCGGGTATAGACTCTGACGGCGGTATGGGTGAGCGTCGATTCCGATTCTTCTTACAAATCGAACTGGAACCCATGACTACGTTTAACCGTAAGCGAACTCGTGCTATCGTTCAAGGTTACACTAACCACGCTGACCTATCACACGGTAACAACATCGACCCTAAAATGTGGATGTATTTAAATAATGTAACGACAGTACAGGATTTCCAAGACGGTGCACGCGGTACAGTAACACGTATAATTGATACATCGCAAACGATATTAGCAGATCTACGCCGAAGTGTTCGTGGGGAAGAAGATAAGCTAATTCGCCCGTCGGATATCTTTGCACGTATTGAGAATAGAGAGGACTTACTAGGCGATGACATCTTAGATGATAGTATCGATACACGTAGTTCATTCTACTCCGGTATTCAACTTAACGACCGACGCACTAATGGAGCAGGCAATTACCTACATAAGTTAATAACGTCAGATTTAGAAGCCAAGGCTAATCTAAATACACGTGACACGGGTATCATTGATGATAATCGAGACACGCTGGCGTACGAGACCGCAGGTGGTTCAATGCAAACTACTCGCTCTAACCGATTCTTGCGCGCGTTAGCTGATACTGACCGTAACTTCAAGTTTAATAACCGTTTCGCGTTTAAAGATATCGCCTCGTTCTGTGATATGGGTATGCGTGAGCTGGATGATAAAACAACCGTGGCATTAAACGATGACTTTAGTGAGTTTGAGTCTGACGTATGGACTGGTGCATCTGCAGAAGTTAAAGCAGCGGCGAGTATCTGTCACATAATTCCAATTGTAATGCTAGATTGTTTTATTGACACTATCTCATTTACAATAAGTAATCAGCAAAGTAGAGGTAGCGATTCCAATATAATCATCGAAGACATGACGTCTATGTTAGGTAAAGGTTTACAGAATCGTGATTTAATCCGCGGCTTTGAAACCCGCATCAAACGCGAAGTGTTTAACCCAATAAGTAATCACGGACATCAGGTTGTAGATGTATCTATTGATGCTGAAGTTTGTGGCATTACTATTATTGAAATTACAATCGATGGCGATTATGGACGTTACGTCTTTACATCCTTTGCGGACAGTATGCTGGCTCCGATAGTAACTAACAACGTTACTAAAACAGATTCACTAGCAGATGGCTACATGGAAGTTCGTAAATGTGTAGACAATACCGTCCGTGACATGTTTGATACGAAGTCAACAATATCGTTAAGTACAGATGTTAATGCTGCACGTCGTAGTACCAGTACACGCACATCACGTAGTGGACGTAATGAAAGATCACGCGCAGAACGTCCTCGCTCGAACATGTCTCTACTAGACGACGACATTTTAGGTTCAAATAAATTTACTAAGTTATCCTTGGAGGATATATGAATACAACAGAATTTTATCAGGCACTATTAGAAAGTGCTGGACTAATAGTTAGTGAAGCTGGACACGTACTACAGCCAACTAAAAGTGAAGACCCGATACAAGTAGATGGCAAGGATTTAGTCTTGCCGACTAAGTTCTACTTAGATCAAAATGAATGGAGTGAGGTACATCCATTCCACCCACTTTGTGAAGATGCACTAATGGGACAGTCACCAACGTTCCACATATTAGCTAACATTATTCGTATATCATTATCACAGCGCTTCGCCGCGCTTATTAAAGATGTACTGACTGTGGGAGTGACTAAAGAACTACAGCAACAAGTACGCGACCCATCTGCTAATGAAATTCTAGCGGCATTCCCTGACGTTAAATCGGGTGCTATTAAATCATGGGCAACTGTCTACGGCACGTTCGCAGCAGGCAAGCATTTCGCTAGCATCTATATCGCCCGTAATAAAGACTTCGAAGGTAAGCAACATCAACGTGTTGGTGAAACAACTTTCCACGTCTTAGAAGGCGATAGCGATAATAGTCTATTGGGTGCTGTAATACCTAAGAAAGACACAGCTGGCATTCGTGCACTTGTTACTAAAGTGTTAGAAACGATACCGACCACGTACGGTTCTAATGCATCCGTACCGTACCTAGATGTACTATTACGATACTACATTGAGATGGCTAAACGTTACAATGAAATCGTAACACAGTTCGGTGCGGTAATTACTGCTAAGCCGATCGACATGGAATGGGTAGAAGGGTTTGAAGACATTGAACGTCTACGTAAGCGTATTCCTAAGTTACCGGGTAACGCAGGCGTTCGTAGTGAGTCTGACATGGTACAGAAGAAAAAGGTTGATGTTGAAGAGAAAGACAACGATGCATTTTCTAAGATAAAGACTCCAAAAGCACGTGCGTCAATTAAAGACATGGCACCGCCATGGGATGAAGAAGATGAGCCTAAACGCAATACGCGTTCTGGTCGTCGTCCGGTTGAAGATGTTCGCCCAGCGTCTGGGTCTATTAAAGACATCTTACA
>Ga0055584_100000587_pt1 | contig 34717 bp, 29 predicted proteins | sample OSDHelmetaG_FD_58716 | JGI IMG/M metagenome (GOLD analysis project Ga0055584, IMG submission 58716) | Pelagic marine sediment microbial communities from the LTER site Helgoland, North Sea, for post-phytoplankton bloom and carbon turnover... | ecosystem: Environmental > Aquatic > Marine >... | reverse complement strand
TCGTACTTTTTATATGCGGTTCGAACACGCTTCGACGCGTATGAACCACCGTTCGAACACCGTTCGTCCGCTTTCAACCATCCCTCGCGCAATAAATAAACATTGACATCCTCATGACTATCACGAAAATCAAAACCAGTCAGACAGGGCACACTCGCGCAACGTGAGAACAAGTTCAACAAGAAATATTCAAGATACCACATACCAGACATTCCCTGACTGACCATCAGCTAAAACTGAGTGGCGCTAGCTGCCGTACGGAACAAGTAAAAAGTCACAACCCAAAACAGAAGCAACAATTCACAGAGGCAAAGATTCTATCCGATAACAACAATCACCCCACAGATGAATATCCGGAACTGGTAACTGGAGCAGGGGAGCAATGGATTAGAATCTGCTCTGGGAAGTATGTTGCGTTTCGTTTGAATCAATTTCAGTCACGAGCAGTTTTTTACGTTTTATGATCATTTGATTTTTGGGCTTTGCGACAGGCATGGCATTCAACAGCCTTCGCGTCAATATGCCCTTTGGCTTCTTCGTAGTACCACTTTCGATCTGCTGCTTTCCAGATTTCGCGTTTCCCACAGCTACGGCATTCAAAAGGCTGATCAACATAAAATTCGGGAAGGCCTCCATAAGTATTGATGTGGGACAATTTTTTACGGTTCGCTTCCACCGCCGAAGGGTGTTTCTTTTGCTTATGGAGGGTCAGCTTGAAAATACGCTCTGCTTCAAGAAATTCTTCATCAGTCGGATCTCGACCCGTATCCATTTGATCGTCTGACATGAAATACACTCACGAGGTTTGGGGTAAACAGGTTCAATGATATTCAGCGGTATTCAGTACGGCAGGGCATGTCTGATTTTGCAAAAAAAGATACATCATCAGAGCGCTCCATTCAATAGGGCCAAAAATCGTTGAGCATATTCAGGATCTTGTCCAACTCAAGAACAGTTGATTTAGATATATTACTACAACATGGTGTTGGAGACACATTTTTTATAATTTGGTTCACTTCAAATTCAACACAGCTCATATTACCGGAATCAGTTTCCAGGTAACACTTTTTTTCGTGAATTTCATGTCTTTCGTGGTTACTAAAATACTGAATCGATACACAGAAAAAACGAACTCATTATCCCTGAAAACTGTCGACGAGGACTGACTTTTGATACCATAGACGGTGCAGGAAGTGATATGATGAAAGTGCCCGTTGATTCGGGACAGGATCCAACCTTGGCCGCCTCTGAACTCAACCTTCAAGAGAGTACCGCGATATGCAAAACGATGATTCCCGTTCCACCCCTCAAAACAAGAGCAACAAACTGACCCGGCGTGATTTCATCGCAGCCGCCAGTACTGCTTTTGTGGCACCGACCATCGTTCCCAGTTCTGTGTTTGGTGCGAATGCACCCAGTAACCGGATTAACATTGCCCAGATTGGTTGTGGAAATCAGAGTCGTGCCGACTTGCCTGGTATGTTGCGGCTCGCTGATACCCGGGTGGTTGCCGTTTGTGATGTCAACAAAGCCAGTGGTGGTTATGCCCGTAAAGAACATTTTCTGGGACGCGAGCCCGCGCAGAAAAGAGTGAACGAGCACTATGCCAAAAAAACGCGTTCGGGAAAGTACCAGGGATGCGATGCCTACAGTGACTTCCGCGATGTCCTGGCACGCGAAGACGTCGATGCCGTCATGATTACGCTGCCCGATCATTGGCACGCATTGGCAACCAAGAAGGCCTGTGAAGCCGGGAAAGACGTCTATTGCCAGAAGCCCATGTCACTCACCGTCCACGATGGTCAGCAGATGATCAAAGCGGTTCGCAAGCACAACCGCATCTTGCAGACCGGCTCTCAGTATCGCTCGAATAAAGTCGTACGCCGTATGTGTGAACTGGTACGCAATGGACGCATCGGCAAAGTGAAACGCGTCATTTCTATTATCAACGGCAGCGGTGCCGGACCCGAACCGGGCTGGAAAGAAATGCCCGTACCCGCTGGCTTTGATTATGACATGTGGCTCGGCCCTGCACCCATGGCCCCCTATCACATCGATCGCTGCCTGTACCGTTTCCGTTTTCATCTCGATTATTCCGGGGGGCAGGTGACAAATACGGGCGCCCATTCAACCGACATCATTCAATGGGCGCTCGGCATGGATGGCACGGGCCCGGTGGAATTCGAGCATCAACCAGGGGTCGTCTGGCCGCCGAAAGGGCATCTTTACACAACGGCCATGAAAACGGACTTCCGCGCACGCTACGCCAACGGGATCGAGTTTATCTGTCGCACGCAGGATCCCGGATTCGGGGCCCGTATCGAGGGAACCGAAGGCTGGGTTCAGTTCAGTGTCAACAATATGCGAGAGGTGGAAGCATCCTCCGATGCCATCAAGAATTCGGTGATCACTGCCGAAGAGATTCATCTGCCCGTCAGCAACAATCATTACCAGAACTTCATTGACAGCGTCAAATCGCGGAAAGATCCCATTGAACCCGTTGAAGCCGGACATTCCACCGCCAGCATTTGCCACCTCGGCAACATCGCCATGCGGCTGAAACGAAAACTGAAGTGGAACCCGGAGAAAGAACAGTTCATCGGCGATGACGAAGCCAACCAGATGCTGCAACGCCCTTATCGCCAGCCCTGGAAAATCTGAATTAGCGCTTCGCAACCAGAAAAAAGTCATTATGAATTCAAAGCCGTTCAGCTATTTCGATTTCCCAGGCCCTTCATTCCACCAGATGGAAAACCATTTGGAAGGAGCGTCCGGGTTCGCCTCGCGGGCTTCGAAATTTCCGACCGCCAGATCCAGATCGCCGTCGGCGTCAAAATCGCCCGCTTCGATCACCGCATGTTGGCCTTTCGAATAATCGAGCGGATGCGCGACAAACTTACCTGGCGTTTTCTGTTCGTACCAGACAACCGTATTCCGCGGCGTTTCATAATTCCAGGTCATAGTGCAGGCAGCAACGTCGATATCCCCATCGCCGTCGAAGTCGCCGTGTGTGGCACCATAGGCGCCCGTCAATTTTGCAATCGGGTGATGCACAAAGGGAAATGTGCCTCTGTTTTCCAGCCATTGGATCGAATGACTGGGACGCAGCTCAAAGCTGTCCATCGTATCGCCGTTCGTATAAAGCAGATCGAGGTCCTGATCCTGATCGAGATCCACCAGCGAAATACTGGACGAACCATAGGCGGGATCGGGGGCTTCATAAATTGTTTCTTTTTTAAACTGCCCCTTACCCTGATTCAAAAACGCGACGATGATTTCATGCTCCTGCGAGAACAGCGTCACAAAATCGAGCAGCCCATCTCGGTTCAAATCAGTGACCAGCACATGACTGGCACCATGCCGCTCGTCGAGAACACGTTGCTCGAATTTCAGGTCTGTTTTTGAAGGTGAGACGTTTTTGAGAAACAGCAATCGTCCGGTGTCTCGCCAGCCGAATTCTGCCACGATCAGGTCCAGGTCCTCATCACCATCGAAGTCGGCCGCTTTGACATCAGCCACACGCCCCAATCCGGTTTGCAGATCATGAGGCTGATAACGTTGCGTTTTCTCATCGAACATCAGCAGCGTGACTTTTCCCCGGTCGTGATCTTCCGGCCCAAAACTTCCCAGATCCGCGATGAGATAATCGTCGCGTTGATCCTGATTCAAATCCACGCGTTCAATATGCGCCGGGTGGTTCCGTTTTGACAGTGACTGGAATTTCGGTTTGCCTGCGGAAAACCGAAAGCGACCGATTTCCCCCGAACCCAGATCGGTGATTAATAATTCGTGTGGCAAACTGCCACTTCCGATCCAGTTCAAATCCGATACGCCGGGAATTTGATCTGCCACCTGTCGCGGGAATTCCTGTTTTCGAAAGGTCAGAGGACCCGTTGGGACTTCGGTAACTTGAGTCGGCAGTTGATGTTTCTCTGGTGCCTGTGAGACGAAATACTTGATGACTTCCGGCTGAGGAGGCACGCGTTGTTGTCTTTGCTGTGAACGCTCATAGTGCGCATACTCGCGGGGAATCTGCATCCGCCAGAATTCTTTGGTCAAAATACCTGGATCAGGGCAGAGATGACAGCTTCCGCAGAACGTTTGAATCTCAGCATGGAATTCCTGAAAACGTGCGTCCGCAGAAAGTGCAGCCTCTGGTTGTGCTGGCGGTTTCTGCTTCCCGCACGACAGCAAACACGCGAGAAACAGAAATAAACAGAGGCGGACCCGCATCACTTCGAGTGTTTCTCAAGGATGGGCTTCAATACTTTCTCAAAAGCGTCAGCCTGTCGGAAAAAACCGAGGTCGGTCGGGTGTGAACCATCGACGGTGTCTTCACTGTCATCGCCCAGCAGCGTGTTGCCTTCCAGATAATACAGGTTTTTCACACCCTCTTTTTTCAAACGCTCATAAGCATTGCGGAGTTCCAGGCGGCTCGTGCGATGGCGGTCCTGACTGCTCGGTTTGAGAAACGCATTCGAATACGTGCGGTCTTCCACCAGCAGAATCGGTGTCTCGGGATGCGCGGCCCTTAACGTTTTGACGAGCGGCTCGGTCTCTTTTTTCACGACATTCGCCGTCACATTCGGCAGACAGTCCATGATGAACACGCTCGCATCCAGCTCGGCAATGAGTTTCGCAACTTCTGGTTCCATCCGACCATTGCCCGAAAAACCAAGATTGATCACCGGGCGATCGAGTCTGCGACCGAGGATCGCCGTATGCACCATGCCAGTACGAGACGCACAACCCCCTTGTGTAATCGAAGTACCCCAGAAGATGAGCGGTTTATCTTTGCCTGGCTCACGTGCGGGCGCTTTCCAAAGCTGGTTGCTTTCAGGAATTCCAATCTCAACCGATTTGACGCCGTTATACAGGGGCAGATAAAGAATATATTCTCGTTTCCCGGGAACCAACCCTGAAGTCAGTGAGACACTGTTTTTCTGCTGGGACGGTTTGCCAACTGCCAACCAGCGCCATTTTCCCGATTCCGTTTTTACATAAAGATCCAGACCACTGACGCCGGTGGCCGCCATGTGATTCATGGCAATGCTCGGAGAGGTCAGTTCCCATTTTGCTTTGATTGAAGTGGCGTTAGTCACAAAGCGGACTGCCATGCCCGCGGAATGTTTGCTGAGTGACCAGACCGGGGGACGCACAACGCCTTTGGCCTTTTTGGGCAGACGATCAAAGAACGATTCCGTTTCCGTCCAGCCTTTTCCTTCCATACCCAGGTTCTTGATATCGAACCAATGCGTTTTGTCTTTTTTATCGACAGAGAAATCAGAAACAGGTGCTTCGACCGCATTCAGCGTACTCTGTAGAGCAACTATCGAAAGCAGAGCCGTGAAGAACAGTACAAACGGGCGAGGTTGAAATGTCATGCGATTTCCTGTCGTCAACTCAAAAGGAGAGATTTAAATCAGAACTCAATTTATCTTAACAGTAGAGTTCATGAAAAAGAAAGTTGACGACCGGGATCGAATCCAAAGTTTTTTCAAGTCAAATCGATCAGGAATCCTGCTGATTCAGTCGCGTGATGAAGTTTGTCAGTTCTTGTCCCTGATACAGAATTTGCTGCTGCCGTTTTTTGTCTTTCAAATTACCGAACTCGTCAAATGCATCATGCGCACTGGAGACAGCCGTTTGAGCGGGCAGCATGAGACAGCCCAGGCCACCCAGAATGGCCCGCACGTGAACCAGTCCTCTTAAGCCTCCCAGTCCGCCGGGAGAAGCACTCATCAGGGAGACGACTTTGCCACGAAACGCGGGCAGGGACCCTGGGGCTTCCCCCTCATCGGCGCGCGTAGCCCAGTCGATTGCATTTTTAAGGACGGCGGAAAGTGAGCCGTTATATTCGGGAGAGGAAATCAGAATCCCATCACTTTCCATCAGCAGTTGTTTGAATTTGAGAGCGTGCTCATTTTTACCCTCACTGGCTTCGAGGTCTTCATCAAAGAGAGGCATCGGGTAATCGTGCAGATTGATTAGCGTGACCACAGCTCCTGCCTCTCTGGCTCCCGTTGCAGCCAGAGCCACTAATTTTTTATTAAACGAATCTTTGCGTGTGCTGCCTGCGAAAGCCAATATGCGAGGTTGGTAGCTCATCGTATTCTTTTCTTTCTACATGGGATGAAGAAGATGCAACCGGCCGGGTGCCCATCTCAGTGATTCTATTATAGGGGGGCAGCCTGGAATCAATAGTCAGGAAAGGAAAATGGTAATTGAGTGGCAAACCAGCACAAAAAAGGAGTCAACCTGCAACCAGATGAACTCCCTGTGTTTTCACTGTCACTCAAGTTAACTTTAGAATTCGCCGAGGACTTCCCCGTTTTGACGCGTGCCCAAAGCACGCCAGATATCCAGAGAGATATTTTCGCTGATGGTGCGCACCGAACCGTCTACAAGAACGGCGTTGACGACTCCAATATGATGACTCCGCGAAGTGATGATGGCATAAGTGGGTGAACCGGCACCACCATTTTTGCCTTCCTGCCACGAATTGTAGTCGGCGTTGTACTCTGTTCCCGCGTTCGTATAAGGCACATGCGTATTGGGATTCATCGTGACGGTAAAACCGGTGTGATGCACGCGCCCATCGGGCCATTCTGTGTGTCCGGTATTGGTTTTGAATTGGCCTCCCGACGCCGTGATTGTGGCAGCCTCGGATGCCGTCGAGGGTATCGTCGTAGTGGAGGGGCCGCCATTTCGAGTATAAGGCTGCCAGCTTTTTACTTCCGAGGCCAGCAGTGTATTACTGGTTCCATCGGTAAACGCTGCTATCGTTAAACTGGCATTGGGGAAAAACGCACCATTACCGCCGTTTCCATTCGTAGTATCAAACACAAACCAGGTTCCATAGTTGAAACCATAATTGGTCGGATACAGGGTGACTTTTCCACTACCGGGGTCGCGTGCCTGATCACTTTTAGGATCGCTGGGGCAGGCATAAACGGGTATTTTCAAACCATCTATGGCGGTCTGAAAATCCCAGGCTATCGAGAGATCCACATTGTTATAAAGGTTTCCCTGTTCCAGCAATGGTAAAATCCGACCATGCACGCCCCACGAACCATTATTTCCAGTCGAAGTCACGGAAAGATCGACGCTCGCACCGGGGGGCAGGTAACGATAACTGCTGGCATAGTTATGGACTGCCAGACCTAACTGTTTCAAGTGATTCTTACACTGGGTTCTTCGGGCCGCTTCTCGCGCCTGCTGGATCGCCGGCAGCAGCAACGCGATTAAAATCGCGATGATGGCAATCACTACCAGTAATTCGATTATTGTAAATCCACGTCTGTTACGCATCAAAGTATTTCCTTATCGATATCATTTGCTTTCCAGGGGTACAATTCTATAGTAAAATGAGTAGCAAAACATATTCTAAAGTAGGCAATTTTCAGGGGTTTTCCTGATATTCAACGCTGCAGCTTTGGTTTAGACGGTACGTACAGACGGAAAAGGATAACTTAAAGTAAACAGCGACAGAATGTGTTTGAGATATTTCATCATCTAAAAGAATACTGCTTTTTATCCCTGCGTGATTGTGAGAGAATCAGATCTGTCCATCGCAGTGAAATTAGGAAACGAACTGAAGAACTTTCAACGGGAGTCGTTCAACATGAGACCTGGGGCGCGCTGCTTGGCGGCATTATTCACTTTACTGGTTCTGGAAAGCAGCTTCACTTTCGCTGCTGAGAAAACAAAAAATAAACCCTTGAACTTTGTGTTCATTCTCGTGGATGATCTCGGCTATATGGATGTCGGCTGCAATAATCCACAGACATTCTATGAGACACCTCACATCGACCAACTTGCTAAATCAGGGATGCGGTTTACCAACGGCTACGCCGCCAATCCCGTGTGCAGCCCCACGCGTTACAGTATCATGACCGGGAAATATCCCACGCGCGTCGATGCCACCAACTTCTTTTCCGGTAAACGTGCGGGCAAGTTTCTGCCGGCTCCCCTGAATGACCGGATGCCTTTAAATGAAGTGACCATCGCGGAAGCTTTGAAAGAACACGGGTACTCCACCTTTTTCGCCGGCAAGTGGCATCTGGGTCCGACGGAAGAGTTCTGGCCGGAAAAGCAGGGTTTCGATGTGAATCGTGGTGGCTGGTTACGCGGCGGTCCTTACGGTGGCAAAAGATATTTCTCGCCTTATGGAAATCCCCGTTTAACCGACGGACCGGACGGCGAGCATCTGCCCGATCGACTGGCCAGTGAAACAGCAAAGTTCATCGACCAACATCGAGAGCAACCTTTCCTGGCCTATCTCTCTTTTTATTCCGTGCATACACCCTTGATGGGTCCCAAGGCATTGGTTGCCAAATACCAGGCAAAGGCGAAACGCCTGGGTTTGACAGAACAGGAAGAATTCGCAGAGGAAGAGCAGGTGTTCGACGTCAAGCAAAAGCGGAAAGTCAGAATTCTGCAAAAGCATGCCGTCTATGCGTCGATGGTGGAATCGATGGACCGCGCGGTAGGCAAAGTCTTGAAACAACTGGAGGATTCGGGTTTGGCTGAGAATACGGTCGTCATGTTGAGCGCCGACAATGGCGGTTTGAGTACGTCCGAAGGTTCACCCACTTCGAATCTCCCGCTCAGAGGTGGGAAGGGCTGGTTGTATGAAGGGGGCATTCGCGAAGTCTTTCTGATTCGCTGGCCGGGAGGCACCAAACCGGGCAGCACCAGCGATGAACCGGTTATCAGCACCGATTTTTATCCGACGATCCTCGATCTGGCTGGTCTGCCTGCCAGGCCATCACAGCATCAAGATGGCGTCAGTCTGAAACCTTTATTGAAAGGGGAAGCACACCTGAATCGAGAAGCCCTGTATTGGCATTATCCGCATTACTCGAATCAGGGAGGCATCCCGGGCGGCGCGATTCGTATGGGCAACTGGAAACTGATTGAGCGTTTCGAAGATGGAAGCACTCGACTTTACAATTTGAAAGAAGACCTGGGAGAGAAGACGGACCTGACTGCAAAGCATCCCGAGCGTGTCGCTTCCCTGCGTCAGAAACTGCACCTGTGGTATCAGGAAACCGATGCAAAGTTTTTACGCGCGAAGCCCAATGGGCCGGAGTCCTGGCAACCAGAGAAGTGAAAGGGCAAATTTATGAGGAAAAGGACAGCAAGACACAAGGTGTGTGCCAAATTCTCCAAAGGCACTGCATCACAAAAATTGAATAAAGGGTTTTTGGTCACTTCGAATTATTTTCATGTCAAACCTTTCATTTTTCTGTGATCTGCTATAATTACAAGATATCCCATGGGTTTGTGATGGAACTTCACGTTCAAAAATCACTTGGAATCTGCATATCCCCAATCACCGTCTATAAATAATTGAGAAGTCGAATGGCGCAATCCACGTTGCCGGAACAGAATGAAAAATATTCCGACATGCTCAGCCTGTTGCGGAAAAATTTGAGCAGTGTGATTCGGGGAAAGTCAGAAAGCATCGACATGATGATGGTCGCGCTGCTTTCCAGCGGGTCGGTGCTGATGGAAGATGTGCCGGGAACCGGAAAAACGACGCTTGCCAAAGCACTGGCACGCTCTCTGGATGTGCCCTTCAATCGTGTGCAGTTTACTCCCGATCTGCTGCCGACGGACATTTTAGGATCATCAATCTATAATCCCGTCGATGGCACATTTCATTTTCGGGAAGGACCGATTTTTTGTAATATTTTACTGGCCGACGAAATCAATCGTGCTTCTCCCCGCACACAGTCTGCACTACTGGAAGCCATGAGTGAATCGCAGGCCACCATTGAAGGCGTACGCTATATCCTGCCGGCTCCTTTTTTTGTGTTGGCAACACAAAATCCCGTAGACTTTCACGGTACCTATCCCTTACCGGAAGCTCAGCTGGATCGGTTTCTGATTCACTTGCAGCTTGGCTATCCGGATGCAGAGAATGAAATGGAAATTTTGTTCGCGCAATCCACCGAACATCCCGTTGACCATCTGGAACGCGTACTCAGCCATGAAGAAGTATTGCAGATGCAGAATCAGGTAAAATCAGTGCACGTCGAGCAGAGCGTCGCTCGTTATATGATTGATCTCGTGCAGGCCACACGCACAGATCCCCGATTGAAGCTGGGGGTCAGTCCTCGCGGTACGCTCATGATGTTTCGTGCTTCACAGGCGATCGCATTCCTGAAAGGCAGAAGTTATGTCCTGCCCGATGATGTCCAGCATATGGCAGAATATGTTTTAGCACACAGACTGATATTAACATCAAAAGCGAAATACAGCAGCATAACTAAAATGGATGTGGTATCTGATATTGTTCAAAAAGTAAAAGTTCCCAATTAGCATTTTGCTGAAGGGATCTGAGTGGAATCAACTTCTCGACTCATTCAATAAGAAGTATTGAAACCGTAATGCATGTCTCGGAATACGATCCCTATTCACCCACGATCAGAAAAAAAGATTCGTTTACCAATCGTCTGCTGTTGGTGCGAATGCACAAGCATTACTGGTACTACCGCGTCACGTCTCCCGGAAAAATATTGTTGTTTGGATTCTTTTTGTCTGGTATCGGTACGATTTCCGTTACCGTACCTATTTATAATCTCTTCAGCGTACTGATGGCGTTGATTCTGATCGACGGAATGGCATCCTGGATCTTCCGGCCCCGCTGTGATCTCAAGGGAGATTTCCCCGCGCAAACCACCGCCGGTCAGCCTGCAGTGGGTCAATTTACCGTGACCAACAAGGGCTGGTTGCCCATTTACGATATGGCAGTCGCCTTTCGCTGGTTGGAGAAACCTCTCTCACAAACCGATCGTGATGATACATTACAATGTCTGCCGCGCGGGGAATCTGCCGAGATCACTGTGACCATCGATGCGCCACAAAGAGGCTTCTACGCGCTGCCTAAACTGGGCGTGCATACCCTGTTTCCTTTTCATCTCAACCGTTCAGGCAGTGCAGCCCTACCCGGGAAATCTCTGTTGGTGCTGCCCAGCTTTCATCAAATCTCAACTGTCGATTTACCAGTCGGCAGCAAATTTCAGCCAGGGGGCATCGCCCTGACTTCCAATGTGGGAGAATCGCCAGAGTACATAGGGAATCGGGAATATGTTCCAGGAGAACCTGCCCGCAGACTCGATTTTCGATCCTTCGCCCGGCTGGGTAAGCCCGTGGTTCGAGAGTATCAGGAAGAATACTACTGCCGCATTGCCTTGATTCTCGATACCTATATGCCTCCTGATCCCTGGCTGAAGCGTAAGTTGAAATCGCTGAACCAGCGCTGGTATTCCAAAGCGGATGTCAAGCAACCTGCCAATGTACTGGAAGCGGGAATTAGTTTGACGGCGTCAATTGCAGACGCATTGTCGCGTGGAGAATATCTGATCGACCTGTTTGCTGCAGGTCCGGAGCTGTATGTGTTTCGCGCGGGACGCCATACCGCGCACTTCGATAATGTTCTGGAATTATTGTCTTGTGTAGATCGTTGTTCCGATGACCCATTCGAAACCATTGGGCCAGCCGTCTTTGAAGAACTCTCCAATATTTCGACCGCCGTTTGTATTTTTCTGGATTGGGATGAACAACGGGAAAAAATGGCGCGTGCGGTTCTGGATTCGGGATCCAGTTTAAAAACGATCATCATCCATGATGGTGAGACGACATTGCCTTACAATTCCGCAGAGTTCGGTCCTGCCGCTCATTTCACACCCGAACAGATTGTAACTGGAAAGGTGGAAGCGCTATGAGTTCGCAGCGTACGGTCGCCTTCATTTTGATCAGTCTGGAGTGCGCCACCTTCGGGATTCTGTCGGAGACGCTTTTTTTCTCTGCCAGTATTGTTTTGATTGCTGCCTTATCGTATCTGCCGATTTTACAATACCCATTTTCCCGCCGTCAGGTATTCTGGATCACCAGCATTCTGGCCATGCTGTTTATGGTTAAGTATGTGCTCTCTCCACACGAGTTCGGTCAGGATCGATCGGAGGTGATCAGAACTCCGCTGGCCTATGCGGCTGCACAATTTATAATAGCCCTGCAGCTGCGTCAGCTATTTGATAAACATTTTATTCCTTTCCTGCCGAATTCATTTCCTTTACTCGGTATTCTGGTGTTTATTCTCATTGGCGATATTCAGGTTCATGGATCCATAAACATCTATTATCAGGTTTTTGTTTTCAGCTATGTGCTGATGACCGGTGTGTTTTATCAATTTGGGCATGTGTTTCGTTCACAGAAGAACAACATCAAAAAGAAGTGGGTTGTTTATCTGATTCGTTTTAACTTTTTTGTATTCATCTGGCTGATTGGCTGGTTGACTGCCACCGGATTACATCGTTATGAGCGAGAAATGGATCAACTCTATTATCGCCTGATCGAACCGAGTACCTCAGGAATGGCATCTCGTGCCGGTTTCTCGACGATTTCAAAGCTTGGCAGCCTGACCTCGCAGTTTGACTCCGGTGCCCAACAAGTCAAGTTACGTATCAAATCTTCCGATGAACCAGGCTACATGCGTGGTCGGGCTTTCGTGCAGTTTTTTAATTCCGAATGGCATTCTGAGATTGGCAGTCAAAATGTCGCCAGCATAGGCTTGCCACCCGCGGGTGTTAAAACGGAGATCATACCGGAAGGTACCTGGTTTCAAATAGGACAGGCGAACTCTTCTGATTGGATTGAATATGAAGTCTGGTCAGCGAGTACCGAGCATATTTTTGCACCTTTGAATACACCTTTAGTTCATGCGGTTGCTGAGAACATGCAAATTGACAGCCAGAATATTCTGACTTCACGTACGATGGAAAATGGATATCCCTATGCTCTCTTTCTGCCACGCAAACAGCTTCCACCGGCACCTGAATCTGTAGTCTCTTTGAGGAGGTTGCTGCAACTTCCGTTTGGCATCTCGCCCCGCGTGCAACAGCTGGCAAACCAGATTTTTGCCGACTGTAAAACTTCTGCAGAAAAAATTAACCGCGTTCAAAACTATTTCCAAAATCAATATGAATATGAAATCGGGATCAAGATCCCGCAAGGAAATGATCCCCTCACATATTTTCTTCTGGAAAAGCCGAACGCTCATTGTGAATATTTTGCATCGGGAACCGCAATCTTATTAAGAATGGCTGGGGTTCCCTGCCGTTATGTCACAGGTTATATCGTGCGCGAAAGAAATGTCTATGACCAGTTCTGGGTTGCTCGTAGCAGGCATGCGCATGCCTGGGTCGAAGCCTGGGATGAACAAAGTGGCTGGGTCACTGTCGAATCCACGCCGGCAGCCGGTCGGCCCGATCAAAATACACCCGGCGGGGTCAGGCAGTACTGGGAATCGTTAATCGGCCAGTATTCCCGATTGAAAACAGCTGTGCAACGCGGAGAGTGGGTCTTGGCGCTTTCAGAGGCACAGCTACCATTGGCACTGCTCATCTGCGGTGTGGCGCTCTGGTTTGGGTTCAGGTGGGTTTTTCAATTCTGTCAAAAACGACTGAAAGAGCGGGCTCTCTTTCAGCAAAATCCAGTGCATGTTCAGGAATTGCATCAACTGCTGGCACAGATGGATCGACTGCTGGGGAAGCATAAAATCGTGCGCAAACCCGACGAAACGTTGATGCAGTTTTCCAGACGCATACAGAGCCAGGCAGTTGCACAATGGTATCGAAACTACGCTTGTAGCCGCTTCATGCCGGAATCTGCAGAGACCAACGCGCTGATTTTGCAGTTAAAACAGCAAATACTGGAATTTCGACAGCAAAAATCCCTCATTTAATTCCAGTAGCGGCAGATTTTGCAGGTCAAAATGGGCTTGGCAGACAAACAGCCTCTGGCTAGAATCCGTCCCTCATCTCTCATTTCTCAAATCAAAAAAATCCATTTCGTATCGACTACTAAATAAACCAGCAGTGCGTGCGCTCTTTTTCTATGCGCATTCACTAACGGAATACTTTATCTGAACGGGATTCTCTCAATGAAAGTTTTCTCGATGAAAGTTCTCTCAAAAGCACTCCTCGTATTGATCATTCCCAGCATTTCTTTTTTTGCAACAGGCTGTGAAATGCTGCCACATGCACTGCAACCCAGCCAGTGGTCGAAGTTAAACCGCGGCCCGGCTCCGCGTGAGGACACCTATTTTTCCGTTCCCGATTACATACCGGAACTGGAACAGAAAATAAGTTCACAGAAAGTCGACTGATTCCGACTACGCCAGTTGCTTTGAAACAGCAACGTTGGGCAGTCTGTGCGCTTACGGTTTGATTTTTCCACGTGCTGGTTTGGGAAAGATCTGACGATTGTTGCCGTTTATGGATCAGGCCAACATTTATAATCAATTGGATTTTAATAGGAACTGTGAAGAATCTCCTAACACCGATGTAGGAATTAGGGCTGCTGCCATAGGTGTCTTCCAATGTCCTACTGATCTGCGCTATCCGATTTTATCGGAAGGTTCTTTGAACTACTATGTGTCTGTTGGTCCCAGTATGGGATTTGCTGTGACCCGCACATCGCAAGTCGGGCTTTTTCGATATCAGCAGATTACCCGAGTGTCTGATGTTCTCGATGGAACATCGAATGTCATTGCCATGGGCGAACGAATTGTAGGGTCTGCCAATGGTACGACATTCGATCGGAAAGGTGACGTACAACGGGGTGTGGCATTTGCGGGTGGTAATGACACCATCTTCCCTACCAAGTCACAACTGGATACGCATGGTACTGCTTGTGCAGCCGCAGGTGGTTTCTACAGCCATCGTGGATCACGTTGGATGCGAGGAGACGAGACCTGGTTTAATACCTGGAATACTCCCAACTCACCCAATGATGACTGCAGTACCGGAAGTGGCGGTCATGCAGGAGGCGACGCGTCTGCAGTGCAGTCCGCACGTAGCCGACATGTTGGCGGTGCCCATGTATTGATGGCCGATGGTTCGGTGCACTTTGTTTCAGAAAACATCGATTTACTGAATTGGCAGCGACTGGGCGCGATTAACGATGGTGAGCCTGTCAGTATCAGCGAGTAATTCATCCATTGCTCAATGGTTTTAATGAATCAGCTCGGCAATCATCGTTGCCGAGCTGATTTTTATTTGTTTAATAAGAATCTGAAAAAGTCATTAATAGTAACTAACAAGAGAAAGGGCTAGCGATGAATAAATTGGCTTTATTCTGTCTGTCAATGAGCTTAATGTTGGCAGGCTGTGGAGGGGGAGGTTCAGGTGAAGTGGCACCTGCCAACCAGGAAACACCTGCTGCACAGGATTTATCAGTTGTCAAAGCATCTTTAACTGCGATCGCTGAATCGGGAGTGATTGACAGTAGTTTCTTTGGAATTCCGGAAAGTCTGGAGCAGGCTGGTAAAACCGAACTGGCTGCGGAAGCGAAAAAACTGGAGTCTATGAAGAGCGCAAAACAAATTAAGGCGGCTGCCAAGAAAATCGCCGATCAGCTCTGATCATACCATATTTAATGTATGATGGTGATACACGATGAGAATCAACGTCTTTGATATTTATTTATCGAAGGCGTTTTTTTGGGGGGCTATGGTATTAAATCAGACAATAGAAAAAGGGAGCCAGCACAATCGCCGGCTCCCTTGTTTTTATTACTTTAATGCACGTAGATCTGAAAGGATCAGACTTTTGGTTCCCAGCCAGGTTCGTATTCTCGCGACCATAGTGCCATGGCTGCTTTGTCATTCAGGATATGACCGTTTGTTGAGTCGCAGTTCAGCGTACGACCAGTGCGGTGTGCGATATTACCGATGTGACACAAGAGCGTGCTTTTGTGTCCGATTTCAATTTCGGCATTCAAATTGAGTGGCTCATCATTGCGAATCGCATCAATGAAGTTTTGAGCGTGTTCGCTCATTCCCTGGCCGCCACCCACTTTTTCAATTTCTTTATCCTTAGCGTCTAATACGCGATAACCTCCAGAAGTGCCTATGATCAAGGTCCCTTTACTACCGAAAAAGGTAACGAAGTCATTCTTGTGTCGGTTACAACTGGTTCCCTGCCACGTAATTTGTTTGCTTCCGTCAAATTCATAAGCAACCACATGCGTATCGGGTGTTTGCTGATCGTCCTGGTAAGCATAACGACCACCACTCGAAACGACGCGTGTGGGATAATCAACTCCCAGACCCCAACGGCAGATATCCAGTGAATGCACACCATTGTTACCAAGTTCACCATTCCCATACTTCCAGAACCAGTGCCAGTTATAAGGAATCATGTTATCTACGTACTTCTGACGTGGAGCTGGTCCCTGCCAGAGATCATAATTCAGGTTACCGGGAACAGAAGCTGGTTTGCCGGTGCCGATCGAACCGCGGGCACTTTCATAAAAAGCCCGCGCCAGGTAGACATCACCAATCACGCCTTCTTTAACTTTTTGAATCCCTTCAATGATCGATTCACTACTGCGTCGCTGGCTTCCCATCTGGACGGCTCGTTTATTTTTGCGAGCGGCTGCCACCATCATTTCACCCTCGTTGGGATTGTGGCTACAGGGTTTTTCCACATAAACATGTTTACCCGCAGAGCAACCCAGGATCGTGGCCGGTGAATGCCAGTGGTTCGGAGGGGCGGCGATCAATGCATCTACTTCTTTGTCGTCCAGAATTTTTCGAAAGTCGTCAACAGGTTGAGGGGCCTTTTTGGTAGCCGTCTCGACTGTTTTGACGGCCTTTGCCATGCGGTCGGCGTCAGTATCGCACACATATTTGATTTCCACCCCTTCCAGTGCACCAAACGTTTTTGCCAAAAACAGACCGCGTTGCATTCCCATGATTCCAACGGTGACTTTTTTACTGGGGGCTTTACTGGCGGCGGATAGAATCGCGGGGGCAGCAATACCGGCGGCGGTTGCGGCCGCGGTTTGACCGAGAAAAGTGCGACGATTGACAGAATCGGACATGACTGGTTCTCCATTGGTAGAGGAGTTAGGGCAAGGCGGGGTGAATTTTAAAAACAAACCATATTCTAATCAGTTCACAAAGCAAAGAACACGGTAAAAACAGCCACGATTTTAATTTCTTAAAATACTAATGAAATGCCGGGATCAAATCAAAATCGCGAGCTATCGACGTAAGTCGCTATGCCTTTCGAATATAATGAGCGGCAAAACTGCGAATTTCCTGACCGTTGAGCACATGGAACATCCGCAGTTGTTGCAGGGTTTCCTGACTGAAGCGACCAATGGGAACGTGTATCAATTTCTTCTGATACCGTTTCGCCAGACGCCGCCAGCCAGCACCGGGAGGGGCCTCACTGAGCAATGCGATGTGCTTCTCTTCGCTGTAATGGCAGGCGGCCACCAGCAGACGTTCCTCAAGTGTATCGACAAAATCAAATTGGACGTCGTTCCAGATATCATAAATCGGACGCGGCGGAAACAGGAATAACGCACCTCCATAACTTGCCAGACCGATGCCAGGCCCCACCATTTCCTTTCGGTGGTCGGTGGCAAAAAATGCCAGCGTCGATTCGTCCTGATGTTCGGCGTGCCAGGTCAGCCGATAGGGATAATCTCTAGGGTCTGCAGGTGAATCAAACAGCATGATCACACAATCCAGCTTTCCTCGACTGGGAGGGAGCACTTTAACGTGAAGTTCGCCCGTATGCCAGTTCCGTAATGTTTCGCGCAAGTCAAGTCCGTCCTTCAAACTCGTCGTAAATTTTTCGGTGCGCGCCAGGTCGACGCCCAACAGGTTGAGGGCATGGTCTTTCACACTCGTACGAAATTTTTCGATGGCAACATCTTCGGGAGGCCAGCTGCATTGTTTGTAGGGATCCCAATTCATATCCCATTCATCCTGTTTCGGCTGAGGAGGTTTGGGAATCAATTCACAACTTCTCCAGGAGATGGGATTACCGGGTAAGCGATTGCTTAATTCGACCATGGTGCCGTCGGGAAGCTCTGCCTGTTCAATTCCAAATCTGATCGACTCGAAAGGCAGCAAATGTACAAACGGGTATTCACGCGCTGTCTCGGCAACTTGAATAGCAAACTGATCGCCGGCAACCTGTTGGGCCGCTTTGACCAGAGTATAGAGATCGGGGGTCATGCGTCGCTCGATGAGCGACAGGTTGCGAACATAACGAAAATAGACCGATAGAATTTTCGGCGTGATTTTTCGACCTCGTGATTTCAATTCCAGTCGATAGCGATCGCGGGCCGTCAACGCCATCTCCTTGATACCATCGACTGATAAATTTTCATCATCGCCCAGTTCGGAACGGGCGGCCTCGTACAAGCCGGTAATGTAAGGAAGTTCGCCCAGCATAAACAGCAGCGTTTCAGGAGCAGCAGCATAAACCTTGGTGTCATTCACTTCTTCGTCTTCAACTTCCAGCGGTATCTGATCGATATAGGCATCATGAATCCAGGGCCAGTCTGAGAGTGAGCAGACCAGCAAGATCGACTGATACTTTGTTTCCAGTTCGCGCAAACGGTGCGCCATCATCGTGCAACGGTCCAGAGGTTGTCCTTCCGGCACTTTTTTCAGTGATGGCAACACAGCGGCGGAAAACGTTTCCAGAGGGACTTTCTTTAAGGCATACGGATCTGGTAATGAAGCCGAAATACTTTCAAAGCGTTGTGTTTCCAGATCAATAAAATGCCGGTCCATGCGTTCCATCATCGCAATTCGCAGAGCCGCGATGACACCCTGGCAGGGATCAATGGGTACATAGCTGAAAATACGCTGGTTTTCCTCGTCATCTTCTGCTTCTTCCCAGGGCGCAGAACCGGTGATCGGGGGCTCTTCCTGCAGTACTGCCATGATACTGGGAAGAAAAGTAATGGCCCGTTCGACGTCTTCCTGAAATGATTGAGGCAGGGGAACAGCCAGACAATCAAACTGATTCGTCAGCATCACGCGACGAACTTCGATCGCGAAATCGCCGCTCCCGTGAATCATAGGCAACACGGAAATCCGAGGACTGATTTTCAAAAAACTGGAATGAGAGGCTGTCATAATGGATCCAGTTTCTAACTGCCAGAAATTTCAACAGAACCAGTTTGTCAAGAGAGCTACTTTGACCATTTCCAGCCTGTTGTGTTTTTTAAATTCACCACACACTCTTCAGGCCAGTCTCCCTGATATAATCTTACGATATTTTGAGCCGCCATCGCATAAGCGTCGCGGTGCGATTCCCGATCCAGGCCGCCCGTATGACAACTCAATAATACATTTTCGAGTTTGATCAAAGGACTATCAACAGGCAATGGCTCTTTTTTATAAACATCCAGGCCCGCGGCCCGTAAATGACCTGATTCCAGCGCTTCAATCAACGCCTCTTCGTCAACGAGTCCCCCACGTGCAGTATTAATCAGGACAGAGCCCGTTTTCATTTTTGCCAGCGTGTCTTTGTTAATAATGTCCCGCGTCTCAGGCGTGACGGGCAGATGTAACGTGACATAATCCGATTGCTCCAGCAGTTCGTCCAGAGCAACGAGTTTGATTTGATGTTCATCGGCAAATGCCTGATTGGGAAAAGGGTCGTAAGCCAGAACCGTCATGCCCATTCCGATGGCGCGTGTGGCCATTGCCTGGCCAATCCGTCCGAGACCCATAATGCCGATGGTGCTGCCCCAGACGCGCGGTGTTAAATGCCACTCCCATTGACCAGCACGGACTGCCTGGTCCTGTGAACGCGACAGCCGAGCGATGCCCATGATCAAGGCAAATGCCTGTTCTGCTACCGAGTGATGATTCACTCCTGGTGTAATCGTTACCACTTTTCCCAGCTCATCGCAGGCTTCTAAATCGACGGCATCATAGCCGACACCATAGCGAGAAATTACTTTTAAGTCCGGAAGCTGTTCGAGAACTTCTCGAGTATAAGGCTCGGCACCCGCAATCACGGCTTCATAGCCTTGTACCTGTTCTACGACTCGGTGTGGTTCTTTACGTAAATCAACATCGGCGGGAACCGTTTCCACTTCAAATCCGCCGGCTTGCAGAATTTCGAAATGGGGGCCAAAGTCACACATTTTAGCGGTACAAAACGCACGAGGCATGATAAGAATTCTTCTATAGAGGCAGTACTTAAATAAGAGAAAAACCGTACTGCTACTCTAGCGAAACGTTGTAGCGACTGACAACGTTCCCAAGGCGAAAAAACGAAATGCCAGCGAATCCTTATCTTAAGAATAAGAGCCGTTGTGCACTTTCAACGGTTTTTGGGTCTTCTTTACGCAACTGGGAAAGATGGCGTTTTGCTTTTTCTGCAGTAACCGTATCAGGGCCAATTCCTTTTTTGTTCTTGCCTTTGGAAGCGACCATCAGATAACGCACGATGGCCCGCTTGGTGGAGCGATTATCGTAAGCGTCTTCGCCGTAAAGATCCATCAGACGGTCCATCACCGTCCAATCTTCCCAGCGTGCGAGGTTCGCGATCACCATGTCGGCCAGGACAGGCCGATTGAGTAAAAGTCGCATCGATTGACGCATTCGTTCTTTGCTGATTTGGTTCTCTTCATAAGTCCAGATGAAACTCAGCGCCTCCATGGCGGCATACGTTTCACTAAATTCAACGTCCCTGGCGATGAATTTGCTTTGATCAATTTGATCCAGTCCCTCAGCGCCTGTCAGCATCAGGTATCCCGAGATCAAACCACCAATGCCCATCCTGATCTGTTTACCAGGCTCCTTGATTTTCTTTTCCATAAACGCGATGTCAGATTCCTGACCACAAAGACCCAATAGCAGGCCATACAGACCCAGTCGGGGCACGGGTGTCTTTGAACTGATGAGCCATTTTCGAAATTTTTCCCGAGGCAGTTCATCGGCAAGCAACGCAATTTCGTTAAAAGGAGCATTCGCGAATTCAGCAAAGGCATCCGTGGCAATCTTCTGGTCCGGGTGTTCCAGAAACTTCAGGAAGTAGCGTAAACGTTTACTGGTTTTTTCCTCAAGTGCAGGCGCGTGGGTCATGTAATGGAAGCACGTTTCACTGATTTCAATCGGTGGGTCCCAGATCATGCTGGTCTCTCTGGTACCCAGTAACAGAAACAGGGCCCCTTTTTTCCCAACGCGATGACGATTGAAGGTAACCTGCTCGCCGACTTTCAGTTTGTCTTTATCCTTTTGATGGACGATCTCTTTGACTTTAAAAATCGTTTTTCCGGACTTTTTGAAAGTGCCTTCTTCCGCGGAAACCCATGTCGCCAGCACCGCGACTTCGGCCTGTGATAGTTTTTCAGTCAAAGGCGTCGAAGGACCCGGGCAGAACGGGCACGCCAGGAGATCCTGTGATTGTAAGATCACCGGCAGTCCCCAAAACAATCCCCAGAACAATCCCATTAAAAAACGGTTTTTGATGTATGGTTTCGGACAATCCATTGTCGCGCCTCGTTGCAATTGAAAGGTGTTTTGTGAACGCCAATGAGTCATGCAGCCGTTTTACTTTATCATCTGCTAATGAAGGAAAAGAAATGTTCTGCACTTTTGACGGTTTTGGGATCTTCTTTGCGTAATTTATCGAGAAACTCTTTTGCTTTTTCCGTCGTTATTGGATCGGGGCCGATTCCTTTTTTGTTCTTGCCTTTGGAAGCGACCAGCAGATAGCGGACAATCGCCCATTTGATAGGCGGGATGTCGTAATCTCCCGTTCCATACATGTTCATCAGGCGAGCAAGGACGCTCCAGTCATTCCATTTTGCGAGATCTGCTACAGCGAGATCAACCATATCCGGACGATCCAGCAATCGCCTCATCGAGCTTCGCAGACGTTCTTTGCTGATAAGTCCATTACCGTAATACCACATAAAACGCAGAGCCTGCATGGCGGCATAAGTTTCACTGAAAGGGGCCTCTTTGGGAATCAGCTTTGCCTGATCAATCTTGTCTAACCCATCAGCCCCAGTTTGCAGCAAATATCCAGCCATCATGCCTTCAATGCCCTGTCGGAATTCTTTCGGAGTTTCAAGGATTTTTGCTTCCATGAAGGCAATGTCAGAGTTCTCAGCACAGAGACCCAGCAAAAGACCATATAAACCCATGCGAGTCGCCGGTGTGTCTGGGGCGACAATCCATTTCCGAATATTTTCGCGCGGCAGATCGTTGGCTAAGGGAATAATGTCTTCATAGGGAGCATTCTCGAATTCGGCATAGGCATCGTTCGAGACCATCTGGTCAGGATATTCCAGGAACTTCAAAAAGTAGCGCAAGCGTTTTGTTGTTTTCTCTTCGGGAGCGGGCGCCTGCGAAATGTAATGGAAGCTCGTTTCGGTGACTTCAATCGGATCGCTCCAGTCGATGCTGGTCCCTTTGCTGCCGAACAGTAAAAACAAATTCCACTTTTTGTCGATGGTCGTCCCTTTGGTGCCGAGCAGCAAAAACAAGTTCCCCTTTTCCCCGGGGCGATGGCGGTTGAAGGTAATCTGATCGCCGATTTTCAATTTGTCTTTGTCTGACTGGCGGACAATCTCTTTGACTTCAAAGACTGTCTTTCCCGCTTTTATGAGCGTCCCCTTTTTCGCTTCCGACCCTTGCACGAGTACAGCAACATCAGACTGCGAGAGCTGTTCGGTTAAAGGCGTCGAAGGACCCGGGCCGAAAGGACATGCTTCTGCCTCAGAGATTTGTGCGATGAACAACAGGCCGCAGATCAGCCCCGTGAGATAACGGTTTGTAACAAGATGGTTTCGAACAATCATTGCCGATCCTTCGGTCAATTGAGTGTGGATTTATGAAAATAAATTCTGTACTTCGTTCTCAGCCAATCTCAGTAGTCAGCTCATTATTTAAAGAAAAAGAAACGTTCTGCACTTTTGACGGTTTTGGGATCTTCTTTGCGCAACTTATCGAGTAGCTCTTTTGCTTTTTCCGTTGTTGCTGCATCGGGGCCGATTCCTTTTTTGTTCTTGCCTTTGGAAGCGACCAGCAGATAGCGAACAATGGCCCGTTTGATAGACGGGATATCGTAATCTCCTGTTCCATACATCTCCATCAGACGATCCTGAACACTCCAGTCATTCCAGCGGGCGAGGTCAGCCACAACCAGGTCAGTCAGTTCGGGTCGGTCCAGTAATAATTGCATCGATTTTCGCAGACGTTCTTTGCTGATGCGTTCATCGCCATAAGTCCACATAAATCGCAGTGCCTGCATCGCGGCATACGTTTCACTGAAGGCAACATTTTTCGGAACGAATTTAGTCTTGTCAATTTTATCCAGCCCTTCTGCGCCGGTCAGTAACAGGTATCCTGAGATCACGCCATCAATGCCCAGTCGGAACTCTTTAGTCGGTTCATTGATCTTCTTTTCCATAAACGCGACATCAGATTCCTGACCACACAGGCCCAGCAAAAGACCATATAAACCCAGGCGAGTCACTGGTGTGTCTGGGTCGACAATCCATTTTCGAAGTTTTTCGCGTGGCAGATCTTTGGCTAAGGGAGTGATGTCTTCATAGGGAGCATTTGCGAATTCGGCATAGGCATCGTTCGAGACCATCTGGTCTGGATACTCCAGGAACTTCAGGAAGTAGCGCAAGCGTTTTGTTGTTTTCTCTTCCGGAGCGGGCGCCTGGGAAATGTAATGGAAGCTCGTTTCGGTCACTTCAATTGGATCGCCCCAGTCGATGCTGGTTCCTTTTGTGCCGAGCAGCAGAAACAGATTTCCTTTTTTGCCGGGGCGATGGCGGTTGATGGTAATCTGATCGCCGACTTTCAATTTGTCTTTGTCTGACTGATTGACAATTTCTTTGATTTCAAAGACGGTCTTTCCTGCTTTTTCGAGCGTCCCCTTTTCGGCTTCGGACCATTGCACGAGTACAGCAACATCAGACTGCGAGAGCTGTTCGGTTAAGGTCAACGAAGGGGCAGAACAGAATGGACAAGCTGTGACAAAAGGTGATTGTGCCACGACAAGCAGACTGCAGATCAGTCCCAGGAAAAAGCGATTGTGGATGTGTTTTTTTAGACCATTCATTTGCCGAACCTCATGGCGATTCATATCTGTTTTGAAAAAACGAAATTGGTAATTATCAGTTTAAAACCTTGTGGCATTATTTGTCGATCACGATGGCGTCGTCAATCAGATAAATTCGCTGTAATTCATCATCGAGGGTTTCGGCCTTGATGTGGAAGACGCCAACCACATCAAAGGGACGATTGAGAATATAATCTGCCGTAATTCCTTCCCGCATGACAACTGGAAACAAGTCATAAATTTTAGGGTTTTTGCCAAAGCAGCAAATCTGGTTATCACGAGCCAGTTGGAAAAATTCATTACCCGTCTGCTGAAAGGGGGGATACATAAATCCTCTGATCCGAATCCGTTTGCCATCCAGATCTTTGAGCCATTGGGGCATCAATTCCGGGGCGTTGGGTGTGACCGGTTCCATGTTCATAACTTTCAGTAAGTCAATGTCATCATAGGAAACCCGGAGCACATTTCCCGGAGACGTTTTGCTGAAGGCATGATCCTTGATGAGTATTTTGACTTCGCGCGGTTTGCTGTCCTTCAGTTCTTTTTCTTCCTCTGCAGTCAACGCGCGTAGCTTAGGATCCGGTTTGCGCGCGACCAGTGCCACGACGTCATCCCTGTTTGCTTTTTCAGGTTGCTGTGTCTTTGATGCGGATTTTGTTTTGGTCTCAGTCAAGTCAGCTGTCGTTAACGGTAATTTTTCTGTGACAGGCTGGAGTGTCGTGTCTGTCTGTTTTTTCGCTTCCGGGTCTGTTTCCTCGGGCCGCTGATTTTGATGGACAACAGAAGGTTGCGCGTCGGCAGGAGCATCTGCTGCATCGGTTTCCTGACCGCTTTTGTCGATCTTGTCGCTAAACTGGCGGTACTCTGTCGGTTCCGACGAAGAACAGCCGACTCCGAAAACAGGAAGGCAGCCAACAGCCAGTAGCAGCAAAAAATGAATTGTCAGGCGGGTGGGATAAAGGTGGGCCTGCACGTGATCAAACTCCTGATGATCGGGTGGTTGCACCAACTTCTTTACAAAGTTGATAATGGCCCAGACTGTCATTGAATCTGAGCCAATCGGTAAATATGTTTCTAAATCGTCTTGCTCTCTCTGTCGAAGGGCACATCAATCAATAGGCGGTCCGTGCCTGCTCGAAGTGTGTTCCCTTTAATTGATAAACGGGTTTTAGATCACCTGCTGTGGTAGGTGCTTCTGCTTGAAATTCCCCAGACACTGATACCAGGCCTGCGTAAAAATCAGCACTCTTATCATCTTGCATCTCGACCAGGATCATATCCTTAGCGTCAGGTTGTCCACCAAAGCAGCATTGGCCATTGTCTTTGACCAGAATAAAACTTTTCAAATTTTTTGTTTGTCGGGTGGGATACATGTAGCCTTTGAGGAAAATGTTTTTTTTATCCCAACTCATCACGTCGGGATTCACTCTGCTGACACCATCTTTTTCGACAAAATCCTTGGCCGAAATATCACTGGTAAAGTTGAGCCGATGATAACCTTCGGGAACTTCATGTGCATAGACAAAAGACTGATAGGAAATTCCGGTGATCAGGAAAAATGTAGAAAGTACGATCGCCGCGAGCGCCACTGTTTTTCCTCCCAGTTCTCCAGCAGATCGTTTGATGCTGAAGATACTGAAGAGCGAGACAATGATTCCGAAAACGGCAATTCCCACCCCGATAATTCCGAATAACGCAATAAACGAAAGCAACCCCAGAGCCAGACCAACAACGGCGGTAGGGGGCACGGGTTTGTAAGAAAACTCGTCCTGGAGATCAATGGCATTTTGATAAGATTGATTGGACCCATCAAGAACTTGCGACATGTTGCAAGGCCTTTCAATTATTCAGCAAGAATCAGGAATATAAAGAAATACTATAAATGATCGCCGCACACTCACGAGGTACATTTCCCGACCTTCGCAGTGAGCCACTTTGAATACTGGTATCATAACATGCCCAAGGGCTCGAAGCACCCCTGAATTTGCACAGAAAACCGGAGAAATCATCTAAGACCGGGCAGAAATCAGGGTTTACCGACCTATCCCGAAAAGTCAACCAATGCTCCTTTACAGGAAACGACTTACATAGCCCAGGCAATACAATATATACGCTGCAGCTTCATTTTTCGTTGAATTATTATGAAACTTAAAATTAGGCATTGCCCGTATCATTCGAATGTCAGCTTCAACAAAACAGATTCGATACAAGTTCGATAGTTAAGATGTGAATAACTAAGCACTTATAGGTTGTTTGCAAGTCTATCAAATAAAAATCGGGAGTTCTGTTAAATAGTTCACTAAATTCTTTGTTACTGACTCGAATTTGCCAGCAAACCCAGAATCTGTTCGCGTTGTCGAACATCCTGATGCTGAACCGACTGAGTTGACATCTGGCCGATGATGTCTGGTCGTGCGTTTGATGAATAATCAATCACTTAATGTGCTGGCGACATCGGTGCGGTAGGCGGTCATGGCCGGGATGAATCCGACCAGCGAAGCCAGAACAACCAGAATCGGCAGCAGAACCAGTTCGACGGAACTGAACGCAAAGGGGTTAATCAACAGTCCGCTGCGGGCTTCAATAATGGGGGAAGCAACAAAGACCAGGCCATGTCCCAGTAGAATTCCCAATAAGCCACCACCCAGACAGAGCAGGACCGATTCGGAGAGAATAATGGTGAAGACCGCGGTGCGGCCTGCCCCCAGAGCGCGCATGATGGCGATTTCTCTTTTGCGGTCGGACATCGAATTATAAATGCTCACAAAAATACTCACGCCGGAAACGACAATAATCAGAGACGTCAGCACAATCAGCATCGTGCGCACATTACCCACGATGTTTGTCATCAGCCAGGTGATCTGTTGAATGGGATTGACGGCTTGAGCCTGGTTGCCCTCTTGCAATTCAGACTGGAATTTGATCGTGGCAAAGCCTCGTAAGCGATCACCTTTCATCTGAACCAGAATCGCGGTGACTTCTTTCTGGGAATCTGGTACGGCATGAGCGTGACCGTGGCCGCTGTGGTCATGATGATCGTGGCTCGCGTTTTCTTTCAGGAGCGCTTTCAGTTTTTCTTCATCCACTTTTTCACCAAAGAATGCCGCTTCCCGGCGAATGGCTTCTTCCAGTGGTTTTTCATGACCGGAAACCTGGTAAAACCCACGCAGATTGACGAACACCGTTCGATCATTGGGAGTTCCCGTGGGCGCCAAGATCCCCACGATTTTAAATTTTTCATCATGCACGTGCCCGCTTTCTGCAGATCCATGAATCAGGCTGAATTCATCGCCCATCTTCCAGTTGTTCTGTTTTGCGACGGCAGAGCCAATCACCGAATCCCAGGTAGATGGCAAAAATTTACCCTCGCTGTTGATCCGAAAATGGCGACCCGGAATGTATTCCAACGCAAAATAGCGTGGGATGGTACCGACAATCGGAAAGCCTCCTTTTTGAGTGACATCACCAATGGCAAAGGGAATCGCTTCTTCAATACGTGGGTCGTTCTTCAATTCGGTGTAGTAACGATAAGGCAGGTTTTCAATCGGGGCACCGACACGAAATACCGTATTCAATACCAGTTGCAGGGGACTGCCTTTCGGACCAACAATCAAGTCATAACCGCTGGCCGTCTGGTTAAACATGCGGTCAATGACGCCATTGATCACAAGCACTGAGATCATCAGAGTGACACCCAGGGCAACACTCAAAGCCGTCAGCAGAGAGGCAACACGACGTTGTCGGATACTTTTCCAGGCAATAGTCAGAGTATTCATAATGGGCTGTTACTTTTGTTCGCTGAATAATAAAGAAGAGGACATCAATCAATAATCATGAGAACTATACTGGAGCGTGAACTTTGTTGAATTCCGTCAGAGTTTCCACTCGCTCAAACTGGTTGGCCACTTCCTGAGAGTGAGTCACGAGCAGCATCGCAATTTGATTCTGGGCACAGGCATCGCGCAACAGCTTCAGGATCGTATCCTGATTCGCAAGATCGACATTTGCCGTCGGTTCGTCAGCCAGTAATAATTTGGGCTGATTCGCCAGAGCCCGGGCAACCGCCACACGCTGTTGCTCACCAACGGACATTTGTTTGGGATGGTGATTCAACCGATGTTCCAGACCCACCAGAGACAGCAGTTCTTTCGCACGGTCACGGTTCGGTTTTTTGCGTGAAAAACTCATTCCCAGCAAAACGTTTTCCAACGCCGAAAAAGCAGGTAATAAGTTGAATGTTTGAAAGACGAAGCCAATTCGCTCGGCACGAAACCGGTCACGGACCACTTCTGCCATCGAGGCAATTTCGGTCCCTGCGATGGTCACTTTACCACTATCGGCGGCGGTGATGCCGGAGATGACATTGAGCAGAGTCGATTTTCCCGAACCGCTCTCGCCGATCAAAGCGACCTGTTCGTTCTCTTTCAATTCAAACCGCTCGATATCCAGAATGGGCAGAACGGAGCCATCCGGTTCACGGTAACTCTTTTTAACGTTTTCCAGCAGCAGGGACATACTGACCTCGTTCAGGGGATCTGAGGAAAGGGACCTAATCTCTGAGAACAGATCTTGATATTTGTTATTGCAAATGTTATGCAATAAGCATGTCGCTGCCTAGGGGTGTTTTGACAAATCTTTGCAATTATTCCCGATCAGGGAGACTCGTCAGCGAGTCTTAAATAATTATTGATATATGACTTACGACCAAGATATCACGACCCGGCTCTCTCTGAATCGCAGTAGGCTGGTTTACGTCAATTTGCTATAGTTCCGCCTCTCTGATTTTAACCAATGTGTGTAGGAATTGTGAATCAAGGATGATAGCAAGATGCGAAGTCGTTACCAGCGCCGATTGATGACACCCTTTCGTTTCGTAATGATCGTGGGACTGGGACTTTTAGGAACTGCTGCCTGGAAGTTTGATATGTTGCCATTTCACATGGGCAGTGCCCCCACCGGCTCCTTGGAAGTGGCCTCATCTGATGAAGCTTCGCTGTCCGGTAAAGGTCAGTCTGTTTCTGAATATGTGGAACCAGTATTGTCCGAGGAGACAATCATCGCACAGTCGGAACCACCGGCAGAAGAATTACCGGAAGGCAATGATAATCAACGCGCGTATCAGAGCAGAGATATCGAGATACCCCGAATTTACAAGCGGACATTGACCGGGGAAGTCGTAGAGGCTCCCGCCAAAGTCGACTCTCCTGTGAATGAAGCACTCGAACCAAATCGATTCAATGGATCTGCCCAGCCTTTGCGAAAAGAGGAAAAATCACTCGCATCTCAACAGGTAGCGACAAAAAATGTTCCGAGGAATTTGGTTCCACCAGAAGGAATAAAACGTGCGAGCCCGCGCGTCATTAAGTCTGCCGAGAATGCCAGTTTTAAAGAGGAAGTGGCTGGAACGCAGGCGAAGAATACCACTCCCGACTTGATCGCCATCGACCAGTTAATTCAACAGGGAAAAATTCTGGATGCACACAAGCAGCTTTCAAAAATTTACTGGAAACAGCCTGAATTATATCCGGTCATTAAATCGCGCATCGAAGAGACAGCACGCATCATTTATTTTTCTCCGCAACCACATTTTATGACGCCTCATGAAATCGAGCCCGGCGATCAACTGAGAAAAGTTGCGACACATTATAAAGTTACCTGGGAGTATCTGTCGAAACTCAATCAGATTGACCCTAAAAAAATTCGGCCTGGCCAGAAATTGAAAGTCATTAAGGGACCATTTTTTGCCTTTGTGGATTTGAGCGAATTCACGCTGACGATCCATTCACACGGATATTTCGTCAAACGCTACGCGATCGGAATCGGTAAAGATCACTCCACGCCAACCGGAAAATTTCAAGTCAAAGATAAACTCGTTGATCCGACCTATTACGGTCAGGATGGTGTGATTGCCAACGATGATCCTGAAAATCCACTGGGAGAACGCTGGATTGATCTCGGCGACAGCTATGGCATTCATGGCACGATTGATCCGACTTCGATCCGAAAAGCAGAATCAAAAGGGTGTGTGCGAATGCACAATGAAGATGTTGCCGAAGTCTACGACCTGCTGGGTCTGGACTCAGAAGTGGTCATTCGCCCCTGATTTCTTCTTTTGACGCGAATACGAATAGAACATTCCCATAAACGCGAATTCGCGCAATTCTTTCCCCGCGGTCTGTTTGAATGTTGAATTCCAGCCTGTAGAATGGGTGAGGCTGAGCCTGATGCGGTACGTTTGCGATAAACGTCCCTTTTCACAGGTTCTACATCATTAATGACACACATTCAGGTTAGAGAAGAGAACATTCATGTTTGATCGGGAAAAGCTGATCGAGTTGTTTCGGGAACGCGCTTTAAAATTTGGTGATTTCACGCTGGTTTCGGGAAAGAAAAGCAGTTACTACCTAGATGGAAAACAGGTCGTGCTGCATTCGCATGGGCTGCGTCTGGTGAGTGAGGGGTTACTGGAAATGCTGGCCGATGTCGAATTTGATGCCATCGGAGGTATGTCCATTGGTGCAGATCCGATCGTCGCCGGGGTACTGGCCATCGCTGCTGAGCAGGGAAAATCCTTAAACGGATTTATGGTTCGTAAAGAACCCAAAGGGCACGGCACTAATAAATATGTCGAAGGTCCCGTCCAGCCAGGTGATAAAGTGGTCATTGTTGATGATGTGATTACAACGGCCGGTAGTGCTTTACTCTCCGTTGATCGTGCAGAAGAATTTGGCTGCAAAGTGGTGCGGGCATTAGGCGTCGTAGATCGTTTACAGGGTGGCGCAAAGAATTTCGAGAAACGAAATATTCCTTTCGAAGCGTTGTTAACGATCGAAGACTTTGGAATTGAACCACCTGCGGAAGATGCTTGATCGTAGTAAGTCTACAGAGCCTTGATGAAAGAAATTTCGGATGACAAATATTCTGCGTTATGATGATTCCGCGGCCCGGCGTTTGATTGATAATCAATTATACGAAACACTTCAGCCTGATCTCATCGCAGCCCGCGAAGAAATGCTGGCCGATATCGCGCTGTTGGGAACCGATCAGATTCCTGCCCACAAACAGCCATTAGATGCCGGTTTTCAAAACCTGCCTCAGCAACTTCTGGATGAATATGATTCAGAGCAGGGCAATAGTCTGCTGGGAAAAATCGAAGACAAGGCCCGGGAACTGCGTGAGCAGTCCGACCGTTTTGTGGTATTGGGGATTGGTGGCTCCTATATGGGGATGCGGGCTCTGTTCGAAGCGGTCTGCAATCCCTGGCATAACGAATTGACACGCGCGCAGAGACAGGGTGTGCCCCGCCTGTATTTTGAAGGTAATAATGTTGACAACGATTCTGTATCCGCATTGCGTGACTTATTACAAAGTGGATGTCAGGACCCCCATGATGTGCTGCAACGCTGGAGTCTGACAGTCATCAGCAAATCGGGGGGAACCCTGGAAACCGCGGTTGGTTTCCGCTTGTTCCGTGAATTACTGGAAAATTATTACGGCGCCGATTCTGATGAGAGCCGCTCTCTGGTCGTTCCTGTTACCGGGCTGGAAGGCAAGTTGAGAAACTTTTCCAACCAGAAAGGATATTCCAGCGTCTTTCCGATTCCCGACAATGTTGGTGGCCGTTTTTCTGTGTTTACTGCGGTTGGGCTGTTTCCTGCAGCCGTCATGGGGCTGGATATTAAGCAGTTACTGCAAGGTGCCGCCGATATGACTCAACGATTTGTCAGTCAGCCGATGGGCGATAATCCCGTCCTGGATTATACCGCGACCTGCCATCTGTTTGAAAAGGAGAAGAACGTTTCGATTCGGATTCTATCCACCTGGGGTAAACGCCTTGAAGCGTTGGGACTCTGGTATGATCAATTACTGGCGGAAAGTCTGGGGAAAGAAGAAAAAGGGGCAACCCCATTGACGGTCGTGAATACCAGAGACCTGCACAGTCGAGGCCAGCAACATCAGGAAGGGGCGCTGGATAAACTGATTACGAATCTGATTGTCGAAAAATCCAATTCGGATTCCGTTCCCGTCCCGGTTGTTCCGGAAAATCAAAATCAGGATGAACTCAACAAGTTGGAAGGGAAAATGATTCCCGATATTCTTTCGGCTGCGATTGAGGGCACGAATCGGGCCTATGCAGATGCCAATCGTCCCACTGCTGATTTCATTTTGCCTGTCCTCAATGAATATACACTAGGTCAGACTTTGCAATTACTGATGCTCGCGACGGTTCTGGAAGGACGTTTGATCAATATCAATCCGTACGGTCAGCCAGGTGTCGAAGCCTATAAGGTGAACATGCAGGAAGTTTTGAATCGCTGAATGATTCAGGGTTCTACTAGGTTCCTGGAATCTTCTGATTTTTATCAATCGGAACACCGATCATCTGGCCGCTGAAGACGGTCTTTCCATCGACGAGACCCTGGAAATTGAACTCGGCTCGTTTACCAGCGCGAATGCGGTGTAGCTGCGCCATGATCACCAGACGCTGGTTGGGATAGACGGGGCGACGAAAACGAACATCGTTCATGCCACCAAATCCCAGGAAGTCGCCACCTAGTAGTTTGAATTTGCGGGCATAAAATCCAGCCAGCTGAGCCGAACATTCACAAAGCACCACTCCTGGCATCAGAGGGAAACCAGGCATATGGCCTCGGCACCAGAATTCATCCTCTGTGATATCTTTAAAACCGACGATACCATGATTTTCGTTATCGATATGGACAATACCCGAGAGTTGTTCCATCTCAAATCGCTGAGGGTTGATCTTCCTGATATCTTCGATGCCGAACACAGGGTTCTCAAAATCGAAGTCAATTCCATCATAAAGCAACTTGGGGGGCATGGTCTCTTTTCTCCATTCGGGATATCTATTGATAAAACCCTGGTTTATTGATGGTGACCATCATATCAGTGAATTGGTTTAGACAAGGCAAAAATGTATCTGGCTACGATTTACAATGTAATGCAGACAGGACTGACTGCTAATAAAGCCTGCGATCTTAGCAAAAGCGGCAACGTTTGTTAATCGAGGATTTCCGCTAATTGGCTCAAATTGGTGATCAATCTATCAGGTTTGGTGTCAGGGTTTCGAACTTCTTCCTTACTGGCCTGCATACTGAGGCTGTCACCAGCAAATAAAACCGTTTTCATCCCAAACATTTTGGCAATCGCCAGGTCATCACGAATTCGAGTACCAACATGCAGGATTTCTTGTGGTGCAATTCCCACCTGTTCGAACCGAGCGATCAATCTTCCATAAAGTGACGCCGAGGGTTTACGGACTCCTTCACGATAGGAGACACAAAAGCATTCCTGACAAAAGAGTTCAGAAAGGGGGGGGAGTGTACCTTGTGAGGCCAATCCCCGCAATACTTGAACAAAAGTGAAAGGTTGTGCATCGGCAAACAACGCGATTTTGGTGCCTCGCCCCGTTAGATGGCAGAGAGTTTCCAAAGCACCGGGCATCGCCTGCACCCCTTGTAGTGAGGAATGAAAGAAATAAGCGACCTTGAGGCTGAAATCATCCAGGTCGCCATAAAATGATTCTTCAAAGGTATATTCATTTTTCTGGAGTCGTTCGATCAATCGTTTCCAGATTTCAAAAGCATTCGTTTCAGGCATTTCTCCTTTAGCTACATTCCCCAAAATCTTCTGGTCCTGCAGGAGGTTACGATATTGTGTCAGCATGTATTCCCACGGGGCGCCCGGTTTGCGCGACATGCTGTTCCAGATGTTGAATTCCTGAATGGTTTTATCAAGCGCAATCTGCATTCGCAGTTGTTGTTCATGATCAAACAGCAGATCGCCATCGGAGATATGCAATAATGTTCCGTACACGCTGAATGTGACAGCAGCAATCTCCTGCAGTGGTTTTAAATAAGGGGTTGCCTTAGGTGTGACCAGTTCCGGTGCGACAGGCCACTTGAGATCATCCCGATTGGCTAACCAATCCGCATATTCTTGAAGAGACTGTGGCATAGCGATTGAATCATTTCCAGGTCGAGGAATTCAGTGGTCAGCTCGTAAGAAGCAAAGAGTTTGTGGAATAACTTAATGAGAATAAAACAGCACAATTATTAATAAAGTAAACCCACTTACTGTTCTCATCCGCAAATTTTACATTAGACAAATATCATAGCAGGGGTTACTGGTAAAGTTTACTGATTGTGCTCCGATCTTAGACCAGACATCTATGACAGAGCAAGCATAAAAGCAGATTTCAGATACATTCTCAGGAGAGACGCTTAACCTCATATTTTTCAAATTCAACCAACGCGAATGGGTACTACTGACGTAAGAAGTTTGCGAGTTGAAATGCAATGAACCATTTGCGGGTCGCTGATGTCAGAACAGTTAACCACCTCTTTCTGCCTGTCTCAGGGCATAAAAGCGAGAATCCTGTATGAAAAATTGAAGTCTCCCGAGAAATTTGGTTCATATCTTAAGCAATTATCGGAAGTCAATCTAAGTCCCTGAATTCTAGGGAATTACAGCATCATATTCCTCACAGTTGATTCCTCCCTGCCAGATATTCTGAGCGTCTCTGTCAGTACTGCACTCTCCCTTGTCAAAGAACTTAAAGTCCTCACGTTAATTTCGTCGATGCAATTAGGGCAGACGGTTGAAACCGGAAAGACGTAAAAACCACGTCGATCCAGTCAAGATCATTTTGGATGGTTCACACCATTCAAATGTTTGCAAAGGGGGGAGAGGACAAGATGGATCTAGTCTGACGAACTGATCTGAATGGTATTGCGATTGTCATTCAGTCCGACCCCAAAAGTATTACGTACCAGATC
>Ga0055584_100000586_pt1 | contig 34721 bp, 33 predicted proteins | sample OSDHelmetaG_FD_58716 | JGI IMG/M metagenome (GOLD analysis project Ga0055584, IMG submission 58716) | Pelagic marine sediment microbial communities from the LTER site Helgoland, North Sea, for post-phytoplankton bloom and carbon turnover... | ecosystem: Environmental > Aquatic > Marine >... | reverse complement strand
GTTAGAGCGGCCCAAAAGCCGCGTCGGAGAAAGAAAATTTCAATGAAAGAAGCGGTGTTGGATTCGTCCATCGATCAAGCCGAGGTAGACAAATTTGCTCGAATGGCGGAAGAATGGTGGGACCCCAAGGGTAAGTTCGCCCCTCTTCACAAAATGAACCCGCTGCGTCTCGCTTTTATCCGCGATCGGATGATCGAACATTTCGGCTGCGATGCTCAGTCGTACGAGCCTTTCAAAGGGTTACAAGTCCTGGATATTGGCTCTGGTGGCGGACTGTTGTCTGAACCTTTTAGCCGTCTTGGTGCCGAGGTCACGGGGGTCGATGCTTCAGAACGCAACATCGAGGTTGCACGCCTTCATGCTAAGGAAAGTGGCTTAGAAATTAAATATCGAGCGATGACAGCTGAAGCTTTGTTAGAAGAGGAAAAGCGCTTCGATGTTGTTTTGGCAATGGAAATCATCGAGCACGTTGCAGAGCCAGCAGACTTTGTGAAGTCTTGTGCAAACCTTATGAAACCCGACGGCATGATGGTAATGTCGACATTGAACAAAACCGCAAAATCTTTTGCTTTAGGAATCGTTGCGGCGGAGTACATTCTAGGCTGGTTGCCAAAAGGCACCCATGATTGGCGAAAATTCGTCACTCCAGAGCAAATGGATATCTGGGTAGATGATGCTGGTTTGGATTTGGTCGAGGTCAAGGGCGGAACCTACAATCCAATCACTGCTGTTTGGACATTGGGTTCTGATACTGCAGTGAACTATTTCGCTTTGATCAAGAATTATTCCGACTGCCCGCCGGACTAAGCGTCCGGTTTCTGTAAAAACGGCGCGGGCATCACTTCTATGCCTTCGTCTAACAGTTCTTCTACGTCGTCTTGGCTGGCTGTGCCGTAAATGCCTTCGGATTTCTTTTCGCCGTAGTGCATTTTACGCGCTTCTTCCGCCAGGTTGTTGCCCACGTCTTTACAGGTGTTGAGGATGTGCTCCTTCACCTTCTTGACCATCTCCCCAACTTGCTCGATGGCCTCAACTTGTTGCGGTGTGAATGCAACGGGTGCTGGAGCCGCAACTGGCGTTGGCATAGGGGCTGGTGCAGGCGGTAGCGATGCAGGAGTATCGGCAACTCTCGCACCACGGTTCTTGCCAGCATTGTTGCCGATGTGCGGTGCCATCAAAGTCTTGGCAACATGGGGGTCATCACATTGTGGACAAGTTAGCAGGCCTGAGGCTGATTGTTGGTCAAAAGTAGCACTGTCTTTGAACCAACCATCGAATCCATGGCCGTTTGAACATTGTAGAGAATACTTGATCATAGTAAGGCAGAGGTTCTCTGTTAGGGTCTTGTCCGAGGGACCATATATAGGAATTATGACTGGATACGCCAAGCTTTATGAATGAAAGATTTGACCATAACCCGGCCCTCTATCGCTTTCTGCCGTCTGAGTGGGTGACACGGCACTCTCACCTTATTCGACCTGGTGGGCAAGTGTTGGATCTTGCTTGTGGCCAGGGTCGGCATAGTCGCTATTTTCTGGAACAAGAATTTTCGGTTGTGGCGGTCGATAGAGATATTTCTCTGCTGTCGGCGGTTGGTTTACCTTCGGAGCAATATAACGACCAACTGGAAGCTCTTGAAATCGATTTAGAGCAGGGAGGGCATACTTCCCTTTTTGAACGGCAGTTTGATGCGATTGTTGTGACACGTTATCTTCATCGCCCACTTTTAGCGCTTTTGCCTATTATGTTGGCCGATGGAGGCGTGCTGATCTATGAGACTTTCGCTGTCGGTAATGAGCGTTATGGACGGCCTAGTAATCCGGATTTCTTGCTGAAAGAGAATGAGTTGCTCGATGCTTTCCAGGCTCATCTTACCGTAAAGGCTTTTGAAACAGTAGAGCTAGGCACGCCAAGATCTGCTGTTGTACAGCGTATTTGTGCGATTAAAAATTGAGGTCGACTTGGTTGCTCAATGAAGGAACTCGATTTCGCGCCTCCTTCACTCTATCAACATCGATCTCCACACTGAACCAGCCCACATGTGTGCCGCCATCCACCAAGATGTCACCCCAGGGCGAAACAATAAGAGAGTGGCCATAAGTTTTGCGGCCTTCGGCATGCTCTCCGCATTGGGCAGAAGCGAAGACGAAACAGCCGGTCTCAATGGCACGTGCTTTGAGCAATGTGTGCCAATGGGCCTCGCCCGTGAAAACGGTAAAAGCAGAAGGGGCGAGCAAGAAGTCAGCACCTCTTTCTGCAAGGCCGAGGTAGAGTTTAGGGAATCTCATATCGTAGCAGATGCCATGACCTAGTTTGCCCCAAGGCAGGTCTGACAATTGCGGTTTTGTGCCTGCCTGATAGGTCGCTGATTCTTTGTATGTTTGGCCGTCAGGAATATCGACGTCAAACATATGAATTTTGTCGTAACGATTAACAATCTTGCCTGCTGGATTGATCAAGAACTGTCGATTAACGAGCTTCTCTTGACCCTCAATTTTTAACAACAGCGACCCAACGCAAATCCAGATCGACAGTTCTTGTGCCAGGCTTTTAAACGCACAAAGACTGGGGCAATTTTCTTCGGTTGTCACAAGCTGTCGAAGGCGTTGGCGATCCGGCACGATCATGTTGGTGCATTCAGGCGTTACAAAGAACTCTGCATCTGACTCTTGATGAGCCTCACGGATCAGATCGGAGGTAATTTCAGCATTGGTCTCTGGTTGATCGCTGACCGATAACTGGATGCAGGCGGCTGTGAACTTGGCCGTCATGCAAGACCGAGGGCTTCATCCAGTTCGCCCTGCATTTCAAGCCTGAAGATCGCATCGCAATCGCCGAGATAATCACCGTCGACAAAAACTTGCGGCACAGACGTTTTCCCGCCACTGCGTTGGATCATCTCATTCTTGCGGTCGGTTTGCTCCCAGATGTTAATGGCTTCGAAATCGATACCCTTTGATTCTAGCAAGCGTTCGGCGCGGCTACAAAAGGGGCAAAAATCTCTAAAAAATAACTCTACTTTGCCAGCCATCATAAATCCAAATCGTTAAGTGTGAGCCGATAAATAGGACTAATTGTGGTGATCGGCAAGCTTTCACCTTGCGTTTAGGGTTATGAAGAGGAAGCGCGCGCAAGTGTTAGAACTCTAACTTCGGCAGCTCCCGCGTTTCGTAGAGCTAAACAACAGGCCTCGATCGTGGCGCCAGTCGTCAAAACGTCATCGACTAACAAGACTACCTTGTCTTCCACAAAAGCTTGATAACGAGGGTTCATCCTAAAGGCACCTCTGACGTTGGCGCGCCGTTGATTTCGCGTTAGGTGCCCTTGGCTAGCGGTGTTGCGTTGCCGGGTCAACAGATCCGGTATTGCCCCTAAGTTTTGAGTCTTAGCAAGCGCATTGCTCATCATCGCCGACTGATTATATCGACGCTTCAATAAACGTAGCCAGTGCAAGGGAACCGCAGTGACCACATCAACATCGTGAAACATCGAAGGGTCGGCAGTGGCGAGCCACTTAGCAAAAGTGGGGCAAGCATCTAACTGGTCTCCATGCTTGAACGACAGAATCATAGGTCGGCTCGCTTCATCATAGATAAGCGAAGATCTCATCAGACTGTAGGGCGGAGTTTTTTTCAAGCAAGGTCCACAGACTTGGTTATCGTCGTCCTCGAGGTCGAATGGAAGGCCACAGGTCTGGCAAAAGGGCTCTGAGATAAAGGTCAACGAAGACCAACAATTTGGACAGAGTGCAGCTGAGTTCCCCACAGTTTCTGTGCAAGACAGACAAGTGGGTGGAATGACTTGGTCCAGAAGAAATCCACTAACAGACTTAATGTTTTGGAAAATGCCCATAGTTGAAAGCTAACATGATTCTTTCCTTGTCAAAGAACAATGACAGCTGGCATGAGAGGCTCCATGACCCATTTGCAACAACCCTTCGACAGAAACCTCGTTCGTTTGCACCGTGACCGCGCGGCACGAGATGCCAAGTTTGATGACTTTCTGGAGCAGGAAGTTGCCGAACGCTTGGCCGATCGACTGTTGGATATCAAACGAGATTTTTCTTCGATTTTAATTTTGGGCTGCAAAAGAGGCTATCTCACCAAGCTTGTCCAACGGCAGATGCCGAATGCTCGGATTGTCCAATGTGATCTCTCTTTGAGGATGGTAGAGCGCGCGGCACAAAACACAGGTCTGCCTGCTGCGGCAATAGATGAAGAACACCTCAACTTCGAAGACCAAGAATTCGATTTGATAATCTCGAACTTGGCTCTTCATTGGGTGAACGATTTACCGGGCTGTTTTTTGCAAGTCGGACACAAGCTCAAACCCGATGGGCTTTTCCTAGCCTCCATGATTGGCGGTGAAAGCCTAGCCACTGTCCGTAATGCCTTCCTGGAAGCAGAGATGGATGTGACAGGCGGTGCCAGCCCTCGATTCTCGCCAGTGTTGGATTTGCGGGAAGCCGCTGCTTTGTTGCAGCGGGCAGGATTTGCTCTCCCGGTTGCAGACCTCGACCGTATTTCTGTTTCTTATGGCTCCGGATTAAAACTTTTGCACGATCTGAGAGGGATGGGTGAAACAGCGGCCTTAACGCAAGGCATAAAACACCTAACCGCTCGTTCAGTTCTGATGGCAGGGTTGTCAAAACTGGAAAGTCAAAAAGACGGACAAGGTCGTTTGCCTGTCATCTTTGACATTCTGTTTTTGACGGGTTGGCGGCCAGATGCCTCCCAGCAAAAACCGCTTCGGCCGGGCTCCGCAAAGTCACGATTAGCGGACGCACTGGGTTCCTTTGAACAAAATCTAAATGGTCCCGCCAAACCTTCGTGATTTCAAAGAAAATCCCGGATCATCGCGATTAAGGGTTCATCCGCGGGTGGCATTGGATAGTCGCGCAGTTTGTTAGACCGGACCCAGGCCAATTGTTGACCCTCACGCGGTTCAGGTGTGCCGTCCCAGATGCGGCAAACATAAAGCGGCATCAGAAGATGGAATTTGGGATAGGAATGGCTGGCAAAAGTAAAGGGAGCCAGGCAGGAGTTCTTTGTTGATATGCCGAGCTCTTCATCAAGTTCTCTTACAAGGGCGGCTTCAGGAGTTTCGCCAGGTTCTACTTTGCCGCCTGGAAACTCCCAAAGACCAGCCATGGACTTGCCTTCTGGGCGTTGAGCCAACAGAATTCGATCATCAGCATCCACCAGTACAACAGCAGACACCAAAACGGTTGGTATCTCCAACGCCGGCCCACTTGCCCCCGCACAGCCCGCCCTCAATCGGACAGATTGAAAGGCCTGCTTAGTTACGATGAAACGACGGATCATTTCTTCGCCACGGACGGACTCGTTATCAAGAAACTCTCGCTCGCAAACAAAGCCGAGCTTGGCCATTAGATGTTGGGAAGCCGTGTTTTCAACGCGCGCATAAGCACAGAACTGTTCGATGTCGTAGTGATCAAATGCAAGGGCAAGCAAATTGGTGATCGCTTCGCTCATGTAGCCTTGGCTATGTTGATCGGGGTGGAGGAAAAACGAGACTTCAGGCGTGGCCTCGTCTTCCTCAAAAATTATGTCAGCGTAGCCAATGACTTGTTGGTTATCTTTCCGCTCGAGAATGTAACAAACGAAATCGCCTTTATCTCGTGCTTCAATCTTCTTTGATAAATAAGCTTCTGCAAAGTTGTCAGGCAATGGGTACGGAATGGACTTACTCCACTCGGCTATTTCATTGAAAGACCAAATCTCCTCTAAGTAAGCCTTGTCTTCGGCTCGTAATGGGCGAAGTTTCAGTCTTTCCGTTTGAAATGAAGGATAGTCCCGCACCGCTGCTAGCTCCGATAGTCTGCGTTGATTTCGATATAGCCATGGGTCAAATCACAGGTCCAGACCCGCGCCTTCGAACGACCAACGCCAACATCAACTGTGATGTCGATCTTTTGATGCTTCATATGCTCAGCAACGGGTGTTTCATCATAGCCCTCGACGACTTTGCCGCCTTCGGTGATCTGGCGACCCCCGATAGAAATTTCTAGAGCATCGCGGTCTGCTTTCTCGCCGGACTTGCCGACTGCCATCACGATACGACCCCAATTGGCATCTTCGCCAGCAATCGCGGTTTTCACCAAAGGCGAATTTGCGATGGCCAAAGCAATACGACGTGCGGCTTTTTGGGATTTAGCACCCGTCACATCGATAGTAATGAACTTGCTAGCGCCTTCTCCGTCTTTCACGATTTGTTGAGCAAGATCGATGCAGACGTTTTTTAAAGCTCTTTTGAAAGCGGACAGATGGGCGTCATTGATTGATGTGACCGCCGTGTGGCTAGCTTGGCCAGTCGCAGTCAACAAAACCGTATCGCTGGTGGAGGTGTCACTATCGACAGTAATGGAATTAAAGGACTTGTTTGTGACGTCAGATAGCATTTTCTGAAGAATGGGTGCTGGGATAGCGGCATCGGTAAAAACAAAACCGAGCATAGTGGCCATGTCCGGCGCGATCATTCCGCTGCCTTTGACTATCCCACAAATTTTAACCGGCGTACCGTCGATGGAAACAGTTTTAGTGGAACCCTTTGGAAAAGTGTCCGTGGTCATGATGGCTTGAGCAGCGGCTTGCCAGTCATTTGATTGAAAGGCACCTGCGTCGGCCTTCACGGCACGGTCGATGATATCCGCTGGCAGTGGTTCGCCGATAACGCCTGTTGATGCCACGAAGACTTGATCCCGGTCGCAGTTGACGGTTTCAGAAGCGGTGGAGACCATCTCTTCTACTGACTTCACACCAGCCGATCCAGTGAAGGCGTTGGCATTACCTGCATTCACAATGATGGCTGAGACGTCGCCTTTGATGACTTGTTCTCGGCACCATTCAACAGGAGCGCTAGCGGTCAAAGATTTCGTGAAAGTACCAGCAATGGTTGAGCCTTTAGCCAATCGCACAAGCAGGACATCCGTTCGCCCTTGGTATTTCATGCCAGACTGGACCGTCAGCATTTCCACACCAGGAATGGGAGGCATTGCAGGGAATTTCTTAGGCGCGAGTGGTGAAACCTTCATGATCTAATCTCTTTGTTTGAAGTTCTCGCTTTATGGTCACCCACTCTTTTTTGGTCAATGACTTGCTTTGTTTACCTCAAATAAAATATATCTCGCGGATAGAACCGATGCCGCAAGCCCAAGATTTGGAGAACTGAAGAGCGATGAAGAAAATTCTTTCGATAGTAGTGGGTTTACTCATTGTCGGTGGTTTTGCTGCGACCGGTAACTTGGATAAGCTTCAGCAGCTTATCGGTGGCGAACAAACAAACCAAATTCAGGCGACAGCTCCGGCCCAGCCAGCCGTTCAAAAAGTTGAACAGCCCGCTAAAACAGAGCCGGTCAAAACAACTGTCGTCAAAAAAGTTGAAAAGAAGAAACCTGCTAAAAAGATTGAGGTAGCAAAAGCGGAACCGAAGCAAAAGGTTAATAAGGATAACTATGGTTACCGAGACGAAGGTATCTGCGGCAGTGCACCTCGGATCAAAGGAGCTTTCGATAAGAAACTCCTTTCGATGGCAAAGCGCTATCGCCTGCAATATCCTTATACCTTCGTGAATGTCACCAACACAGTGAACAAAACCGGTCGTCTGCCGAAATGTTATCTGACAAAGCGTCAAGCGGAAGATCGTGGTTGGAGCCGCGGCCGCGATCTCTGGAATTCTTCGCCAGGCCATTCCATCGGCGGCAATCGCTTCGGTAACTATGAAGGTCGTTTACCAAAGAATGTTGGTCAATTCATTGAAGCAGACGTCGATTTTGACGGCGACCGTCGTGGTGCCAAACGGCTTGTGTTCGTCAAGAATAGTAAGAACAGATGGCTGCAATGGTTAACGGTTGATCATTATGACTCATTTCATAAAGTGGATCCAACAAGATGAGATGGTGGCCGTTTGGCTCTAAGGATGAGCCCCCAATTGTAGAAAATCCACTCACACCAACTGGCACAGAGACCAAAGCGAATGTCTGCCGTTTAGATGCTTCTTTCGAAACCAGACAAGAGGTCTACCAATCAATCTATGACCAACTGGGTGCCGAAGACTGGGCTGGAAAAAATCTAGATGCAGTCTATGACTTCTTGACTGGAATGGTTGAGGGACCGATTGAAGTTCATTGGTATGACATCAAAAATGCCGAGGACCGTCTGGGCGGCGACTGGGTGCGCATCGTTGATATGCTGCGCGATGTCGCAATGGAAAGATCCGACTTCACCCTTACATTGACCTCATCGACATAGCGTCGAAATTGGAGCTGAAATGGAAACTGTTTTAACGATCCTCGTCTTTGCGGCATTAGTGATCACAATTGGGATTCTGCTGCTAGGGCTCGTGTCCATGGCGAGAGGGAGCGAGAAGTCAAATCTTCTCATGCGCGCGCGTGTCATCTCTCAGTTCGTAACGATTGCTTTGGTTGTTGCGCTTTTACTTGTGAAAGCAAGTTCTTAAAGGTCATTTCATGGTTGAGCTTACTCGAATTTACACTAAGGGCGGCGACAAAGGGAAAACCTCTCTTGGTTCTGGAGTGCGCGTCGCTAAATATGACCTCCGTGTTTCCGCCTATGGAACAGTTGATGAAGCCAACGCGGTTCTGGGGCTCGTGCGCTTGCATACTCAGAACGACGAGCGCTTAGATGCCTTGTTATCCTTGATTCAAAACGATCTCTTTGACGTTGGTGCGGATCTTTGTACTCCCGATGCTCCTGATCTGGGATACGAGCCTCTGCGGGTGACTTCAGCCCAAACAGAGCGCCTTGAAAAAGAGATCGATGATTTCAATGACAAGCTAGAGCCGCTGAAATCTTTTATATTACCTGGCGGCTCAGCGGCGGCATCTTATCTGCATATGGCGAGAACGGTGACTCGGAGGGCTGAACGCCTTGTCGTGGAATTGTCTGATCAAGAAGAGATCAACCGAGAGGTTGTGCGTTACCTAAACAGATTGTCCGACTTGTTCTTTGTTTTGTCCAGAATTTGCAACGATAATGGCCGTTCCGACGTTCTTTGGGTGCCAGGTGCCAATCGCTGACGCGAATTTATATCGCAACGTCGCGGATAGTATTGACTCACTTTAAGACCCCTCCTAGTGTCCGCGCCAAATTGAGGTGCCCAACGGACAACGTGTAGCTTTTCCCGAGGGCTTTTTCTTATCATCCCCGAAAGGACTAGAAATGAAAGTTTTGGTCTGCGTTAAGCGCGTTGTTGATTACAACGTGAAAATACGCGTTAAGCCCGATCAGTCAGGCGTTGAATTGGCAAACGTCAAGATGTCAATGAACCCCTTTGACGAGATTGCAGTTGAGCAAGCCATTCGCTTGAAAGAAGCTGGTACAGCCAGCGAAGTGATTGCGGTTTCTCTTGGTGTCCAGCAGTGTCAGGAAACTATCCGTACTGCACTCGCTATGGGCGCGGATCGTGGCATTCACGTTAACACTGATGATGAGCTTCAGCCCCTTGCGATTGCAAAACTTCTGAAAGAAGTGATCGCGAAAGAAGAGCCTGGCATCGTAATCGTTGGCAAGCAAGCCATTGACGGCGACAACAACCAAACTGGCCAGATCCTTTCCGCGCTGATGGGTTGGCCACAAGGTACATTCATTTCGAATCTCGAAGTCGGTGACGGCGAAGCGACGATCACTCGTGAAGTTGATGCGGGTCTTGAGAATGTTAAAATCAACCTTCCTGCTGTTTTGACTGTTGATCTTCGTTTGAACGAGCCTCGTTATGCGTCGCTGCCAAACATCATGAAGGCAAAGAAGAAGCCAATCGATGCGATGACTCCTGCTGATCTCGGCGTGGATACAACACCACGTGTGAACACAGTGAAGGTTGAAGAGCCTGCTGCCCGTGCAGCTGGCGTGATCGTTGGTTCTGTTGCTGAACTGGTTGATAAACTCAAGAACGAAGCAAAGGTGATATAATCATGGGCATTCTAGTTGTTGCAGATCATGACAATGCTGCGCTTCAGCCAGCGACGTTGAACACAATTGCTGCTGCTGCCGAAATCGGTGGCGACATCGCGGTTTTGGTTGCGGGTTCTGGTTCCGCTGCTGTTGCTGAAGAAGCGGCTAAAGTTGCTGGTGTTTCGAGAGTTCTTCATGCTGACGCTGCTGAGCTTGGTAATGGCCTTGCTGAAAACATTGCGCCAACGGTTGTTGCCGCTGCGGAAGGCATGACACACGTGCTTGCTCCAGCCACCACATACGGCAAAAACCTGCTGCCACGTGTTGGTGCTTTGATGGATGTTCAGCCAATTTCAGACATTTCAGCAATCGTTTCTTCTGATACTTTTGAGCGTCCAATCTACGCTGGTAACGCTATCGCAACTGTCCAGTCTACTGATTCTGTGAAGGTCGTGACAGTACGTGCGACGTCATTTGAAGCGGCGGCTGCGGAAGGTGGCTCTGCCACTGTTGAGGCATTCTCAAGCGCGGGTGATGCGGGCATGTCTTCATTTGTCGGTGAAGAGCTTTCATCTTCTGACCGTCCAGAATTGACATCTGCTAAGATCGTTATCTCAGGTGGTCGAGGTATGCAGAATGGCGAAAACTTCGCTATGCTGGACAAGATTGCTGACAAACTTGGCGCTGCTGTGGGTGCATCTCGTGCTGCGGTTGACGCCGGTTATGTGCCTAACGACTACCAGGTTGGTCAGACAGGTAAGGTGGTTGCACCTGACCTCTACATCGCTGTTGGTATTTCTGGCGCTATCCAGCACTTGGCTGGTATGAAAGACTCTAAAGTCATCGTAGCGATCAACAAAGATGAAGAAGCACCTATTTTTCAGGTTGCTGACTACGGTCTTGTTGCTGATTTGTTTGATGCGGTCCCTGAATTGGACGCTGCACTCGACTAACCAATTCTACATGAATTTGAGAGAGGGCTGGTCATTCGACTGGCCCTTTTTTGTTTCTAGGCGTTAGGTCCTAAACATCCGTGATGAAACTCTAACGCAATTTCTTTTTTCGTTGAATCACCGTCAAAGAAAACTGATGTTATATCAAACAATTACGCAAGCGTTTCACTTACAAATGGCTTCCGGTTGTTCCAGAAGGGTTTTAAGCTTTACGATTCTAATGGACTGTCCAAATCTCTCTATCAGATAAAAAGATATTAGATGGGTTGCTTTAGTAGCGAACAACGCATGATTCGAAACTAAAGAAATTTTGCTTCCAGACATCTTACACGGACGTAGCGCCATACATGAAATCAATCTAGAACTTGATAGTGAACTTCCGTGGGCGCACCGGCATTGACTGGAACTAGATCCTGCGGGCAGCAAGACATGACAGCGACGACATCTATCATGGCCTTCAAAACAACGTAATCTCCGGCTTTCGACACTGGCGCTTCCCAACTGGTGGAACCGTCAGGTCCAACGGGGATGTTCATCCAAATATTGAAGGGGCTGGGAACCTCGGGAGTGCCTAGACCAATGGCTTTCATTGCTGCTTTCAAGTTGTCGGTACAGTTGTCGTGGTACTCAGTGCAGCCTAAGGAGGCGTAGCGATGGGTGTCACAGGCGGCCATGACCGTGTCGTGAACACCGGGTGAGGTATCTTCGGCAAAATCCATGATCGAGCGTCGGCGGTTGGAAATCAGGCCTTGCCCTGCTTGAGGGAAGATCGTGCCGAGCGTGGCTCTTAAATGCTCCATGGACAGGAACTCGCTCATGTCTTCGGTATTGAAAGCCCAGAAGTCGACAACCTGATGGCCGTGAGTGTTGATGATTTTCAACGATTGACCGGCTTTGAGGTGAACAGCACGACCACATCTTGCAGGAACATTTAGGATTTCAGATTGTGACACCGAACTCTTCTCCTTTTTGCAGCACTTCGCAGTTTAACAACAAATTTTGCTGCCATGCAAAAAGTTAAGGAACCTTGCAGCTTTGAATGTCTAGAAGGTTTGGGTGATGCGATAGTGACCCTTAACGTCAAAGTCGAAAAGACGGTCCTCTATTTGTGTACCAGCTCCAATATTATGGATAACCAAATATCGATCGCTCCAGAGGGACTTTTTGTCGGAAACCAAACCCAAATGAGGCAAGTTACCAGGCAGCATCCATGTGACAATATCACCAGGAAGATAGTCGTTAGCATCTGAGCTGACCGGCAGAGAAAAACCCTGTCGCTCCAGAAATCTTTGTAAATTGTAAACTCGGCGATGATCAATGGATGTGTCTGTAGATTTTAGCCCCCATGTTTTGGGATAACGAGAGAATGCCTTTTTCATGTCAGTATTGACTCTTTGCTGGAGGTCAATCTGGTGGGCATCTCTAAGCGCTCTGATGAACACATCGGAGCATACGCCTTTGTCTCGTGGAATGTCACCGCCAGGAAAGGGGATAGAAACATAACTCGGATCATAGGTAACCGTGACACCGACTTGTTGCTCGGCGGCGTCTGCCAGAGCAAGTCCGAATTGATTTGCAGCGCTGAATTTGGGCGCGAGAAAGAGTAAACTCAAACAGGTAAGAATCAAGGTTAAACGTACAAGGATCATTTAAAAGGCTCTGCATTGGTGAGGGCCTTCCAACTTCGTGACCTTGTCAGTCAAATTTGCGGCGCAGTCATGGCCTTTTTGAGAACGTCAGCTTTCTAAGTGAAAAAGAGCTTCTATCTTGTGACCATCGGGGTCCAAAATGAACGCCGCGTAGTATGTGGCATTGTACTGAGGTCTGATGCCTGGTTCGCCGTTGCTAGTCCCGCCCTGCTCCAATGCGCTTTTGTGGAATTCGTCGACGGCTTCTTTACTTGGTGCTTTCAAGCAAATGTGTGTGCCGTTCGTCGCTTGAGGTTCACCTCGTTCTTCTTCCAACGGGCGATTTATGATGAAAAATGAATCCTCTGGACCATAGGCCATAAATTCTTCTTCCTCAGCGCCAAAAAGTCGATCGTAACCCAACGTCGCCATCACCGGGTCGTAGAAGGCGAGCGACCTTTTTATGTTGCTTACTCCCAGCGATACATGGGCAAACATACTGATTTCTTCCTTCTATCTTTTCAGTGCGTCTCGCAACCGTGCGACTTCGGTTTCTAGCTCGGCTATCCTAGCTGCCATTTTCTTGGTCGCAAGCTCTACGGTTTCGCGGCGATAGAAATCTGGCAAATAAGATTTGCAGTTTACATCCCAGGCTTCGATTTCGAACTGCAGGACTCTTATGACTTGTGTCGCGCCAAATGCCTTTTTGGGTTCAGGCAGATCAACCAGCTTAGCCCGGCCCCAAAGCTTGATTCGTTGTTTCTGCTCATAGTCCATAGCAAAGATGAGAACCTGGTCGTTCTCGGCTAAGTTCCCAAGCGTGATGTACTGTCGATTCCCTGGGTAATCGTCAAACTCCAGCGTTCTTTCATCAACAATGCGAATAAAGCAAGGTGGACCACCGCGGTGTTGCATGTAGGGGCGACCGTCGGCACTAGCGGTACTCAGGTAGATGGAGGTGCGGGCCTGGAGGAACTTAGCGAGGTCAGGTGTAACCGTTGTCTGCCAACGTTCACTTTGTTCGAGCCGTTCCATCATGGCTCTGCTGCCTAATTTTTCTTGAACCTGTTTTACCGACTTGGTGAAAGCGACGTCAGTGGTGTACTGATCGGTGGACGTCATAAGCGCTCCTAAGACTGCACTAAATTGATCAGTTCTTGTCCATCATTCCAACGGCGCAAGTTTTGTACAAACAAATCAGTACATCGGTGGGTCCAGTCAATGATGTTGTCGGAGGCGTGCGGTGTGAGGATGACATTTGGAGTTTCCCACAACGGACTTTCCTTGGGTAGAGGTTCAACCTCGAAAACATCCAAATAGGCACCACCAACTTGTCCACGCTGCAAGGCGGACAACAAGGCTTCTTCGTCGACAACTGGGCCTCTTGAGGTGTTGATTAGGAAGGCACCGGGCTTCATGCGATCGAAAGTCTGTTGATTGAATAGATGCTTGGTCTGATCTGTTAACCGGACATGTAAAGAGACAAAATCCGCTTCTGCCAAAAGTCGGGGCAGTTCGGCATCACTGTAAACTTCATCAATGTTCGGATCTGGTTGGGGTGTTCGGCGGGTTGCGATGACCCGCATTCCTTGGCTCTTGGCTTTCGCCGCAACCAGAGAACCAATAGCGCCTGCACCAACGATCAGTAGTGTCTGCCCCTCTATTGGTTTGAAGAATTGTCTTTGCCAGATCCTCTTCCTCTGTTGTTCACCATAACTAGGGAAGTTCCCATTCAACATAAGCATCGCGCCCAAAACCATCTCAGCCAGAAAAGGCGCCAACACTCCCTGCCCATTAGTGACAGTCACACGCTCCCCGTCCCAGGGTTGGATGTACTCATAGCCCGAGCCGGCGACATGAAACCAGCGAACGGATGGAAAATCAATGGCCTCGCGTTGAGCCGATCCAGGGAACGTTGATTGCGACATGGAAAAAATGGCTTCTGGTTGGGCCTTTTCCAGTGCGGGCAATACTTGATCAGGTTCGGTTGCGAAAGTTACTCCCACATCTTCGACAATGGCAAGTAAAGCTGGTTCTACCTCCTCACGGCTTTGGTTGATGACAAGGATTGATTTAATGGGTGATCGATCATTCATTGCTTGTGGTGCTGAGCCCTTGGGTAACTGTTTTGAAGGTTTCTGAGCGAAATCAAAGCTCGATTAAAGATCCTGCCCCGGGTCGGTTGTAGCCCAGTGCTGTTTGAAATGCGGCCTGAATATCGAAATCGATACAATGCACTGGCATCAAATGTTCAGGCGCTTCGGCCCTAAAATAATCAATGGTTTCTTGTACCGGTGGATCCTCGTCATGCATCAGGTGAAAGCCTCCGACGACGGCATAGAGTGGTTGGCCAGTAACGGCTTTTGCGTATTCACAGATGTTGCAGATGCCTGCGTGAGAACAACCTGAGACGACCACGACGCCTTTGTCAGTTTTGAAGGCCAGCGCGGTGTCGTCTTCCATAGGATCTTCGAAGAAACAACCTTTCTCAAAGGAGTTCGCTCGTGGAATTTCGCCCAAGAAAAACGCACCCTCAACAAATTCGACAGGGTCGGTTGTTTGTATCAATTCAAAGTCATCAGTGAGTGTCGTTCGAATATCGGCATAATCGGCATGGAGTTGTTCATCATCACTTTTGTAGCGCGCTGTCAGCACTCTTGGATGAAGGAGCAATTTCTTTTTGCTTTCGAAAGGATGATAAAGGAGTCCCCTCGTGTGATCCCGATGAAAATGGGAAAGTGCTAGGAAATCAGCCTCTTCCAAGTCAATCCCTGCATGAGCGGCATTCTTGCGGTAAACGTCAGAGTAACCGGTATCGAACAGAATGTTCTTACCTGCATACTCTATCCAGGCGGAGAAACCCCATTCGGCCAACCAAACCATGTCCGAGGCCAAATTCTCTGTCAGGAGTCTAATCTTCATAATTCTGATCTATCCCATCTGAGACTTGAAGCGACAGCATTCTAGAGCTACTTCCTAATCTATGTCTTTAGAAGCACAGGTAAATAGCCAACACAATGGTGTCAGTCCTGACGACATCCGTGATTGGGACAATGAACATTTTATTCACCCTTGGAATGGCGTAGGTGGCGATGATCCCAATCGCACGATTGTAGCGAGAGGCGAAGGCATCCATTTGATTGGCCCCGATGGTAAGCGCTACATCGACGGCCCTGGTGGTATGTGGTGCGTTCAAATTGGCTACGGCAACCAAGAAATGGCGGATGCGATTGCTGAACAGGCGATGGCGTTGCCTTATTTCAACCCATTCGGGATGGCGGCTGAGCCCGCGTCTGTTTTGTCGCGAAAAATCGCTGAATTCGCTCCTGGTGATCTCAATCGCGTGTTCCTGACCAATGGTGGGTCAGAGGCAGTTGATACGGCGCTTCGTTTCGTTCATTTTTATAATAATCTCAAGGGCCGCCCGGAAAAGAAGCTAGTGATCGCCAGGGAACGCGGTTATCACGGTTCAACTTACCTGGCGGCTTCTGTATCGGGTAAGGCACGCGATAAATCGCACATGGATACAGCGGAACATCTGGTGCGGTTCCTATCAGATGTAAATCCTTATGTTCGACCAAGTGGTATGTCAGTTGAAGACTGGTGTGATGCAAAAATTGTGGACTTAGAAAGCGCCATATTGGATGCCGGTGCTGACAAAGTAGCTGCGTTTATTGCGGAACCACTTTTGGCTTCCGGTGGTGTGATTGTACCGCCGCCAGGTTATCACAAGCGCTGCTTGGAAATCTGCCGCAAACACGATGTCCTCTACATTTCTGATGAAGTCGTGACAGGTTTCGGCCGCTTGGGCCATTGGTTTGCCTCAGAGCCTGTGTTTGATATTGTTCCTGACATCATCACCTGTGCGAAAGGTTTAACATCGGGGTATCAGCCATTGGGCGCCGCGATCATATCTGATCGATTGATGAATGATATTGGTGATGAGAGTGAGGATTATGTTGCCACCTTCTCCAACGGTTTCACCTACTCCGGCCACCCAATTTGCTGTGCGGCGGCTCTCAAGAATATTGAAATCATAGAACGCGACGGCTTGTTAGAACATGTCCGGGAGCTGACGCCACATTTCCAGGAACGCCTCAAAGATCTCGTTCGTCATGACATCATTGGTAACGCCAGAGGGATGGGTTTGGTTGGTTGTGTCGAAGGAACTGCGGCACCGGATCTGCCTGAGGAAAAGCGCTTGGCGATCGATACTGATTTCGGCTACCGCGTCGATGCAAAGTGCGAGGAGATGGGGCTCATTGTGCGCCCGATCTTTAATCTATGTGTTTTCTCGCCCCCTTTGATTATTCAGAAAGATGAGATCGACGAACTCTTTGATATCTTGGATAAAGCGATCCAGGAAGTTCAAAGTGAGATGATGTAGGTTGTTGCTATCGGCAAAGTGGCTTGCTAGTTAGGCGATCCCTTTTTCGATTGAGTAATTATGTCAGCTTTTCTTCAGTCCGTGCGTCAAGCCAAGGCGGCGATGCAGTCAGTTCTGCAGCCTACGCCTTTGGCCGAGAACCTCCACCTAAGTCAACGCTTTGGATGCTCAGTCCTACTGAAGCGCGAGGACCTGTCCCCCGTTCGGTCCTATAAGCTCCGCGGTGCCTACAACTTCTTTCGTAAAGCATTGGCCGATAATCCAGAGCTTGACCATTTCGTTTGTGCGTCAGCTGGCAATCACGCTCAAGGTTTTGCCTGGGCCTGCGATCACTTTGGCAAGCGCGGCACAATCTTTATGCCAACGACCACACCTGCACAGAAAATCACCAAGACGGAGGTTTTTGGCAAAGGCGAAACTGAGATCCGTTTAGTCGGTGATATTTTTGACGAGTGCAATACGGCGGCGATTGAATTTGCAGAATCTGTTGGGGCTGCTTTTGTTCCACCTTTTGATCATTTGGACATTATAGAAGGCCAAGCCACTGTTGCATTGGAGATGTTGGAGCAAGAACCAGCGATCGACATCCTTTTGTTACCAGTGGGCGGTGGCGGTCTGTCAGCCGGTGTCATTCAAGTATTCGCCGACTTTTCACCCTCTACCAAGATCCTATTGGTGGAACCGGCAGAAGCGGCTTCGCTGCATGCTGCTCTGAATGCCGGAGAGAGAGTTAAGTTAGCGACGCTTTCCAACTTTGTTGACGGCGCAGCCGTCGCACAAATAGGAAGAGCGAACTACCAAGTGTTAGCCGACCATGATCCTGCCGCCATGGTTCTTGTGCCGGAAACACGCCTCTGTACCACTATTATCGAAATGCTGAACATAGAAGGCATTGTTCTAGAGCCAGCGGGCGCCTTGACGATTGATGCTTTGACAGATCTTGATCCAAATGAGCTGAAAGGTAAAAAAGTTGTCTGCTTGACCTCTGGCGGCAATTTTGATTTTGAGCGCTTGCCAGAAGTGAAAGAGAAGGCCCTAAAATACTCAGGCCTCAAAAAGTACTTTATCCTCCGTCTTCCACAGCGCCCCGGTGCTCTAAAGGATTTTCTCTCATTGCTAGGTCCAGACGATGATATCTCTCGATTTGAGTACATGAAAAAATCAGCGCGCAATTTTGGTACGATTCTTATTGGTCTGGAAACAAGCAGTGCCGAAAATTTTGCTGACTTTGAGCATCGCATGACCAACAATGGCTTCGGTTTTCAGGACATAACTGACAACGACATATTGTCGAATTTGATTATTTAGCAGTGTATTTTCGCTCGCCCTGTTACCGAAACTCAGCTCTCTGTTTTGGGATCTTTGGGGGGCGTAATCGGGTCTGATGTGAAGAAACTTTCTTTTATATCAAAATCTAGAATTGCTCTGGATTCGAATGTGAAAAGTGAATCGTTTAATAGTTGCCAATTGGCAGGTCTGTTGGGTTGGTCGCCGTCGAATTTCGCGACCCAAATTTTGTAAGTCGTGTCCGGTTTGACTTCGTAACCACCATTTCTTGGAAACCGATCGCTCCTTGATAAAAAGTAGTCTTTGATCAGTGGCCAGGGTTTTTGTCTGGCACGGCACATTCCAACGACATGATGGGTTTGTTTGGCATCGGCGTCTTCTGGGGTAGCAATCTCATTTAACTCAACCATCAAACTTTGATTGGGCAACAACCCGGCGGCTCTCACTACTATCCAAGCTTTGCCGCTTTCAGGCTTTTCCTCCACGTCGGTTCTGTCGGAGCGAATTGAAAGTTTGGTCATCAGGGTGTGTAGACTCGCGCTACCGCCGCTGAGAGTGAGGGCACTTAAGAAGCCTGAAAAAAAGCCCCTATCAATTGGTTTGTCTGGGACCACAGCATTGAAGAGATCCGCAAAGATATCCAAATTGAATTTCCAAACAACCAACGATGACCCCAGGATAATGATGAGGGACCGTAGGCCTTTTCGGCTGAAGAAAATGAGAAAGAACCTGGAGTTAAAAATTACAGCGAATGCGTTTTCCATCAGCACGACAGCAACAGTTAACCAGGCAAAGATTTCGGCTAATTTGGGATTGGTGTTTGGATCCTCATGGGGGTGCTCTGTCGCGAAGAGTGTATCGCTTCCTAAAACAAGTACAGAAGTTGTACAAATGAAGAAAAATAACCAAGTGCTTCTAATCATGGCTGTGCCCTCCTAAACAAAACGATAACTTAAAATCCAGCGCTCATCAATCAAGGGTTGTTTTAACTTGTTTCATATTTGACTTGAATCGGTCATTTCACGCGGTAGATACTTAGGCTTGGGAGTTTGCAGAATGAAATTATCAGAAAAAGAACGAGCCATGTTGGCGGGCGAAATGGGCCCAGCACGACAGTGGGCAATCGAGCATCAGAAGCAGGTTGGTGGCATGTTTGACGCAGAAGATATGGTTGCTGTCAGCCAGGCCCATATGATGGCGGACCCGGAATCTCTCGGTGAAGCGGGCGTCGCCTTTGTTGAGCAGTTCGCTGAACTTTCAGTGTTAGAACGCAAGGTAGCCATACCCATGATTACCGATCCGCGTGGTGTGGATTTGTCCTACTATGATCCTTTGGGCCAGACAGAAGAGATGGCTAATCTTGAGCGTCGATTTGTGGCTGCTTGCGAAAAACTAGGGATCATGATGACGGATACCTGCATCAACTATCAAACCATTATGCCGCCGGTTTTGGGTGACCATGTGGCTTACGGCGATACTGGGGTGGTGATTTACTCAAATTCGGTTTGCGGGGCGCGGTCCAATTTTGAGGGCGGGCCGTCGGCTTTAGCGGCCGGTTTAACGGGGCGGACACCGCGCTATGGATTGCACCTTGACAAACACCGGCAAGCGACCAAACGCTACCGAGTGACGGAGCAACCCGGGGAGTTGACAGACTGGGGGGTACTGGGTGCTACCATTGGAAAGCAGGCAGGTTCCTATTGGGAAGTACCGGTGATTGAAGGCATTGAAAGCGTCCCAACCTCGGACGAAATCAAGCATTTTGGAGCGGCTATGGCCTCCTACGGTTCAACGCCACTATTCCACATCGTAGGGATCACACCAGAGTGCCACAGCCTCAAGGACGTAGGCGGTGAAAAACTGGCTGCCGAGACGATCACAAGCGAAGACATTTCCGCCTTGCGCGCTCCATTCGGAGCCAAAGGGGAGAAAGTTGATGTTGTGGTCTTCGCGGCACCGCAGCTTTCTTTGGTGGAAATGCAGCAAGTCGCGGGTCTATGCCGAGATCGAAGAAGGCATCAAGATACGGCTCTAATTGTTTGCACGGCGCCCTCTGTTTATGCGGATGCTCAACGGATGCGCTACAACGATGCTATAGAAGCTTTTGGCGGAAAAGTGCTGCAAGGCACCTGCTTCTACCAACAATACGCCCGCGAGATTGGTGAGGCCAATGGGTGGAAGCGACTGTTGTCGAACTCAACTAAGATCGTGAACATTTTGGGAGGCTACGGCTATCGGCCTGCTTTGGCTTCGATGGAGGATTGTATTGCGTCTGCTGTGGCTGGGGAGATCGTTCAATGATAGAGCTCAAGTGTCACAAAGGGTTCGGCCCAAAGGTCGAAGGAGAAGCCTTAGTAACGTCAGATGATTTCTCCGCACGCTATGACCTGGACCGCATTAATGGTGTTTTCTCCAGGCCTGCTCACAAACTCCATGGCCAGTCTTATGATGGTAAGATTTTGGTTTTCAATACCGCTAAAGGCGGCGTTGCTTCAGCCTGGATGTTACACGAAATGAAGTCCAGAGGTATTACGCCAAAGGCCATTATTTTTAACGCGGCCAACACTATCCTGGTCCAGGGTGCAGCTTTGGCCGGTCTGCCGATGGTTGATAGATTTGAGGACGGCGACGTGACGGCTTTGATCCAATCGGGTGATCACGTCACTGTTGATCCTGAACAGGGATTAGTGACAATCACAAATCGGTCGTAATTTTGACTTTGACAGCAATCTTCTTTTGACCTTAGGTGTCTTGGTTGTATCGAAGCTCAGGTGGGACCGTGGCTAAAACTCAGGACCGAGAAATTGTTATCATTGGCGGTGGGATCATCGGCCTCTCGGTTGCTTATCATCTCTTAAAGCTAGGCATCACGGATGTTCTGCTGATCGAACGTAACAAGCTCACTTCTGGTACCTCCTGGCACGCTGCTGGCATCGTTGGACCATTACGTGCCTCTGTGAACGGCACAAAGCTTGCGTCATATGCCACAGAACTATTTCCTGCTTTAGAAGAAGAGACCGGCCAAACAACGGGGTACAAGCGCACGGGTGGATTTTGGCTAACCAAATCTCAAGAGCGCATGATCGAATTGGCAAGGATAGCAGACGTTGGTGGTATGATGGCTATGGATGCCCATCTCGTGACACCTGACGAAATCAAAGAACAAGCGAGCTATCTTAGAACCGATGATCTGGTTGGCGGCCTTTATGTTGCTGAAGACGGTCAAGCCACGCCGGTTGATATCTGTATGGCCTATACCAAAGCAGTGCGGGCCGCCGGAATAGAAATCCGAGAAGACACAGCATGCTCGGCATTTCATCGACATAACGGACAGGTTCGGGGCCTCACGCTTTCGACAGGTGAGGAAATTTCTTGCGAAAAGGTGGTTGTGTGCGCTGGCGCTTGGTCGCAGAGACTGGGTGAAATGGCTGGTGTCCCTGTGCCACTACAGGCCGTCGAGCACATGTATGTGGTCACCGAAGCGATGCCTGAATTGCCCAACCCTTTCCCAATCCTCCGTGATCTAGACGGTGGAATTTACATCAAGGGTGACACTGGGAAACTGGTTCTAGGTGGGTTCGAATACAACGCCAAGCCCTGGGAGGCCTACGGGCCAGAAGGAGATCGCGCGTTCTTGGAACTGCCCGAGGACTGGAATCAATTTGAGCATTTTATGGCTGGCGGCCTAAACCGACTACCAGCTCTTGAACGAACAGGTATCCAGCACTTCATGAACGGGCCGGAATCATTCACACCGGACAGCCGTCCTTTGTTGGGTGAATCGCCTTTTCTCAAGGGCTTCTTCTTAGCGGCAGGTATGAATTCAGTGGGTATGATGTCTTCCGCAGGTGTCGGAAAGGCCATGGCCGAATGGGTGAGGGACAGCCAGGCGCCTTTCGATCTTTGGGACGTTGACATCGCGAGATTTCACCGAACGTCTGGCCAAGGCCCCTACCTTGTGGAACGTATGAAAGAAGCAGTTGGAGACGTGTTCGGCACACACTGGCCTCTCAAGCAAGCCAAAGCTGGCCGAGGGTTACAGCGCTCAGTTCTGCATGAGCAATTTGCTGCCGCTGGCGCTTTCTTTGGTGCACCAACGGGATGGGAACTGCCACTATGGTTTGCGCAAAGTGCAGAAGAAGAGAGCCTACGCTATTCCTACGAGGATCAACATTGGTGGCCAATGGCTAAGCGCGAAGTTCAAGCTATGAGCTCTGGTGTTGGTTTGTTGGAACTCAGTCCCTTCACTAAATTGGACATTCGAGGGCCACAGGCCCTGCAGATGCTTCTGTATCTTTGCACTTCCAATATTGATGTTTCTGACGGGACAGCCGTCTACACACAGATGCTGAATGAACAGGGTGGCATCGAAGCGGACATAACGGTCACTAGATTTTCCGACAACCATTTCCGGATTGTCTCTGGCGCGGCCACGCGATGGAAAGATCTGGCTTGGCTGGAAAGGCAAGCAAAGAATCACGAGGTGATAGTAACGGATTCGACTTCGTCAGAAGCGGTTCTTGGCCTGATGGGTCCAATGAGTAGAGCTCTCCTGGAAAGACTGACGAATACAGACCTTTCTTTTGAGGCGTTCCCGTTCTCCACGTCAAAGGAAATTGCCTTGGGCATGAACCGGGTCAGAGCAACGCGTGTGTCCTTTGTTGGAGAGCTAGGGTGGGAGCTTTACATTCCTGCAGAACAGGCAGCTTCCGTTTATGAACAATTGGTTGCGGCAGGGAAAGATCACGTTTTAGCCCATGTTGGCCATCTGGCGTTGGATGCTTGTCGCCTGGAAAAAGGCTATAAACACTGGGGCCATGACATTGGGACAGAAGATACGCCATTGAATGCCGGGCTAGGTTTCACGATTGATTGGGACAAAGGTGATTTCCTTGGTCGCAAGGCTCTGGTTGAACAGAAAAGTTCTGGCGTTGATCGACGGCTGTTAACCTTTGCCGTCAAAGGCGGCCATCCCTTGTTGCTGCATGATGAGCCGATCTTCCGCAATGGGAAGCTTGTCGGCCAAACCACATCAGGCGGGCGAGGTTTTAGGACGGGCAAATCCATCTGTTTCGCATCGGTCAAAACACCCGTCGGTATGAGTCTAAAAAATTATCGTAAGGCTCAATTTGAAATCTCAATAGCCGGGCAACGTTTTGAACTCGAACCACTAGCGGCTGCGGCTTTCGATCCCCGGAATGAACGAGTGAGAGGTTAGCCAATGAAAACCCACGCAAGAGTTGTGATTATCGGCGGTGGCGCTATGGGTGTCTCTCTCCTCTACCATCTGACGAAGCGTGGCTGGTCTGATGTCGTGTTGGTTGAGAAGAATGAGCTGACGGCGGGTTCGACCTGGCATGCCGCTGGGCTCTGCACCCACTTCGCACACAATGCGACCATCATGGAAATGCGAGCCACTTCGGTTCGGTTGTACAAGGACATCTTGCCTAAGGAAACGGGCCTAGAAACCGGGTTCCATCCATCGGGGGCTTTGCGGGTTGCCCGCAACCCCGACCGCATGGATGAGTTTCGCCATGTTCAGGGGCTTGGTCGGTTTGTCGGTTATGATTTCCATCTTCTGTCACCATCAGAGTTGAAAGATCTCTATCCTCTTGTTGAGACAGAAGGTCTTCTTGGTGCCATCTATGAGCCGCTTGATGGTCACGTCGATCCGACTTTAGCGACCAATGCCATGGCCGCCGGTGCTCGATCCAGAGGAGCCGAGATCTACCGACACAATGAAGTGCTTGGCATCGAAAAAGCAGCGAATGGAGAGTGGCTGGTCAAGACCATCAAGGGCGATATCGTGGCTGAGCATATCGTCAATGCTGCTGGCACATGGTGCCGTGAGATTGGGTCGATGATGGGGCTTGATCTGCCGGTGGTGCCAATGCTGCATCAGTACGTTGTGACGGATGCTGTGCCCGATGTTGAGGCACGTATCGAAGCTGGGGAACCGGAGCTGGCGATCATCCGTGATCCGGAAGAGAGCTGGTACGTTAGGCAAGAACGAAACGGCATGATCATTGGGCCCTATGAGAAGAAGGCGAAAGCTTGGTCAATCGACGGTGTACCACCTGAATTTGGCATGGAGCTCTTGCCACCTGATCTGGAGCCGATCGAACATATCATGATGATGGCGATGGAGCGTATCCCTTCACTTGCAACAGCTGGCATCAAGACCGTAGTGAACGGCCCGATTACTTTTACCCCTGATGCTAACCCTTTGATTGGACCAGCTACAGGGTTGGATAATGCTTGGCTGCTAACTGGGTCGTCAATGGGCGTTATGGAAGGTGGTGGCGCTGGTTCTTTCCTTGCCAACTGGATGGTTGATGGCGCGCCGCCAATGGATCCCCTGGCCGTTGATTCACGACGGTTTGGACCTTTTGCTGATCGGCAGTACCGCCTCGATAAGGCGATCGAATGCTTCGGATTACAATTCGGTGTTCACTATCCTTTTGAAGAAAGAGAAGCCGGTCGCCTTCAACGTCTAACCCCGATCTATGAGGATCAAAAAGCAGCAGGCGCTGTCTTTGGATGCGCCTATGGATGGGAGCGTCCGAATTACTTCAACCAAGGGAGTGAAACGGAACTGACCTTTAATCGCCCTGGTTGGTTCGAAGCGGTCAAACTGGAATGTCTTGCCGTGCAAGAAAAGGTTGGCCTGGCTGATCTTTCTGCTTTCTCTAAGTTTGAAGTAAGGGGGGCTGAAGCAACGGTCTTTGTCGAAACCTTGGGTTCTAACCGTCCACCACGAAAGGAGGGTCGTATTGGTCTAACCCATGTGCTTTACCCAAGCGGTGGGGTTTGCTCTGAATTTACCGTTACCAAGATCAGTGATGAACGTTACTATCTGGTTTGTGCAGCGATGGCAGAGCGTATTGATGGCGACGTTCTGCGGAAGCATGCTGCAAACTTCACTTCAGTAGAAATTTTGAATCGAACCGAAGAACTCGGCATCTTGGCGATAATGGGGCCGACAGCGCGTTCAGTTCTCTCTAAGCTTACTGATGAAGCTCTGGAGTTTCCTTGGTTATCTGCCAAGAAAGTATCTGTGGCTGGAATTGAGGTTCGTGCATTGCGTGTTTCCTATGTTGGAGAGATGGGTTGGGAACTTCATGCTCACTTGGAAGACCTCAAACCTCTCTATGAGGCTTTGATGGCGGCGGGTGAGGAGTTCGGCATTAGCCTTTTTGGTGCTTACGCTATGAATGCGATGCGTCTTGAAAAAGGCTACCCAGCGGTCGGTGCTGATTTGACTTCTGAAAGGACACCAGCGGAATCGGGAGTTGGTGGATTGGTGAAATCTGAAGGCAGAGAATTCGTCGGCAAGGAGGCGATGAATGCGCGGGACGAAAAACCGACAGTATGGCGATCAGTCTTGCTGGAGCTTGAAGCCAATCATAAAGTCGAAGCTTTTTACGCTCATTCGGTTCTCCAGGACTACGTGCCGGTTGGTGTCGTAACCTCGGCTGCTTATGGCCACCGTGTGGGAAAGCATTTGGCTCTTGCACTGTTGAAACCTGAAGCTTCAGCAAGCGAGTTTGATATTCAAATTTTGGATCAAAAAGTGAAGGCTAAAATCTTGAACCGCCCTCCTTATGATCCTGAGAACATTCTCATGAGGCAGGGTTAACATGGCGAGGCGCAGCGGACGAAACCGTCCACCTGAGGGGACTCTCATCAAAAGAATTTCGGGCGCACCTTTCATCAATCGAAAGCTCGCGACCTATGACATCCTCGGTGAAGAGGGTCTTTGTCTAATCGAACGAAATGCCGATCAAATTCTGCAAGAAGTCGGCATGGAGTTTCACGATGACCCAAGTTTGCTCGAGATCTTCAAAGAGGTTGGCGCAGACGTTCAGGGTGTGCGGGTTCGGTTTGAACCAGGGATGTGCCGGCAGATCATTCAAGCGGCGGCGCCCAAAACCTTCAAGCAACACGCGCGTAACCCGGCCAACACGGTTGAATTCGGCGGCAACAATACAATTCTTTGCCCGTCCTGGGGTCCGCCCTTTATCCATAACCTGGACGAAGGCAGGCGCTACGCAACATTGGATGATTTTGAGAAGCTGGTAAAAATTCACCACATGATCCCTCATCTGCATCATTCTGGTGGTGTGGTGTGTGAGCCAGTGGATTTACCCGCGAACAAACGCCATCTCGATATGCTTTATACCCACATCCGTTACTCCGATCGTCCGGTCATGGGGGCTTTCATAGGCTCTGAGCGCGCTATGGACGCTATTGAAATGGCAAAGATTATCTTTGGTGAGGAATTCATGTTGGAGAACCCGGTGCTCTACTGTGTTTCCAACACCAACGCCCCGTTAGTGATGGACGGTAATATGTCTGGCGCGCTCAAAACCTATGCAAAATACAATCAACCGGTGGCTTGCACGCCCTGGACCTTGGCGGGCGCTATGAGCCCTTGCACCGTGGCAGGTACCTTAGCGCAGGTTTTGGCTGAAGCGATGGCTTGCTTGGCTCTGGTGCAGTTGATTAAGCCTGGCGCGCCGTGCCTGATGGGTTCGTTCGCTAGCACCATGTCTATGCAGTCCGGTGCGCCAACTTTTGGTACGCCAGAGGCTGCAAAGATGGTGTTGGTGTCTGGCCAGCTAGCACGCCGACTAGGTGTGCCGTTGCATACCGTCGGAACCTTGTCTTCATCCAAATTACCAGACGCTCAGTCTGAACAAGAGGCCACTTGGGGCTTGTTGATGGCAATGTTGGCTGGTGCCAATCTCGTCAACCACGCGACGGGATGGTTAGAGGGAGGTTTGGTGACTTCGTTCGAGAAGACAATGATCGATGCTGACCTCTGCGGCAAGGTTGCAAGCTTCTTTGAAGGCATTGATTTGTCCGATAATGCCCAGGCGCTGGATGCTATTGCAGCTGTCGGACCGGGATCTCATTTCCTGGGTTCCGCTCATACTCAGGAAAATTTCAAGGACGCTTTTTACATGCCGACTTCTGCCGATTCCAACTCCTTCGAGCAATGGCTGGCGGAGGGTGAGAAAGACACGGCCCAGAGGGCAAACGAACAGTGGAAGAGCTTGCTGGCAAACTATGAGGATCCTGGCTTAGATCCCGGTATAGACGAGGCGTTGAAAGCTTACATAGTCAACCGAAAAGCCTCGATGCCCGATCAGAATTATTTTTGATTTGATCTGCTTTGCTTGTTTGACCTTAATTTCGGCATAAAGTCTCTATTAGAATTCCTGGGCGTCACTCTTTGGAGGCGGAGCCAGATGAATGAGACTAACATAAACAGAAGCCGAAAGGCTTTCAAGACATCGAAATTCAGCCCAGTTTGGATCCTTTCAACACTGTTGGTGATGAGCAGTACCGCGCTGGCTTTGGATTGTGATGACTTCAACTATTCTATGCATCCTCAGTTAGAATCAGATGCGCCTGAGCTTCGTCTTTGTGATGAAGCAGCTGGTAGAGTTGCCAATCCTGATTTAGTCTTCTCATCCGGCGTTCATCTTGATCAGATTGATGTGATGAAAGCCGTCAGGGCCTGCCAATCTGCAAATCGTCTTGAACCAGAAAATCACCGCATAACCTTTCAATTGGGTTTTAGCCTACAGCTCGCCGAAAATCACAGCGAAGCCTTGAGCGTCTTATCCCTTGCATCAGAAGGAGGTTATGCGCCGGCAATGGAGCGCATTGGTTGGGCGTTTAGTCGGGGTGCAGGGTTTCAAGAGCGAGAAGGCCGCTTTTCCTTGGTACTACAAAGCAGCCTGTGGGAACGATCCCTGGGGATTGAGCTCGCTGGGATATGCTTATGTACAGGGTGAGGGCGTTACCGAAGACAAGCCTCAGGGAATCGATCTCATAAGACAGGCGGCGGAAGCCGACGAGCCCTGGGCGCTGGAAAACTATGGCGGTCGTTTGATCAAAGGGAACGGCGTACAGCAGGATGGTGCCCAAGGCTTGGTAATGCTTGAACGAGCAGCAGAGGCTGGAGCGGTTAGCGCTCAAGCAAGCCTAGCATGGTACTTAGCGAGCGATGTTTATGGCATTCCTGTAAATGACCAAAAAAGTAATCGCTACCAGAAACTCGCGGCAGAAAAAGGTAATGCTTCCTCTCAAGGAAATTTGGGACAGGCTCTGGTTGGTGGATGGAACGGTTATTCTAAAGATTATGTTGGCGGCGCCTACTGGAGCAGACGTGCCGCTTATCATGGTACGGCTTGGGGCGTTTTCAAAATGGCGGATCTATATCGTATCGGAGCAGGAGTGGCAAAAAATGCGGAGCGAGCCAAGACCCTCTATTTGAAAGCCGCCGAGAAATTCCAGAAACAAGCCGATGGGGGCCGTGTCATTTCATACCACTGGCTCGGGCTCATGCATGAAAAAGGCTACGGTTTTGATGCTAACCGCGACAAAGCCATCGAGTTCTATTTGACTGCTGCCAGGAAGAAGCACCCCTTCTCGATCAAGAAACTGAAACGCTTGGGTGTGCCTGTCCCAGAGCCAGAAGAATAGGGAGCGAATAATGGCCGAGAACCGAACAAACAGATCCCTGTCCAAACCGCTCCTGGGCGGTGGTATTGCCCTATTGATGATTGTTGTCCTGCTTCTACTGTTGCTTAAGTCTTGTGACACAGAAGAGCCGTTGGAGCCGATGATCGAAAAGGCGCGGTCTGACCTCCTAGGCCCAGGGATTGAACTAGCAGAAATCGTTACGGTACTTGATAAGCCTGAGGCTTTTGTAGACTTTATCAGCGATCATATCGCCTATACATCCTATCAGGGGCATCTCCAAAAACCAGAAACTGTGCTGAAAACTCGGGTGGCTAATGGTGTTGATAGGGTCCTGCTTCTACAGGCTCTTTTGAAGGAAAAAGGGTTAAAAACGAGAACGGTCGCCGGGTTGACTTGGCCGACGACACCACCTGAAGACAATAGCTATCGACCTGCGCCGCAGAGTGTTGATCGTTTGATTGAACGTATCGGAATCGGTGATGAGGCGTTGGGCGAAGGCTATGCGCGCCAATGGTTGCTTCAAACCAAAGCCCTGTCAAAGATAAGGCAGGAAGTGGCTGCTCAAAAGGCCGCTCTCGACCCAATTTTGGGCACAGATGTTCTGTCGAATGAAGCAATCGCAAGCCCCCAGAACACAGACACCTGGGTTTGGCTTGTCGATGAAGCAGGTAACACTTTTGACCCAAATTGTTCTGAATTGAAGCGACCAGAGCTCAGTCGACCTTTTGCAGCAGGAGCACCTTTGTCGGCAATTTCGCTTTTTGTGGAAGGGCGAAATGGCAGTCGCAAGACCTTGCTGTCATGGTCAGGCGACCCGTACGGTGACACTGCCAACCTCCTTTTTGTGCCAGCTGTAGACACGGCTAAACGCTTGATGGGGCCCTTGAACCCAAGTGACATAAACCTTTGGCAACCTATCTTTCAGGCAGATGGGCAGGTAGTCGAAGGTAAGCCGTTTAGCCTCGATGGGCGTGTTCCGCCCTTTCAATCTGTTTCTGACATTTCCGAACAAGACTTTGCAAACCTAGAGCCACCAAAAGTATCGGGACTCTCTATTTCCTCGGTTGATACCGCTGATTTCCCTCGCGTGACATTGAAGGTCGACCTCTTGGCCGATCAAGCGGCGACACTTCTCCCGCAACATTTGGATCTGACAGAGCTAGGTAAGCCACGAGTAGTACGTGTAGAATCTCGCTATGAGCCGCCGGTCCCCTTAATCGTGTCTGCCGACACTTCGGGTTCGATGGCCGCTTTTCAAGGAGATAAGTTGCTATCTTCACTGGGTGACAAGTTGATAGACTAATTGCCAGAGGGGCAGCCCTTGGCCGTCGTCCTTTTTGGCCATCAGGTTTTGGTGAAACGTTTGCTAGATCCTCTTGATAAAGGCGCCGCTAACTTGGACCAGTTATGGCAACAGCCCTTGGGTGGATTTGAATCCTATTTGGATGCAGTGGAGCGATCTCTCAATATTGCTGAATACGAATTGGGGTCAGATGATCAGGCTCGGATTTTGGTGATTACAGACGGTCAACTAAGCCTTGACCCAAAGTCAAAGAAGGTAAAATCTCAAATCGATAAGCTGGCTAGTCGCGTGGCCGATGGTCAAATCTCTGTTAGCTTCATCATCGTCGGTCCCGAGGATAGCACCGGAGCGGCAAAGATTGCTGATGCCGGAACAGGTTCCGTTGTCCGTGTTCGCAATCTCTCGGAGGCCGAACAAGCCTATCGCAAACTAGGGCAAAGCTTAGCTGGTAAACTCGAGGTATCTTTCGTTTCGGAAGGTGGAAGCGCCGGTGATCGACATTCTCTCAATCTTGCAGTTCGCGGCTCTGATCCAAAAGCGCAAGGCGAGTTTACAGTGCCATCTGACCAAGTTGTTGACCCGGCCCGCCTGGCACTCACAGTCAATTTGTCGGAAGGGAACTCAATTGAAAGAACCTTGGTTCGACTGGATGGAAACGAAGCGAGATGGGTCTTAGCAGGTCCGACCAAACTGCACTTTGTGCCAGGTGTCTATTCCGCTTCACTGGTGGGAGCGCACTATTTTGATCGGTGGTTAGACTACTACGATGCCAATCGTAATGAAGAGGCAGCTTCAGATAAGATAGGCCATAACTCCCTACCAGGGCTGCCGTTTGAAGATATGTTGTCAGCTAACAGCCATAATCGTTTGACGGTAACATCGCTGGGTGAAACCTATGGCAGGATTGCATTCCCTCAGCTAGTGATTAAGCGAAGCCAATTTAGGCCGTTTGAAGAAGCCTCAAAAACAATCACGCAAAGGATGACGCTCGATATGCCACGGTCTGGCCCTTGGTTGAGAGGAGGGGGCCAGATGGAAACTTTTGTTGCTGGCCTGACGTCTGCGAGTGCCGAACATTCATTGCGTCAAAGTCCGCAGACAACCTCATCGATGGCTCCCAAAAAAGTTGATGATTTGGAAAGTGCTGTTTTTGATCCGATGCTAGACAGTAGGATGCTTTTGTCTGATGCGTCTTCCCAAAGCGCTTGGCTCTATGATCCGAAGACAGGTGATGTCCGTGTCTATGACACGTCGACGGGCATAGCTCTTAAGGGAGACGTTGAAGAAATAGCGCGGGAATTCTGGAACCTCGACAACCTCCTTGCTGGAATTGCTAACTATGGATTGCCCATCGTTAACGGCTACGGGATTGTGCCGGACGCTAATCTTCTCGCTGGCTTCATTGCTTTGCTACGGGCGAACATGAAAGCTTGGTGCTATTCCACAGTGATGATGGGTTTTGTTGCGGAGGCTATAGGCAACCCGGAAGACTCTCTTTTGATGAAGGATACGGCGGCGGCTTACGCTAAAGCCGAGCAACTCTGTGATGCAGAAGGTGGCGTGGGAGGCGCACTTCAGCGCGGCTTTGTGTCGGCAGGTGAGGAATATGTGAAAGGTTGGTTTGGTGATCGGACGGCAGACTTTATCAACAAAGCCGGAGGTGCCTTCGTCCGGCCTGGCGGTCGAAATTCTGGTTCGGGCATCCGCCAGGCAGCAAATGACGCTTGGAACAGCGGAGCAGGCGGATCGGTTCGCTCCTATCTTGGTGGCAAAGGCTGGGAAGCTGGTTCAACAATAGCCGGAGCGGGTGGCAGTTATATCGGAGAAGCAGCGGCAGGAGCCTATAATTCCAACGCTGTACAAGGTGCTATCGAACATGCTGGACCGAGTGTAGGCTTTGCCAGTGAAACCTTGGGAGCAGCTGCAGAGATCACCCAAAACGCAATTGACGTTGTGAGAAATGCCTTGCCATCACCTGTGCCGATGACAGGGATTTTTCATAAAGCCCTGGGAGAGGCGATTAACGCTGAACTCCGTAACTAAACCCGTTCGAGCGCGATGGCAATGCCCTGACCGACGCCGATGCACATAGTGGCCAGAGCTAGCTTGGCGTTGCGATTGACCAGCTCTAAGGCAGCGGAGCCAGTTATTCTGGCGCCAGATGCCCCCAGTGGATGGCCGAGAGCGATGGCACCGCCATTTGGATTGACATGCTCTGCTGCTTCATCGATGCCGAGCTGTCTAAGTGTTGGGATGCCTTGTGCAGCAAAAGCTTCATTCAACTCGACGACATCAAACTCTGTTGGTTTGATACCCAAACGATCACAAAGTTTCTGCGACGCTGGCGCTGGGCCGATACCCATGATCCGTGGTTCAACGCCCGCGGTTGCCGCACCAAGAACACGAACGATCGGTGTAAGGTTGTAGGCCTTCATGGCGGCTTCCGAGGCCACGATGACGGCAGCGGAACCATCATTTACGCCTGACGCATTGCCCGCGGTTACCGTGCCGTTCTCTTTGAATGGTGTTCCAAGAGACGCGAGTTTCTCGATTGAGGTCAGGCGAGGATGCTCGTCCTTTTCCACAACAAGAGGATCGCCTTTGCGCTGTGGTATTGTCACTGGCGTAATTTCCTGAGCCAAGCGGCCGTTGGCTTGCGCTGCTGCTGCTTTCTCTTGGCTTCGAAGAGCAAAAGCATCTTGGTCTTCTCGACTGACGCCGAATTGCTCCGCTACATTTTCTCCAGTCTCTGGCATGGAATCGATGCCGTACTGTTTTTTCATTAGCTTGTTGACGAAACGCCATCCAAGTGTTGTGTCATAGATCTCCGCATTGCGGGAAAAGGCCGAACCGGCTTTTGGCATCACAAACGGTGCGCGCGACATCGACTCAACACCACCGGCAATCACAATATCGGCTTCGCCTGATTTGATCATGCGTGACGCAATCGCGATGGCATCCATTCCCGATCCACAAAGGCGGTTGATCGTAGCCCCAGGAACCGTTGTTGGCAAACCAGCCAACAAAGCAGACATACGGGCAACGTTGCGATTGTCTTCGCCCGCTTGGTTGGCACAGCCATAGATAACATCGTCAACCTTTGACCAATCGACATCAGAATTGCGATCTATGAGAGCTTTGATGGGAATAGCCCCTAAGTCGTCTGCACGGACGGAGGAAAGAGCGCCGCCAAAGCGGCCTATGGGTGTGCGAATGTAGTCACAGATGAAAGCTTCTGAGGTCATAGGTTTCGATCCTAGAGTGCAAAAAAAGATTTGATGGCAGCGTCGAACGAGGCCTGATTTTCGACATTAGAAATATGTGGAGCCTCGAACTCTTCAAGGGTGGCGCCAGGAATGGTTTCCGCGATTAGTCTGCCCATTTCGGGCGGTGTTGCAATGTCAACCAAGCCGTTAATGACCAAAACTGGCATTGACACGCTTTTGTTGCTTTCACGCAGATCCATATCGCGGATCGCAGCACAACAACCAGCATAACCCTTCGGATCTGATTGTCTAACCATATCCATTTGGTTTTTGACCGCTTCTGGATTGCTGGTTTGGAAGGCTTTTGTAAACCAACGGTCAATGGTTGTATCAGCGATCACATCCATGCCTTGTGTTAACACAGTTGTAATACGATCCACCCAAACCTGTTTGGTGCCGCCCGCAAAAGAGGATGTATTGGCGAACACCATTTTCTCAAATCGTTCGGGGTGGTTCGCGGCCAGCCACTGACCGGTCATGCCGCCAATAGAAAGTCCGATCCAGAAGGCTTTATCGATTCCGAGATGATCCATGAGTTTGATAACATCACCCCCGAGATCTGCCATGGTGTATTCACCTTCGGCAGTGCTGGATTGTCCGTGGCCGCGCTTGTCATAACTGACACAGCGAAAATGTTTTGAAAGCCAGCTGACCTGATGGTCCCACAGGTGGAGATCGGTGCCGAGAGAGTTGGAAAAAACCAGGGTTAGGTTGTTTTCGGTTCCGTGAAGCTCGTAGTGAATGTTGTGAGTTCCAACGTCGACAAATGGCATTACGGTATCTCTCTAAAAGGATTTGGATAGCATTTAACGCTGAACACCTAAGAAGGTAAAGCTTCCTTGGTTTTTTTCATCTGTTCTTTCATGGCCAAGGCAGCAACGGCATAGCCACCTTTTGCACCGTCAACGTAGTGGATATGGTCGTCCTCCATCGGGGAGGGAACGATGCAAGTAATCAAGGCCTGGTCCTGTGCATGAAGACCAAAAAAGCAGGTCCCGGTCTGATGCTCTTGGGTGAGCAGGTCTTCTAATCGTGTGAACTGGCTTTGGTTACAATCGACCGTCATTTTCAATCCGTCATCAAATTTTCGAAAATCAGTATTCGCGGATACCACTTCAGCATAGTGTTTCGCCGAAAAACCATTGTAGTTGATGTTGAATTTAGCCAAACACCAAGCAAAAATAGTTACAAACCGAACCCATTTTTTCTGGGACTTTTTTTTCTCAGGGTCGCTTTCCTTTGCCGATTCCAGGTCGATGCCCTTGGACCAGAAAGCATACTTTGGTCCCTCTTTGGGTACCGGACTGCCTCTGTTGTCTTCCTCTTGAAAGATTGAAAGAACTTGTTCCGTTAAAGCTGTGAAAGCTTCGTCATGCTGTTTTTGAGGAAGAATGATGACGGAAAGGATAGAGCCTTTCCTGGCTTCGATTGGGTGCCAGCGACATGAAAGACCCTCCAGGTTTGGGGG
>Ga0055584_100000585_pt1 | contig 34740 bp, 32 predicted proteins | sample OSDHelmetaG_FD_58716 | JGI IMG/M metagenome (GOLD analysis project Ga0055584, IMG submission 58716) | Pelagic marine sediment microbial communities from the LTER site Helgoland, North Sea, for post-phytoplankton bloom and carbon turnover... | ecosystem: Environmental > Aquatic > Marine >... | reverse complement strand
AGATTTAGCAGTTTCAGATATACAACCTTTTGCAGGATTAAATTTTAATCCCAATAAATCTTCAGCATAACTGGCGTCAGTTTGCATTGTGATCTCAAGGTCTGGGATCATTGTTTTAGTACTCGAGTCAAATAAACTAATTAATTTAACCATAAAACTTGGAAGTTCTTTTTTGGGAAGTTTTTTAGTATATTCTGGCATTGCTTCAGCCATTATTTGCGATAATTCAATTAGCTTTTTTACTTCTTTTCCAACAATTAGCCTTCTTCCGCACACTTTGGTATTTCCAATGCAAGCAACATGTGCCTTTGCAACATCTTTTACATCCGAAATTAAAACTCCCCATTTAGGAGCTGCTGGCATCTTGCCTGATAAAAACTGTCTTGCATATTCGATTGAAGTTCCTCCTTTTTTATCTAACGCGTCGCCAAACACTCCCCCTGGATTTATGGTTGTTAATTTATCTTTTAATCCTCTGCTTTCCATAAGTTCCCAAGCAACTCTTTCGGCTTTTGTTTTTGATAAAAAATAGTCACTTACCCCCTCTTTCCAATTTTCATCTGTCCAATCATTTTCACCAAATGAATATGGATTGCTTCTATTTGGTTTTCTAAACATGGCTACGATGGAAGAAGTAACTATAAATTGTTCGGCACCAGCATTTAAACCTGCATTTAATACTCTTAATGTTCCATCAACTGCCTCAGGCAATAACTTTTCTCGATTGCTTGAAACTTTCAAAGGAAATGGAGATGCAAGGTGCATTATATTTTTACATCCTTTTGCAGCTTCATTCCACCCATCATCTTTTAAAAGATCTAATTTAATAAATGATAATTTTTCAGTTGGCGCATATTTGCTTATAGTTTCTTTAGTTTGCTCAATTAAAGTATTATTTCTAACAGTTCCTAAAACTTCATACCCAGCATTTAATAATTCTATTGCGGTATGTTTTGCAATCCATCCGCTTATTCCAGTTAATAATACTTTATTTATCATTTTATTGCTTTTCTTAATTAAATTATTTTTTTGACATATCATTTAAATAACCATATATCAACTAATTACAAGCTTGCTGGTCACTTTAAAGTGGCTTATGTGTCGCGATTGGTCTTTTTAGTAATTTAAAATTTTTGATATAAAAATACCATTTTGAGTATCTACTTTATAACAATTAAATTTAATAGAAAAACAGTTACGTAAGTACTCATCATTTGCACAGTGTAAGATGAAGAGTGTACTTAATCCATAGACGTTCTTCTGTTCGTTCGTTTCATTTTTCTTCTGTATCACTCGCCTGCCAAACCGTGCTTACTGCTCTATTAGCACCTCTTGCTTTCTTAAGTTAATTGTATGGACAGTTTTTAAAATGCTTTTAGTCTAAAGCTTAAACTGTACACTTATACTTTAAAGTCCAATAAAGTTTTCGTTTGCCAATGAGATCATGGTCTTTAAACGCTTTTTTGATTTAATAGATGCAGAGTGATCCAGGCATTTTTCAGCAGAATTTATCAGGGTGTCTATGTCGTTGTCTTTTACATAAAAATCGTTAACGTCCTCATCAATAGTTTCAAGAATGGCATTAATTTTTGGTGTATTGGAATCAAAATACCTAAATGGTGTTCCAATACTTAGAGCAGATATCGAATGGTGAAACCTAGCAGAAAAAAGAAATGACGCTGATTTAAATTCATCAATCCATTGTCGCATTGATTGTGCCTGTACAACATTAAGATTAGATAGCCTCGGATTCTCTTGAAGTTTTTTTTGTAGACTTATGTCTTCCGCAGCCGGGGAAAATTGTGCCCCTGAAAGGAATGTTACCTGTACATTTTTTTTCAAGAAATGACTGATGAAATCCACCATAACTTCATAACGATTACCATCGAATTTAGCACCGCCCGTTACCAGGATATTTCCATTAGGTACGTGGCTATTTTCTTCACCATAACGTGCAAGAAAGCGAGGCAAACAATCAAAAGATTGCGTAGTCTTAACTCCGCTTTGTGATAAGATTCCATTTGAAACAATATCTCTTGTTGCTATTTTATCTAAAAACTTAAGCACGCGGGGATAGATAATTGTACGATCTTTTGGTAACGTTGCATCGCCATTTGGAAAACATGAAAAGTTTATTAAATGAACTTTCTTATTCAGGTACTTCTTGCATATGTACATAATATAAAGAAGATTAAGAGAACCTTTACCAAGCCTATGTAGACTACCTTCTCCATTTACCACAACGACATCTGATTCATTCAGAGATATCACCAAAGAAGTATTTAGCTTAACAAACCTATTGAAGAACTCCCGATCGTCAAAATCAGATAAATTTTCTATTGTTGGCGTTACGCTGTGCGTTACGCTGACATCGAGGGTCTGTACGAAATAATTTTTCTCAAGTAAACTATGATAAATCTCCATTGAGGTTCCATAACATCCCCAGTGATATGAACTTCCGGTGAAGTTAACAAGCACAGCTTTATTTGGCTCTAGAAAGGAGAGTTTTTCATTTTTCATTTCTTTGCACGTCCTTCAGCAAGTGCACCTTTAAGCATGCCAGCTGCAAACCCAAACTCTTTGCGAAGGCGCTTTACTTCTTTGAGTGCATCTGTGCGTTCGTTCTTCTTAGCTTCAACCATCTGCTGCTGAATTTCTTCCATTTCGGGCCTCAACTCGTCATAATATTTCATCTCACATCTCCTTTTAATAAGCACCAGTATCATCATATAGAAAGCGGTAAAGGTTGGGAAGTACGATTTTCCGCACCATATCACCCTTAAAGCTTCTGACACCAAAATTGATACATACCTTTAAAGGTATCGGGATGACTTTCCTCGAACTCATGCCACAACACCAAGTCACAGATATCGGATCCTTCGCCATGAAACTCTCTAAACCGGTAGTCTGTATCTTTATCTGCAAATCCGCAGAAATTGAGCCCTAGTTCATTGAGACAGCTTTTAATCTGTAGCAGGGTAAAACGATGCTCTTGCACGTGAAATATTAAATCCCTAAATTCACTCAAAGAGAAAAAATCTCCAAAGATTTTTAATCGTTTTTTATCCTTGCTTTCAGACACTCTTAACGACTCTCTATAATTTCTGATTTCAGTTGCAGATGTTCCTATTCCAAGGGACGCTATTTCCCTTCGAGCTTTTACAATCTGGCTTCTAGCTAACTCACTATACAAACCTATTTTCATTAATCCATCGGGTTTTAATAAATCTACGAGAACTCTCCAGCCAACCATCGGCTTCTCCATATGGTGAAGAACACCCATGCTTTCAATGATATCAAATTCTTGCTCTAGGTGATTTAGCCTTAAGATATCTGCTTGCAGATACTCCAGATTATCCAAACCCAATTCAGTAGTTTTTCTCTGAGCATAAGCAAGACTTGCGAGGCTCAAATCTACGGCAGTTACATAACAACCAGAAAAGCGAGAAGCTGTTTCTATCGAATGCTGTCCCGTACCACAACCCGCAATAAGTATAGCAGGAGTAGTTACGTTTTTAATACTTTCGGAATGAAGATGAAGATTGATGTCTGTACAGACTTCGGCAATCGATTTCGCCTTAGTCGAAATTGCCAATTTCACCCATCTTGGATAGGGGTTCTCTTCGTACTGTTCTCTGACTTTAAGAGAGACTTCGTCTGACATTTCTCCTAACACAGAAATGTCTGCCTCTATCACTTTCTCCGCATGCGGCTCTTTTATCAGTCGCGACTTTACTTCTTCTAAATGATCGAGTGCTTCTAGCTGTTGACACCAATCGTATTGGTGTAGTGGACGATAAGATGCGAGACACAATATCTTGATGGCTTCTGGTTGCTCTGACTTCGCGATAGCGTGCGTAATCTGAATTTCTAAGTTCTCAACCAATTCAGTCTCTTCGTCTTTTTCAAGGTAGACATATTCATTAGTAAAACAGTGAAGAGAAAGTGTAGATAAAAAATAAATGAGCTCAGGAGATGCCTCGATATTATCTATATTCTTAAGAAGTAAACTTCGCATAGCCACAAAGAATCCTTCAAACTGAAGATCAGGAAGTGGGCATACACGCATCAAATAATGAAGAAGCGTAAGCTTATCTATGCTTCCTATCATGGATGTCGCACCTGCAAGGCTCGTAGCAAAATTTTTCTCAAGCAGTAAATCCTTGATCATTGGATCATGCTTTACAAGACTTAAGATACTGGGAGCCAAATCCGCAGGGCGCGCAAAATTTCCAGTACTTAACAGTCGGATTAAAGGTGGATAGAGCTTAACGTTTGATGAATTGAACCTTACGTTATTAATAACGATAGCAAGATTTACATAGGCATCAGTGAAATCTGGATTTAAGTTTATTGCTTGAATATAAACAGAGAATGCTTCGTCTAATCTTCCTAGTTCTTTGAGCGTATTACCTAAGTTGCTGTGAGCTTCGGCAAAGTCAGGTTTTAACGCTATGGCTTGCCTCAAACTTACTTCAGCCTCATCTAATCTGCCCAGTTCTTGGAGAGTGATGCCCAAGTTATTGCGTGCTTCGGCAAAGTTAGGTCTCAACGCTATCGCTTGCGTATAGCTTGCTTCAGCCTCGTCTAATCTGCCCAGTTCTTTGATCGTGACACCCAAGTTGCTGTGAGCTTCGGCAAAGTCAGGTTTTAACGCTATGGCTTGCGTATAGCTTGCTTCAGCCTCTTCCAATCTACCTAGTTCTTTGAGCATGTTACCTAAGCTGTAATGGGCGTCACCAAAGTCAGGTTTCAACGCTATCGCTTGCCTGCAGCTTGCTTCAGCCTCTTCCAATCTTCCTAGTTCTTTGAGCGTGTTACCTAAGTTGTAGTGGGCGTCACCAAAGTCAGGTTTCAACGCTATGGCTTGCCTGCAGCTTACTTCAGCCTCTTCCAATCTTCCTAGTTCTTTGAGCGTGTTACCTAAGTTGCTATGGGCTTCGGCATCTTGAGGCGCTAATTGTACAGATTTTTGCATAGCAGTTAATGAATCAACTACTCTTCCAGTTTGCTTGAGTACGGCGCCCAGTACTTTCCAGCCAAACTGATGTTTGGGAAATTCCTTAGTGATAGATACCGATAGCTTTTCAGCGTGATCAAATCGCCCGTTCTGATAGTGTTCTAAAAGAATAATAAGCTGTTCCCGAGATGGACTAATACGTTTCACGTTTTTTTTTATTACCTTCTTCCTCTTCCTTTGTTCAGCTAATTGTTTGCTGATATTCTAATGAATTACTCGACTTGTGCTAGTATAGGAGGAGAAATTTATTTTTCAATAAGGTAATTATCAATACCTTTTTTATATTCATTTTGATGTTATAAATTTTATTATTGACAATGAATATATGCCGCTTTAAATTTAAATCATGACAGGGGTGCCTTACTGGCTGAGATAAACCCTTTTAACCTGATCCAGATAATGCTGGCGGAGGAAGTTATGATGAGTTTATTTTTTTTCTCATGTACCTCTCCGTATACATGAGAAAGAATATTCAGTGACTAATAACCTTCAAAAAATGAGAGAAAAAAATCCGCTCGTGCATTGTATTACGAATTATGTAGCAATGAATATAGCGGCAAATACATTACTAGCCGCAGGCGCTTCTCCAGCGATGATCCACGCACCCGAAGAAACGGCAGACTTCGCCAAGGTATGCAGTGCATTGACAGTAAATATTGGTACTATCTCCCCTTCATGGTTAGAAGGTATGAAGAGAGCAATTTTATCAGCTAATGATTCAAATATCCCTTGGGTATTTGATCCAGTAGCTCACTTTGCAACTCCATATCGTAGTAAAGCTGCAAAGGAATTATTGAACCTAAACCCAACTATACTTCGTGGAAATGCCTCAGAGATTTTGGGGCTTAGTGGAGGGTCCTCAGAGGCTCGTGGAGTTGATGCAACTGATCCAGTTAGCGCCGCAGAAAATGCAGCCAAAGATCTAGCAAAAGAATATAATAGTGTAGTTGTTATAACTGGTGAGGTGGATTTTGTAACAAATGGTAAAAAGAACTTTAGAGTTAGTGGTGGTTCAAAATTAATGCCAAGTGTAACAGCGATGGGATGCTCATTAACTTGTTTGATGGGCGCATTCGTATCTGTTGCAGAACCATTAAGTGCAGCTGTATCATCTTTAGTATTATTTGCTGAAGCTGGATCGCGCGCAGATAAGTTAGCAAATGGACCGGGTAGCTTTGCATCACTCTTCCAAGATCAGCTAAGTCTTATCACAACAGATGATTTTGATAAGTGCAAATGGGTAGAAGAAGATTAATACAGATTTTTTAAAACTATATTTAGTTACAGATCCTGAACTTTGTGAAGACTTTGGTTTAGTTGAAACAGTGATGCATGCCATAAAGGGGGGCGTTACCTCTGTTCAGTTAAGAGATAAAAATATTAGTACTAAATCAATGATTAAACAGGGGCTGGTATTAAAGGAAAAATTGCAAGAAAAAAATATACCTCTAATTATTAATGATGATTTGGAGGCTGCTATCACTATTGGAGCTGATGGTGTTCATGTGGGTCAAAGTGATATGGATGTTAAAGATGTAAGAAAAGAAGTAGGTTCAATGATGTTAGTCGGTTTGTCTTGTGAAAATATTAAGCAAGCTGAATTAATTGATAGAGATATTATTGATTATGTTGGGATAAGTCCTCTCTTTTCAACTATGACAAAAAACGACCATACTTTGCCAATTGGTTTTGATGGTCTAAGTCAAATAATTTCACTCACCAGGCTTCCCTGTGTTGCAATTGGAGGAGTTAAAGTCCATCATTGTATAGAAATATTTTCAAGAGGAGCTGTTGGTGTTGCTGTCATCTCTGGTATATGTGGTCAAAACGATCCCAAGTTAGCAGCCACCGCATATTCTAAACAAATAGCAAACTATCAGAGAACTTGAGGTAATAATGAAGGGTAAAAATTACTATATTCCAAACGTATTATCTATTGCTGGATCTGATCCATCAGGTGGAGCTGGTATACAAGCTGATTTGAAATCATTTTCTGCAAATAAAACATTCGGTATGTCAGTAATAACAGCTTTAACAGCTCAAAATACAATGGGTGTCCAGGATATACATCTAGTACCAGAAGATTTCATTGAATCGCAAATAAATTCTATTTTTCAAGATATAATTGTTGATGCTGTGAAGATAGGTATGATGGCAAATTCTAGCATCGCATCTATTATTTCTAAAAATTTACGAAAAAGAAAAATAAAAAATATTGTAATTGACCCAGTTATGGTTGCAAAGGGAGGTGCAACGCTTCTTGAGAAAGATGCAATTGAGATAATACGTAAAGATTTAATTCAAATAGCAGATGTTTTAACACCAAATTTACCTGAGGCAGCACTACTCACAAATACTGATATCGCAACAACAAAATCGGAGATGTTAACTCAAGGAAGACGACTTCTTGATCTTGGTGCAAAAGCTATATATGTCAAGGGCGGTCACTTGGACTCTAAAAATAGTCCAGATCTTCTTATTACTATAAATGATGAAATATGGTATGAAGCCCCACGTATTAAAACAATCAATACGCATGGAACTGGTTGTACTTTATCTTCAGCAATCTGCGCTAATCTTGCGCATGGTTTTGAAATTGAAACTGCCATCAGCAACTCTAAGCAGTATGTCACAGATGCAATAAAAAATGCTGATAAGTTAAATGTTGGCCAGGGTCATGGACCGACGCACCATTTTAATAATCTTTGGTGAATTTCAGATTAATATAAGAAAAATATAAACAAAAGGAGACTTAAATGAAAAAAATTATATTTATAACCTACATATTGCTTCTATCGGTAATAAGTCCAATAAATGGGAATGCTGACGATAAAGTATCACTTCTTTTAGACTGGTTTATTAATCCTGATCACGGTCCAATAATTATTGCAGAAGAGAAGGGTTATTTTTCTGAATATGATTTAGATGTAGAAATTGTGGCACCAGCTGATCCATCGATGCCCCCAAAGCTAGTTGCAGCAGGCAAAGCTGATCTTGCAATAAGCTATCAACCCCAGCTTCATCTTCAAGTCAGTGCAGGTCTTCCTTTATTAAGAGTTGGAACTCTAGTTGCAACTCCTTTGAACTGCCTTCTTGTCTTAAAAGATGGCCCAATATCTTCTCCTGCCGATCTCAAGAATAAAAAGATTGGTTTTTCTGTAGCAGGAGTAGAGGAAGCACTTCTTTCAGCTATTTTAGAGAAATATGATATATCAATAGAAGATATTGAGCTTGTTAATGTGAATTTTTCATTATCACCCGCTCTAATGTCGAAACAAGTTGATGCAGTAATTGGTGCATTTAGGAATTTTGAGCTAAATCAAATGGATATTGAAAATGTACCTGGACATTGTTTTTATATCGAAGAAGAGGGTGTTCCCGCCTATGACGAATTAATCTACATTGCGAATCCGAAGAAGATGGATCAGAGTAAAATTGCAAGATTTTTAAAAGCTACTGAACTTGCAACTCAATTCATAATTAATAACCCCGAAGAAAGTTGGGAGATATTTTCATCAACATCAAAAGAACTACAAAATGAACTTAATAGAAGAGCATGGTTTGATACAATACCAAGATTTGCTCTAAGGCCAGCAGCTAACCATGAGGCAAGATACAAAGACTTCCAAGATTTTCTATATAGTTCAGGCCTTATTGAAAAGAAAGTTCCAATTAAAGAGCTTACAAGGGATATAACCCAAAAATGAGTGTAATCTATAGTAAAGTCGTTTCAGAATTAATATCTGCGCATAAAGATATTTGGAATTCCTATACAGAACATAGTTTTTTAGAACAGCTTGCAAATGGTTCCCTTCCAAATGCACAGTTTCTGAAATATTTGAAGCAAGATTATATTTTTCTCATTCATTTCTCAAGAGCGTGGGCATTAGCTACCGCAAAATCAGATAGTCTTGACGAAATGATTATAACCTCATCTATTATGCATTCATTAATTAATGAGGAAATGGCTCTTCATATCCGAGTATGTGAAAGAGAGGGAATTAATATAAAAGATTTAAAAAGTACCGTCGAAACACCTGAAAATATTGCATATACAAGGTATGTTCTTGAGGCAGGATATTCCGGTGACTTTTTAGATCTACTTATATCGTTATCTCCTTGTGTTCTTGGCTATGGTCAAATTGGCCTTCGTTTAAAGAATATGTTTACCAGTCAAAAATATAAAGAATGGATAGATAATTATTCAAGCCCCAAATACCAAAATGTTTGTTTTAGTGTTGGAAAACTGATTGATGAGGCAGTATCAAGAAGAATCGGAAATAATTATCATAAAATTGGAAAATGGAAGATATTGAATCAATATTTTAGAAAAGCAACGCTCTTAGAAATTGAATTCTGGGAGATGGGTCTAAAACCATGAGTGCGATCATCCCCTCATTGTATATTGATGGCAGCGCAGTATTCGATGGTAATACTCTATTTAGCGTCAAAGGTATGGCAATAAATTCATCGCAATGGACATGCTTACTTGGGCCTTCTGGATCTGGAAAGTCAACTCTATTACGGTTAATTGCAGGTCTTGATACCCATGTTGAATTTAATGGAAGTCTGAAGGCAAGTGATAATCTTCAAGTTCACAATCGAGTTGCTTATATGGCACAAAGTGATCTTCTTTTTCCTTGGCTAAGGGCAGATGAGAATATTAAAGTTGGTTCAAAGCTTCGCGGTGAAAAGATTGATAATGATGAGTTAGAAATAATTATTCAAAATGTTGGCCTTATTGATCACTGTAAGAAGTACCCTTCCGAATTATCTGGAGGGCAGAGGCAAAGGGTAGCACTTGCCAGAACTTTAATGGAAAATAAGCCAATTATTCTATTAGACGAACCATTTTCAGCGTTAGATGCAAAAACTAGACTAGAAATGCAGGATCTTGTTGCAGAGCATTTACAGGAAAAAACTATATTACTAGTAACACATGACCCAAATGAGGCAACTAGATTATGTAATAATATATATCTTCTCAATGATAGCGAAATATACTTAACAAAAAGTCTTCCTCCTCCATTCCCTAAAAATATTAATGACGAAGATGTATTTTTATTACAAACAAAACTATTAGAAGAGATTAGGGGTTCCTAATGAAGAGTTGGTATTATCCTATAGCTTCTATTATATCAATAATATTAATTTGGCAATTAGGGGTATGGGTCAGTTCTGCGCCCTCTTATATATTGCCTGCACCCTTAGATGTTGTAGTATCTTTTATTGATAATTGGCAATTAATTCTAGAACATACAATAGTAACATTGACTGAGGTTTTACTTGGGTTATTTTTTGGTGTTTTACTTGGTTTTATTACAGCATTGTATCTCGAGTCTTCTAAAACAGCTGTACTTTTTTTGCGCCCAATATTGATTTTTAGTCAAGCAATTCCGGTTTTTGCTCTAGCACCACTTTTAACATTATGGTTAGGGTATGGAATCCTGTCAAAAGTAGTTATGGCTATATTAATAATATACTTTCCAGTGACATCCTCCTTTTATGATGGATTAACGAAAACCCCTTCATCATTCCTCGACCTCGCGAAAACAATGGGAAGTTCAAAAAGAAGAACCCTTTATGTTATTAAAATTCCAGCGGCCACACCAAACCTCTTCTCAGGTATCAGATTAGCTGCTGTGTATGCACCAATTGGTGCAACAATCGGTGAGTGGGTAGGGTCTTCTCAAGGACTTGGATACCTAATGCTTTTAGCTAATGGCAGAGTAAAAATAGATTTAATGTTTGCTGCCCTCTTAACTCTTGGTTTTATCTCAATTGGGCTTTATGGTTTCATATCATTTATTTTAAGAAAACTAACGTTAAGATCCTAAAAACTTATATTTTAACAAAAAAGAAAATATGTAAATATATATCTGTATTAGTTTATTTCTAAAATTTATAACACATTGATATAAATCATTTATTCCCACTCAATTGTCCCAGGCGGCTTTGACGTAATATCGTAAACCACTCTATTGATACCTTTTACAGAATTAATAATCCTGTTTGAAACTTGTGATAAAAATTCCATATCAAAGCGGTAAAAATCAGCTGTCATACCATCTACAGAGGTAACGGCTCGTAAAGCGCAAACAAATTCATATGTTCTTGAATCACCCATCACACCTACTGTCTGTACGGGAAGTAAAACCGCAAACGCTTGCCAAATTTCATCATAGAGCCCAGCTTTTTTAATTTCGTCGAGATAAATTTCATCTGCTTTTCTAAGTATTTCTAATTTTTCTGATGTAATATCTCCAGGACATCTGATAGCAAGACCTGGTCCTGGGAAAGGATGTCTTCCAATCAGTGATTTAGGGAGACCCAATTCTATACCAAGTGACCTAACTTCATCTTTAAATAATTGTCTTAGTGGCTCAATAAGCTTTAAATTCATTCTTTCAGGAAGGCCGCCAACATTATGGTGACTTTTTATTGTTACCGAAGGTCCTCCGATAAAACTAACACTTTCAATAACATCTGGGTATAAAGTTCCTTGTGCTAGAAATTTTGCACCGCCAATTTTTTTTGCCTCTTCTTCAAAGACATCTATAAATAACCCTCCAATAATTTTTCTTTTTTTCTCAGGATCTTTAACGTTTTTTAGCTTGTCTAAAAATAACTTTGAAGCATCAACATGAACAAGGGGTATCTTATAATGCTCACGGAATAAATCTACCACTTGTTCGGCCTCATTTTTTCTCATAAGACCATTGTCTACAAATATGCAGGTTAACTGCTTGCCTATTATTTTATGTAATAGAATTGCAACAACAGAAGAATCCACTCCACCAGATAATCCGCATATTACATTCTCAGATTGCACTTGATCTTGGATATCCTTTTTCTGACCTTCGAAAAAACTTGCCATTGTCCAGTCAAACTTACAGTCACAAATCCCTAAAAAATTTTTAATTAACTTACTACCGTCTGGCGTATGATAAACTTCAGGGTGAAACTGGACCCCATAAAATAATTTTTCTTCGTTTGCTATTACAGCAAAAGGAGCGTTTTGTGTGTAAGCAACAACACTAAATCCGTCAGGTAATTTCTCTACGCTATCCCCGTGACTCATCCAAACTTGTTGTTTACTTCCCTTGCTCCACACATCTTTAAACAACCTACAATCATTGGTAATATCAATTTCAGATCGTCCAAATTCTCTGTCTTCAGATGTAACAACAGTCCCTCCCAATTGGTGAACCATTGTTTGTTGTCCGTAACAAATTCCAAGTACAGGTATACCAAAATCAAATATCCATTCTGGTGCCCTTGATGTATTACCTGTATTAACGCTATCAGGTCCTCCAGATAAAATAATGCCCTTTAAGCTATTATTTTTAACAGATTCTGGAATTTTATTAAACGGGAAAACAACCGAATAAACGCCGGTCTCTCTAACTCTTCTAGCAATTAATTGAGTTACTTGACTGCCAAAATCGACAATTAATATTTTATCTTTAGAGTCTTCCATATAATATCTATTATATTCTGTTGAAATAAAATCAAATAGTTTTTTGCATTATTGCAATAAAAAAACCGTCAGTCTCATGATTTTTAGGTGTTAGCAATAAAGTTTTATCACTTTTATTTGCGGAAATAGGTAATTCACCACCTATATTTTTAGACCATATATCCTTCCAAGATAACAGATTAAAATTTTTGTTAACCGAAAGGAATTTTTCTATTTGCTTTGAATTCTCAGAATCTAACACTGAGCACGTGACGTAAATAAGGAGCCCATCCTTAGCAACATATTCAGAAGCTTCTTTTAGGATATTTTCTTGAGTTTCAATAATTCTATCAAGTGTGTTCTTATTGAACCTCCACTTCGTGTCAGGCTTTCTTCGCCATGTACCTGAACCAGAACAAGGTGAATCTATAAAAACAATATCGCAATGAGAGGTCAGGTCTTCCAAGCTATCTTTACCAATTCGTATCTGGCTATTTCTAATTCCTAATCTTTTAAGCCTCTCGTATATTGGTTTTACTCTAGCCTCGCTTATATCATGAGAATATACCTGCCCTTTATTTTCCATTAACGTAGAAAAAACTGCCGTCTTTCCACCTGCACCACAACAATAATCAAGAACTTGCATTCCTGGTTTAGCGCCTGATAATAAAGAAACAATCTGAGATCCTTCATTTTGAACTTCAAAATAACCTTTAATAAAAAATTTAGAATTTTCAACTTTTACCGACCTGTCTAATCCTTCTTTCTGTTTAATTCTAATTCCTTTTACAGAATATTTAGTGATTTCTGGATTAAATTTATTCAATTCTTTTAGAACTCTATCTCGTTTTGTTTTAAGTGTATTTACCCTTATATCTAAAGATGGCCTAGACGATAACGCAACCGCTTGCTCCAAGGTATCTTCACCAAAAGTTTTCTGAAACTCGCCATCAAGCCATTCTGGGTAATCGCCCCTTACCCAAGAAGGAGCATCTTCAAGGGCAACAACATCCTTGATAAGCAAAAGTTCATCTTCTGTTAAAATATCAGGGGAATGAATTTCTCCATTAAAAATATCACTTATTTCCTCAACGCTTTTCCCCCACAACAAACGAAACATACCTATACACAGTGATCTTGGGCTATCGTCTTTCATGAGCATGGCAGAAGAATTTTTCTTCCTCAAAGTAGCGTTCACAATATTATTTATTGCATTTCTATCACTAGACCCAGCGTATCTATTATTTCTAGCCCACTCTCTTATAGCGATTGGCACAGGTTGATACCTATCAATCACTTGGTATAGAATTTCTATTGAAGAACTTACTTGTGCGGATATTCTCAACGGACAGTTGGATAGTTAGGTGATTCGCGAGTGATAGTTACATCATGAGCATGGCTTTCTTGCAATCCTGCATTTGTAATTTTTTGAAAAATCGCTTTCTTTTGAAAATCTTTTAAGTCTTTAGCGCCAGTATAGCCCATAGAAGCTTTAAGTCCCCCTATTAATTGGTGGATAACAGCAGATACTGGGCCCTTATATGGAACCTGTCCTTCAATACCTTCTGGAACTAATTTATGAATATTTTTTACTTCTTCTTGAAAATATCTATCAGCGGACCCTCTTGCCATTGCACCTATAGACCCCATTCCACGATAATACTTATAACTCCTACCTTGAAATAAAAATATCTCACCAGGACTTTCATCTGTTCCAGCAAGCAATGAGCCTATCATTGCACAATTAGCACCGGCAGCTAAAGCTTTTGCTAAATCACCAGAGTATTTAATACCACCATCCGCAATCATAGGAATACCAGTTTTTTGTAAATATTCCGATACTTCCAATATTGCACTGAACTGAGGAACCCCAATTCCTGCAACAATTCTTGTTGTACATATAGAACCGGGTCCTATACCAACCTTTACACAATCTGCACCGGCATCAACGAGGGCTTTGGCACCTTCTTTGGTTGCGATATTTCCTGCTATTACTTGTAAGTTTGGGTATTTTTTCTTAATATTCTCAACAGCCTTTAGAACTTTTAAAGAGTGCCCATGAGCAGTATCAACAACAATCACATCAACTTCGGCTTCAATCAATTTTTCTGTTCTTTCTTCTCCCTCGCTTCCTACAGTTGTTGCAGCTGCAACTCTTAACCTTCCCTTTTCGTCTTTTGTAGCGTTGGGATGAAGTTTAGCTTTTTCAATATCCTTTACTGTAATTAAACCAACACATCGATACTCACCATCCACAACAATTAACTTCTCAATTCTATTTTTATGAAGAAGAGCTTTAGCTTCCTCCATATTAACGCCTTCGGTAACTGTAATTATATTTTCTTTTGTCATGAGAGAGTCGATTGATTGGGTATCATCAGTCGCAAATCTAACATCACGGTTAGTCAGGATACCAACTAATTTATCTGACTTTCCAATAACAGGAATCCCTGATATTGAGTGCTCTTTCATCAATGAAATTGCTTCTTTTAAATTCTTACCCGAATCTATAGTAACGGGATTAACCACCATACCAGATTCAAACTTTTTTACTTGCCTTACATGAGAAGCCTGACTATCAGGATCTAAATTTCTATGGATTACACCCAATCCACCCGCCTGTGCCATTGCAATAGCTAGATTTGCTTCTGTTACAGTATCCATTGCACTTGATATTATTGGAATATTTAAAGATATTTTTTTTGTGATATTAACGGACGTATTAGTTTCGTTAGGCATAACACTCGATGCATTAGGTCTAATTAAAACATCATCAAAAGTAAGAGCTTCCGTAATCATATATTCTTATCTAATTATTATAAGTAATTTATATTACCTATTATTCATAGCACTGTAATGCCATGAATAAAAGCTTATATTTTATTTTTTATAAAATAACAACTCTATCCTTTAAAACCGTTACCCAATACATATAACTCCGTTGAATCGGAACGGCTAGATTTAGGTTTTATATGCTTAACACTTTTGAATTCTTTTTTCATTCTGGTTAAAATTGTATTTTCTGTTCCACCTCTAAACACTTTTCCTAAGAAAGCTCCGTCTGGTTTTAAAACTTTTTCTGTAAAATCAAGCGCTGCCTCCAAAAGTCCAATTATTTTTAAATGGTCTGTATATTTATGACCTGTTGCAGAGGCTGCCATATCACATAAAACTAAATCTATTAAAGAATCACCCAAATAAGATTTAATTATAGATTCAGCATCATCATCATAAAAATCTAACATTAATGTTTCAACGCCTGGCAATGGATCTATCTCCAGCAAGTCAACAGCAATAACCTTACCTTTTCCTTCTATTGCTTTTGTTCTTTCGGCGGCAATCTGACTCCATCCACCCGGAGCCGCACCTAAATCCAGTACTTTCTGCCCAATTTTAAAAAGTTTATGCTTATCGTCTATTTCTACTATCTTAAAAGCAGCCCTAGATCTATAACCTTTTTTCTTAGCTTCGTGAACAAAAGGATCATTTAAATGCCTCTGAAGCCAGCGAGTAGAGGATAAAGTCCTACCTCTGGCCGTCTTAACTCTAACCTTTAGATTAGGTGTATTTGTCATTATTTTATACCTAAATTAAAAAAATTACGAATATTATTCCAAGGGATTTCTAGAAGTAATTTGTATTCCAAAGCCTGATAATCCAACAAAATGACTTTGTGTTGCAGAGATTAGGCAAATAGAGTTTATACCCAAATCACGTAATATCTGTGCACCGAGTCCTATATCTCTCCATTCTTCTACACGTTGATTTTCACTTTCTGTTATTTCGTCAACTCCTCTTACATTCTTCGCTGATCTGGATTGTACTCCTATAGCACCTTCTCTTAGGTATATAACGACCCCTCTTCCATCGGCACTAATCTTTTCCATTGCGTTTCCTAGAACTGAGTGATCTCCAAATACATCTGAGATTATATTTTCACGATGGATTCGTGTATTGACATTTAAGCCGTCCCCTATATCGCCATATACTATTGCAATATGATGCAGGTCATCAAAAGGCGTGGTATAAGTGTATGCTTCTGCTGGTCCAAAATTAGTTTTTATGCTAATTTTTTGAATTCTTTTTATTAATTGTTCTCTCTGCTCTCTGTACGTTATTATATCCGCAACTGATATTATTTTAAGATTATGCTCTAAAGCAAAATCTGACACTTGATCACCTCTCTTTACCGTACCATCATCATTCATTAATTCAGCTAAAAGCCCAACAGGGGGCTCGCCTGCTAATCTTGCAAGATCAACAGATGCTTCTGTGTGGCCAGAACGCATTAACACACCACCTTCGCGTGCTATCAGCGGGAATACATGACCAGGTCTAACAAAATCTCGTGACCCAATATTATTATTAGCAAGCGCTCTTATGGTATTACAGCGCTCTGCTGCAGAAATACCTGTAGTTAACCCATCTTTGCAATCAACAGATATTGTAAACGCTGTACCTAAAGGGGCATCGTTTGATGATACCATAGGTTCAAGATGTAATTTTTCAGCAATTTCCTGTGTAACGGGAGCACAAACAATACCGCTGGTATGCCTAATTATGAAACCTGTTTTTTCAGGCGTAGCCTTAGAGGCAGCCATTATTAGATCGCCTTCATTTTCACGATCATCATCGTCAACAACAACAATCATCTCTCCATTTGCAATCGCCTTAATTGCTTCTTCTACAGTATTAAATTTCATAAAAACTCCTAATTATACAGATTATTAAACAGCCGTCTCAATTGCAAAATTGATATAAAGCTCACGTAACTTTAAACTAATGGGACCAGGTTTACCACCCGATATTATTTTACCATCAATACTAACAACAGGCATGATAAATGCAGAAGCGCTCGTAAAAAAGGCTTCTGTCGCATTATAGGCCTCATCTATAGTAAATGATCTTTCTTCTATCAACATACCAGTATCGTCCGCCAAAGTCATAATAGCCTTACGTGTAATACCAGACAGAATCATATTGTCACTATTTCTTGTAATTAATTTATCGTCTTTAATAATAAAGGCATTGCTTGACCCTCCTTCTGTGATGCATCCGTCTTCTACCATCCAAACTTCGTCAGCACCCTCTTCTTTTGCTACTTGTTTAGCCATCACTTGAGCAATAAGAGCTATTGATTTGATATCTCTTCTTTTCCATCTAACGTCAGGAACCGTAATAACTATTGCGCCTAAATCATCAGGTTCTAAATGTATTAAATTTTTACTTTGCACAAACATTACTAAGCTGGGTTTAACAATATCAGGAAAAGAAAATTCCCTATCACTTTCTCCTCTTGTTATGTGTAAATACAGAGTACCTTCATTGATTTTATTTTTAGCTAATAATTCTTTTTCTATAATCGGTATTTCAGAAATAGGAACAGGGGAAGATAATTTAATTTCATTTAAAGATCTTTGCAATCTCTTTAAGTGTTCGAAATTATCTATAAGTTTACCATTGATTATAGCAGCAACTTCATAAACTCCATCAGCAAACATCAAACCCCTATCCCTTATAGATACCTTCGCATCTTCTATTGGAAAATATTTACCGTTTACATATGCTATATTCATAACAAAACCCCTTAAATAGATTTATGTAGAAATAATTATATTTATACATTATTTTTTAAAATAAAAACTTTATTATGTGTATTGTTAACTTTAAATTCAAATGTATAATTAGAAATTAACTTGCACATTAATAATATACTAGTTTAAATTATTAATTAATGAGGGGCAAAGAATTTGACAGAGATATTTAATTTAAACATAAATGGTAATGATCATGCAATTGAATGCGATTCTGATACACCACTTGTATATGTTTTAAGAAATGACTTAAATCTTAAAGGCACAAAGTTTGGGTGTGGCGATGGTTTATGTGGATCATGCACAGTAATATCGGATGGCAATGCAATTTTTTCATGCGATACGCCTGTATGGTCAATAAAAGACAAAAAAATACAAACTATTGAAGGAATATCAACCGAATCTAAATTACACCCCATACAAGAATCCTTACTAGACGAACAAGGTGGTCAATGTGGTTATTGTTTAAGCGGTATTATAATGAGAGCTAAAGCTTTTATTGACAATAACCCCAACTCTAATATTTCAGACATTGCAAATGATTTAGATCGGAATTTATGTCGCTGCGGTTCTCAATCAAGAATATTAAGAGCTTTAGAAAAAGTGCGAATTATAGAGGCTGGCAAATGAACATGTTTCCAAACTCATTTATCTCAGCTCCCAACATAGCGGATTGGTTTAAATTTACAGCTAACGGAAAAGTTGAAATGATTTCTGGAAAAGTTGAGATCGGACAAGGTATTAACACTGCATTCGTACAAATAGCAGCTGAAGAATTAGATATAGATCCCTCGAGAATAGATTTAATAGCAGGAGATACTCGTGCGAAACTTGATGGTGGCTGTACATCAGGATCGTTGTCAATGCAAACCGAAGGAGTATCTTTAAGAAAAGCTGCATCAGCTGCAAGAGTAGTAATGTTAGACAAGGCTTCTGAATTACTTCAATCGAAAACTGGAGAATTAAGCGTAAAAGATGGTGAAGTTTATCTAAACGGAAATACAACAAATATTAGTTATTGGTCTTTAAAGGATACCTTGGATCTCAACAAAAAAGTTGAGAGTTACATGAATCCAAAAAAACCCAGCGAAAGAGGGTTAGTAGGCAGAAAATTAAACAGAATTGATTTGCCTTTTAAAATTACAGGAAAACCAATATTTATTCACGATCTAGAATTAGATAACATGCTTCATGCAAGAATAATAAGACCGCCATCACAATCATGTAGGCTTATTGATATTGATATTGATTCAATTTTAAAAATAAAAGAATTGACTAAAATTGTTCAAAACGGATCCTTTATTGCAGTCATTTGCGAACGAGAAGAGGTAGCTGTTAAAGTTGCTGAGAAAGTAAAAAAATTATGCAAATGGTCTAAAGCTCCAATTGCTACTAAAGATCCAATTTTGTATATGAAAGAATTTAATGGAGAAATTCAAACAGGACTTTTAAAAGGGGAAACCATAAAGGAGAATGAAATTAATTTCTCAACAGAAGTATCTAGACAATACTTATGCCATGCATCAATAGGACCCTGTTGCGCAATAGCCTGCTGGAATGAGAATAATTTAATAGTTCACACGCATAGCCAAAGTGTGTTCCCTCTCCAACGATCTTTAGCTACTGTTTTTAAAATCGACGAAGACGATATAGACGTTATACATCACCAAGGGTCGGGTTGTTATGGGCACAATGGTGCGGATGACGTTGCTCTAGATGCAGCTTTAGTAGCAAAAGCTATTCCAAAAATTCCAGTAAGAGTTCAATGGTCAAGGGAGGAAGAATTATGTTGGTCTCCGCTAGCTCCAGCAATGGTTACTCGTGCTAATGCTTATGTGAACAAAGATGGCAAGATCGAAAAAATGAGCCTTATGATAAAAAGTCCACCACATGTAAAAAGACCTGTTGGCCCAACTGCCGTTAATTTATTATCAGCAGACTATTTATCCGAACCAGTGCTCTCTCCCGATCCGATTGACACACCTCTAGACAAAGGTGGGGCTGCAGATAGAAATTCAGTACCCTTATATGACATTCCTAATCTTAGTTCAGAAAAACAAATTATTTATAACCTTCCTTGGAGAACATCTGCTATGCGTGGGTTAGGAGCTTTTGTTAATGTGTATGCCATAGAAACGTTAATGGATGATATAGCATCTGAATTAAATATTGACCCTATAAAATTTAGACTGAACCATGCATCGGATACAAGAATTCAAGGTGTTATAGAAGATGTAGAAAAACTATCTAATTGGCATAAAAAAGATGATGGGGATACATTTAAAGGCATTGCCTTCTCTCGGTACAAAAACTCAGGGGCATACTGTGCGGTTGTAGTTGAAATTAAAGTTGACGAAGACATAGAGTTAGTAAATGTATGGGCAAGCGTTGATGCCGGGGAATGCATAAACCCTGATGGCATTATTAATCAAATAGAGGGCGGTATAATTCAATCTGCTAGCTGCACATTAATAGAAAAGGCAACTTTTGAAAATGAGGAGATTCTATCAAAAGATTGGGAGACTTATCCTATTATTAAATTTAATCAAGTCCCAAGAACTTTTGTAAGTATAGTAAGTCATCCTGATTTACCTTTCCTTGGTGTAGGCGAAGCTGCACATGGACCAACGGCTGCGGCAATAAGCAATGCTCTAAGAACAGCACTTGGCGTTAGAATTAAAAATCTACCAATTACACGTGATGATATAATTTCGGCGTTAAATAAATAAATTATCCTGCTGCAACTAGGCCACCGTCAACATAAAGAGTGTGACCTGTAACGAAATCAGAAGCTGTTGAAGCTAAAAAAATAGCAGCTCCAATATGATCACTGGGCACAGCAAATCTTCCAAGTTTTATCCTAGAAACTATACCCTTGGCCCTATCGGGATTATTTTTCATTGTCTGTGATGTAAATTCAGTTAGAGTTGCTGTAGGTGCTAAAGTATTGACTCTTATGCCGTGAGGAGCCCATTCAGTAGAAAGTGCTCGGGTTAGATGGGCAATACCAGCTTTTGCCATACAGTAAGGAGCTTTTTTAGCATCAGTCGCCTCGCCCCACGTTGAACCCATATTAATTATTTTTCCGTAACCGCGTTCTAACATAATTTCTGCAATTTTTTGACAACAGAAAAACGTCCCTTTCAAGTGGGTGGAAGTAATTTTATCAAAATCATCTTCAGTCACTTCAACTGCAGGTTTAGTAAAACCAAAACCAGCATTATTAACAAGTATAATGTCAGAGTCTTTTTCAGTACTAACTTTTCTTGTAAGGCTAGCAAGTTTTTCTATCTGATCTATCTTTGTGATATCTGTTACTAAGTAATCAGCATAACCACCTGATTTTAATATACTTTCTTTTACTTCTATTAAATTATTTTCATTGCGGGCTGCTAGTATAACATGAGCCCCGGCACTAGCATAAGATTCAGCTATCGCTCTACCAATACCAGTTCCGGATCCTGTTACAATCGCAACTTTACCGTCAAGATCAAATGAAACTGAAGATAATTTACTTTCTGTCATGTTATCTGGTTCTTCCAGTTGTAGGGTCATACGGATGAAGATCCAGCACAAGCCTTTCATCAAATGGATAAGTGGTATAAATATCAACGCCATCTGCTGTAACGATATGATCATTCTCTAATCTAAAACCACCAACACCAACAACACCAGCATAAGGCTCAAGATTAAAAACCATACCTTCTTTTAGAACAACAGGTTGGTCTTTAGAGGCCGGTGAGAAGTAAGGAGCTTCCCAAGGATTTACACCAGCTCCATGCCCAAGGCTATCAAGAACATAAGGATCTGCCTGTGCAAAAACATCAGCATTTGTTGCTCCAGGTTTAACAGCTGCTCCAGCATTAAACAATGCATCGTAACAATGTTGATGAACTCTTTTCATCTCTTCTGTCGGTTTAACATTCCCACAAATCCATGTTCTTGTTAAATCTCCATAGTAACCATTAAAACAAGCACCTATATCAATAATCACAGGGTCTCCATTACGTATAATCCTATCCGATGTAAATCTTCTATATGGAGCGGTATAAGGTCCTGATGCAACGATATTTGAACATTGAGTCCATTCTGAACCCATTGCAGTCATCGTTTCCCATGCTACAGCCAGAACTTCGCATTCCTTAACCCCAGGTTTTAGAAAATCTAATGCATTGTCAAGAGCTGCCTCTGTCATAGCATTTGCAATTTTCAAACAATGTATCTCATCTTGCGTTTTAATTTCTTTAGCTCTCATTAAAACACTCTGGTAACCATCTACAAATTCTGATTTTGGGAATGTTTCTTTAATGGCAGTCTCCATATTTATATCCCAAATATCAATACCGATTGTTTTACCTTTTAAAGACCCTATAAAACCTTCAACTTGGTCGGCCCAACGCTTCATACCAACTTTTTCTCTAAAATTTGCCCTTGGCTGTATCTGTTGTGGTTCAAGCCATGGCATTCTTAATTTACAATGCTCATAATCCATGGTCCACAATATTGGTTGATGTCCTCTAGCCAAAACTACCACTGCATTACCCATAATAAAAGCGGGTCCTAAGTGATGTCTGTATCCCATCAGATACCTTGCATCCTCAGTCCTAAAAACGAATAAAACATCACAATTTGAATTATCTAACGCTTCTTTTGCTCTATCAAGACGTTCTCTTAACATTCTTTGAGGATCAAAACGAGCCTCCCAATCAACCGGTAACATTCCAATATCTGACATATAAGCCTCCCTATTACGATATTTTTTTGAAATTAGTATTATCTAAATAGTTTTTACAATACAATAAATATATAAACTACATCATATTGTAAATATGTAATATATTTAATTATAATAAAATTATTTAATATCGACAATTTGTCATATAAGCTATTAAAACTTTATAGATTTTATAAATAACGGAGGCATTATGGATAACGGAATATGGGCAACATGGTATAATTTAGATGATGATAATAAAAACGATCACATAGAATGGTTGCATAAAAGCTATTTACCGAAAATTAGAAGTCATGACGGTATAGCTTGGGTAGCTCACTATAGAGTTGACGAAGAGGATTACAAAGAAAGAAGAGACACCCTTCCCCATACAACAGAAGCAATTCCTCAAGGCACACAATTTATTTGCTTAGTAGCGGCCGCTTCACCTCACATCTTCTATAAACCAAATTCTCCTTTATTTAAAGAGAACCAATCCAATGAAACGATATCTCATTTTAAAGAAAGAAAAGAATCTAGAACGGCTATATTGATTGAAGAAGCAAGAGTAAATGGCCCTAACTTTGATAAAGTTTCACCAGGCGGCGTTCCCGCTGAAGCAATACAAATGGGTAGCTATAATATGACAAGCGTTGAAAATGAGATTGAAATTGGCAAATGGTACGCGCAAGTTCGTTTTCCTTTTGTTGCAGGCGTTAATGGAGCGATTAGAGCACGAAAAATGCTTTCAACTGTAGGTTGGGCAAAGCATTCTGTTTTATACGAATTTACTTCTCATGAAGATAGAAGAAAGGATATCGTAAAGCCTTTTGATCCTTTCAGTAAAAAAACTGTTGATGAGACAGTTCATGCGCCAGGATCTCCCAGTATTGGCTACAGAATATGGCCTCCTGTTGAATAGAATATTTTATAATTTAATTAAAAAAAAATAGAGGATTTAAAAATGATATATAATGTTAGAACATATAATTGTATTCCAAGAATGCTAAATAAATACGTTGACATATTTGAAAAATACGCAATGCCAGTAAACAATAAATATGGGTTTAAATTAATAGGGTATTTCGTTAGCGATATCGGGCCTCAGAATCAAATTGTTCATATATGGGAGTATGAAGATCTAAATGAATTCAACGAAATGAGAAAAAAAAGAGCAGCTGATCCTGGTTGGTCAGATTTTCGTGAAAAGACTTCAGGAATGATTGCTAGCCAAGAAGATAAAATTATGAATGGTTCTAATTTTTCTCCACTTAAGTAATAAAATGATTACAAATAAGATCAATAATTGGGTTGACCATTTTTCAGATAATTTTCAATGGTCAAACGCAATGCTTGTTTGCAAGGGCATGGTCCCATTTGGTTGTGTTTCTATGAATGATTTAACAAGGATTTCTGATAAATTACTTCAATCAGAGATTACAAAAGAAAATTGGAAAGATATCTGGTGTAATGAAGCTAATTTAAATTTTGAAAAAGCTAAATTAGCAGAAGAAGAAAATAAAACTCAAACCTCTGGACTGTATTACCTTAGGGCAGGAAACTATTTCTACACAGGGGAAAGGTTTATCCCCCCGGGAGAAGAAAAATTAAAATTAGGTAAAAAAGCTTTTAATTGTTTCCACATCGGCCTCAAAAAAAAATACCCTGCAATAGAATTTATCGAACTCCCTTATGAAAATACTTCATTACCAGGGCTATTCTATCCTGCAAAAAACAGTTCGAAGCCAGCACCTACAGTTATCATCTTTAATGGGATGGATAATTGTAAAGAAATGAGCATTCTCTTTGCTGGGATAGAATTATCAAATAGAGGATATAACGTGTTAGCTATTGACGGACCTGGTCAAGGGGAGTCCTTAAGATTAAGAGGAATCAATGCTCGACATGATTATGAAGCTGTAGGTACTCTAGCTTACGATTGGGCAAAGGATAGAAGTGACGTTAATGAAAGAAAAGTTGCTATTATCGGTTATAGCTTTGGAGGTTATTATGCATCAAGGATTGCAGCATTTGAAAAAAGATTTGCAGCCGGGATTGCGCTTACAGCTGGTCATTGGAATTTACATAAGTTTCAAAGAGAAATGCTTGCTAAAGCTATCAAGGATGGGAAGTCTATAGCTCAGTCAAACTTTCAGTTTCAGTGGGTCGTTGGATCAAAAACAAGTGAAGATGCTCTGGAGAAATCAAAAAAATTTAGCATAGAAAACATTGCAGATAAAATAGAGATTCCCTTTCTTATAACCCATGGTGAAAATGATAAAATAATTCCAGTTATCAATGCAAAAAAACTTTACGATGCCATACCTCAATCAACAGTAAAAAAACTTAAAATATTTACTGCTATGGATGGTGCATGTGAACATGCTCATGTTGATGACAGGCAAGTTGGTATAAATTATGCCGCAGATTGGTTAACGTCAATTTTTAGTTCAATAGACTAGATATGAATATATATGCCCCTTACTGCGCAGCACCGATTGCCAATACAAAAATACCAAAATCAAAAATACCAAATAATTCATGTGATACTCATATTCATGTATTTGGACCAGAAAAACATTATCCCTATCAGGCAGAAAGATCTTATACGCCAAGAGATTGCGGTCCTAAGAAAATTTTTGAACTTCACGATAAACTTAAAGTAGAAAGAGCAGTGATAGTCCAAGCGAGCGTCCACGGAACTGACAATAGAGCAATACTAGATATGGTTAAGTTATCTCCAAAAAAATTAAGAGCAGTCGCCTCTGTTAACCAAGATATTACAGACAAAGAGATTGAAGATCTTCACTTACAGGGTGTTAGAGGTATCAGGGTTAATTTAGTTGATAAAGGTGGCATGCCGTTCGATTCATTAAATGAAATAATAAAAATATCACAAAGAATTTCAGACCTTAGTTGGCATATTGAGTTTCTTGTTCATGTTGAAGACAAAAGTATTGACCTAATTAATCTAATGGACAGTCTTCTTGTCCCGTCTGTTGTTGGTCACTTTGGTTATACAAAAACACTAAAAGGTATAGAGGACGATGGTTATAAGGATTTCTTATCCTTTATAAAAGATGGAAAATGCTGGATAAAATTAACAGGTCCTTATCGTATTTCTCAGGAAAAAAACTTACCTTATTCTGATGTCTTTCCTTTTGCATCAAAATTAGTTGAAAATGCTCCAGATAGGTTGTTATGGGGATCTGATTGGCCTCATGTAATGCAAAAAAATAAAATGCCTAACGATGCCGATCTTCTCGATCTGCTTGATCAATGGGTTCCCGATAAATTGATCCAAAAAAAAATATTAGTAGATAATCCTGAATATTTATATGACTTCTAGAAGTTTAAATATCCTTTAATATGATATCAGCTGCCTTTTCTCCAATCATAATTACAGGAGCGTTTGTATTTCCAGACACAATGTTAGGCATTATAGACGCATCTGCAATACGAAGACTATTAATACCATGAACTTTCAAAGAATAGTCAACTACCGCTAGTTTATCATCCCCCATTTTGCATGTGCCAACAGGGTGATAGCTAATGCCACCTTTTTTTGCTAAAAAATCTTCAATTTGATTATTGGATTGACAATCATTACCAGGTGAGTGTTCGGATATAATATATTTCTTTATAGGATTGGAATTCATAATTTTACGAGTAATTTGAAACCCATTCACGAGATCTTTTCTATCATCTTTATCCATAAAATAATTAGGTTGAATCATTGGATCATCCTTAGGGTTATTGCTTTTAATTCTAACATACCCCCTGCTCTTTGGCCTTAATAATCTTACAATAATTGAAAAACCTGACCATTTGTGCAAAGCATCGCCAGCTTTATCAGTGCTAAATAAAATTAAACTAATATGAAGATCTGGTCTTGTAATTTTATTACTAGTTTTAATAAATCCAGCAACAACAGACGAACCCATGTTAAGAAATCCTTTTCTAAGAAAGACGTATCTGATAATTTCTCTTAAACCTTTTAATGGGTTCCTCAAAGAGTCATTTAATGTATTTTTTGCATTTGTTTTATATATTATTCTACCATTATAATGGTCTTGCAAATTTTCTCCAACACCTGGTAATTCATGAATAACATCAATATTATGACTTTCTAGGAGTTGAGATTCTCCTATACCTGATAATTGTAATAATTGGGGAGTATTAATTGCACCACATGTCAAAATTACTTCTTTATTTGAATAGAAGTCTTTTTTTATATTGTTTTCTAGGCAACTAATGCCAATTGCTTTTCGTCCATCAAATATAATTTTTGAAGCAAGTATATTAGTTATGATAGTTAAATTCTTGCGTTTTTTTATAGGTTTTATAAAGCTTGTTGCAGCGCTAGATCTAAGTCCATTTTTAACAGTCATTTGAAGGTACCCAAACCCTTCTTGTTTTTTACCATTAAAATCATCGTTCAATGGATATCCGCTATCTAGTCCAGCATTTATAAAAGCGTCGGCTAAAACATGTTTCTCTGGCGGATTAGAAACGCATAGTTCTCCTAACTTGCCATGGTAAATTGAATCTTTGTTTTGATTTGATTCGCTTTTGCAAAAAAATGGGAGGACATCTTCATACGACCACCCTTTATTTTTTTTAACATCCCATTCATCATAATCTTCTTTTTGACCTCTGATATAAACAAGTCCATTAATAGATGAAGATCCGCCCATAACCTTACCTCTTGGCTGAGATATTCTTCTATTTCCAGTGCTATCACTGGGTTCGGATGTATAAAGCCAGTTTACTTTTGGATTACTAAAATGTTTTCCATAACCAAGCGGAATATGAATCCATGGATTTGTATCTTTTCTTCCTGCCTCTAATAATAAAATATTAAATTTTCCAGATTCAGACAGTCTGTTTGCCAAAACACATCCAGCACTCCCTGCTCCAACTATAATAAAATCATATTTATATTTATCTGACATATGTGTATATTATATTTTTTATTAACCATAACAATATATAATTATAAAAAATTACAATAATAGGAAGGCATTAATAATGATCGGAGAAGTAGATATGTATCTTTGGGTATTGATTGGAGTTTTAGTTGGCGTTTTGATTACGCGGTATATTAAAAAAAAATAAACTACCGATTATATGTAAAGTTACCATCAACTACTTTTGCTAAAATATTATCATTTTCATAGTTGTATATATAAACTTCCCCAACACCATCTTTTGTTGCAGATCTGCAATAACCAATAATTCCTAAAACCTCTTGTGAGGCTAGCATTTCGTTGTCCCATTTATTAACATCTACATAGAAATTATAAGTATTTTTATCTGAAGATGGGTTATGAGATTTTAATATTCCTTTTTCAAGATATTTAATTAGAAAGTTATCGTGAAAAAATGTAGCGGTATCACATAGCCTTATTTTTGCAACAGCCGGATTTTCTTTTTGACCAGCTACTTTTTCACCAAAAAGACTGCTTAAAAAAGATAGGATTAAAAAAATTGATAAAATTAAAAACATAGGGCGCATGAAGGTAAGAGCTTTCTTTAAATTAATTGAAGAAGATATAAATCACTATTAAGAACCAATAACCTCGTTAACTAATGGCATAACTTTTGTAGCCATAAGTTCCATAGATTTTTCTGCTAAACTTCTATCAGTCCAATCAACGCCACCATATACTATCTCACCAAAATCACCAACCTCTTCTCTAAATGCTAGTATCTGGTCAACAACATTATTAACAGAACCATGAATAACTAATTTATCCATAATGTTCTCGACATTAATTTCACTATCAGGTTGATCAAAAGATTCTTTAAAAACACCAAGTCTTCCACTTTTTTCTAACTTCTTAAACAGATGGTGGTAAAAGAAAGCATAAGGACTTTTTGCACTATCTCTAGCGTATTCTCTTGCAACTTTGTCATCGTCAGACACAAAAATCGTTCTTGCAATCCTCCAATCGTTCTTATCAGCGACCTTTCCCACATTTTTCTTACCTTCTGTATAGTTTGGCCAATGAGTTTTTACCCACTTAGGGAGTAGGAAATGAGCTGAAATTGGATGAAAATCTTTTTCACCCATTGCTATTACACCCTTAGAATAAGGAGCTACAACTGTTCCAATAATCTCTGGTCTTGGCTTCTGCAATGGTTTTTGCAAATAACCAACTCCAACTTCTAGATAACTTGTTTCTAGAGTTGATACAGGGAATCTGTTATCAGGAAAATTTATATTATAAGGAGGATCACACTTCCAGATTTCTAAAATAACATCAATTGATTCTTCAAAAATTTTATTTCTATCTTCATTTATAATACCTAAAACTTCTGCATCACATTTTAAAGCACCGGGACTAATTCCAAAAATAAACCTACCGTCGGACAAATGATCAAACATTGCAGCTTGTGATGCAATTAAAACGGGATGCATATGAGATAAATTTGTAGTGCCAGTTCCAAGTTTTATATTATTAGTATCGGATATCAATGAAGATAAAAATATCATACTATTTGTGATATTTTCGGATTTATCCGTTAGATGCTCTCCTATAAAAGCATCGTAATAACCTAATTTATCTGCGAGTATTACTGCTTGTCTATCTTCCTGTAGAGAAACGCTCCAGTTCTTGTTTTCTGGATGCACAGGCATTGTAAAAAAACCAAGTCGCATAATCACTAACTCCATAAGAATTGATATTATCAATATTCGTAATGAATAAAAAATACAATAATAAGTAAGATAATAATAAAAATTCTATTCTAGTTTGTAGATTATTATAATGAATAATATTGACAAACCAACATATTATATTTTTAATTAATATTATATTTTCAATATAATTTACTGGGAGGTAAAATTGTCAAGAAAAATCATCATAAGTTGCGCTGTTACAGGTGCAGCAGATCACACACATTTAAATCCTGCAATCCCAATAACACCAAAACAAATAGCTAATGAGTGCCTAGAGGCTTATAATGCTGGCGCTGCAATAGTTCATATTCATGTTAGGGATCCGAATACAGGAAAACCTAGTATGGATGAGTCATTGTATATCGAAGTTGTTGATCGTATTAAAGAGAAAAATCAAGATGTTCTTGTAAACTTAACAACCGGGCCAGGAGCAAGAATTGTGCTAGGTAAGGAAGAGCCAACAGATTTTGGAGAAGGAACCACTCTTACAACACCATCTAAAAGAGTTTTACATATAGAAAATATCAAGCCAGATATATGTAGTCTTGATATTGGAAGCTTTAATTTTGGTCCGCATATTTTTGTCAATAGCCCTGAAAATGTAAATAAAATGGCTCAGAAAATATTAGATATTGGTGTAAAGCCAGAGTTGGAAGTGTTTGATCTTGGGGGGCTAAGACAAGCAAAAGAGTTAATTAAAAATGGTTATGTAAAGAAACCATATTTATTTCAAATTTGTCTTGGAATTCCCTGGGCAGCAGAAGCAACTCCAGAAATTATGATGACAATGAGAAATGCACTTCCTTCGGATACAATATGGTCATCATTTGGAATATCAAGAAACCAATTACCCATGGTGGCTCAATCTATATTATTAGGGGGTCATGTAAGAGTTGGACTTGAGGACAATATCTACCTATCAAAAGGAGCTTTGGCTCCAGGAAACGCTTCACTTGTTGAAAGAGCTGTGAATATAATTACAAATATGGGGTACGAAGTAGCTACCTCAAATGACGCTAGAGAGATATTAAAAATTTAAAAAATAAATTAATAAGGAAATAAAATGGGAAAAGATATATATAAAAATATTACAGTTAAACCAATTGCAGGTTCACTAGGCGCTGAAATATTAGATGTTGATTTAAAAAATCTTAACGAAGAGACATTTAATGAAATATATTCTGCATTTGTCGATCACCAAGTTATTTTTTTTAGAGAGCAATCGCTTACATCAGATGAATACCTGGCCTTCGGAAAACGTTGGGGTAAGATTCATCACTACCCTTATATGAAGGGCTTGGATAGTCATCCTGAAATACTCGAAATTTTAAAAACAGAGAATGATACTTACGCTTTTGGCAATGTCTGGCATTCCGATGGAAGTTTTACAGAAATTCCGCCAAAAGCAACAATGCTATATGCCTTAGAATTACCTATAGCAGGCGGAGATACTTTATTTTCAAATATGTATGAAGCTTACAACACTCTTTCCGACGGAATGAAAAAGACATTACTTTCAACGAGAGGTTTAAATGTTGGTGATCAACCTTTAGCAAGCTTTTCTGGTGCGAAAAGTATGAATCAAAAAGATCCCGGAAAAACGCAAGTTAGAACCTACCATCCAGCCATTAGAACTCATCCAGATAGCAAAAAAAAATCGTTATATGTTGGAGGACATACAATAGAACTCGAATCATTTACAAAAGACGAAAGTGTTCCAATATTAAATTATCTAAAAACTCATGCCATAATTCCAGAATTTACTTGTAGATTTAGATGGCGAGAAGGATCAATTGCGATTTGGGACAATAGATGCACTCAACATTATGCGATTGATGATTATGCTGGACATCGAAGAAGGATGCATAGAATTACTATTATGGGCGAAGAATCTCCATATTAATTTTAAAAAGTACAGCCTTAAAAAATAGAAAGAATAGAGTATGAAAAATAATATAATAGCTATGGTTTCTCCTGAACAGTGGGGTATATGCGATCCAAAATCAAGGACAATGCTTGAAGATGCGGGGATAAAATTAATAAGAAATGAAAAGAAAAGATTATTAATTGAACCGGAAATGAAAGAGCTCATAAAAGGTTGTAATATTGCAATTTGCGGAGCAGAGCCCATGTCAGCCGATGTAATGGATCGAGCTCCAGAACTTAAATTTATTGCAAGATGCGCTGTTGGGCTTGATAGTATAGATTTAATGGCAGCAAGGGAGAGGAATATTGGGGTTTCTTATGTTCCTGGAGCTAATGCCGAAGCAGTTGCAGAGTTAACTGTTAGTCATATACTTACATTAATTAGAGGCGTTCAACAAGGCGATCGTCTCATGAGAGAAGGTAAGTGGCTTAGAGTGCTGGGCAGAAGCTTAGAAGAGCTAACAATTGGTATTATTGGTACAGGACGGATTGGAAGAAGGGTTGCAAAATATTTATCAATGTTTGGAGCAAGAATTATTGCAAATGATATAAATCCAGATGAAAGCATTCATGACCATATTAAAATTGAATGGGTTAGCAAAGATAGACTTTTAAAAGAATCTGACATTGTTTCAATACATGTTCCAAAAACACCTGAAACACTTGATCTAATTAGCTATGAAGAGTTAAAAATGATGAAAAATGATGCGTTTTTAATAAATTGCGCAAGAGGCGGCCTTGTTAATGAAGATGCTTTATTAGAGGCGCTACAAAATAATGAGATAGCTGGTGCGGGATTAGACGTATATGGAATTGAGCCTTATGAAGGCGGACCTTTATCAAAGCTTTCAAATGTTATAATGACGTGTCACATGGGTGCAAACACAAAAATCTCAAGGGCACGAATGGAAATACAAGCGGCAGAATGTTTATTAGCTTATTTAAAAGGTGATCATATTCCAAGAATTGTTCCAGATAGTGAATATGATCTCCAAGTTGCTATGAAAAATATGGGCAAATAATAATGAAAAGGATATTGTTTCTTGGGGCAGGCGCTATTGGTTCTTATTTAGGAGGATGGCTTAAACATGCTGGCCACGATGTAACAATTATAGATCCGTGGGCTGACCAGGTTAATAAAGTTAACCAAGATGGCATACAAATATCGGGACCACATGAGAATATTATTTCATTTCCTAGAATGTTACATTTACATGAATCAGAGAAACTATCTCGCGAACAGAAATTTGAAATTGGCTTCATTGCTTTAAAAGCTTACGACACGTCATGGGCCGCAAAATTTATAGACAATTATATACTAGAAGACGGCTTTATTGTGTCAGCTCAAAATTGTTGGCCAGACCCATTAATTGCAGAAGTTGTTGGAGAAAAAAGAACAATTGGACTGGTTATGTCAAATATATCTGCTGAATTGTACAAACCGGGTAAAGTTAGTAGACCAGGGCAGTCAAGAATGAGAGATCAAGGTCATGATGTATTCAGGGCCGGAGAACATAATGGAGAAATAACAAATAGAGCAAAAGAGTTAATAGAAATTTTAGATCCCATAGATTCTGGGCGTGTTACTAATAATCTATGGGGTGAAAGGTGGGCGAAGCTGGGTCAAAATTGCATGGGAAATCCGGTTGTTGCAATGTCAAATATGGGAACAGCAGAATTAGCTTCCGACTATTTTTGCAGATGTTTGCAAATTAACTTAGCTAAAGAAGCATCGATAATAGGTATCAAACTAGGTTATAATATTGATAATTTTGGCGGAACAGAAGTAAGTAAATGGAGTAATGCTGAAGATAAAGATGTATACTCTGAATTAGATGGAATGATAGCAAGAAGAAGCCAGGGACCTAATAGACATCCTTCAATGGCACAGGATGTTATCAAAGGAAGAGTAACAGAAATTAGATTTATGAATGGATACGTACTCCAAAAGGCGATTGAAATTGGCATAGATATACCCGCTACCAAAGCAACAATTAATATGATTTTAAAAATTGATTCAGGTGAAGTTAAACCCTCTAGAGATAATATAGATATCGTTTTAAAGGAAGCAGGCATAACTCCACCAAACACAGTTTAAAGTAAAATATTAAAAAGCAAATTAACAACTTTATTTAAGCCTTAATCAATCCTCAATCGGATCTCTTTTAGGTTTTGCGTCAGCCATTGGATCCCCTCGTTCTTTTAGAACTTCTAGGTATTGCTCTGTTGCATGAGCAATACAAGGCCACCCACCGTACATCCCAACATGCATCATTACTTCACAAATCTCATCGTGTGTTATTCCGATATGATGAGAGCTCCTATAGTGCGTGTGTGTGCCGTGAGGCCTTGCCAATGCTATATTAGCTGCGAGTGTTATTAATTGCCTTTCACGTAATGTTAAATGAGGCCTATCCCAAACATCCCCAAACAAGGCACCTACAGACAATCTATACATATCTTCAGATATTTTACGTTGATTGAGCATCGTATCTTCTCTGCCCATTTCTTTCATTTTTTTTAAACCTTTTTTGTAACTTTCATCTGAAATCATTTTTTTCTCCTAATTTAAAATTAAAATATTATTTTCGAATAGCAAAACATTAAGGTTTTACATTTTTCTTTAATTATTATAAATAGCATAATATAGTTAAAGTATAAAACATTGAAATGACATGTGATGAAAAATATAAACCATAAGAATATAGGTATTGGTGTTGTCGGTTGTGGTAGAATGGGAAGATTGCGGTCTTCTATAGCCACAAGTCACCCGGCTGTTAATTATATTGCAATATCCGACAGAGTAACTGAGAACGCAGAAAATCTAGGCTTAGATATAAAAGCAGATAAAATTTCAACAAATAATATGGATATAGTTGAAAATGATAATGTGCATGCCGTTATCGTATCAACAAGCGAACCAGAGCATTGTGAGCCTGCTGTAAGAGCTTTAGAATTAGGAAAGCCCGTACTGGTAGAAAAACCAATAGCTTTAACTTTAAAAGATGCAGACAGGATGATAAATGCTGCAATAAAGGGTGGTACTACCTTGCATGTTGGTTATACATTAAGATTTAATAGGCATTATTTAATTGGAAAACAGCAAATATTAGAAGATAAAATAGGAAATATTATTTCCTGTACCGGGAGATTTTATAATAGTAAAGCTACCGGTCTTGAAATTATAAAAAGATCAAAAGAAGCCTCTTTTATACAAGATGCATTAACGTATTTGGTAGATTTATTTGGCTGGTATCTAGAAGGAAATTATCCCGTTGAAGTCATAGCAAGGAGCCACGGAACTATATATAGAAAACTTGGCCACGATGCGGATGAAATTAC
>Ga0055584_100000584_pt1 | contig 34744 bp, 46 predicted proteins | sample OSDHelmetaG_FD_58716 | JGI IMG/M metagenome (GOLD analysis project Ga0055584, IMG submission 58716) | Pelagic marine sediment microbial communities from the LTER site Helgoland, North Sea, for post-phytoplankton bloom and carbon turnover... | ecosystem: Environmental > Aquatic > Marine >... | reverse complement strand
ACTTGCCGTTCGGGCGCTTATTAAATTTAATCGCTCAAAAATGTAAACTCGTTGGTATTAATATTCATTTATTGATGAGGCTTACACCTCGAAAATGTCATGCTTTTCTGCTGGTGCAAGAAAAGCCAAAGCGTTGCGTCTCGAAAAAGGACGATCTTTACTAACTCATGACTGTTGAACTTCACTGGGAATACGTAAGAGCTAGTTTGATTCGTTTTGAAAACTACAAAGGATATAGTGTAAATCCTCTGCTGAAAATTCTTGATTATTCTGAGTTGCGCTTGAAATACGCTTAAGCGAACTTTTTAAGTGCCACATAATAACGTACGTATTTAGCACTTATATTGCTGGCTGTGGAGCACATGGAGTATTCACTGAATGGATTTATGGATTATTTAATTGGTTTTATTGGTTTTGTCGCAACTTCACTCTATCTTTACTCAGACTTCCAAAAAGATGACAAGAAACTCGATTTTTACTACACTTTAGGTAATGTTGTTTTTGTTATTTACTTAAATCTAATTGGCACGCACATAGCTTCCATAACAGTTATTCTCGCTATATTAAGGAATATAATCCTAAGAAAAACAAATAACGAATTTATTAAAGGTGGGTTTCTTCTAACTTTTGTTCTTATTTTCCTTTACGCTTGTTTCTGGGCCGATGTTTGGCAAGAGTCCTTACCGGCTTTGGTGAGCCTAATTATGACGTATTCATTTGCATACACTAATGGTCATAAATTAACTATCTCTATCGCATTGTGTTCTCTATTGTGGCTACTAGTGGGTATTAGTGTTAATTCTTATTCTATCGTTCTAATGGAAATACTATCAATAATTATATTAATAGTTAGAGCCTATAGGCAAGAGTTGGAAAGCAGGAAGTGAAAACACACAGGTAATTATATTTGCATGAATCTTGTGCTTATTCTGTATAATAAAATTCTTTATTGTTGTAACTTTTGTTTTTGTGTGTATAATTGAATACACAAACCACACAGGAATAAGTAACAATGAAAACATTTACTAATAAACACATTGCAATCGGTCACTTTGATGGCGAATCGCCAGTTTTCGGTATCATTGATTTCGAACCAAACACAGATCTTTGTGACGTACTTCAGGGCGACCTTAGAAAAGAAACAGGCTCTGATTTCGATGGTGTTGATTTCTACGAAGATAACGTATCTTCTTTAAGCGACCTAATGGAAGATCCGATCATCTCAGGACTTTCGAAGAACCAAGAGTTAACTCCTTTTATTGCCGTTTTCCACTACGAAGACGAATCAGCATTTGCTAAAATAGTATTAGCTGATGATGAAAGTAAAGCTCTTGGTGTTATTGATGCATACATTGAAAGCCAAGATGACGAACTTCATTTCGATGGCTGCAAAGCACTTTAAATTAAATAAGCAGAGCGTTTGCTCTGCTTCATTCCAACACTTTATTTGAGACTAATATGAAATTAAAATTCAGAGCACAAAGCGTATTTCCTGTTGCGGTAACTAAAGCAATCACTAATGGTCAAGCATCAAAAAACAGTGGTGATTCATTTGCTGTTACGGCTAAAAAAGTAAAAGCGGGCGTTTTAGAAAGTTTGTCTAACGAAGACACTAAAACTATCGGTTACGCTGGATTCAAACTTATCCCTAACATCTCAATTGTACCTATTGGCGACTCAAAAACTGTTATCGACTTATTCATAAACTCATTCGCTATTCTTATCACAAATGATGTACTTATGTTTATCGGCGCTAGTGAAAGTGACTTACTAGACGAAACCGATTTAGTTGACGGTGAGTACGACGTTATTTTGAAGTCTCGACGCAGCAAACCACTACCTAGTGATATAGGTGAGATTTCCGATGAACTTCGTGACGAACTTTCAGGCAAAGATGTTGTTGCTAGTGGTGATGGTTCAGATAATAGTTGCGGCGACTCTTGTAGTATTTAAAATAATATCGAATAGAATCCGCCTACGGGCGGTTTTTTTTGGAGTAAGGTATGAAAAAAAAGTATTATCGCGCTAACACTCAGCGTTTCTTTATTCGCAACGTCAACCAATACTAGTGCCGGTACAATCAAAATGACACACAAATACTAACTTCTGAAGATCACGAATAATTATCGAAATGGTTAGGTATAGATGTTGATCTAAAAAGAGTTTTTTAAAAAACATTGATAGAGAAACTGGCTCTAATTGGCACAATTAGTTCACCGACCGGTGAATTTCACTCAAATAAAAATAAAAGTAAAAGTGAAAGTCGATAAAACAACAATAAACCACCTTATTCTAATATCAAATTTTTTTGATATTAGAATAAACAAAAGTGAATTTCTGTGATAAATTGTTTTTACTAACCTATTTCTTAAATGGATTTTAAAAATGAACCACCTAACTTCTAACGATCATAAAGATACAATTGATGATGCAAAAACAAAAGCAAAAAACTGCTTTGATAGTGGTGTTTACTTAGATAACTCACCATATAGAAATACCCCTATGAATAGTCACAACGCTTCTTTGGCTGAAGCTTTTGACCTCGAAATAGAAAAGCTCAGAAAAGCAAATTAAAATCACTAAAAAAAACAAAAAGCCCGATATTTAATCGGGCTTTTTGTATCTTAACCGTATTAATTTCTAACGTGCTTTTCCATCAAACCTAAGCTTATTTTACTTACGATTAAATGAACTGAAAACAAGAACATTGCAAAAAAAATACTTCCTGTTTTATTGCTAATATATATGAAATTCAAAATGCTAGTTGCCAACATGGCAAGAGCAGCAATAACCATATTTGTATTATCGCCAACCACAACTCTTAGTTCCAATACCTTTTTGCTAATCAAATTAAAAACAACCAATTTTGGACTTTGTGCGTATGAAACAAGAAGGTAACAGTAAGCTGGGACGAACATTAGCACTGATAAAAACCAAGTTAGTGACAACGAAGCTGTTAAGACTAGTCCGAAAATAGAAACCGATCCTACGATACACATCATAAAACAGTTTGCACCAATAACCTCTCGCTTATCGTGCACATCCCGACTTCTATCACGCCCATTTGTTTTTTTCATTTTATTACCTTGTATTAATTTATTTTTGAATAATAAAGCAAAGATAGCGAATTCCATACCTATAATCAACTTTTAATTTCATAACGTTGATTTTAGTAAGTTATAGTAATACAATGTAAGTATAGTTAACTTAAATAAACAACTCTTATGATACAAGACAGAACATTAGCTTTAGCTAATAGGATTTTCCAAAATGGTGACATCAAAGGTGACAACCCATCATCACCATTTTGCGCAACGTTCCTACTTGCAACTAAAGACGAATCAACACTCGATATCGATTTGACACTAAATAATAACGGTGGGCTTTCTTTAACGTGGCGCTTCCACTCGCACTACATGAAGCTCAAGCCGTCATTCGTATTTACCGATACTATTAATCAAAAGATCTCTATACCTGAAGCTGAGCTTATGTATATAACTATCATTAAGATGATTGGTGCTAATGAGTTTGTCGTTGACAATACTTACTTTGAATTTATGGGTATTCTCGGTAAAATTAATAGGTTTTTACTCGCAGCCGACCATGCTGAAAAAATAACAAAAAGCCACCCATTCACAGTCCACTAGGAATATTATGAATATTGAAAAACAAATAGAAATTTTTAAATTTACAGTAGAGCAAGAAAAAACAAAAAAACAAATTCTAGCCATCTTCGCCCGGTTGTGTTCAGGTGCCAAAATTAAAGGTTCTTTGTTTTCACCAAGCACCACCTTGAATGCGACAAAAGACCCTCATACTGATATTCCTAGTGAAAACATCCCACTCAAAGTCACCAATGACGATCACGAACAAATAACTCAAAAACTCCTTGAATTTGGCTTTATAGAAAAGCAATGTATATTCTGGGTAGATGGCGATAACAATCTTGATTATTCATGCGATGAAGATGAAGCAGCCCTTTTAGTTGAAGAGTTAGAGAAATCAAAAAAGCAAGAAAACTCTATTACGACAAAGGTGAGTTCGAACTCTATGAAAAGCATCGCGGCGACATTTACGATCCAGAGTCTGGAAAAGAGGGGTTTGACCCACTTGAGCATCTTGGGCATTATTACTACTGGACTGATAAATTGATTTTAGATCCTAACTTCATAAATCCTATCAATGCTGATTTTGATATAGCCAAAAGTGAGCTAATATCCGACGAGTTAAATAAAAAAATAAAAGCTCGCGCTAGAGAAATAGCACTAAAAAGACTTGGCTTCTAAAAAACAAAGGGGTAATTTTTGGCTACTGTTATTGTGAATGTTAAAAAGTTAGAATTCGTTTTTAGTGATAGTGGGCAAGGGGCAATTGCTACCACCTCCTTTGGTAATTACGAAATATTCCTGGGTAGAAACTCATGGGGTGCCGATTTTGTTTTCGGGAATAATACTAGAACAATAAATAGAAAATTAGGTGTGACTAAGGACGATGCTATGTCACTTTGTCAGACCGATTTTGATACTTGTGTAAAACAATGCTTAGAGGATGTAGAATAATGATATCAATAATTGTGGCTCACGAATTAAATCGTGGCATAGGTATGGGCGACAAGATACCTTGGTTTATACCAGGTGAACTTGCATGGGTTGCCAAAACAACAAAATCAACAACAAACCCAAATAAGAAAAACGCGCTTATCATGGGCAGAAAAACATGGTTTTCTATACCTGAAGAAAGACGCCCTTTAGCTGGTCGCTTAAATATTGTTGTTTCTTCAACTATGAGCACGGAAAACAATAACGAAAATTTCATAGTGCTTCGCTCGCTGGACGAAGCTTTTGAGTTTGTTTCTGATCACGATAAAATAGAAAATGCGTTTGTGTTTGGTGGTTCCTCTATTTACACCCAAGCGATAAACAACCCGCTTGTAACACAACTGAACATAACCCAGATAAAAGAAGGTTACACTTGTGATACTTACTTTCCCGTAATTCCATCCCGCTTTCACCTTAAAAGCGTGGCTCCTGTGAATTATGAAGGTACAACAGTCCGTAGATTATTGTTTGAGTCTGAATTAGAATGAAATATGAATTAGATATTGTTTTTAGTAGCTTATTGGTTTATCATCAAAACTTATCAAACACTAATTAGGATTTAAAATGAAACGTACTATTAACTCAGAAGAAAGTAAAAAACTTGGTATGTGGCTTCGAGCTCGACGTGAAGATAAAGGCATGAACATGCGAGAGCTTGCCGCTTTAATAAACAAACCGCACTCTTTTGTAGGTAAAGTCGAGGTGCAAACACGACGACTCGACGTTGTTGAGTTTATCGGTTACTGTAACGCCTTAGAATTATCACCATCACAGGCAATGCGAGAAATCGAGGCTTTATTATCTACTAAGCCATAACTATTACAATTGTTTGGCGCGAGTCGCGCCAAATAACCTTAAAAACTACTTCCTCATTATTGATGGTGCTTTTAATTCAGGCTCTGGCTCATTCGTATCAAGTAAGTCAGTCTTTTTCTTAATATCAAAACCATCACCTGGCTTTTCAAACAGCGTATCAACCAATCGTTCAGGACGATCAGTGTTTTGAAAGGAAAAATCATCTATAAGGCTGTACCTAAAGGAGCTCGCCCATGAGTAATAATCTAAACTAGGCAGTATACTTAAAACATTTTCGTCTAAAGGCATTGGTTGTATCTCTTCTTTGTCAACCAGTAACTTTAATTTACTAAGTGCATCTTGTGCTTCTGAGCCAACGTTGTCTAATGGGATATAGTAAAGATCATACTCATTTTCATTAAATACATAAGCACCATCTGTTTCTTTAACTAACTCACTCAAACCTTCAGGTACCACCCCTGACTTCAGCGCCATAAAAAACTTACTATCCTCGACAGCGCCATGCATATTTATAACCATGGCATGTTCAAGTTCGGAGTTTTCACCGGCAACAAAATAACTTGGAGGCATAGGGCCGAATTCAATCCCTTCTTTGAATTCAAGAGAATCAAATCCATTATTTCGTAACATCACTTTATGAGCCAAATCATCTGGCATTGGGCTGTATTCAACATTAATGTTCGCGGCATCAAAATCATATTTAGCACCAATCTCATCAGCCACATCATTGGCAATTTTTTCTCTATCCTGGTAACTCAAACTTTCGAATACACCAGCAATATCATCGGTTATTCGGATTTTAACTTCTGGATTATCAATCAATGCAACAGCGACATCTCTACCCATTTGAAATTGTTGATCAGGATTCATTGAGCTAAATTTATCTAAGTTAGATACTACTATAGCTGTATACGCCATTACTGCCATATCACTTTGATGAGAGTCGAGTTCTTGATCATAAATAAACGCAGGTCCACCTCGATATATATTCCTTTTCAAGTAATTAGAAACCCGTGAGGCTTCACTTATTCTAAACGCAGATAAGCCATCAGAAAACGCATTTATATGGCCGTCGTTCAATCCATTTTTCAACATTTCAGTGTAAACCAAACCTAAAGGGGTTACGTCGCTACTTATTTCTGAGAGCAGTCTCTCTGTCAGCTTCACTTGGATCATTCTTTCACCTAGACTCTCATTTAAGGCTACGCCCATTTGATATTCACTTCTTACATTATCTATTGAAGTGTGATCTAATTCGTGAACGAAAGCGTGTGCTTTTAAGTATGGAGCCACATCTAATGCATACTTTGGATCTGTCGCCTTAATCACACTCTTTGCATAAACATCATCTATGTATTCACTTCTAAGAGTAGCGAAATTAAGAAAAAAATCATTATCATCCGGGTTAGCCAAATCTTCATTTTCGTGCCTACCCATATTCCTAAAGGATAGCATCCTATCTTCGCCACCAATATCTCTCATTACACTACCATATAATTCTACGCCGTTAACACTATCTCTTAGTACGCGTGATGAAGAGTGAAAATGGGGTGAGACTTTTAATTCTTGCTTTAAATCTCTTAAAGAATACTCACCAGTTCCTGTATACTCTTTGTTTAACTCAATAAGCACCGCGTTAACTTTATCCTCGCCACTACTTCTAGTATCAAAATAAACTCCCGTTCCTTGATCCACTAATTCTTTTAATGTTAGTTTTTTATCATTTTTTGAATTTGTGTACGGAGTCATTATATCGAGGTTGCTTTTATAGGACGATGACAACACTCTTTGCATTGGGTCATCGATTTGCAATCCCTTTACTTGCTCGGCTAATGCCGGTGATGACATTAATACAGCGGCGGTTATAGCACTATTAATTATATTACGCATAAGGAACCTTCAGATTATATTAAGTCAGGATTGCATAATGACTTTTCTAAGATCACACTTGAATAGTCACCATCAACAGCTTTTGTTGATAATAAAAAACGAAGTACTTGAGCTGGTTTTACCAATGCATGCATTTCATCATCCATACTAATAACCAATTCAGCCACCAAATCATCATGTTCAATCAAGTAAATAAAACACATGCTATTTTTAACTTCGAATAAAATCTTATTAACTTTATTAATACCGATAATCTCTGGCACATTCCTAACATCCAGCGTCAAACCAGCCTGATGACTCATTACAGAAACTGTATCAACTTTTATATTCTGCATAATAACGATTTACCTAAATTTATTTTAATGGATATATTTTATCACATTTTAGGTTTTCGCTTAGATATTCATTATGTTATATTGGTGTCTCACTTATTACTTAGGACATAATAAATGCTTTATTTAGGACGCTTAATTGCCGCTAGAATAAACGAGTTTTCTCGCGCAAATAGAAATTCTCATGTAAAAATAGAATTAGATAGCGATATCATGAGAAAATTATCTATTTTATTTAAAAAACTGAATGGCAATGAGTTGGCCTACCTCAATTTCGACAATATACTGGCTCAATACAATATCGAAATTGAAAGAATTGAGAAAAACTCTATTTTCTTTATTAACAAAAACAACAAAACATTAAGCAAGGAGGGGATGTGCATTACACTTGGGCAATCTCTTTTTCTGTCCTCTTTCCCATCGGGGGATGTAAGTAAAATTAAAAATATTTCTGAATAACCCAAAAGCCGCTAATGAGCGGCTTTCTTTATGTTTTTTGCATTTTTAATAACATTTTCAATACTGAAATGCACCGAACTTCAAAATCAGCCTCTGTTGTATTGTTTCTCAGATTAAATCCGCATCATCCTCTGATAACTCCATTGATTCTGGGTTTTCTAGTGGCATTCTTTCGGATGCATCAACCCAAATCACAAAATTAAAAACCTGCTTTTTTTTTGCACAATTAAATTCGATTCGGCTTCTAACACCTTCGCAAATATCATGATTAACAAGTATTTCTTCAATAACCCGAGCGTAATTGACTTTGCAATAGTTGTTTATTTTGAATAACAAAAGTAATACGTGCACTTTATTCATCAGCACAATAAGTATTAATGTTGCTATTCTATTGATTCTAGTGTAATATAACTTAATCAAAATCAAAGAGTGCAATTTATGAATATTAAAAAAGTTATCCCTAATTTATTTAAAGTTAACATTCCAGAAGTCGCGACTAAAATGCTGAAGTTCCGAAAAGCGAATAATAAAAAAATAATGACACTTTCGTCGAACTGGCTTCCTTTATTCGGCTTCCACGGCGACGCTCGCGTTGTTGAGGAAATGATTGCACCGGGCAAGGGATATACCATCCGTCTTGCGACCGACGACGACGATAAAACAAAAAAAGTATACCTTCGTGAATACACATCACGCAGCGCTAACCCACTCAAGAAAGAGACTAAGCGCGTTGAACAGTTAATTGAAACTGCTGGACAAAAAATAATTCGAGAATCAATGGGTGATGCGAGTCACACTCACATCACTTTTCGCCATGGTGAAATTACATTTATCCCAGTAGCTAATGCTGAATATAAACTCATCCAAAACCTTTCTGCTAATGACAAAATAAACACGTTAGTTGCTATGACCGGCGGGGTTGATTGTGCTGTTTTAGAAAAATCTGATTTTTCAGTTAAGGCTATTTTAGAGTACCGACCTGAGGAACGTAGGGACTCTACAGATTACACCGAACTAACATCTTTATCCGCGCTAGCTAGTTGTGCACCAAAGGCTATCTTTAACGAGGATATTTACACTCTTGATATGAATAAAATAACAGAAGTTATGCGAGGAACACCAATTACCGTTGCTCACGTATCGCTACAGTGTGATGATTTTGTTCAAGGAGTAAAATCTAAGACCGCTAAACAAAACAGTCTTGATGACTTATCATCAACAATCGATATGTTTGTACCAACTTTAAACCTACTATCTGCCATAAAACCACCTGTATTAGTAGTTGAGAATGTACCGGGATTTATGGGCACAAAAGAGCAATCAAATCCGATAAATGATGTTTTTTGCCTACAACTTCGACGTCGTGGATATAAAGTTCACCAACAGGTGTTTAACGCAAAAGACTACGGCGGCTACACAACGCGCAAACGCATGTATATGGTAGCAACTACACTAGGCACTGAATTCTCTTTCCCTGAACCTACAGGTGAACGCCCATTTCGAGTTTGGGATGAGGTTATTATTCCTAATATGAAGGAACTAATGGAGCGTGACATTACCGATGGAAAAGTTACGCAAGACGCTCTTACATCTGGTCGAGCGGCTATTATTTCTAAAGATAAACCGTTTAGCCCAACGATGATGAAAGCACAAGGACAAAGCACTAAAGATAGTATTATGGTTGAAATAGAAGGTCGCTACTACCGCCCAACTACTCAAGTTTTGAAGCAACTAAATAGCTTACCTGATTCTTTTGATGCTGAGTGGATGCCAATTGATAAGGCTGCTCAAATTATTGGTCAAAGTATCTGTTGCAAACTACACAGTGCGATTATGGAAAGTGTTAGCAGTCATATTCGAGCTGTATCGAATACATTTAAGCAAAGTAAACAACTTCCACTTTTCGCTTAAATGACAATAATAGCTTGCAATATAACCAAACTTTTGAATGTTTATATTGCATCCCTGTACAAGGCATTTGCTGCAAGCTTCATCATGCGATTATGGATAGCGTAAGTAAGCATATTCGCAGCGCCGTCAATGTACTCAAATTAGGTTATCAAATGCCGCTGTTTGATTAAAACTGCGTACCCCTTTAAAGCATATAAGATAATCATTTTAGGTAGAGAAAATATGAGAACGTTTTTAATCTTATTTTTATTCTTTGTGTCGCCATCATTCGCTGGCGATAAACAGGTTATGGATATTGATTCTGGTTTATTTGATCGTGACGGGTACCCGTTTATGCTTTCTGAAATAGAAGCAAATGGGAGTCAGTTCTATTTCAATGAGAGAGGCAACACAAACGCTCTCACCTTTATTGATATTGAAGGAGGCTCAATCGACGACGTTCAATTGCGCGAAATGTTTAAACGAGCAATAAAGGACGACAAAGCCCCCGCTCACCTTATCGAAAAATCATTACTCGGTTTGATGGGAGCTTTTGCTACAAAAACCCAAAACACAATGTACACCATGACAAATGTAGCGTGGATGGCTGATCCTTCACTCTCAGACTCTACGAAGCTATCGTTCTATCTCAATTACTCTAAAATAAACAATCAAATTATTGATAAAGAAATCATTAATAAAGTTCACCCCACAGGTACATTAAGGCGTGAGGGTTGGGAAAACTATCTTAAAGCATTTTCTTACCTGCATGAAATCGCGCACAGCTCAGTAAGTAGTACAGAGAGTAACAGTAAAAACATAAAAATCTTAAATTCGCTTATGAAGAAATCAAGCAGGATAGCAGGTGAATTTAAGAAAAACATGCTTTTAAAAAGTGAGGTGTACGCAGATCTAAAGGCGCTTAACACTGTTTTTAACCAAATGTTGTACGATAAACTTGATCACCATGAAGTATACGGGTTAGCGCAAGCCATAAGCGATATTAGAGTTGCTGAGCATGGTCATTCTCACTACACAGACTTCGCTATAAAAGCATTTACCTCTGTTTTTATATCGACTAATTTAACGGGTGGCAGTGTTGATGCAAAAGCGCTGATCAATAAAATTATATCGTCAACACCTTCAGGTGTAATTTATAAAACCGCCATGGAAAGAGATACTATCGCGAAAGACATAGTTGCTTCGCTGCAAGGGGAGCAAACCACTTGGCCTTTTACCGTTAAAGTAGTAAAGCCAGCATTCTTAGATGAAGCTAAATTCAATGATGTGGAGGCTATTAAGTCGAACCATCAAATGCTTTATGTTTGTGCTGATGACGGATGGTTACCAAATGCTTTTTACAAAATAAGCCATAATAGAAAAACTGATGCGCTAATTATCAATCTAGACAATATAGATGACGAAAAAAAATCTTTGCTAATTAGTGAATTTAACGGCGTTAGGGGGGATTTCGGTGAATTAAATTACATTGAAATAAATATGCCTACAGGAAACCGTAAGAGCCTCAATTTACTGTTTCAAATTGGTGCGCTGCTAGCAGACCAAGAAATGGCTCCACTTCCAGTTGGTCTAATCTAGGAATGCTTTTTATTTTTGTTTTTTGGACACCCAAGAAAAAGCCCTAAACAATAGGGCTTTTCTGACTAATCAATTCTGATTCACTATGTGTATGTTTTTAGCGACTAAATTCATGACAGTTGTTGCTATTTATTTCCGTTGTGTTATCCTAGCTTCAAATAAACAAACATAATGAAAACGGTAATGAAAAACAACAATGAAGCTTTACAAAATGTAATAAATGAATTTCAAAGTAAAAGAAATATGAACCCATTTTATCGTTCTCCTGATTATCAGGTTAATGTGAGAGTATCGAGTTTTAACACCTTTATGTCTGATATGAATGCAGAATTCAAAACGCACTTAGAATCAACCGGTGATGTAAAATCATCCCTAGCTTTAGCTGTGCCTGATTTTCAAAGAGATAATGACAAGTGGAGCTTGAGTAAAAAAGTGAAGTTTATAGAAAACGTTTTGGCTGGCTTTATATCAACAGTCTACCTATACGAAATAAAGTCTAAAAACGCATCATGCTTAGCCGACTCTCTTGCTAAGGTATTAGATGGTCTACAGCGTCTTACTTCATTAGTTGAATTTACAAATAATGAATTCCCTATCTATGGTGGTTTTTATTATGACGATATAAAATCGGGTGCAGTTATGGGCTCCCCTACTATCGCTATGCGCCAATTCACTTTCGAAACCGAAGAAGATGCGTGTCGTTTCTATATCGATTTAAATGATGGTAATACTCATTCTAAAAGTGATATAAAGAGAGCAACCGATCATTTAAGTGATTTAACTAAATCGAAGTAAATTTATTGGCACAGTAACGCATGTTGCGGTGCCTCATACGTTTTTAAGTCCTTTGTGTAGTCTTTTTTATCAAAACAATGATACAATGCAATCTACAATTAATCGGATTTCCATTACTTAACAAGGTAACCACTATGGTTAACCTTAAACCAAACCTTATAAGGGGTGTTTATGTTTCGTTTCGCTAATACAGCTAACAAAAAAAGACTTATGGAGTTCACAACTCTTGCATGGACTAACGAAAATAAAAATCGTTTTCGTGGACTATCAGTAATTTACTTATTCTTGGCGATTGTTCTTGCTAGAACGCCGCTGGCTTCAATGAGCTTTATTATACTTTGTTTGTCACTAATTCCTTTAATTATGGAATTGTTTATTGATAATAGCGAGAAAAGCAAAAAGCTTAGTTTCGCTCGAAATATTCAGGCATTTTGGATGTTCTTTTATCTACTATATAAATTACTTGGTGACATTGATAACGATGGCGATAGTGGTGAGAAAAAAACGAGCACCCCAAAAACTGAGCCTGTAGTTGAGCCTGTAGTTGAGCCTGTAGTTGAACCTGTAGTTGAACCTGTTGCCGAAGATCCTAAAAGTGATTTAAATAAGTAAGCACTTAGCAAGTACTGAAAACCCAAGCATTGCTTGGGTTTTTCTTTTTCTGAAAAAATAAAACTCGAATCACCATCCTTCCAGCACATTTAAAACCTCTAAAAATCAACTTTCCTGTTTTTTGTGATACAAGTATATAAGTCATAAATTATGGAGATACTAATATGATTCAGTCACAAGGAAGGGCTAAACCCTTAATTCTTAATGAAGAAAATGCGAATACAAGCACAAACGGTTTTAGTGAGGGGTTGCTTGCGGATATACTTTCTTTATCAAAAAAATCTATTCAATCAAAAATAAAAAAAGGGGAACTCAAACTTTGCCCTGACTCTGGATTAATCCCTCTCGAACAAGTAAAGCACTTCCCTGAAATAAAAAGCTTATTAAACTCCCTATGGGATGAAGATAAGAAAATAAAACCTAATCGCGCTTACAATCTAGTTGAGCTTTTTGCTGGTGGCGGTGGTCTTGCTTTGGGGATGGAACGAGCTGGCTTAAATAGCATTCTATTGAGTGAAATGGATAAAAGTGCTTGTAAAACACTACGATTCAATAGACCTCATTGGAATGTCATCCAGGGTGACGTTACTGATATTGATTTCACAAAAATAAAAGTAGTTGTCGACATTCTAACCGGCGGTTTTCCTTGCCAAGCATTTTCTTACGCTGGCAACCAGTTGGGTTTTGATGATATTCGAGGTACGCTGTTTTTTCAAATGGCTAGGGCAATAAAAGAGCTACAACCAAAAATTTTTATGGCCGAGAATGTAAAAGCGTTACTTGAGCATGATGGCGGCAGAACAATTGATGTAATCAAAAATGTTATTGATGAGCTTGGTTATAAACTAATAGAGCCAAAAATAGTTAAATCTATCTTCTACAAGGTTCCACAAAAAAGAGAGCGACTAATTCTTATTGGCGTTAGAAAAGATCTCATTAAAGAAGATGTTGAATTTAAGTGGCCCTCCCCATACAAAAAGATACTAACTTTGAAAGATGCACTTTATACGGGCGATCTCTACGATACTGATGTTAAAGAGTCTCCTGGGCAAACCTATCCACAGCGTAAAAAAGAAATAATGGAATTGGTACCTCAAGGTGGATACTGGAGAGACTTGCCTCTTGAACTTCAGAAAGAGTACATGAAAGGTAGCTTTTTATCCGGTGGTGGCAAAACCGGTATGGCACGAAGACTGTCGCTTGATGAACCCAGTTTAACACTCACAACGTCGCCCGCACAAAAGCAAACTGAACGCTGTCACCCACTCGAAACAAGACCACTTCAAGCAAAAGAATATGCGCGAATACAGACATTTCCTGATGACTGGGTTTTTCAAGGTTCACTTTCCTCTATATATCGACAAATAGGCAATGCTGTTCCCGTAAATATGGCGGAAGCATTAGGGCATTCAGTAGTTAGATTTCTAAACGAATTAGAGAAATGAAAAAGCGCGCCAATTAAAGTTGGCGCGCTTATCTGATCAACTTGATTTTTCTAATTAGATAAATGCTTTAAGCTTGTCCTAGCCATTCTTTTGACCGAATCCAAATCAAGCCCTACTTCTGACATCACAGTACCAAGCAGTATCATTTGTTCTTTTTGCTCTAACTTAACTATTAGATTAACAAAATTAATAATCAAGAAATTAATTTTCGACAAAGAGTTATTTGCACTTCTTAATTCACGCACCATATGCTCTTTTAAGGGGTTGTTATTCACATCTACGCATTGGTTCGAGTATATCCGCTTGTATTCCTCAGAGAACGCCTCAGAGACGTTAAACGCCAAGCTACACATTACGCTAACCATGGTGTTAGTTTTGATCACAGTATCTGACGGAATCGAAACAAGGTCATGTATCGCTTTTCGCGCAAGACGGTAAACAGCTTCACTTCTTTTGTTATTTCTGATTAACGAACTAACTTCTTCTATTCGAAAAGGTATCGAATTAAATCCATCCGACACTACTTGTGTTTTTTTCTCAGCTCGGCAATTAGATATGCGATACACTGAATCAGTCACTAGGCTAGCTAAATTACGTCCCTTGATAACAATGTGATCTTTATGCAAGCTGATATCTGGGCGTTTTTCAAAGACCGGCAAGCAAATAACATCGTCACTGAAAATCACCACATAATCGAAAGTAGGTTCATCACTTGCAATGAACATATCTTCTTTTAGTAAATGAATCGATTTTAGGTTTTTAGGGACAGCAATAAATCCATTATCAAACCTGGCTCTACGAAGTGAAGCTGAATCATCCAGCATTCTACTGAACAAGCTCAACTGTCTCTCGTTCACATTAAGCCATTTTGTAGAGTAGCCGCAACCATCAAAAACCCGTACTGTTGAATGCCACTCACTATCAAGGTGAAGTTTGCTTATTTCTTGACCCACTTTCGTTGAGGCGACATTGATATTCTTTAATTCTTCATTTTTAGAAACTTGCTCACTATTGGTCATATTCATTATTGAAGAAATAACACTCACCTGTGATGGATGAATATTCATCTGCTTAGTTCTACCTGATTCACTGCCTATAAACTGAATAGAAACCATCGTGCTTTCAGAGTGCAAATCTAGATTTGATAATTGTGACTCATAATAAGGATTTTGTTTTTTCATTTTCTTTTCATTAACCAGTCTCATTTGCACGTATTGTAAGTCTTTTAACCACTAAAAACAAGAAAATAAAACAAGATAACATCTCACTCAAAAAAAAGCTAAACTTTGGCTTGTTAGTTGCATATTTATCAATGATAAGAACACTACAAGAGATGATTTATGTTTAAAGTCAAAATACTAATAGCAACGTTAGCGCTTGGGCTATCAGCCTTATCTACGTCTGCTAAAGCCGAATTAGCTATAATAGATTCTGTGTTGTGGGGTGATAGTACGTACCACATAATAGACGCAGCTAATTGGGATGACGCTGAAGATCGGGCAATTGAGCTTGGTGGGCACTTAATAACAATAGATAGTCAACAAGAGAATGATTTTATCTGTGGCTATTGGGGCCAAAGTGGCACATCTGAATTCTTCACAACAACTTACTTATGGACCGGTCTTAATGACGCCGAAGTTGAGGGGGATTTCGTTTGGGCTTCTGGCGAGGATGTTTCTTACACAAACTTCAAGCCAGGCGAACCTAATGGGTATATTAACGAGAACTACGTTTATATGTGGACTAGACCTGACAGTATAGGTACCTGGAATGACTTCCCAGGCAATCGAGGAGTCGACTATGCAAACGGCGTGTTTGGCGTGGTTGAAATAAAGGACTTTGAAAATAACGCAAGTATCGTAACTCAAGACGTACCAACGCCTTATTTATTGTCTTTCGTATTCCCTCTATTATTTTTACTTAGAAAAAAAATCACCTCATAACTTTGAGGTGATTCATTTATTCAACTACATCCAGTTTAGCACTAACAAAATTAGCTGTTCTTCTCGCCAGGTATTTAACTTGATCTACGTTATAACCTTGGTAAAAGGTGTATTCAACATTCTTGTTCGTAACGATAATAATTTCTTTGCCATCAACTTTAATCGCTTTTATTGAGCTAAAAGGTATACTTCTGCTTAACCCCTCAACTAAACTTTCATATCTGCTAAACTTAATGATTCGAGGCTTTTTTAGAGTTACCCAAAACGGGATAACCAATAAAGCGGATAACACTCCGCACCTAACCCACATTTCAGACTCAATTCCCAGTTTAAAGAAAACAAATAAACCAATTAAAAAAGGGACTATGAGCACTAGTCCTCTATTCAACGATACGTCACTTCGCCTTACTGGCTCTGACTTTAAAATTAAATCCGTACCATGCTCGATAACATCATTTCTAATCGCCTTTCCCTCAGAATCAAACTGATAAACATCCCTTTTTGACATAAAAATCCCTAATGAATAACCTTAAATGGACATTATAACACCATATTTATTATTCAATAAAACTAAATAAAAAAAATCAAATTCAATTAAAAATTTTTATCTAATTCATTCTCAGGAATTGAGTGATGTTTACCTATCTTTTTAGCTAAACCAAGTTCAACAAGTTGGTCATTACTATTTACTAGATAAAAATCACGACCAGCATCTTTAAGTATAGATTCAAAAGCTTGTTTGACAATTTCTTTTCCACCGGGATCTTTCATCACATCAACCAATTTTTTTCCGAAACCAACGCGACGAACACTGTCTTTTGATAATAATACAAATGATTTCTTTGTTTCTCTTTTGTATTTTTCTAAAAACTTTTTCTTTTGAAATACTTCAAAAGGGGCGTTAGAGATTTTATCGATTAAGTATTCCAATTTCGAATATTCGCTCTGGATTAACTTCAATTCACGATCTCGAATCAAGCGCTCGCTCCAACCCCCTTTTGTAATGAATGCAGAAAATGCATCTTCATTTTTTTCTTCCAATTTAACCACTGGTGCAGCACCAAATAACTCGCACTCCACTTCCGCTATTTTCTTGCCATCTAAATATAAGTGAAAATCCGTCAATGGAGCCCCATTATGATCTTTGTGAGAAACAACTTTCTTTAGAGACAATCGATCTAATTGAATTCGTTCATCGATAGTTAGGGGATTCACCTTAAAACCTTCATGACAGTGATCAAGGCAACCTGGTGGTGTAACTGGGCGAGCAACATGAGTGGCTTTTTTTTCTACTACTGACTTGGTTTGTTTTTCATTAGACATTCTATTGATTCCTGTTTGTGGTTTTGTTTACGAGTTTAGTATCTCATTTAACAAACTACATTACAACAATAAAGAATTTACTTTCAGTTATTAATGAATTGATTTTAGATGCATTTAACTCGAATTTATTAGCAATTTTGACTAGTATCAAAGTCCTTGTCTTTTTGAAACAGCAAATCTAATCGCTCATCAGGCACCTCGCCCGCGTCTGAGTAACTTGCTCTACTAGCTTTAATACCAAGACCGAGAGCAAGTTCAGAGCCATCTTTAAATGAAATAAAATTTCCCATGACCTTTCCTTCCTCGGAATGGTAGGAGTGAATTACTCCACTAATTCCCTTTGGCAGCACGAGATTACCATCGTTATTTTCTATTGACTCAAGTACATTTTTTGCAATGGACATAATTAAAACCTCTTTTATCTAAATAAGTCGAGAAAACCCAGTGTTCAGAGCGAAGCGATGTCGCTGGTAGTTCACTATCAAACTAATAGCTAAATTAAAAATAACGTACATTAATTTAAAGACTAAGTGAGTTCTCTATTTGGGCTTTAAATATCATCACTAAAAGCCCAATTACAACTAATCCTAACGCAAACAAATCAACAACACTAATATCTTTATCCTTCAGGAATAAATGTTGCATCAAGAATGCAATTATTAAGCTTGAACCATAAGCACTGATTGCGATAACTGGGTAACTAAAAACTCTACCACCAACACTATAAAAGTAAGCATAACAAGCCGTGGCAAGGAATGTGAATGGCAGAGTCTTTGCGGCGATCAATAAAGCTTTCGTAAACCCATCCCCTGGACCCAACTCTTTTATCGCCCATACGTTTGGTACTTGAACTAATATAGTACCCAAAATTAAAAAAAACCAATTCATAAAACTTAAACTCACTATTAATTTTATTATATTACTATCAAAATACACACATCTCTTGTTATAATACAAGCAACCACAAAACACAGGCAGTAAAAATGAAACTAAAAAGAACAAAACAATGTGCCAAATGCCCTTGGAAAAAGAAAACTAATCCACTAGATATACCTAATGGTTACGACATCAAGAAACATGAATCACTTTCCTCCACTATAGCAGAGCCTAGCAAAGTGGTAGAATCAATAGAGGACTATGCCAACAATAAACCATTGAATGTTATGGCGTGCCACGAAGAACACCAGGCTCACTGTGTAGGCTGGCTAAACAATCAACTTGGTGTAGGTAACAATGTCGTTTTGAGAATAAAAATGTTATCTTGCGAAAACATAGATCAAATGGAAATTTTTGGAGAGCAACACGAAACTTTCGAAGAAACAATACCTAAAACTTAACTCACCATAATAATTTCAGATTTTATAATCTATAGACAAAAAACGCTAGCAAATGCTAGCGTTTTTCATTTCATTTCAATTTAATTATCTTTTTTATCAAGACGTTTTTTTAGATTCAGCGCTGCATCTGCGGCAAGAATTCTCATAAATTCAGAGCCATTAGCACTAGAGCCATTTTTACCATCACCACCAACAAACATGACATCTGGAACTAATCGGCTACCACCTAAGCTTTTGTATAGCTCAGTTTGTATTTGTATTTCAGCTTTTAAAGTTTCATCAAAAACGTACTTAGGATCAAGTGCCGCTGATTTAGCTTTCAATCGAGCTTCAGCAAGAATACCAAGACCTTCTGCTTCTAACTTTTGCTGCTTTAGTATTTCGGCTTGCTCTAAAGCTAGTTGGCCTTTAACTTCAACTCGCTGCTGTGCAGAGATAATCGCATTTGCTTTCATACGTTCCGCATCGATTTGCTCTTTAACTTTAAGCTTTTCAGATTCAGCACGCTGCTTGGCAATTGCTTGTTCACCTAAAGCAACTTCAGTTCGAGCTTGTTGCTCTGCTTTCTTTAGATTTTGACGTGCTAGTGCCTCATCTGCCGCAGCTTGCTTCTGAGCTTCAAGACGCGCATTAACTTTAACTTCGTAGTCAATATCAATGATACTTGCGTCTACAACAGTGATCCCGTAGGAACCAAGGATTGGTGCGTTACGTAGAGGCTCGCCGTTTTCATCCGATTTTATTTTAATCGTTACGCGCTGTTGCTTACTAAGGTTATTTGAACCTTCTGGCACATCACCTTCTCGTTCATTACCGCTCATTATTTGCTCTGTAACAAATATGCCATTATTCAACTGATCTGAAAAGTCCTGGCTTAATTGCCCGTTACCACCAGAGTAATGTTGCTCTACTGACATCATTCGAGATGACGCTTTTACGTTTTCGGTCGTTGCACGCATTAAAAGATTGGAAATCAACGTATCTTGCGATCCAAATTCTTCATGTATTTTCAATAACCCGCGTAAACGCCCATCTTCACCTGATGGTACGCTACCAGGTAGTCTAAATCGAGATACGCCACGCGCGTCACCGGTTGTTGTATCGAGGAATCTAATAGGGATTAATGGAACAATTGCACTAGCTGTCGCACCTTCGTCGCCAGTAAAGTTTATTGAAATAACTTTTTTATAAGGAGACGATGTACCAAACGCTTTCAGGTAAGGTCCCGCTTGTTCAATTACCTTCAGGTCACCCGTAAATGCTGATTGATGTACCAAACGCTCGTCCGCTTCATTCCATGACACTAACTGAGACGCTGTAGTAGCAAGAACAACAAAAGCCCCAAAGGGTAAAATTAACTTCTTCACTAATGGGTTTATTTTATTCGGTTTATTTTCCAATTTTCAATACCTTGTATGAGTTATTTTTAATGTAATTAACATTTGTTACAGGAACATAATACATTTGCTTTTTTTGTTTGCAAGAACTCATTCATTTTTTATTCACTAAACTTTGAAATTCAAAAAAAAAGCCGAGCTAAAAGCTCGACTTTAAAGATGTTTTATTACTATTTAATTGTTATTGCGAAAGAACTCGGCGGCTTCATTAGGACTTAAGGCAAACCCGAAATAAGCAACTCTAAGCTCTGTTGTTTCAATAACTAAACCTGTTTCAACGCCCACACACCAACTGTGACAACGCCACATGCCATCTTCTGACAATGCGTAACCAGTCATTAAAATCAAGTCATCTTTATTGCTATCCCATAAAGCAGAGCTATTTTCGTGACAACCATTAGGCTTTCCTCTCATCAAGCGCACGTCATCACCAAAAATAAACACTCCATCCTCTAACACTTGATCTACATCTTCATCAATGTGAGCCATACATACTTCATGCCCACCAAATGATAGTATTTTTTTAATCAACAATCTTGACGGCAAGAGTGCTTTTCTTTCTTCCTTAGACTCAACTGACGTATCATAATTAGAAGCCCACCACCGAGCAGATAAACGCTCTTTTCTTTCACTATCAATTTCTTCAGTGTAGATACTTTTAGTTAATTCTTTAGGATCTGAAAAACTGCCAATCACTGTAATTTTTTTCATTTTTAATCTCTATTCGTTTTTGATGAATTCATAATAACAATAAAAACCACCAAAAACAACTACTGATTATCTTTTTTTAGCTAAAAACAGGGTTTTACAACACCAAATTACAGTTTCTTTTATTCTTTTTCTTTTGCATGCCAAAGCAAACATTGAAAACAGAGAAAGCACAAAATGCGCTGGCTCTGATGTTGCATTCCCCAATCTCAGGTTATTATAATCCGAGTCATTTTTGAAGCAAAACTAAGCCACTCAAGCCCGGTAGTTGTATCCATCACGCAATCCTGATGGTTGTTTAATTAACACTGTACAAACACGTATTTAGGTAGTAGTATGAATTTATTGAAAGTAAGATTATCGAAATTAGAGCTGTGACAAAACTCCTATTTCGATGTTCGATATTAAAAACAACTCAGGATTCACTATGAAAAAAATATATTCAATACTATCACTCTCTCTATTGTCGATATCTTTCCAGTCACATGCACTTGAGCAGTGGAGAGGGTTAAATGTGGAGCCCGAGAGTCGATGTTCTAAATATGATAAAAAAGGAGACTACCCTTACTCCCAAAGTGTTGAGGACGTTATTGTCGAACGAATGAACGGAAAAGTTTACGGCCCTTATTCTGGCCGATACTTCAAAAGCGATAGAGAAACTGACATTGAGCATATGGTTGCAACATCAGAAGCTCACGATAGCGGCTTATGTTCAGCCTCTAAAGCAACTAAAGCTGCCTTTGCGTCTGACCAAATAAATTTAACACTTGCGTCTCCAGAAGTTAATCGTTGCGGTGCTGGTGGTAAGTGTGGTTATGATGCTAGTGATTGGCTACCTGAAAAAAACAAATGTTGGTTCACTAATCGTATAGTAGAAATTAAAACTAAATACTCACTCAGTGTGGATAGAAGTGAAGCCAATGCATTAGAGTCTGTACTTTCTAATTGTGATAGTTTTGATATGGTATTTTACGACGAACAAGGGGGTGCTTCTACGTCTGGAGCTAGCAACTTAAGCAGTAAAGTTGTTTCTTTTTCCCAAAAATATTCAGCACCCAAGCAAATCGAGTCATCAGAACAAGATGCACTTAGTTTGTATGACGATAATAAAAATGGTCGAATTACATGTTCTGAGGCAAGAGCTCATGGTATCGCACCAGTAAGTCGAGATCACTCTGCTTATCCGTATATGCGCGATGGCGATGGTGACGGGGTGGTTTGTGAATAACTCAATCGATACACTGAAAACAAAAGATGAAACTAACGCCATTTTTAGCATCAAATCTCTTATTGAACAATCGGCTAATATTAGCGATTGTTCAGTAAAAAAACTAAGAAACAGCTTTGGGGCTTACTTGTATCAAGTTTCTATTAAAGAAGATAATCCTTGGTTTAATAAGTTAAATTCCGATGATGGCAAAACGCTAAAAAGAATACTTGATAAAAAAATAGGCAAATTTGGCGCGGCGCTGGTGGATTGCAAAGAAGATGGATTATTTTTCTCTTTTGAGGCTTACGCCCAAGTTTCTGTGGCTCTTTTTGAGATATACCAAGGCGTTACTTCTATGTCGCGATTTTATGATTGCCACCAGCCTATAATGAGCGCTGATGAAGGTTTCTTTTTGATAAGCAATGTGAGAGGTGATGAGATCGAGAAAATAGAACTTATTGTTGAAAGCAATGCTAAGTACTTCAAGCAATCAGCGGTTCATTGGGCTGGCAAAAATATCGTCAAAGTAAATGTTTGCTCAACATCTCTTAGTTTATACAAAAAAGTAAAGCGTCTAATCGAAGGTAATATCGAAAAGGTTGGCCTTAAAAACAAGATCTCCATTGATTCAATAAATGGCATTGAAAGAGAGCTTATCCTATCTATTAATCGACTTAGCTTTAGTGGGGGCGGGAACAAAGAAGTGAAAAGCTTACCTGAGTTAGTCAAACTTATCACCGGTGGGTTTGTTCGCGATGTTAAATGCAACGAGAACAACCCTTATAGTTACACCGGCATTGATGAAATTGATTCTAAAAAGTTATTTGAATTCATAAGCAATTAACTCACCCATTAACAAAGAAAATGCCGGTGTTAACCGGCATTTTCTTTTAAAGCAAAAATTAAATGTTTTTCTTTCTTTTTAAAGACATTAGCGATAATAGCCCAAGTCCACCAAAGAGCAAGCCACCTACAGGCACATCTCTTTCGACAAGATTTCCATTAATCGTTATGTTTGTTGCGTCACTAACAAGGAAAACACCCGAGTAAGTATCACCAACACCTGCAAAAAAATTGCGAGATTTTTAATTAAGGTGGGACTAGGGTTTGAGGCCCATTGGGGCTGGCTCATTACAACGTTTCATAAAGTGTTTTTTCTACAATAACACGCGTTGATTCTTACTCCTACACTTTCAAGTGAAAATAGTAAGGGCTAAAAATCTTTTTTATATGTTTTTACTGGATTTACAAGCTTCCTTTGTTGATAAAACTACCAAGCAAAGCTATTCTTGGCTCTTCCAATAAAATGTCTAGTAACTAAAAAATTTCATTCACTTAAACTTTAATAAGGTAATATTTATGGATTCATTCACACGGTTTGTTGGACTTCTTGTGTCATCTCTTTATTTGGGGTTCTTCTTTTTATGTACTATTTTTATTTTATTTTCAGAAAGCTCTAAGTCAGGAGATCTATTTTTAACAATCGGAATTGTAATTGGTGCTTTCGGGGGGTTGGTGGGAAAGTACACGAACCGTTCGGATAGCGTTAATAAAACAGCTCGCTCGGATAGCGACCAAGAACAAGTAGATCCCCCCCATTCGGGTTTTGGTGCAATGAAGACTGACGTTAAAATTCTGTTTTCAGTCTCTGCTTTAGCTGCGTTAATCGGATTCATATCTTCTTTTGTGGTGCTTATTCAATTAAGTAGTAAACTTTATTCAGTATAACGAAAGCTATTCAAAACAACTGTCCGTGAGAGTCTGAGCAACACTACATCAACAATGGATATGTTCATTCCAACTTTAAACATGATCGAAGTCATTAAACCTCCTGTTGTTGTTGAAAATGCCCCCGGATTTATGGGCTCTGAGAAAAACCCAAGCCCTATATAATGTTTATTTTGGTTGTATAAAAAAACTATTTTTTGTATGCTGCAATTAAGCGTGGCAACCATTGCCATCGCGTTCCTGTGGAAATGCAGACCGAGTTCATGCTTTAGCTTCACTTCAATAATTAATATGAGTACGTATAATGATTACTTTAAGGGAACAAAATAAGAAGCCCGTACGCCCTTCGGCTTTTATTTCATCAACACTAAAAAACATCGTTACTTATTATTTTGTATTGTTTTTTTTCACCGCAATGTCTGCTTACTTAGAAACGAGCACACGTATAAAACCCCTTTCTTTTATAGGTGATGTGTACGCTTATGCAGCGAGTGATTCTTGTGGGGATCTTAGAATAGCCAAGCACTCAAAAGGCATCTCTGTTGAGTCACTTACATTCACCCCTTCCAATGTTGAGTGTTTAAAAAAAGAAATGAAGGGAAAAGAGTGGTTGGTTATATCATCTTCGCCAGGTGGCTCAAGTATGAGTGCTCGCCATTTTCAAAAATATTTAAATGATAACAACATGAAACTTCACGTTGAGTATGCATGCCTATCGGCTTGTGTTGAGTTTTTGTCTTCGGTAAACAGTAGTAGTGCCGGGGAATTTCTGTATTTAGCGAATCATAGAGAGGGGCTTGGTGTGCCTATTTGGGCCTCTTTGTTTCTCACTCCTATTGACAATGTTTTTTATTGGGTAAGTACTGAAATGCTTGTTAATTCTGGCGTGCCTCGTGATGAGGTAACAAGAACAACAAGTACAACAGAGCTAACTAAAGTTCCTCACGAAAAACTAATCCCGCTAGGCTATGTAAACAAGATATCTAAAATCAATAATTTCAACTTCGACGATAATAGCGAAAACTTAGATGAAGTTACTGAAAACGCAAAAATTGGCGGGATTATTACGGTTGGCGAAATGAACTCCCTCATTAACACAAGCAAAATAACGCTTGCAATGTTTTTGATTATCGTGTTTTCACTTATTATTATTCTTGTTTTCCTTGCTAAGATAAAGCGTCCTATAGAGTGATTTTATTATCTTTAATAATTTGGGTGTTGAATTTATAAATAAATGCTTTTAGTGTCGTTTTTAACCTCATTGTGTGAGGTTGTGATTCCAAGAGTTACTTGAATTAATAGTTAGAAATAAGTATATTAAGCATCACTTCGGTTGCAACAAAAGAAAGATTTGAAAACTTGGTTAAGCGTCTAGTTGAACAAACGCATCGGTGCCTTTTATTGCCGGATTCTCACTTTTATTTTTGTTTTTTGGACACAAAAAAAAGAGCCCTAAACAATAGGGCTTTTCTGACTTATCAATTAACCCATAGGTCTAACATTAATTAAATTCAATGTTTTCACAATCCACGTTCCTAAAGGCAGACAGATAAAGGTTTTGTCGATCTGAATTAACTACATGCACTAATTCACGACCTTTCATCTCAACTTCAAGTTTACCTCTTGATTTATGAATACCAAACAAAGCACCATTATGTTCACACAATTTATCTTCTTTCGTCCGCTCAAGAGCCCGACTGTAGTTCCCGTAATTACTGTATTGCATCGAATTACTAGAACTTGATGAGTAGATCGCCGAAGCACTTGACTCTATTGATAAGCAAAGCCCAACAAGCCCTAAAAGTAATTTCAATTTATCTGTATCTAACATAAAAACACCTGGCTTTTGTAAAAGAATTATCGTATATCATAGTTAAAAATTAATCAATTTCGAAAACCAACTCATTCGCCGCAATAATACCTATCGATTAATAAAAATAAAAATAAAAATATAACATAATAATGCCTGGTTATTGTTTTCTTAGCTTCCAAACACCAAAAAACGCAATAATCGCCCCATAGAACTCGTTCACAAGCAGTGTTAGTTGCATTTTATCGACTAAGTGAGGGACAAACAAAACGAACCCAACCAGGCAAAAGTTCAGATACATCCTTTTTGATATCAACCCAATAATTAGAGATAAGTACCCGGCTGAGTAAATGAAAGTGGTTGCTATAGAAATTGAATCAACAAAACTTAAGTTTACTAAATATATGTTGCTAATTAATAAAAAGACGCTCGAAGTTATAACTATGAAAATTACGGTGTGTTTTTGGTAGTCTCGAAATTGACTAATGGAGACACTATCTTTTTTTAACAGGCCAAGGATGGATATGAGTACCCAAAAAACATTCAGGGCTACTGGCGGATAACTTTTTAAAATTAAAGAGCCAGTTATGATTATTGACCCACCTATAATAGACAATATGTATGTTGATTTTGATTCGCTGATACTAAGTATCGTGTGACTTGCAATAAGCAAGGCAACACCAATTAGATTTATGCCGTTGGCAAGAAGTACATCTTGTTCCATTTTCATTCCTTTGATTTTTGTGAACTTAAATCAACGCCGCTTCGCGTCGATCAATGGGTTTTATCGGAAACATTCGATAAATTATATCATGTAACAGCTCAATGCATGAGTTTTTGTTTAAGTTGTTAATCCTATCAGCCCGTTAAAAAACTATTAGAACGTGGGTCTAAAGGAATACTTTTAGTGGACCACCTCGCATAGGGAAAACTTGGTATGCCCTTAAGATTGCCTTAAATCTTATTGATGAAAATATTAAAACATGAAAAGATTGTTGATAAGAGTGGAAACTTCAAAAAGTTATGTGAAATAATTCATAACGTTGTTAAAAATAAAATTTAGCTGTATATTAAAACAGTGTTTTTGGAAAGGTTGAATAATGACTGTAAATACAAATAAAGAATTTAATGTTGTTAGCATGTTCTCTGGTTGTGGTGGAATGGATCTTGGTTTTAAGCAAGCAGGCTATAATATTTTATGGGCAAATGATGCTGATCCTGATGCTTGCGATACATATGAAGCTAATATAGGGGACATACATAGAGGTGATATTTCAAAACTCGATATCCCAAATTTTGAAGATGTAGATGTATTAGTTTCTGGCTTTCCTTGTCAACCATTTTCAAATGCAGGATCAAGAAAAGGAACAGATGATCCTAGAGGGCAATTATATGAATATACATTTAAATTTATTGAAAAATTAAATCCGAAAGTTGTAGTTATTGAAAACGTTAGAGGACTCCTGAGTACGAAAACACCTGACGGAAAATTAATCGATGAGTTAGTAAGAAGATTAAAAGAAGATCATGGTTATCATGTTACATATCGACTTTTGAACATGAGTCATTTTGGAGTCCCTCAAAAAAGAATTCGTGTAGTGCTTATAGCGACAAAAAATGCTAACTATGTTGAACATTTATTTCCTGAAGTTGTAGAAGGTAAAGACTTGTCAATTCAAGCTACCTTAAAAGGTCTAAGGTCTACACAACCAAATCAGAATGAATTGATGAAGCTAAACCCGCAAGCTCTACATTACGGTTCTTTGATTCCCGAAGGAGGCTCTTGGAAAAGTTTAGATTATGACATATTGCCTGAAAGGTGGAAAAAAATTCGAGATGACATGGTTAAGTATCACTATCCAAATTTCTTTAGAAAATATGCAAGACATGAAATTCAAGGAACTATCACAGCAGCATTTAAACCTGAAAATGCAGGTGTATGGCATCCTACTAAAGGACGTATATATTCAGTTAGGGAAGTAGCTCGTTTTCAAACATTTCCCGATAACTTTATATTTCATGGTCGAAATGTAAAATGTAAATATCAACAAATCGGAAATGCCGTACCACCGCTCATTGCTAAAAAAATTGGCGAACAACTTAAGCATTATTTAAATAATACAGAGATTTGTGAGTTGAAAAGATATAAAGTTGAAAGTACAGAGTTAAATGTAAACCAACCTATTGATAATCAAAAAATATCGGTGAACTTATTTCAGGGAAAGTCTAGTGTATTTGAGTCGTGAGTTAATTGCAAAAGCGTATGGTCAGTTAGTTGAAATTGATAATACTGCTGGCAAATCGAGAATGGGAAAAGTAAGCGAAATTCGCTATTTACTCGCAACTAGCGAACTGTAGAGCGAAATGAATCGCCCGCTTATACATTAGTTAGATTAAAACGTTTCTTTGAGTCTGAACCAGAATAGCACTTGTTCGAAAATTGAAATTCCTAACACTCGAAAATGAAGAAAACAAAAAGAACATTGTTCGACTTGAGTTTTTTTTCGAAAAATAAACCGTAATGAATATTAAATAATAGATTTACTTTTATGATTAAGAAGAAGATAAAAAACGAACTATCTCCTCTTAGTACCGGTGGGTCTTTACACACAACTCATACTATTTTTGTTAAAAACGATGAATTGGTTGTGAAGCCATCCAAAACTAACTGGGTAGTTGTGATAATTTGTATATTACTTGGATTTACGCCACTCCCTTTAATTGTATACATGCTCTTTGTAGTTTTTGACGTACTAGCTGCATTAGCACTCACCGTTGGTGGTATTACATTTTTACTAATAGGTATAATGGCAAAAAATAGTGCACGAGTTTATACTTTTTCGAAATCGAAAAATAAACTAATCGGTTTTCGCAAAGGTATTTTGTTCAAAGATATAATTCAAGTGGAAGTACTAAAAAAAATAGTCAATGCTAAAACACAGGACAACCCATTCCAAAGTGGTGAATTGAGAATATTGACGCGTGATGAAAATCGATTTTTACTCATTGAAGGTTCTGATCACGATGCGCTTTCACAAATGGCTCGCGAAATATCTATTTACACCGGGGCAAATCTTAAAATCGACGAAACTTTGCACCGAGTGTAATTATTTGTGCTTAAAAACTAATTTCCAGTTGTTTTTAGTGAAATACAATAAACATTAGTTTATTATTTTCTAAAGTAGTTATTCGACAATACGTGATAGTATGTTCAATATTATATAACCAAGTGCACTGTTCGCAATCTAGTTAATGTATCTTGCGAGCAATTAAATTCTAAAATCTCATAATGGTGCTATTTCATGATTAAAAATCCCATAACCAACAAAACATCTTCTCTTTTGATTGAACTTTCGAACGGTGGTTTTATTGATATTAAACACATCCAAAGCCAACTCGCTTTAGAACTTGATCACAAAAACATTCCTAACGAACTCATTGACGAAGTGATCCGTTGTTTGCCAATAGAATCTCTTATTACAGGTTTAAAAAAAGGCTTCGAAGGGGATGCTTTTAAATCTAGTGTCGCTTTATTTATATCTTTTCGACGATGTAAATTCACCGCATCTTTGCGACGCATACTAAACACCAACGCCACCAAAGAAAAACAACCTAATCTATGTAGCGAAACCATCCCCGATGTAGATTTGGAGATACCATCTAAAATGTGCAGATTAGGCATTAGTGATGATGACTCAGACGAAAATGAACACGCATTCTACTTACCTTCATTGCCTGAAGACGTGGCGGAAAAAGGCAAGCAAGTTCATATTAAACAACACTATATTGATTTGAACTTAACTACAGTCTTTTTTGACGCTATTGAAAAAAGAATTTCATTCAAATTAAAAGCCTGGCCTAACCCTCAAGTTGCCGTTATATCAATCCCTCAAAACGAACGCGAAAACATTACTAAAGTGTTAAAGCCGAACCCATTATTTACAGGTGCTTACAACTCATCGCTTGTTGAAAATCACTGTGTTCGTGTTCGTGAGTCTGAGGTCGGTGGTGTAACTTCTTACGAATTAACACTAAAGGCACCAGGGACTTCTCCTTCACATCGAAAAGAGTCTAATCATAAAATCGATAAGGTAACTTTTGATAAAATCATCAGCTCTAACATAACACTCCCTGAAATAGATAAAATGCGATATAAGTTACCGGTTGGTGATGGTTCCGATCTAATTTGGGAAGTTGATAACTTTAAAACTCCTTTCTCTTTTATTAAAGCTGAGTGTGAAGTGAAACATATAAATTCACCGGCACCAACGCCACCAGCTCACTGGGAAGCGATTTGCGTCACCGGACAACGACAGTTTGATAACGATCAGATATGTATGGCTACAGAGGCTCCTAAACCAAACTAAACCAACATGGTTGATGTGAATGGTAAATGCCATTCACACCACTCACCTTTCGATAATGTAAACACTTTTCACTTAATTTATCACAGCTACAGAAACACCAAAGCCCAGCTAATTGCTGGGCTTTGGTTTGTTGCATAAGCTTCGCTCCGTAATATCTTGACTAGAGATAGATTAAGTTTTCACACCGACTGCGAGGACTAACAATTCAACATTTACGAATATAATAAACTACAAACTAAAAGTCAACTTATTATACAAAACAAAAAACCACCCGAAGGTGGTTCATTGTGTCGATTAATACTGGCTTTTGACAATCATGGGTTGATAAAAACAAAACGTTATTACCAACAATACTTTGAGCTGCGAAGACAAAAGTGAGTGATTCGCCTAAGCCATTTAAAACCGACAAATCAAGAGTACCACTTTGATTAATCAAAAACAAACAATACTTTATTTTTCATTAGGCACTTATACATTACTGGAATTATTTTAAATGTACTATATTACGACTAATTATCCTTAGCGTATAACGTAGACGCCGAAGATGGCACCAGTAAGAGTGAATGTTTGTACGAAGTGACCACCTAGCATGAAAGAGTTAAGTTCGACCTAAAACTTAAATCATCTTGTTTTTAGGGGAATAATACCATATAATCACATTACGTTATAATATTTAGGATTGTACTTATGCAAACGCTAGATTTAAGTAAGTTTTGCGACTTAATCGATGACAAAATCAAAAAAAACAAAGCTGAAATTGAAATATGTATCCAAAAAGAATGGTACGAAAAAGCAAGCGAGCTAAATTTAAAAAATCTTGGTTTGGTTTCGGCTCGACTTATCGCTACATCCGGCGAGTGTCACACCAAATGAAACAAATAATTAATAAGCAACTAGCTTCGTTTTCTGGGTTGGTTGTTGGTGGATGAATTATGGAAAAACCAACTAAGGTAACGCTTCTTTGTGAAGAATTCCCAATCAAGCCATTATTGTATTTCACACAAAGAGAGGATAATCCATTTGTTCTTATTGATAACTTACCTATAGCGTCCTTAAAGATGACTAGCTTGGTTTTTGATGATGATTCAGTGAAGCTTGCTGAAATCGCTCTTAGAAGTTACCGAGCCAATAACGGGGCTTACTCAGTAAACCCAGGCTCCGAGTTTTCTTTTTTTGATATAAAGTCACTAAATGACGTATCTAGCGATGATTATTACGAGTCGTTACTTATTGATTTTGACTTGAGCCTAATTGACGTTCCTGGCACTTCAATTGATGTGTATTCTTTTTTCAACACTCCTCACTTAGCCGTCAGTAGTGGGGGTAAGTGTTTTAATATTTGGAATAGAGAACTAATTAAGGCGGTAATTACTCGGTTTAATACATTGCGTAATAAACAAGGTAAGTCCGACCGAATATTTGCTCCTTTTAATTGCTAGTGGATCGTATGGTTGGGAATGCTAATAACGTTGAGTTTAGCTACAACGAGTGTAGCTAAATTCAACCATAAACTACTTTTAGATACTTTCTAAGTAAGCCCCTCCATCCTTAAGTAAAAGCTTACAGAAGTCAGAACGAAAGAAATTTGAGTTATACACTTCAGCATCTGACTTTTTAGGCGAAGAGCCCGTTTTGGTCATATATGCACCTGTTACAAATAAGACAAATTTCTTGCGCTTGAAATCAGCTTTAATTTCACTTAAATTATCATTTCTTAATTCAACTTTCATAACATCATCCTCATTGTTTGTGCCTCAATTATACCTAAACTACAAATAAAGTAAACTAAAATCAATGCTTTGGTGGTGTTTTGATAGAAGTTAAAATAAAAATAATCTACTTTATAATAAAACAAACTCAGAGCCAAAAATTAAACTAAATAACCAACAAGACCATTTAACCAGCTAAAAACAGTTATTTATTCATTTTCATATTGACTAGCGCATGAATTCACGTATAGTTAGATCTCAATCCACACAGAGGTATAATTGTTATGTCAGAAAATAAAGAAATAACTAAAGAATTGTTACTTGATATTCGCGCAACGCTAAAAGAAGCTTTCAAACCTTTAGTTGAAAAACATGGGGTTAATGTTTCTTTGGGGAATATTTCATATTCGCCAGAAGAAGCAACCGGGAAGCTGATCATTCAAATGGTAAACAGCATGACGCCAGGTGAAATCACAGAAAAAAACAAAGCTGAGTTTGAAAAGTTCGCCACAGCATATGGCTTGAAAGCTAGTTGGTTTGGTAAAGAGTTTACTAGCGGTGACAAAGGGTTCAAAATATCAAAATTAATAGAAAAGGTAGAACTCGCAACATCTTGGCTACTTCCACAACGCCAGGTAAAAACTTTGGCAAAGAGTATTCTTTCCAAACCCAATCCATTATTGATAAATTAAGCGATTAAGGTTAATCAAAACATCACCCTCGTTTAGTCGAGGGGAATTAATTTAGTTTTAGTTATAGAGTGATTTTATGAAGTATCTTTCAGATATAGTTAAAGAAAATGGTGAGAAATGCCTTTTCCCAAGCCTCCCCATAGAAGCTAAAAAATCAATAATTCAATTTTACTTCATCGAATGTGAAAGCATGTTTGCGATAGAAGAACACCCCCTTTTTAATTTAAAGTCACACAACGAGGATGGCTCAATTGATTGGGATAACTTAATTCCAGCATTCGACAACTATTACTTTAACGACTCATATTCATTCTACAATATGCCTACGAATGATCTTAAAGCGTTTCTTATGTCCGACGCCTGTGAGTTTAAAGATGAATTTGATTCATTTCAAGATTATCACAATGCATATTGCGAGCAAAACGAAGCAGATCACTCGCATTTAAATCGATGGCCTTCAATCGCTGAATGTGAAGAGGAAGGTATTATTGATGGCTGGCATCGTTTTCACGATTATGTAAGAAAAGGGCATGATACAATTCCTCTCGTATCATCTGATTTTATAATTTAATTTTAGGGCGATTAACAAAATGGCTAATAAAGTAAAACCTTTCTACTTCTATGTTGAATTCGTCAGAGATGACGTTATTGAAGCGATCATTGATAGCATTCCATTTAAAACTGAAGATAGTAAGTATTGGAAAAATAAAAACGAAAAGCATACTGTTATTGGTTGTGCCAATACGTACATTTTCACGAGTGATTCAGATCAAGGTGATTGCTTCACTAAACTTCGTGGGCATCAGGTTTTGCGGTGGATAAAAACAGGTGAAAAATTCGAAGAGCATGACATTGAATACAAACTAGATTATTCCGCATGTAACAACATGACTAATAATAGTGGCGACCAATACTTCTTCACTAAGGAGCAAATTGCGCAACGCCGAAAAGAACTTGGCCTCAATTGATTTTTGTTTACACAAAGATGCGTTGTGTGTAAGATATCCCAGTACAAACAATTCAATAACTCGAAGGAATAAATATTTTATGTTATCTCTTGAAAAAATAGAAGCGACCGGCGACTCAGAAATGCTTAGCCTCGCAAAGGAAACTAAACTTAGTTTAGAAAAGCACAACCTCAGTACAACGGTTTCTAAAGTGGCGCTTTGCTTAGATGTAAGTTATTCAATGAGCAGCCTTTACACCTCAGGTAAAATCAGTGCCCTTGTAAAAAAACTAATCCCTCTTGGTGTGAGTTTTGATGATGATGGCGAAATTGACGTTTTTGCTTTTGGTGAAAATGGTCACGAAATGGAATCTATTAACTTAGATAACTACCAAAGCCGATTAGATTCACTAGTTGATATTCGCCTAGAAGGTCGAACCAACTACGAAAAGGCAATCTCTTTAGTTGAAAAACATTATAAAGGTGAGCCTGACGTTCATGACGTTCCTGTTTATGTTATCTTTATTACTGATGGCGATGCGTCTGATGAGCGGCTTGCAACTACCGCTATTAAACAGATTTCAAAGTACCCTATTTTCTTCCAATTTATTGCCCTTGGTGCTGAATACGAGCCAAACAATGAAGCTAAAGTTTCGCCTGAGCCAGTTGAGAAGAAAGGCTTTTTTGGTCGGTTATTCGGCGGTTCTGAAGATGAATCACAGACTAAATCACCTAAAATTTCACAAGCGCAACGGTTATTCCCATTCCTACTTAAGTTAGACGATATGCCTGGTCGTACTGTTGACAACGCTGGCTTTTTTGCCGTATCTAAGCCTGATTCGAAAACAGTGCCAGAGTTATACGATCTGATGATGGGTGAGTACCCTCAGTTCTTGGTGGATTCTAAAAAAGCTAAAACGCTAAAACGCTAAATTAAAAATTAAGCATGAAAAAAGCCGCTAATTAGCGGCTTTTTTATTTTTATCGAAATTTTCCGAGAAAACCTATCTACGCGAAGCGGCGTCGATGGGTAGTTTACTAAATGGAGTTAATTTAGCCTACTCTTAATGTTATGACTTTAATTTGGTAGCGACAAAGTTTGTCGTGTTTTTCCGCATGTAAACACGACAGCATTCGC
>Ga0055584_100000583_pt1 | contig 34754 bp, 35 predicted proteins | sample OSDHelmetaG_FD_58716 | JGI IMG/M metagenome (GOLD analysis project Ga0055584, IMG submission 58716) | Pelagic marine sediment microbial communities from the LTER site Helgoland, North Sea, for post-phytoplankton bloom and carbon turnover... | ecosystem: Environmental > Aquatic > Marine >... | reverse complement strand
CACTTCATCGACGACGTCAAGCAGTGGTTCCTCGACAACGAACTCTTCGGCGAGAACCGCGAGGAACGGGCCCGGCTCCTGTTCGAGGGTGGCCTCGACATCCACACCACGATCGATCTCGAGCTCCAGGCCGATGCCGAGGCCGCCGTCGCTCGGGAACTGCCTGACATCGCGGCCGACGGCAGACAGAACCCCGATGCAGCGGTGATCACCCTCGGAACCACCTCGGCCGACGACGGCCACGTGCTGGCCATGGTCGGCGGGCGTGACTTCTTCGGTGGCGGCGACTTCTCGAAGCTCAACCTCTCATCTGGCACCGGACGACAGGCCGGCTCGTCGATGAAGCCGATCGCCCTCGCCGAGTGGCTCCAGAGCGGCCGACCGGTCACCAGCGTCTGGAATGCGCCGTCGCGCATCCAGATCGAAGAACCGCAGATCTGTGGTGGCCGCTGGAACGTTCGTGGCGGCACCGGCGGCAGCGTCAACCTCGTTCGGGCCACGCGTAGCTCGCTCAACACCGTCTACGCCCAGGTGATGGTCGCGATCCGGCCCAACAACTATGTCGACATGGCCGAAGACCTCGGCATCGGCGAAGGCCGACTGGAGCCGGTGTGTGCGGCCGTTCTCGGCAGCGAGAACGTCAACATGCTCGAGATGGCGACGGTGTTCTCCACGTTCAGCCGCAGCGGCACGCGAATTGATCCCGTGCTCGTCACCTCGGTCGTCAACCCCGACGGCACGCTCCTCTACGAATACGTTCCGAACCCCCGCCCCATCCTCACCCAGAGCGTCGCCCACCAACTCACCTGGGTCCTCGAGGGAGTCATCACCGGCGGCACAGGACGACGAGCCCAGTTGGCCGACGGTCGCCCGGCAGCCGGCAAGACCGGCACAGCCCAGCTCAACGGCGACGCCACGTTTGTCGGCTACACCGCGCACCGCACCACCGCGGTCTGGGTCGGCTTCCCCGAAGAGGTCACACCGATGACCAATTACTTCAACGGGGGCCGCGTCGAAGGCGGCACCTTCCCGGCGCTCATCTGGAAGGGCGTGATGGATCGCGCCCACGACGGCATCCCGGTCGAGGACTTCCCGGCCCCGCCGCCGAGCAGCACCAGCACCACACTCCCGGTCATTCCCGAGACGGTCCAGGTCCCGAATCTCATCGGTCGCACCGTTTCCGACGAGTTGTTCGCAGAGCTCGCAGGCGGGTTCTTCGAGCTGAATCCCTTCGAGGTCGAACGTGACGACGTGCCCGAAGGACAGATCGTGTCGCAGGTGCCTGCAGCCGGAATCGTGGCGCCTGGCAACACCGTCATCACGGTGGGTGTCGCGATCGCTCCTCTCACCACCCCGGTCCCCGACGTGATCGGCATGACCGAAGCGGTCGCTCGTCAGACCCTCGCGGGCGATGACTTCCTCCAGGAGATCAGCTACGAAACCGACCCCGAACCCGGCGAGGGCGGCGTTGTCCCAGGCATCGTCTGGGCCCAGGATCCACCGGGTGGCACCGAACGCGAGGGCGTCGACACAGTGCGGCTGAAGGTCAATCCGTTCCCGGAGCCACCCGAAGAAGGCGAAGACTCTTGACGACCGCGTACGACGCCCCTCACGACGAACTCGAGGGGCCCTACTGGAACAAGACGCGCCTCGGACTCGTCGTTGTCGTTGTTCTGATCATCGCGATGTGGGTGTGGATCTACGTCTTCGCGCCTCGCACCAACCCCGATCGTCTGACGAACCGGGAGTTCGTCACCCAGGCCGAAACACTCTGCGCTCCGTATGCGCAGCAGATTCTCGACATCCCGCCCGGGAACACGGCCACAACTCCCGCCGAGCGAGCTCGCCAAGTCGAACTCGGAACCGACATCACCCGCGAGATGATCGAGGCGCTCGAAGTCGCCGCCGCTCAGGTGACTGATCCTGACGAGGTCGAGATTCTCGAAGCGTGGTTCGTCGACTGGCGCGCCTACGTGGCCGATCGCGAGGCCCACATCGTGCGCCTCGAGAGCGCCACTGCCGACAGCTCAGCCCGCGATCTCGCATTCACGCTGACCGAGCGGGCGTCGGGCGGGTTCTACACCCGGCGGATCGACGGCTTGGCGAATGTCAACGGCATGACATCGTGCCGGGTGCCTGAAGACGTCTGAGTCTGATCAGCGATCGGCAAGAAGCGCTGCCGCCAGCTGAAACCCGCGAGCGGCCATCCGCCGCAGACCGTCATCGACACCGAGGCCTTCGAGCTCGTTCTCTGCCACCCAGCGTTGATCCTGCGATTCGTGGTTCGCCACCACTGCGGCATCGCTCGGCGCCAACACGAGGAAACGCACGTCGTAGTGATCGTGTGCATCCTCCTTCGGCGGGTCAACCCGATGGATGTCGAGGTCGAGCGCGATGGGGTGGACGAGGAGACCGTCGATCCCGGTCTCCTCCTCCGCTTCCCGCAGGGCCACTGCGGGGAGGTTGGCATCGCCGTCGGCGTGTCCTCCGGGCTGGACCCAGATCTGCAATTTCGTGTGAAAGAGCATCAGGGTGCGTTCCGCCGCAGCGTCGACCACGAACGCACTTCCGGTGAGGTGACCAGGGCGTTCGCTGCGATCAAGGGGTTGAGGGCGTGTCTCGAGAAGCCACCGCATGCGATCGCGACTGTCAGCCAGCTCCGCGCTCTGCACCGGTGCAATCGCGGCCCAGGCGTCGCCAACACGCGTCGACGAGGCCAGGCGAGGATCGCGAGCGGACAGAAGGGCAGACATCGAGCTGAAAGCTACCGGGGTCGAGCGCGATCCTCGCAGAGGGGCGACGGAGGGGCCGGGCGGCTCACCTCCGGTGCTCCGTCGGTCGCAAAGCGCCACGGCAGCTCGGTGCCCTGCGATAACCCGATCCTGGGGCCCACGGCCGGCGACGTCGGCGGAGGGGTGCCGTCGTCACGAATCGAGACCCCCATTTCGGCTCGAACGAGATCGGCGCCGTCGTGCATCTCACCGATTCCGAACGCCTGGGCGAGCTTCGCCGGCCCGTTGGAGATGTCGACATCGCGCTTCGCGGCGGGTCGACGACCGCGCAGCAACGCGACGCCCCTCAGAGGCGCGACCGCACGCACCAACACCGCGCCGGGAGTGCCCGTCTGGTCGGTGACGACATTGGCGCACCAGTGCATGCCGTAGGTGAAATACACGTAGAGGTGCCCGGCCTGACCGAACATCCCCTCGGTTCGTGGGGTCACACCCCGAAAGGCATGAGAGCCGGGGTCGTCGCTCCCCCGGTACGCCTCGACCTCGACGATGCGCCCGGCAACGCCAGGCGCCACGAGCACCTTGTTGAGCAGGTCAGGAGCGACTTCGAGCGTCGGCCGGGCAAAGAAGCGACGACCGAGACGATGACTCACCCGTCGAGGGCAGCCTTGAACCGCTCGATCTGGGCGACCACAGCGGCCGGAGAGCCTCCACCACGAGTGGTTCGCCGCGTGACCGACACACCAGGTTCGAGGAGGGCAGCGGCCTCAGCCCCGAGATCAGGGTGAGCAGCAACCAGTTCTGGGAGTGAGCCCTCCCCGGCAAGTGCGTTGCGCACCTGCTCCCCCACCACGGCATGGGCGCTTCGAAACGGCATTCCGCCGGCCACGAGCCACTCGGCCAGGTCTGTCGCCGCGGCGTAGGGCGAGGAGGCCTGTGCGGCCATCGCATCGGTACGAAACGTGGTCGACTCGATCATCCCATCGAGGGCAATGAGCGTGAGGCGGACCGTGTCGATCGCGTCGAAGAGCGGCTCCTTGTCCTCCTGCATGTCCTTGTTGTAGGTGAGCGGAAGCCCCTTCATCGTGGTGAGCAGGCCGGTGAGGTTGCCGATCAGACGACCAGCCTTTCCTCGGGCTAGTTCCGCGATGTCGGGATTCTTCTTCTGCGGCATCATCGACGATCCGGTCGAGAAGGCATCGTCGAGCTCGACGAAGCCGAACTCCGTCGACGCCCACAGAATCAGCTCTTCGCCCATTCGACTGATGTGCACGCCGAGCAGCGAGAGCGCGAACAGCACTTCGGCCACGAAGTCGCGGTCGCTGACCGCGTCGAGGCTGTTGTCGAAGACCTTCGCGAAACCGAGTTCGGCCGCCGTCATCTCGGGATCGAGAGGAAGAGATGAGCCGGCAAGGGCCCCCGCACCGAGCGCCGAGACGTCGACCCGCACCGCGGCATCGTCGAGCCGCTCGACGTCGCGTTGCAGCGCCCATCCGTGGGCGAGGAGGTGATGGGCCAGCGCGACCGGCTGGGCCTGCTGAAGATGGGTGTAGCCCGGCAGGTAGGCGTCGCCGGCTGCTTCTGCCTTGGCCAGCAGTGTTCGCTGCAGACGCACGACGAGATCTCGGATCTCCGCGACTGCTGACCGGGTCCAGAGCCGGAGATCGGTGGCGACCTGGTCGTTGCGACTCCGCCCCGTGTGCATCTTGGCGCCGGCGGGCGCGATCTCGGTGACGCCGCGCTCGACCGCGGTGTGGATGTCTTCGTCGCTCACCGCGAATTCGAACGAGCCGTCGGCGATCGCCGTCTCGACCTGGTCGAGGGCGGCGAGGATCTCGTCGCGCTCGAGATCGGTGAGGAGCCCGACCGCGGCCAGCATGGTGACATGGGCGCGCGAGCCGGCGATGTCTTCGCGAAACATCCGCCGATCGAACGGCAGCGAGTCGTTGAGCGCCTGTAGCGCTTCCGACGGCCCGCCTTCGAAGCGTCCGTGCCAGAGCTGACCGCGTTCGGTCACGTCATCCCCGCTTCCGGGCGAGGTTGCGCAGCCGTAGCGCGTTCAGCTTGATGAAGCCCTCCGCGTCGGCCTGGTTGTAGGCACCCTCGTCGTCTTCGAACGTTGCGATCTTCTCGTCGAACAGCGAGTCGTCAGACTTGCGGCCGGCGATGTCGACGTTGCCCTTGTAGAGCCGCACCCGCACATCTCCGTTGACGTACTCCTGGCTGTGGTCGATCGCGACCTGGAGCATCTCGCGCTCAGGGCTCCACCAGAAGCCGTTGTAGATCAGCTCCGCATACTTCGGCATGAGCGAGTCCTTCAAGTGCGCGACCTCGCGGTCGAGCGTGATCGACTCGATCGCCCGATGGGCGCGCAGCATGATCGTGCCGCCCGGGGTCTCGTAGGCACCGCGGCTCTTCATGCCGACGAAGCGGTTCTCGACGATGTCGAGGCGACCGACGCCGTTGGCCCCGCCCACCCGGTTGAGCTCGGTGAGTACCTCGGCCGGGCTCATGGCCTTGCCGTCGATGGCGACGATGTCGCCCTTTTCGTAGGTGAGGTCGACGTAGGTGGCCTCGTTCGGAGCCATCTCCGAGCTTACGGACCAGCGCCACATCTCGCTCGGGGGCTCGGTGAACGGGTCTTCGAGCGGGCCGCCCTCGAAGGAGATGTGGAGCAGGTTGGCGTCCATCGAGAACGGCGACTTCTTGCCCCGCTTCATCTCGATCGGGATATTGCGTTCGGCTGCGTAGTTCATGAGCGACTCACGAGAGCCGAGATCCCACTCGCGCCACGGAGCGATCACCTTGATGTCGGGCGCCAAGGCGTAGGCGCCGAGCTCGAATCTCACCTGATCGTTGCCCTTGCCGGTGGCGCCGTGGCTGATGGCGTCGGCGCCATGCTCCGCCGCGATCTCCACGAGCCGCTTGGCGATCAGCGGGCGAGCGATGGACGTGCCGAGCAGATACTCGCCCTCGTAGATCGTGTTGGCCCGAAACATCGGATACACGTAGTCGCGAACGAACTCTTCGCGAACGTCTTCGATGTGGATGTTGGCTTCGGGCACACCCATCTGAATGGCCTTGGCCCGAGCCGGTTCGACCTCTTCGCCCTGGCCCAGGTCGGCCGTGAACGTGATCACTTCCGCGTCGTAGGTCTCCTGCAACCAGCGCAGGATGATCGAGGTGTCGAGACCGCCGCTGTAGGCGAGTACAACCTTCATGTCAGTTCCACTTCTTTCGGGGGTTCTAGAGCCCCGCCAGGTCGCGAAGGCGATCGGCGAGATCGGTGCCGCTGATGGATTCGGCGGCTACCACGAGCAGGGTGTCGTCTCCGGCGACGGTACCGAGGATGTCGTCGATGCCCGCCCGGTCGAGGGCCGACGCGACGACATGTGCGGAGCCCGGCGGAGTACGGAGCATCACGATGTTGGACGACGAGGTGATATCGGCCACCCAGTCGCCCATGACTCGCCGCAGGTGTTCTTCCGGGGCGATGCGATCGACAGGATGTTCGGGTATCGCGTAGACCGTTTCGCCGCCCGGGACTCGCACCTTGATGGCACCGAGTTCGTCGAGATCGCGGCTGACGGTCGCTTGGGTGGCCACGATCTCCTCTGCCTCGAGGAGTTCGACGAGCTGCACCTGGCTGGTGACCGACTGCTGTTCCAGCAGAGCCGAGATTCGGTGCTGGCGACGGGCCTTACTCATGGGGTTGCGCCTCCCCCATCAACCAGGCCAGAAGCCCGCGGGCTGCATGCATGCGATTGGCGGCCTGCACCCAGATGCGGCTGCGCTCGCCATCAAGCACGGCGTCGACGACTTCCTCGCCACGATGGGCAGGAAGGCAGTGCAGAAAGATCGCTCCGGCGGAGCCGAGCCCCATCATGCGTTCATCGATCTGAAAGCCCTCGAAGTCTCGACGCCGTTGCTCGGCCTCGGCTTCCTGGCCCATCGAGGTCCATGTGTCGGCGTAGACCGCGTCGGCGCCGGCCACGGCCTCTTCCGGGCGATCGAAGACCTTCGGGTCGCCACTCGCGCGGATGCGATCGAGATCGACCTCGGAGAACGTGTATCCCGGAGGACTCGCGATGCGGAACTGCATGCCCGAGAGCGCGGCGCCGATGGCGAGCGACCGAGCGACGTTGTTGGCATCGCCGACGTAGGCAACCGTGCGGCCCTCGAGTGAGCCGAATTCGCGCCGCATGGTCAACAGGTCTGCGAGCGCCTGCATCGGATGCCCCTGGTCGCTGAGGAGATTGACGACGGGAACACGATCGACGGCCGCCATCCGCGCCACGACGTCGTGATCGAACACCCGAGCGCCAATCGCCGAATGGAACCCGGCCATGGCGTTGGTGACGTCCTCGACGGATTCACGGGTGTCGAGACCCACCTCTTCGCCCTGGATGTAGACGGGGTGGCCACCAAGCTGCACGACCGCCATCTCCATGGAGTTGCGAGTGCGAGCCGATGGTTTTTCGAAGATGAGGGCCATCCCCTTGCCGGCGAGCACGCGGGCAGGTTCGGGGAAGGTGGCAAGATCGAGCACGCGGGCGAGCTCGGAGGACGACAGGTCGTCGACCTCGAGGAAGTGACGCATCAGGCGGTCTCCTCGTTGGAGTTGGTTGGGGAATCGAGCACGGCGGCGATGATGCCCACCGCCTCGTCGATCTCATCGTCGGAGACGATGAAGGGCGGCGCAACGCGAAGCGCCGTCGGCGTGATGCCATTGAGGATGAGACCGCGGTCGAGACATTCCCGGGCGATCTCGGGGCCGGTGCGACCGGCGCGGGCACCGTCGGTGAGCTCTATGCCGAGGAGCAAGCCTTGGCCCCGCACATGGTCGACGCCGTCGAGCTCGGCCAGACGGGCGCGGAGCACCGCTTCACGGTCGCGAACGAGCGCCGGGGCATCGAGTTCTTCGTAGCGGGCGATCGTGGCGCGAGCAGCCGCAAGCGCAAGCGCCTGTCCGGCATATGTCGATCCGTGGTCGCCAGGCACGAACGCGGCGGCAACGTCGTCGCGAGCCCAAATTGCGCCGACCGGCATGCCGTTGGCGATGCCCTTGGCCAGCGCCACCACGTCGGGAACGATGCCCGCGTGCTGAAAACCGAACCATTCGCCGGTGCGACCGAATCCTGTCTGCACTTCGTCGAGCATGAGGAGGATGCCGCGCTCATCACAGATCGTCCGCACGCCGCGCAGATAGTCTGCGTCGGCGGGGTTCACTCCGCCCTCACCCTGGACGGGCTCGAGGAGAATGGCGCCAACCTCTGGGCTGAGCGCTCGCTCGAGTTCGCCGAGGTCGTTCCACGCGACATGGCGGAAGCCCTCTGGCATCGGCTGGAACGGTTCGTGCTTTTCGGGTTGCCCGGTGGCAGCCAGCGCCGCGAGCGTGCGTCCGTGGAACGAGCGCATGGCACTCACCACCACGTGGCGACCTCGCCCCTGGTACTTCCGGGCCAGCTTGATGGCTGCCTCGTTGGCCTCAGCGCCGGAGTTCTGGAAGAGCACCTGCCCAGGTCCGGAGTCGATCAGCTCGGAGATCTTCTCGGCCACCGGCGCTTGGTGTTCATTGGCAAAGAGGTTTGACGTGTGGCTCAGCTTCGCCGCTTGGTTGGCGACGGCTTCGGTGACCGCCGGGTCGGCATGGCCGAGCGACGTGACCGCGAGTCCGCAGAGGAAGTCGAGATGCCGGTTGCCCCCGTCGTCCCACAGTTCGGCGCCGGCCCCGCGTACGAACAGGCGTGGCGGCGAGCCGTAGTTGTTCATCAGGGGGCTGTGGTCGCCAGTGGCCCCCCACGCGGCAGCTTGTTCGGTCGTCATAGGGCTTCTCCAGAGGTGACCATCGTCCCGATGCCGGCGTCGGTGAAGAGCTCGAGCAGGAGAACATGGGGAATTCTGCCGTCGAGCATGTGGGCCGACTTGGCCCCGGCTTGTACGGCCTGGATGCAGGCCCTGACCTTGGGGATCATTCCGCCGCTGATCGTGCCGTCGGCGATGAGCGCCTCGATCTCGGCGACGTCGGCCCGGGCGATGATCGACGAGACATCGTCGACGTCGGTCAGCAGGCCAGGCACGTCGGTGAGATACACGACCTTCTCGGCGTCGAGCGCACCGGCCAAGGCTCCCGCCACGGTGTCGGCGTTGATGTTGTAGGCCTGACCGGTCGCATCCGAGCCGATGGTCGATACGACCGGGATCATGTCTTCCGCGAGCAGACGCTCGATGATGCCGGGTTGCACGGAGACGACATCGCCCACGAACCCGAGCGCGGCATCGCGCGGCGCGGCGGTGATCATGCCGCCGTCTTCGCCCGAGAGTCCGACGGCGTAGGCGCCATGCACGTTGATCGAGCCGACGATGTCGCGCCCGACCTTGCCCACGAGCACCATCCGGGCGACATCGAGCGTCTCTTCGTCGGTGACCCGCAGCCCATCGATGAACTCGGTCTCCTTGCCCAGTCGCGCCAACAACTCGCCGATCTGGGGACCGCCCCCATGGACGACAACGGGCTTGAGGCCAACCGAGCGGAGCAGCACGATGTCTTCGGCGAACGTGGCCGCCAGCGCCTGGTCGACCATGGCGTTGCCGCCGAACTTCACGACCACAACAGCGCCGCGGAACCGCTGGATGTAGGGCAACGCCTCCACGAGCGCGCCGGCGCGCTGGCCGGGGGCGAAGCCCCGGTCGGGCAGCTGATCGGACTCGGTCATGAGCGGTACCCCGCGTTGATGTCGATGTAGCCGTGAGTGAGATCGCAGGTCCAGATCGTGGCCGAGCCGGTGCCGACGCCCACATCGACCGTGAGCGAGACCTCGTCTTGTCGGAGGTGGTCGGTGGCCCGCTCCTCGGAGTAGCCCTCGAGCTGAATGCCCTCCGCCGCGACCTGTTCCGGCCCGATCCAGATCGCGAGTTTGTCTCGATCGGCGGCCTGACCGGCCTTGCCGACGGCCATCACGATCCGGCCCCAGTTGGCGTCTTCGGCGGCGAGGGCGGTCTTGACCAACGGCGAGTTCCCGATCGCGAAGGCGATCGTCTCCGCCGCCTCGTCGCTCTCGGCCCCGGCGACCTCGATCTGGACGAACTTCGTGGCGCCCTCACCATCGCGGACGATCTGGTGAGCAAGATCGAGCAGCACGTCGTCGAGCGCCGCCTGGAAATCGGCAAAGCGGTGGTCGTCGACCGACAAGATCTCATCGTCGATCTGCTCCCCTGTCGCGAACAACAGCACGGTGTCGCTCGTGGAGGTGTCGCTGTCCACCGTGATCCGGTTGAACGACGTTGCCACCGACGTGGACAACGCAGCCTGCAGCACATCGGGGGCCACGCCGAGATCGGTGAACACGAAAGCGAGCATCGTCGCCATGTCGGGAGCGATCATGCCGCTGCCCTTCGCGATGCCGGCGATGTGGGCGGCAGTGCCGGGAATGCGAGCCGACGAACCCTTCGAGAAGGTATCGGTGGTCCGGATCGCGGCGGCTGCCGCTTCCCACGCCGCCGGGCTCGTGTTGTCGAGCTGCTCGGCGAGCGCGGGCAGGCCGGACCGAAGCGCGTCCTCCGGCAGGGTTTCACCGATCACGCCCGTGGACGCGAGGTAGATGCGGTCGGGTTCGACGCCGAGCGCCTCCCCGACCAGTTCTGCCGTGAGTGCTGCCGCGGTATCGCCGGCGCGGCCCGTGAAGGCGTTGGCGTTTCCGCTGTTGCAGACGATCGCTCGAGCGGTGCCGTCGCCCTCGGCCAGGATCCGGCGACACCAGTCGACCGGAGCACTCGGGCACAGACTCTTCGTGAACGTGCCGGCGACCGTTGTTCCCTCCGCCAACTCAGCGAGGAACAGATCAGCCCGCTTGGCGTATCGGATCCCGGCCTCATGGGTGGCCAGCTGCAGCCCTGCGATCGGTGGGAGCTCGGGAAAGCCCGCGGGGGCGAGGGGTGAAACGTCGGACATCGGGGCCGCCTACGGGTAGAGCCCGGCCGAAGCCAGACCGGTGTCTTCGGGCAATCCGAGCACGGCGTTGGCGCATTGCACGCCCTGCCCCGACGCGCCCTTGACGAGATTGTCGAGCGCGCCGATCACCAACACGGTGCCGGTGCGTTCATCGACCCGAGCGGTGAGGTGCACGCTGTTGGAACCGAGCGTCGCCTTCGTCGACGGTGACCGCTCCGACACGACCACGAACGGCTCGTTGTCGTAGGCATCGTGGAGACACGCCATCACATCGGCCGTGGTCGCCGAACCGGTCGGACGGCCGTAACACGTCGCGAGGATTCCCCGATTCATCGGTGCCATGTGGGGCGTGAACAGCACCTGCGCATCGCAGCCGGCGTAGGCGCCGACGGCAAACTCGATCTCTGGTGTGTGCCGATGATCGAGGAGGCCATAGGCGGTGAAGTCCTCGTCGATCGCACAGAACGTGGTGTTGGGCTTCGGTGGCCGACCGGCTCCCGATGCCCCCGAAGCAGCATCGACGATGATCCCGGTGGGCTCGATCAGACCGGCCGCAAGAAGCGGAGCCAACGCGAGCGACGACGTGGTGACGTAACACCCGGCGACCGCCACGAGCTCTGCCCCTGGCAGTTGGTCACGAAAGAGCTCGGGCATGCCGAAGACAAACTCGGTCAACAGCTCGGGAGCGGTGTGGGCATCGCCGTACCACTGCGGATAGATCGCCGGGTCGTTGAACCGGAAGTCGGCCGAGAGGTCGACGATGTGGGGAACGCGGCCCCGGATCTCCGGCACCAGGGCTTGGGAGTGGCCGTGCGGCAACCCCATGAAGACGAGGTCGATGCCCTCGAGAATGGAGGGCTCGTAGGGAGCAAACACCATCTCGGGGTACGCAGCGGCCAGACTTGGGTAGAGATCGGCGACGCGCGTGCCGGCCTGTGTCTCCCCTGTCGCCGCAACCACCTCGAAGTCGGGGTGGCCAGCGCACAATCTGAGGAACTCTGCGCCGGTGAAGCCCGACGCGCCGATGATCGCTACCCGGTGCATTCAGGCACTGTAGCGATCATCGTATCTTTATGCAACCATTTGCATGTTCATGGAGGCGCGGCTCTCAGCCCACGAGCGCCAACTCGCACACGGCCGGTGCCGTCGCCGGGTTGCACGTCGGCGGGACCGCAACCTCGTAGCCCGTGCCGAACGCTGGATCTTCGGCGTAGTAGTCGGTGCTGAGGAAGTGAGCACCACTGCCGACGGCTGCATCGCGACGGGTTGTGTCGCCATTTCGAGCGTCTGCCGTGGGCGAATCCGTTCGGGTTCGGATCAAGTAGCCCTCGGCGGCGCGCTGAGCGATTTCGTCAGCGCCGCCGATGGGGTCGTCGATGCGCAAGAACGCGGCATCCGGGTCGCCGGGTGAGCTCGTCGTGAACATCACTCGGCCGGCCAGCACATCGCTCGGCGCTCGGTACACGTCGCGAGCGACACCGGTGTTGACCAGGCTGAACATGACCTTGCCGCGGCTGTCGTCGATTGTCGGCCAACCGTCGGCCAACACGACCTCCTCGAGCGTCAGGGCATCGCCGCGCACGTCATCGGGCCGAATGATGCGATCCGCGCCGACCGCCGCAATCAATTCGGCGTCGAGCGCATCCATCACCGCAGCATCCGTCGTGACCGGGCTCGTCCATTCGATGCCGAGATCCGGAAGCGCAAGGCCGCTTGCGGCGGCGGCGTCGGGCACCGACTCCTGCTTGACCTCGATCATGATCATCAGCGGCAGGTGAGTGGGATTCGCATCGGACCACGCCGCGACTTCACCAAGGCAGATCTGCAGGGTGAGACAGTTCGTCTCGAAGTCGAAGTCCTGGGTGTGCAGCACCTTGAAACCGGGCTCGTCGAGCGCGGCGATCCCCGACTCTGCCGGCAGACCCACCACGGGCAGTGCCGCCCGTGTCCCATACAACCCGCCATCGGGGTCAGCGAACACGTCGATCTCGAACTGTCGAATGCCGAAGTCGGCGAGCTGTTCGGTGAGCGACCGGTGGGAGTAGTCGATCGACTCGGCGAGCTCGGCGCTGACGAGCTCGATCGCTGCGTACGTCAACGGTTCAGGGCGGAGGTGATACGAGTTGTGTGACCCGAGCACCTGCATGTCGTTGAGCCGGAGCGGATCCGGGGCGACGGTGGTCGTGGTCGTCTCCGCCACCGTCGTCGGTGCCGGCACAGTGGTTGTCGACTCAGTCGCCGTCGGAGCAGCATCGCTGCCGGCTTCGCCATCGTCGCCACACGCGGCAGCGAAGAGGGCGATCGCGAACACAGCGACGACGAGACGGGTGAAGTTGGAGCGCATGGGCGCAAGCTACACGGCAACTCGCACCGAGGGGTTCAACCCGATGTACGGTCGCCGTCCAGCCATTTGGTGGTGCGTTCGAGCACCTGATCAGCCCGATCCAACAGGTCATCGAGCACATCGGCGCCGGCGACGAGCGGCGGAGCAATGGCGAGCAGCGCAGCCCCGCGATCATCGGGACGCACGAGCAGTCGAGCGTCGCGGAGGAATCCGTGGAGCACTCCGTTCTGTAACGCTGCAGCATCCTCCGCGGAGATGTCGATGCCGTTCGCACGATCGCGCATGAACTCGATTGCGTAGAAGAAGCCGGTGCCGCGGACTTCCCGGACACAGTTGTGCCGTTCGGCGAGGCTCTCGAGCCCGGCTTTCAGATGACCCTCTGAGCGGCGCACATGTCCGCACACGTCTTCGGTCCGCATCGCCTGGATGGTGGCGCACGCGACTGCGGTGGCCGCCGAAGGTCGACCCGTGGACGTAGGCGCCCATGGGCGAATCCCACACTGCTTCGACCAGCGGTTTGCGAATGACCACCCCACCGAGCGGTTGGTATGCGCTCGTCACGCCTTTCGCGAAGGTGATCATGTCGGGCACGACGTCATAGCGAAGGCTGCCGAAGAAGTGGCCAAGGCGTCCGAAGCTGTTGATGACCTCGTCCGCCACGAGCAACACACCGTAGGTGTCGCAGATTCGGCGCAGCTCCTGCCAGTAGCCCTGCGGAGGAACCAGCGCGCCTCGACCATTCTGCACCGGCTCGGCAAAGACCGCCGCCACTGTTTCGGGTCCCTCGGCAATGATCATCGCTTCGATCGCCTTGACCGACTCGAGTTCGCTCGCCGGCGCGCCATCGGGCACGACGTCACCGTGGGTGTTGCGCACGTGACGCGCCCCGTCCCAGAGCATCGGCTCGAACGGCTCGCGAAACTTCGGGATTCCCGTGGCTGCGAGCGCTCCCAGAGTCGTGCCGTGGTACGCCCAGTCGCGGGCGATCACCTTGTAGCGCTGATCGTCCCCTTGGCTCAGGTGATAGTTCCGGGCGAACTTCATCGCCGATTCGACCGCTTCAGAACCAGAGCTGACGAAGAAGACCTCATCGAGATCACCAGGCGCTTCCTCGGCGATCATGGTCGCCGCGGCGGTCGCTGGTTCGTTCGCGAATCCCCAGGTCGGATAGAAGGCGAGCGTGTCCATCTGTTTCAGGGCAGCTGCGCTGAGGTCGGTGCGGCCATGACCCAGATTCGTGCAGAAGAGCCCAGACAGCCCGTCGAGATACTTGGTGCCTTCGTTGTCGAAGACGTAGCAGCCTTCACCGCGTTCCATCACGAGGAGCTTGTCGTCACGCCATGCCGCACCCTTGGTGAAGTGTGGCATCAGATGGGCTTGGGCCTTGGCCCTGGTCTCGTTCACCAAACCCCTCATCAAAGCTCGACGACAGCCTTGCCGTACACCTTGCGATCGGCGAGATCCTGCAGCGCTTGGGCCGCATCCTCGAAAGCGAATGGTGGATACAGCGGCGGGGCGACCTGACCGGTCTCAGCCAGCGCCATCACGGCGCTCATCTGCCGGCCCATCGACTCCGGGTCACGGCCGAGCGAGGCACCCCAGTGCACGCCGACGACGCTGTAGTTCTTGAGCAGAATGTGGTTCGTCGGGGCGTCGGCGATGCCGCCGACAAAGCCGATGATGAGCAGCCGACCATCCCACGCCATGCATCGGCGAGCCTTCTGGTAAGCATCGCCGCCGACGGCATCGAAACAGATGTCGACTCCTCCGCCCGACATTGCGCGGACAGCATCGACCCATTCCGGGTTCTCGCGGTGGTCGACCACGTGCTCGACACCGAGGCTGCGGACCAGCGCGACCTTCTCCTCGCCGCCCACGACCGCGATCGGCGTGGCCCCCGCGGCAAGCGCCAGCTGGATACAGGCTGTGCCGGTGCCGCCGGCCGCACCGGTGATGAGCACCGACTCGCCAGGCTGCACATGGGCGCGATCATGGAGCGCGAACCACGCCGTGCCGTAGTTGACCGGCACCGCCGCGGCTTGCGCGGCGCTGAGCGAGCCGGTCGGGTACGCAAACGCACTCCCGGCCGAGACGACGTTCACCTCAGCGAGGCCTCCGCCGAGCACGGCAACGGAATCGCCGATCGCGTGTTGATCGACACCCTCGCCGAGGGCCGTGATCACGCCCGCCGTCTCACCACCCGGGTTGTAGGGAAGCTGGGTGGGGATCTGGTATTCGCCGCGGCAGCTGAGCACGTCGGGGAAGGTGAGACCGACCGCCTTCGTCTCGATCTGCACCTGGCCGGGACCCGGTTCGGGTACATCGACTTCTTCGAGCTTCAACACGTCGAGGGGGTCGCCGAGTTCGTGAGACTGCCAAATTCGCATGCGCCGAAACTAGCCGCACCACGGTGACGCGACGCGGCTCCGCGGTACGGGTCGAGACCGGCCACGCGTGGCGTGAGACTACGGTTCGGCTGTGGCTCACTTCTCCCTCCCCCTTTCGGCCGACGGCATCGTCGAGAACTTGCCGGCCGGCGGGCGAGTGGTGTTGCGGCCGATTCGTTCCGACGACGCCGAGCAGCTCAGAAACGGCTTCGAGCGACTCTCCGAACGGTCACGCTTCCTGCGCTTCTTCACGCCGCTCCATCACCTGCCCGAGGGCTGGGATCGCCGCCTCACCGATCTCGACCACCGCACCCACCGGGCTTGGGTCGCCTACGACCCCGATGCCGAAGGGGCTCCTGCTCCGGGGCTCGGGGTGGGCGTCGCCCGGTTGATCGAAATCGCCGAAGACCCGACGTCGGCCGAAGCGGCGGTCGCAGTCACCGACGACTACCACGGTCGCGGGATCGGCCGGCTGCTCCTCCGGGTGATCGCCGGCACTGCGGCCGCAGCCGGCTACGAGACACTGGTGACGGAAGTACTCCGAGAGAACACCTCGATGCTCGCGCTCGTACGAGAACTCGGAGAGCCGGTGACGGTCGACGCCGATGGCGCCAGCGTCAGGATTGCGGTCGGACTCGAGAATCGCAGCGACGAGGACATCGCCGAAGGGGCGCTCTACGACCTGCTCCGGCTCGCGGCCAGGCTCAACCCCTGAGCGTGGCCTTCTGCTGCTTTGCCACAGTGTCGATGCACGATTGGCGGGCCTCAGCGACTTCGGCATCGGTGAGCGTGTGATCGGGAGCCTGGAACCGCAAGCGATAGGCGAGGCTCCGGGTGCCCTCGGGAAGACCGGCCCCGCGATAGACGTCGAAGAGCTCCACGTCTTGTAGAAGCTTTCCTCCACCCTTGCGCAACGAGGTTGCGACCTGGCCGGCAGCCACTGAGTCGGACACTTCAAACGCCAAGTCGATGTCGCTGGACGGGTATTTGCTGATGGGCGTGTATTTCCGGCTGCCGTGTGGGCCATTGAGGACTTCGCCGAGATCGAGCTCGAGCCACGCAACGCGACCATCGACGCCATAGTTCTCGAGCACGGTCGGGTCGACCTCACCCACATAGCCGCGGGTGCGACCGGCGATGATCACTTCGGCGGTGCGAGTGGCGTGGAGTCCGGGCGGTGTCGCCGGCTTGAGCTGGACGTTGGGTAGCGCGAGCGCCCTCTCGAGCAGATCGAGAACGGCCACGGCGGCGGGGGCTTCCTCGCCGGCGAGCGCCACCGCGAGGAACTCTCGCTCGTCGGGCAACAGCTGCCCTTCTGGCGACGGAAGATAGACGTGGTCGATTTCGAAGAAGGCGACGTCGGCGCTGCGGTGCGACTGGTTGTAGGCGATCGCCTTCAACTGACCGGGAAGAAGAGAGGTGCGCAGCACCGACTCTTCGTGAACGAGCGGGTTGGTGAGGGTGACACCGTCCTCGGGCAACCCCGCCGACCGGAGATCGCCCGGGGCAAGGAACGGCATCGGCAGTGTCTCGTCGCACCCGGCTCCGAGGAGCACTTCGCGCACGAGGCGGCGAGCCTGCTGATATTCGCTGAGCCCTCCGGCCGCCTCCCCCTTTGGGACGGTGCGAACGATGTTGGCGTAGCCGTACATGCGAGCGACTTCTTCGGCGATGTCGGTTTCGGTGGCGGCGTCCCATCGCCACGTCGGGACGATGACGTCGAGATCGCCATCGACCTCGGTGGCGTCGAACCCGATCGACACGAGATGCCCGGCCATGTCGGCGGCGGTGAGATCGGTGCCGAGCAGTCCGTTGACCTTGGTCGGTCGAACCCGGACCGGTGCACGGTCGGGAACGGTGCCGGCAACGTCGATCTGGCCCGTGACGGCAACTGCTCCCTGCTCGGTGGCGAGCTGGATGAACCGCTGCATCGCCCGGTCGATGTTGTCGCCCCAGTCGGCACCGCGACGGAACCGAGTGGAGGCTTCGCTCGGAAGGTTGAGGCGCTTCACGGTGCGCGAGATCGACGGCGGGTCCCACCACGCCATCTCGAGGAGGACATCGGTGGTCGATTCAGAGATCTCGGTGGATGCTCCGCCCATGACGCCGGCGAGCGACACGACCTGGTCGGAGTCGTCGGCGATCACGCCGTCGATGGCGCTGAGCGTGCGTTCCACTCCGTCGAGGGTCGTGAGCGTTTCCCCTTCGCCGGCGCGGCGAACCCGCAGACGTCCGTTGGGGACGGTCGCCAGGTCGAATGTGTGGTTGGGCTGGCCGAGCTCGAGCATCACATAGTTCGAGATGTCGACGATGGAGTTGATCGGGCGCATGCCGAGCTGGGTGAGCCGATTCTGCATCCACGCGGGCGAGGTGCCGACGGTGACGTTGCGCAGCACCGTGGCCACGAAACGGCCGCAGAGCGACGGGTCGGCGATCTCCACGTCGAGCAGGTCGGCCGCCGACTCATCGGACCGCGGCGGGTCGTAGGACGGGAACGAGAACGGCACGCCGAGCGCGGCGGCGAGATCTCGGGCTACGCCGGCCACCGACATCGCGTCGGGGCGGTTGGCGTTGACCTCGAGATCCCACAGCACGTCGGCCTGCACGCCGAGCGCCTCGCCGAGCGGCGCGCCGATCGCGGCGCCCTCGGCAACACGGTCGTTGAGGATCAGGATCCCGTCGTGGTCGTCGCCGAATCCGATCTCGGCGCCCGAGCAACACATGCCGTTGGATGTCTGGCCTCGCATCTCCCGCTGGGCGATCTCCATGCCGTTGGGCATCGTTGTGCCGATCGTGGCGAACGGGATCAGATCGCCGACCGCCATGTTGAACGCACCACAGCAGACCTGGAGAGGCGCGCCGTTCCCGTCGTCGACATCGACCAGCTGAATCTTGTCTGCATCGGGGTGGGGTCGAAGATCGAGCACCTTGGCGAGCACGACGCCCTCGACGATGTCGCCGATGATCTCCATCTCCTCGACCGCGAGGCCGAGGGCGGAGAGGATCTCGCCGAGCTCGACGGGGTCGCCGTCGATGTCGGGCGCGAACTCGCGCAGCCAGGAGAGGGTGACCTTCATCAGAACTGCCTCAGGAAGCGGACGTCGTTGTTGACGAGCTCGCGGATGTCGTCGAGCTGATAGCGCATGACCGCAAGGCGATCGATGCCGAAGCCGAAGGCAAAGCCCTGCCACTCCTCGGGATCGATGCCGCAGTTGCGCAACACATTGGGGTGGACCATCCCGCAGCCACCCAGCTCCAGCCAGGAGCCATCGGGCCGGGAGATGTCGAATTCGGCGCTGGGCTCGGTGAACGGGAAGTAGGACGGTCGCAGTCGCGTCTTCACTTCCCCTCCGAAGAAGGCGCGGACGAACTCGTCGATCGTGCCGGCGAGATCACCCATGGTGATGCCGCGATCGATCACGAGGCCCTCGATCTGGTTGAACGCAGGCAGGTGGGTGGCGTCGGCGGTGTCAGTACGAAACGTGCGGCCCGGCGCCACGATGTAGATCGGCGGCTCGGTGTTCTCCATCGTCCGGATCTGCACCGGCGAGGTATGCGACCTAAGCATGACCTCTTCGGGCTCACCCAGGTTCACGAAGATGGTGTCGAAACTGCCCCTGGCCGGATGCCACTCGGGGATGTTGAGCGCTTCGAAGTTGTACCAAGCGGTCTCGACCTCGGGCCCTTCCGCCACGGTGAATCCCATTCCCACGAACACATCTTCGAGGCGGTCGCGCGACTGGGTGACGAGGTGCATCGAACCGCGGCGGATGTCGTTGCGTAGCTCGGTGAGATCGAGGCGTTCGGCTTCGAGCTGCTGGGCCCGCGCCGTTGCGGTGAGCCGCGCCCGGGCGTCGGCGATCTCGGCTTCCACTCGCTTGCGGATCTCGTTGACCGCCTGACCAGCCGCCTTGCGCTCGTCTGGGTCGAGCCCGCCTAGCTGCTTCTTCGCGGTGGTCAACGCTGACTTCTTGCCGAGAAACTCGGCGTCGAGCGCGGCAAGCGCGTCGAGATCAGCCACATCGGCGAGGCGAGCAGTCGCCTCGACCGCGGTTTGTTCTAGCTCCGAGATCATCAGGGCCACAGGTTACGGCCTCGGCGCCGCGGTGCCGTTGCACTTTCCTGCGAGACTGCACACGTGATCCAACCCGGCGACGAGATCGACCACACTGTTCGCGACAATCCCGAACGCTGCCGCTACGAACTGATCGTCGATGAGCGCATCGTCTCCATCGCCGACTACCAGCTCGACGGCGCGACCCTCGTCGTCCCCCATGTCGAGACAGACCCCGCAATGCGAGGCCAAGGCATGGCCGATCGACTGATGCGCGGCATGCTCGACGACCTCCGCGTCGGGGAACGCAAGATCCGGCCGTTGTGTGGGTTCGCAGCCGGATTCATTCGCGAGCACCCAGGCGACACCGACCTGTTGGCCTGAACCTTCAGCTCGACGAGGATCGCCGGGCCTCGTAGGCGAGCAGGGTTCCCGCCATTGCCACGTTGAGCGACTCGGTGTTGCCGGGCATGTCGATACGCACCCAGGCGTCGACCTCGACTGCTGACCGATCGAGCCCGTGTGGTTCAGAGCCGAGCACGATGGCGATCGGACCGTCGAGCACTCCCCCGTCGTGGGGCTCACCCTCGCGCACGTCGGTACCGATCACTCGCGCTCCGGCGGATCGCAAGGCGGCGGTCGCTTCTTCGAGCGAGTCCGATGCGACCACAGGCACTCGAAGCACCGACCCGGCCGACGAACGCACCGTCTTCGGGCCCCACGGATCGGCGCCGCCGACGCAGACGACCGCGACCGCTCCGACCGCATCGGCAACACGAATCAGCGTGCCGACGTTGCCCGGGTCGCTCACTTCAGCGAGCACGAGAGCCACATCGTCGGCCGCGAATTCAGCCGGCAGCTCGCCCGTCGGCCTCGGCACCAGCGCCAACATTGGCTGCGGCGACACCGAGGGTGCGAGCCGCTCGAAAGCCTTGTCGCGGGTGACGACTATTTCAACCGAGGCCGGGAGCTCGTCGATCAAGGGATGGTCGTCACCGCTCTCGGGCACGATCACGGTGGTGGGCACGTGCCCCGCCGCGAGCGCTTCGCGCACGGTTCGGGGCCCTTCGAGCACGATGTCGGCAGAACGCGAACTGCGCCGCACTATCAGGCGACGCAGTTCAGCGATTCTCGGATTCTGTGCCCCGAGCACATGTGACTCGGCGGCAGGAGCCATCAGGCGTCGGCGAGCGCCCCGTTGGCCGCCTCGACCAGCACGGTGAATGCGGCGGGGTCGTGAATGGCCATCTCGGACAGCATCTTGCGGTCGACCTCGATCTCGGCCGCCTTCAGCCCGGCGATGAACCGGCTGTAGCTAGTGCCGTTTTCACGGCACGCGGCGTTGATGCGCTGGATCCACAGCTTGCGGAATTCACCCTTGCGAGCGCGGCGATCACGGAAGGCATAGTTGCCAGCGTGCATCACCGATTCGTTGGCGGACTTGAAGGACCGTGAGCGGTTGCCGTAGTGGCCCTTCGCCCGCTCGAGGACTACCCGGCGGCGTTTCTTGGAGTGCACAGAACGCTTGACGCGTGCCATCGGTCTCCCTTTCTCGTAGCTGTCACCTCACGCGTTGTGCGTGGGGACATTCGTGTTCGTTGACGGTGTTTTCGTGAAGGGTGCGGATTCGGCTCAGACGCCGAGGTCGCGCAGGTTCTTTTCGTCGGCCTTGGAGACAATCGCCGACCTGCGGAGCTGACGCACCCGCTTCGGGCTCTTGCCTTCCATCATGTGGTTCTTGTTCTGGTGCCGGCGCTTGAGCTTGCCGGAGCCGGTGCGCTTGAACCGCGCGGCCGCACCCTTGTGGGTCTTCATCTTTGGCATGTCTGAATCTCTTTCTCAGGACTCGGTGTCGGAACCGGTTCCTTCATCGGAGGCCTCTTCGGCCTCCTTTTCCAACTGCTTCTTGTGGCGGGCCTGCGCCTGCTTGTCAGGAGCGAGCACCATGATCATGTTGCGGCCGTCTTGGCGGGGGTGAAACTCCACCTTGCCGACATGTTCGACCGTGTCTGCCACCCGATCGAGGATCTTGCGACCAAGCTCGGGATGTTGCATTTCACGGCCACGGAACATGATCGTGACCTTGACCTTGTGACCCTCACCGAGGAATCCCTCGACCTTGCGGGTCTTGGTATCGAAGTCGCCGGGTCCGATCTTGGGCCGGTACTTCATTTCTTTGACCGAGAGGTTCGAGGACTTCTTCTTGGACTCTTTCGCCCGTTGGTTGGCCTCGTACTTGAACTTGCTGTAGTCCATGACCTTGCACACCGGCGGGTTTGCCTCAGGGGCAACTTCCACCAGGTCAAGGCCAGACGCTCGCGCGATGTTCTGCGCTTCGGGGAGCGTCTTGACTCCGATTTGTTCGCCGTCGTGTCCGATGAGTCGGACTTCCCGGGCGCGGATCCGGTCATTGATCCTTGGCTCGTCGTTTTGAGGGGCTATCGCCCTGTACTCCTTGTGAGCACGGAACCTCCGTAGTTTGGCGGGACTCCACTGCTCCAAAACGAAGCAACGGACGTCGGCAAGCCGACGTCCGCGACAGAACCCGTAGGTTTTGCCATCTTGGTCGACCTGGGCGCATCTGCGAATCGCCTCCACCGAAGTGTTGGAGAAACCCGATGGCCAGGTGGGGTTGAGCCCGCTTGCCATTCAATTGTGGACGTTAGGGTACCAGCCATGAGTTCTCTCTGGACACCTGGCGGCGAACACCCCGTTGATCGCTCCGCCCCTGAGGCCGAGGCCACCAACGCCCCGACCGCCGATTCCACCCTCGACGACGAGATCGCTGCGGCCCTGCCCGACGGCGTGACCCTCGATGATCTGAGCCCTGAAGAGCGTGCTCGGGCTGAGGAAATGGTCCGCGAAATGGCCGAGGCCCGCGGCCGCCTGCTCGAAACGCCGGCGGCGATGATCGTCGCCAACCACGGCATGGGGCTCTACGAACTTGCGGCCATTCACCTGTCGCAGGAGACGCCGAACTTCACCGAAGCAACGGTGGCGATCGATGGCCTCGCTGCGATCGTGGAGAAGCTCGAGGGTCGCTTGGGCGATGCCGAGCCCACACTTCGCGAAGCCCTCGAACAGCTCCAGATGGTCTTCGTGCAGCTGAAGTCGCCCGGCGTCGAGCCGCAGTAGCGCCTACAGCGCCACAAGAACAGCGCCACACACCACAGCCAGCGCGCCGAAGACGAGCCGGCGGGTGACCGTTCGTCGCACCAACAAGAGGCCGAAGAGAATCGACGTGCCCCTCAGGGTCGCGACATTCGCGGCATCGGCGCGGTTGTACGCAAAGAGCACCAACCCGTAGGCGGCGGTGGAGAAAACCCCGATCTTCAGACCCGGGACCAGCGATGCGCGAAGCCGAGTCAGCGACGCGCGCTCGATCAGCAGCACCAACACCATCGCGACCAGGGATGCGCCGGCGAAGTAGCCCAGCTCGTTCGTGTCCTCGACTCCCTTGGCGTCGAGCAGTGTGTAGCTGGCGATGAACCCACCGGTGACGAGGGCCATCGCGATCGCCGATCGCTCACCCTTGCCCCACGCGACCCCGCCGATCACTCCGAGTCCACCGGCGACGATTGCGGCGCCGATGACCGTCGCGGTGGACGGGCTCTGGTCGAGCAGCCAGATCCCGGCTCCAGCCACCAGCAACGGCGCGGTGCCGCGAGCGAGTGGATACGTCGTGGCGAGGCCCCCACGACGGTACGCCTGGGCCAGGAATGCGATGTAGCCACCGTGGGCGAGCCCGCTGAGCGCCACGAGACCAAGTACTTCGGTCGGCGGGTCAGCGATCAACCATGGCGAGAGCAGCAGCGCGCCGGTCGCATACGCGATCGCGAGTTCGGTCGCTCGATCGACGCCCTCGTTGGCCAGTGCGTTCCACGTGGCGTGCAAGAACGCGGAGGCAAGGACAAGGAGAATCGCGACGCCGGTCACGACTCAAGCAGGACGGATGTCCCGCGCCTCCATGCGTCCGAGATGACCCGGGGCCAGCGAGAAGTCGACCTCGGCCGCCACCGCGATCGTGCGTGAACCATCGGCGATCGCGGTGCAGTGGAAGAACCACTCTCCCCCATCACCGGCAACAGTGCCGTAGCCCGCCGCGTCGTCGTAGTCGGCCACTCGTCCGCGGCGCCGGCTCGACGAGCCGTGGCTCACGGAACGATCTTCGCGATCGGTAGCTCCACGATGTCGGTGGCTCCGCCATCGCGAAGGGCAGGGATCAAGATGTTGATCTCGTTCTTCGGCACGACGGTCTCGACGGCATACCCGGCCCCTCGAAAGAGCTCGTTCACCGTCGGCGCCTTCATCGAAGGGAGCAGGTCGATCACCGCGTCGAGCGCATCGGTGGGCACGTTCATCTTGACCAGCACCTTGCCGCGCGCATCGAGCACGCCCTGCAGCAACGTATGGATCTGCCGCATGGCGTGGGCCTTCTCCGGGTCGGCGAACGCCGCCGGGTTGGCAATCAGCTCGGTGTAGGACGTGACGAGCGTGTCGATGATGCGCAGACCAGCGGCCTTCAGAGCCCGGCCCGTCTCAGTGATGTCGACCACAACGTCGACAATGTCGGGCACCTTCGCCTCGGTGGCGCCGTAGCTCAGGCGAACGTCGGCCTCCACGCCGGCATCGGCAAGGAAGCGACGGGTGATCTCGGGGTATTCGGTCGAGACTCGCACACCGGCGGGAAGATCGGCCACGCTCTGCCACGGCGAGTCGCCCGGTACGGCCATGACGATCCGGACCGGGTTGGCGGTCGCCTTCGAGTACTTCATCTCGCCGAGGGTCTCGACGCTGCTGCTCGTCTCCTCGATCCAGTCACGACCAGTGATCCCGATGTCGAACAACCCATCGGCGACATAGGTGGGGATCTCCTGGGGCCGCAAGATGCGGACCGAGTCGATACGAGGGTCGGCGATCGTGGCCTTGTAGGCAACCGACGACGAGCGTTCGACCGGCAGATCGGCCGCCTCGAACAACTCCAGGGTCGCCTTCTCGAGCGAACCTTTGGGGAGAACCAGCTTCAGCATGGGGGTGAAGGCTAGCCCTCGACCGGGTCGTCGCCGCCGGGGCCGTCGGCGGCGGGCAGCATGGTGATTCGAAGGTCTCGACCGAGCGTGGTCACGTCTTCGAACTCGCCTCGCCAGACTCCCTCGATCGACATTGCGCCTGTGCCGGCGAAGAGGCCGGCGGCATCGCTGCCGGCGAACAGCGCCGGGGCGACATAGACCACATACTCGTTGACCAGGCGTGGGTGATGGAACGCGTGGGCGACTCTCGGGCCGCCCTCGATCATGAGCTGCACCACTCCGTCGGCTCCGAGTTGGTCGAGCAGGTCTGGGATCTCACCGTCGAACTCCAGACACGGGTGCACCTTCGCGCCCTCGGGGGCCGACCCGAGCACGACACGACGCGGGTTGCGCACGCCCGCCGGATCGATGCGCAGCTCAGCCGGAGGCCAATCTCGAACTGTCAACGCCGGATCGTCGGTCCGCACGGTGCCGGCGCCGACGAGGATTGCATCGGACTCGGCGCGCAGCCGATGGACGTCGGCGCGCGCCTCGGGGCCGGTGATCCACTGCGAAGACCCGTCGGGGGCGGCAACACGCCCGTCGATCGTGGCCGCGAGCTTGAGCACGACCCACGGCCGACCGGTGCGACGGTGGTGGACATAGGGCCGCAGCTGACGTTCGACTTCCTCCGCAGCCACGCCAACATCGACCTCGATCCCGGCGTCGCGGAGGCGGGCGATGCCGGTGCCGGCCACCAACGGGTCCGGGTCTTCGATCCCGATGACGACACGAGCAACGCCGGCCTCGATGAGCGCCTCGGTGCACGGGCCGGTGCGGCCCTGGTGGTTGCAAGGTTCGAGCGTCGTGTAGACGATGGCGCCCTCGGTGTTGTCGGCGGCCTCCAGCGCCTCGACCTCGGCGTGGTTCCCGCCGTAGGACTGGGTTGCTCCCCAGGCGATACTGCCGTCCGTCTGCACCAGAGTGACACCGACCCACGGGTTGGGCGATGCACGGTGACGGGCCCGGCTGGCGACATCGATGGCTCGCATCATCCGGTCTCGATCGACCACTGGAGAACTGTCGCTCATGTGTGTCCGTGGGCATCGTGGCCCGGTTTTGGCGCATCAGCGCTCGGATGGGGGTCGGCGTTGTCGACCAGCAGGCGCACTGCATGGGGCAACACATCGAGAACCGCGTCGATCGTTTCCACGCAGCCCTTCGACGAGCCCGGCGTGTTGACGATCAGTGTTGTGCCCCGCGTGCCTGCGACCGCCCGACTGAGTCGTCCGAGCGGGCTGACGAGGCGCATCGCCTCGGCCAAGCCGGGTGCTTCACGATCGAGGACCACCCGCGTGCCTTCAGGCGTGCGATCACGCGGTCCGAAGCCCGTTCCGCCAGTGGTGATCACGAGACCGTGGAATCCGTCGGCCAGTTCGCCGAGGGCGTCGGCCACGGGAAGCTCGCCGTCTTCGGTCGCCATCCGCTCGACGACCGTCCAACCTGCCGCCGTGAGGTGGTCCTCGAGAATCTCGCCCGACTTGTCTTCGCGGGTGCCGTGGATCACGCCGTCGGAGACGGTGAGGATCTTCACGTGGAGAGGCAGGTCGTCGGCCTCTGAATGGTCGTGCCCGTGTGCCATGGTCCGACGATAGCGAGTCGACTCAGCCGCGCCGGAAGATGGCCCGACACATCCCATCGTGATCCGGGCCGGGCTCGAGCACCTCGACGTCGTCGCCGAAGGTCCGCCAGCCATCGCCCACCGATCCGGTCGCCACAAAGCCGAGTTCAGCGAGGTCGGCTGCAACCGCGCCGACCACATCGACCGATTCGCGCTTTGTCAGCGTGCAGACGCTGTAGACGAGCGTTCCGCCCGGCTTCACCAGCGGCGCAGCGGAACGAAGGAGGTCGGCCTGCAGCGTCCCCAGCGCCTCGATATCGGCCGGGGTGATCCTCCACCGGGCGTCGGGCCGGCGGCGCAACGCACCGAGGCCTGAGCACGGAGCGTCGACGAGGACGGCATCAAACGTCGCCGGTGCGAACGGCGGCCGGGTGCCATCGGCTTGAATCACCGCGACACCGTCGAGCCCGATTCGTTCGACGTTGCCGGTGATCAGTCCGACGCGGCTCAGCCGCATGTCCGCAGCGACGACAGTGGCACCGCGGCCTGCGATCTCAGTCGCCTTGCCGCCCGGCGCGGCGCACATGTCGAAGACGAGGTCGCCAGACGCCGAGGGAACCATCGCTGCGACGCGACGGGAGCTTTCGTCCTGCACGTAGCCGTCGTCTCGACGCTGGACCGTGGCCGCTTCGTTCATGGTGCGCAGCGCGGCCTCGGCGGCATCTGCGCCCAACTCGTCGGCGAGCCGGCTCAGCATCCAATCCGGGTAGCTGAGCTCGACACCGAGCGACGGGTAGTCGACTCCGGCCTTCGCCTCGGTAGCGACCTTGCGCAAGATCGCGTTGACCATGCCCCTGAAGCGCTTCGGCGCAGCCGAGACCGTCGCCGACACCGCCGCGTGAGGCGGTGTGCCGAGCTCGATCAGCTGGTGCGCACCGATTCGCAACGCCGCACGGGCGGTGGGAGGCGGATCCTCGAGCAGGAAACGATCGACGACATGATCGAGCGCGCGTTTGCGGCGGGTTGATCCGTAGACGAGTTCGGTGACGAAGGCTTTGTCTCGAGGCTCGAGCTCGGTCTCCGCGAGGAGCTTCGGGAGCACCACGTTGGCGTAGGCACCACCCTCGTCGATGCGGACGATGGCATCGATCGCGACTCGACGCGGGTCGGTGGGAGCTTCTTCAGACATCAGACCAGTCGATCGCTGTAGGTGGGTTGGGCGCCGTTGCGCCACGCGGCAGCATCCTGGCGGCCCTTACCTTCCGGCTGCACCTCCAGGAGATCCACGGAACCGGAGCCGGCGAATGCTCGCGTGCCGTCGAGAGACCCGGGGGTCCCGTCGGCGTCGGCCAATGCGGTGCGATGCACCTTGAGCCGCTTGTCTCGAAATGTGGTCCACGCCCCACCGACGCGCACCCTTCGATGAATGTCGACGGCATCGTCGGTCCAGTCGATGCGCCGCTCCTCGGCAGTGATCTTGGCAGCATGCACCGGCTCGCCGACCTGCGGCTCCGGGTCACCGAGTCCACTGGCCATGGCGTCGACCAGCTGGGCGACGCCGATGTCGACCAGCCGGCCACGAAGCTCATCGAGAGACTCGTCGGGGTCGATCGCGACCTCGTCGCGGCGGTAGACGGCGCCCGTATCGAGGCCTTCTTCGACCGCCATGAGACACACCCCGGTCGTGGCGTCACCCGCGAGGATGGCCCGTTCGACCGGCGCCGCGCCGCGCCACCGCGGCAAGAGCGAGAAGTGGATGTTGACCATGGCCAGCTGATCGAGCAGCGACGCAGGGATGATTCTTCCGTAGGCCACCACCACTCCGAGATCGACCTCGACCCGAGCGAGATCGGCGAGATCATCGGTGACCGGCAACCCCAACGCGAGCGCTGCGGCCTTCACCGGCGAAGGCTGATGTCCGCCTCCTCGGCCTCGGCGCGTGTCGGGGCGACTGACCACCAGCGGGATCTCGAAACCGGCCTCGACCAATGCAGTCAGGGGCGCGACGGCAAGGTCGGGCGTGCCCAGATATGCGATGCGTCGGATCTCCGCCGGGGGCGGGATCGTCACGGGAGGGTCAGTCCGCCGCCTGCGGCCCGAGGTTGCTCGGCGGCGCCGAACTGCAGGTCTCGGATGGTCTTCAGGGCCTGCTTGCGAGTGTCGTCGTCGAGGCGTTCGATCAACAACGTGCCGTCGAGATGGTCGAGTTCGTGCTGGAAGAGACGTGACTCGAGTTCATCGGCCTCGAAGGAGAGTTCGTTGCCGTCGAGATCGCGACCCACGATGTGGACGATCTTCGGACGAACGATTTCCCATGAGAGGCCAGGCACCGACAGGCAGCCCTCTTCGAACAGCCACTCGCCATCACTCTCGACGATCTCAGGGTTGATGATGGCCTCGGGTCCGGCGCCGACGTCCCACACGAACAGACGCTTCTGCACACCGACCTGCGGGGCGGCAAGGCCGATTCCGGGAGCGTCGTACATCGTCTCGAGCATGTCGTCGACGAGGCGCACGAGGGAGTCGTCGATCTCAGTGATTTCGCGCGCCGTTTGGCGCAGTACGGGGTCACCGATGATGCGGATGTCGTAGCCGGACATGCCATCAGGTTACCGTCCCTCAGATGAGCGACGGTCACTACTTCGAGGACGACCCCGAGATCGAGTCATCGCCGCATTCCGTCGAGGTGACGCTTCCCGACGTATCGCTGAGCCTCACCTCGGACCGCGGCGTGTTTTCTGCGGACAAGCTCGACACCGGCACCAAGCTGCTCCTCCTCGAAATCCCGTCCTTGGTGGAGGCAACCACGATTCTCGACATCGGTTGCGGCTGGGGTCCGATCACCTGTGTCGCTGCCCGTCGGGCGCCTCAGGCCGATGTGTGGGCAATCGACGTCAACCGCCGGGCCCGCGATCTCGCCGCAACCAATGCGGAGTCTCTCGGTGCCGGCGATCGGGTCCACGTTCGTGCCCCCGACGACGTGCCCGACGACATCACATTCGATCGGATCCTTTCGAACCCGCCGATCCGCATCGGCAAGCCCGCGCTCCACGACCTGCTGCTGCACTGGTTGCCTCGGCTCACTACCGACGGGGTCGCCCATCTCGTTGTCCAGAAGCATCTGGGCAGCGACTCGCTCGCCACGTGGCTCGAAGGCCGGGGCTATCCGACGCTGCGCCTCGCGAGTCGCGCCGGCTATCGGATTCTCGAAGTGCGACGCACAGCGATCGAACCGGGCGAGACTGCCTGATGGCCCAGCTCGACGGCACCGGCATGAAGCGACTCCATCGCGAGTGGCGCAAACGCACCGAGGGGCGCCTCGCGCTCATCCTCGACGGGGTGCAGAACCCCTTCAACGTCGGCTCCGTGGTGCGCACCGCAGCAGCCGAACGGGTCGATCACGTGTGGATCGCAGCCGGCACTGCGCCCAACCACGACAAGGTCAACAAGACCGCGCTGGGAACACAGCGCTACCTCACGTGGACCGAGGTCGAAGATGGCCCCGCCGCCGTCGCTGCGGCGAAGGCCGACGGCTACCGGGTGGTGGCGATCGAGCTGACCTCCGACGCCACTCCCCTGCCTGAGGCCGACTTGTCCGGCGACATCGCCCTCGTGATCGGTCACGAGGATCGCGGCGTCGCCCCCGTCACCCTGGCCGTCTGCGATGAGACCGCCTTCATTCCGCAGCTCGGCAAGGTCGGCTCGCTCAACGTCGCCGCGGCCACGGCGATCGCGATCTACGAAGCCCGCCGCCGCAGCTGGGCCGACTAGGCCCTCACGCCGCCAGAAGCGAGCGTTCGTCCGCCAGGTGCGTCAGCGCCGCGTCACAACGCTTCGCGATGCGTTCGGGGTCGAACGCATCGAGGAACCGGTCGATCCCCAGCTCGAACTCCGCCTCTTCCGCCGTGTGGAGAAGTGCCGCAAAGACGAGTGGAGTCCGGGTCAGCGAGGCATGGTCGAGAGTCGAGCGAGCACGGTCGAGGCTGCGAGCGTTCACCCGGTAGCCGGCCAGACCAGCCACGGTGTCGAACACCACAAAGGGATTGCGCTGCTCCAAGGCGAGGTCGATCAACTCGATCGCAGCCAAGCGCGCGCCGTCGACATCGCCGGCGCGTTGGAGCGCAAGCACGTTGACGACACGAATCGACGACTCCCAGCGGGCGTTCGTTCCGAGCGGGAGCGCGGCCGTAGCGGCATCGTTGGCGACAGCGGTGTCGCCCTGCAGGAGGGCAGCGAGCGCGAATGCCGCCTCGGCCAAGCCGACCAGAGGGACAAAGTTGCACCGGCGCGCGGCATTGGCGGCGTCGATCGACTCGGACCGAGCTTGGTCGAGCGAACCGTCGAAGATCAGCGAGAACGAGAGATACAAGCGCGCCGCGGCCTCGTCGAGCACGTGGTCAGTCGCCGCCGACGTGGCGATGACAGTGCGAAGCCGGTCCTGAACCGGCGCTTGATCACCTCCGAGGAAACGCGCGGTCAGCGCTTCCACTACCGCTTCGTTGGATCGCACCATCGCCCAGACCGGACTCGCTTCCGACGGATCGATCGATCGAAGGTCGTCGGTGAGTTCCATTTGCCGGATCGCATCGATGTGCTCACCCACCTGCCCCTGGAACGAGAGGCGGAGAAGAATCTCTCGAGTCGCTGGCTCCACATCGGTCTGCAGAGCCGAGTAGACCTCAGCATCGAACCAGGAGCGAGCGCCGGCCTCGACCACCAACGGCCAAAGCCCCGTCAAGATCGCCGCGCGGTCCTGGTGGCGTCCTCTGCGTTCCGCGGCCCGCAGCGCAACACGGAGGTTGGGCGACTGCTCACGCAACACGCGTGTGCGCTGGGTGTCGAACGAGAGCCCGGCAACTGACACGACGGGCGGCGCGACGTCGAGCGCCCACACCACGAGTGCGTCGTCGGCGTCATCCGCCTCAGCTCCTTGGAGTTCGCCGTCGCAGAACTGCCGAACCGACTCGAGTATCCGCAGGCCCCCCTCGCGATCCATCGTGACCAGGGACTTCGCCACCAACTCGTCGACAAGATCGTGATCGAACTCGGGGGCCAACAGTGCGGCCGTGTCACGGCTCCAGACCGCTGGCAGGCGAGAGAGGCGGTACAGCAGAGTTCGCTCGTCGTCGCCGAGAAGGCGAACGCTCCACTCGATCACGGAGCGAAGTGTCGCGTGACGAGCATTCGGACTCTCGGGGCCGGAATCACGCCTGCGTCGGCGAGTGCGGAGCGCGTCGAGATCCGTCTCCAGCGCATCGACCAGCTCATCGGCCGGCATCTGACGAAGTCGGGCCACCACGAGCTCGATACCCAGGGGCAACGCGTCGACGGCTGTGACGAGGCGGCGCAAGGTGTCTTCCCTTGGCCGCGGCACCCCCACAAGCTCGGCACGACTCTGCAGTAGTTCTGCCGCCGCGTCCTGGGCGAGACCCCCCAGATGGTGAACTGCTTCGCCTTGCAGCTCGAGCGGTTCACGGCTGGTTGCCAGGATCCTCGTGGCGGGGCTCGCCTCCAAGAGCGCACGACACATCGCGGCCGCCTCGTCGATCACGTGCTCGCAGTTGTCCACCACGATCGTCGTCGGTCGAGACCCCAGATGTTTCGCGATGAGCGGGTAGGGCGACCCCTCGAGTTCGAGCTTGGACGGGGGAAGTCCAATCGCATCACCCAGCGCGGCGACCGGGTCTTCGGTACGGGTGAGATCGACGAAGTGCGCCACTCCGTCAGAGCGGTCGAGCCACAGCGTCGCAACCTCGATCGCGAGCCGGGTCTTCCCGGTCCCGCCAAAGCCGACGATGGTCGTGAGTGGGTGCTCGCTCACCCGGGCGAGGAGCGCAGCTGTGTCGTCACCACGCCCGATCAGATCGGTCGATGACCGCGGCAAGCCCCGGCCGGCAGCGCCGGTGAGAGCAGGCCCGTAGCTTGCTTCGATCGGCAGTGTGTGGAGCATCAGCGAACCCGGCACGTCTCTTACGGAGAACATCCCCAACGGTTCGAGCAGCCGTGCCGGGAGTGCCTCACAGGCCTGCTTGGCCGGGTCGGTGAGCACAACATGGCCGGGTTCGACGAGGTCCGCAACCCGGGCCAGATGGTTGATGGTGCTGCCGAACCAGTCGCCGTCACGGGCTTCAGCGACACCCCAGTGGATCCCGACCCGGCTCTGGATCTCGATCGGCTCAGGCCAGGACTCATCGTGCAGAGCGGTGACGTAGTCGGCCATTGCAGCCATCGCGGCCGCGACCGTGTCGAAGTGAGCGAGGAACCCGTCACCGGTGTGTTTGAACAGCTCGCCGCCGTGTCCGCCGACTGACCGGGCCGAGATCTCATCGTGGCGGGCAAGAGCAACCGACATCGCAACCTGTTCACGGTTCCAGAATCGAGACGAGCCAGCGATGTCAGCCATCACAAACGCCCGGGGATGGTCACTCACGCCCGGAATGTAGTGGGACGCGGCGATCTCACCCCAGCCGGGCTCAAGGTTCAGGCGGCCTCGCGCTGCGTCGACCGGCATACGTCGACGATCGCGTCAGCCAACTGTTGATTCGCTGCCACACCAAGGCGAACCGAGCAGGCGACATAGTCGTCCGCCCCGTCGGCGAAGACCGCAACGAAGACCAGGCGGGCGGCGGTTGCCGTGGTTGCACGCACGATTCGGCCGTCGTCGAGTTGTTGGACTTCGACATTGAACAAGTCGCCTTCCGCTACCGCATCGATCCCTACAAACGTCGGGAGGTCGGGAGCCAGGGCCAACCACTCATCGAGCGAACGCGCAGCGCAGCCGTCGACAGGGCAGGCGCGAGCGATCGTCCACTGGTCGAAGCTCTTGCCGTCTCCCGGAGGGACGAAGTCGAACGGGAACTGTGGCGTGGCGACCCAGCCCACGGGAATCTGCGTGGCCAAGCCTTCTTCGGTCACGATCTCCTCGAGTGCCACGCCCTGAGTCTCATCGGCTGTGACGATCAGGATCCCGCCGACAACGGCGAGGGCCATCAGGGCAGGGACAATCCACTGTCGACGCATCCGCTCATACTCGCAGCGGATCGACCTCGACCCGCAGCCGGGCCGCGGGGCGCGGTGTCGCCTCCAGCGCGTCGAGGATCGGCGCGTGGGTGTCGGCCCGAAGCAGCCACTGGTCGTCAACCGGCCCCCGGATGCGGACGCCTTCGGGCGATCCGAACGACTCGATGAACTCCGGCGCTCCAGCGCCGGTGATGAGCACCTGTGCGCCATAGGGCGGCGCGCCGAGTGCCTGACGGCGATCTCGTTCGGCGACCGCAACCACTGAGGGATCGGCCCGCAGCGCCGCCTGAACCACCTCGTGCTCGGGCTGACGGGTCTGCAGCACCAAGCGTCCGCCGTCGGAGCGAGGGCCGAGCAGCCGGGCCGCCCGGGCGAGGAGGGCCAAGGCCTGCTCAGCCGCCCGCTGGCGAGGCGCCAGCAGCTCCTGGTCGAGATCGAGGAACACCACGATATCGGCGCGGTCGATGCGGTGCAGCACCGCCTCGGTGCCGATCACCACTCGCTCGGTGGGCACCGCGTCGTCTGCACTGGTGACCTCCCCCACCGGCTCACCCACGAGCGCAACGAGCTCCTCGCGGGCTCGGGTGACGCCGGCGCGGAGGTTCTTGAGCATCGTGCTGCCGCAGTGGGCACAGACGATGGGCCGCGACTCGGTGCCGTCGACAGTCTCGAGACGGTCGTCCATGAGGATCATCGACGAGGTGCCGTCTTCGGAGCGGACGAGTTCGCCACACGCTGCGCATGCGAGCAGCCGCGAACGACCCTTCCGGTTCAATACGCAGATCACGCGTCCGTCGGTGAGGCGTTCGCTGAGACGGGCGGCAAACGGGCCGGCTTTCACCGGGTCGTCGTCGCGACGATCGAGCACGTCGACCAACGGCCAGCCTTCTCGCTCGGCCGTGCGGTTCGGGCGCAGAAGTCGGCCGGCCCGCAACGCGTGAAGCGAAGGTGCGGGCGAGGCGAGAACGGCGGGCGCGCCGCGGAGTCGCGCCCGCTCGAGCACAACGTCGCGGGCGTGCCAGCTCGGCGTGCGTTCCTCCTGCAGCGACTCCTCGTGCTCGTCGAACACGACAACAGCAGCCAGGTTCGGCATCGGCATCCACGCTGCGGACCGGGTGCCGACCACGGTCGCTCCTCCGGCGGCGGTCGCCCACTCGTCAGGTCCGAGCGCCACCGTGACGCCGGCCCGGCGAAGGGCGATCGCCAGTCGGCGGGCGCGTGACATGTCCGCCACGATCACCAAGGTGTCGCCCCGCCGGCATCCGGCCAGTGCAAGCGAGACGCCGTCGTCGGACGGAGGCAGCCGCACAACGGCGACCTCGTGATCAAACGCGTCGTCGAAGACGTCGGCCGGTCCCGCTGGCACCGGGGTTCGTTGCGTGGGCTGCGGTACACCCGCCACCATTCGAGGGGGCGATGCGGCGCGAAGAACCGGCACGCGACGCCCGGCCCAACGCCACGCGGCCCACAGGGAAAGATCCAGGATCTCCTGATCCGGGCCCACGCCGCTCAGCTTCGACAGTTCGGAGTAGCGCACGCCATCGGTCGGCTCGACATCGAGTGCGGTCACCCATGCGGCGATGCGACGGCCGGCGAGGTCGACACGCACCATTGATCCCACCGCGAGACGGTCGCT
>Ga0055584_100000582_pt1 | contig 34789 bp, 33 predicted proteins | sample OSDHelmetaG_FD_58716 | JGI IMG/M metagenome (GOLD analysis project Ga0055584, IMG submission 58716) | Pelagic marine sediment microbial communities from the LTER site Helgoland, North Sea, for post-phytoplankton bloom and carbon turnover... | ecosystem: Environmental > Aquatic > Marine >... | reverse complement strand
AGCTAGAACCATGGGTGTTCGTTATTTGGGCGCAGAAGTTCAGCGCATGGAAGACCCCCGACTGCTGACCGGTCACGGTCGTTACGTCGATGACATCACCATGGAAGGCATGCTCCACGCCGCCTTCCTGCGTGCCCCGATGGCGCATGCGAAAATCCGGTCGATTGACGCATCGCACGCGCTCGAATTGGCGGGCGTGCATCGGGTGTTCACCCATGCGGATCTGGGTGAAAAATATGCGCACCGGATGAACCAGCTCTATCCGGCACCGGTCATAGATCAGAACAAAACCCAGTATCCGCTGTCCAAGGACGAAGTCTGCTATGTGGGCGAGGCTGTCGCCGTGGTGGTGGCCGATAGCCGTGCCATTGCCGAGGATGCCCTTGCGCTGATCGACGTGGACTACGAAGCGCTTCCGGCCGTGGTGGATATCATGACGGCACTTGAAGACGGCGCGCCGCTGGCCCATGCGGACACCACATCGAACCTGATGGGCAAGATGCGCTCAAGCTTCGGCGATATCGAGGAGTCGTTTTCGAAAGCCGATCACGTGTTCTCGGCCAAATTCATGCAGCATCGTGGCGGTTGTCATTCCATGGAGACGCGCGGCGTCATTGCCCGCGATGATCCCTGGGGCGACGGTTTGACCCTGTGGACCTCGGCCCAGTCGCCCTATCTGATCCGTCGTGCCCTGGCCACCTGGCTGGGCGAGTCCGAGGAACGTGTTCGGGTGATCGCTCCGGATGTGGGCGGCGGCTTCGGGCCGAAAGCCGGGTTCTATCCCGAGGAAATTGCCATCACATTGGCGGCGCGTTTCATGGAACGCCCGGTCAAGTGGATCGAGGATCGCCGGGAGCATTTCATCTCCACCACGACCCAGCGGGATCAGCATTGGGATCTGGAGGTTGCCTGTACGGCCGAAGGAAAAATTCTCGGCCTGCGCGGCACCGTGACCCATGAGAACGGTGCCTATATCCCTTACGGCATTCTGTTGCCCAACAGCTCGCTCACACCCCTGCCGGGGGCCTACTCCATTCCGGCCATCGATGTGGGAGTGGATATCGTGTTCACCAACACGGTTCCGAATTCCCCGGTGCGTGGTGCGGGACGACCCTGCGGAATTTATGCCGTGGAACGGATGATTCAGGTTGTGTCACGGGAGCTGGACATTGATCCCGCTGACGTGCGCCGCCGGAACTATGTGCGTTCGGACCAGATGCCCTATGAAACCGGCGCCAAGCTGCGAGGCGGGGCACCGTGTATCTATGACAGTGGTGACTACGAGGCCTTGCTCGACAAGGTTCTGGAGCTGTCTGATTACAGCAGTTTCAAGGAACGACAGGCGGCCGCGCGCGCCGAAGGTCGGTATCTCGGCATTGGTGTGTCCTCCTGTATCGAGGACACGGGTATGGGCCCCTATGAAGGGACAACCGTGCGCGTCGAGGCTTCCGGCAAGGTTGCCGTTCGGACCGGTGCTGCAAGCCAGGGGCAGGGACACCACACGATGATCGCCATGATCGTGGCGGGCAATCTGGGGGTGAAGCCGGAAGACATCATGTTCGAGTCCGCAGACACGGCGAAGTTCTCCCATGGTGTCGGGACCATAGGCAGTCGTGTTGCTGCGAATGTGGGACCGTCGGCCCATGATGCTGCCTTCCAGGTTCGCGAAAAAGCCCTGAAGCTGGCCGCGGAGGTTCTTGAAGCTTCGGAAGCCGATCTGGACATCGAAGACGGCGTGGTTCGCGTGAACGGCGCGCCGGACCTTTCGATCACACTGGGTGAACTTGCCATGCAGCTGACTCCGATGTCGGCGATGCGCGTTCCCACGGGTTTTGACCCGGTGCTCGAAGCGACCTCCTTTGACGGGTCCAGCGGTGCCCCGATTGCCTGTGGTTCCAATGTTGCCGAAGTGGAGGTCGATCCCGGTACGGGCGAAGTGAAGGTGCTGCGTTATTCGGTCGCCCATGATTGTGGTGTGATGATCAATCCGATGGTGGTGCACGGCCAGATCGTGGGCGGTGTGGTCCATGGCATCGGGAACGCGTTGTTCGAGCGCATGATCTATGACGATCAGGGCCAGCCGCTGACCATGAACTATGGTGAGTATCTGCTGCCGCTGGCCAGCGAGATGCCACGGATCGATGTCACGCATATGGAAACGCCATCACCGTTGAATTCGCTGGGTGTGAAGGGTGCGGGCGAAGGCGGGACTATCCCGGCCGCGGCCGCTATCGTTGCCGCTATCGAGAATGCGCTGACGGAGTTTTCCGTGGAGATCGACTACTACCCGGTTGATCCGCAATACCTGACCGAACTGATCGACAAGGGAACGGCGCACGCGGCGGAGTAACCTTCGAATTTAGTCGCTGTCACTGTCGAAGTTGTCGAGCAGGGCACGAACGGCGGCGCCGATGCCGCCTTCATGGACGCTGCCGCCTTCGGCCTTGGTGCGCGTTTCATAGGCGTCTTCGCCCAAATCTGAATCTTGTTGATCGTCCATGCTGCTCTTTCAAAACCTTGCGTTCAGAGGTGCTCGATTTCACCGTTGCCTGACAACATGATGGCGATTGGACGTGTCGGCGTAAAATAGGAAAACACGATCATGGCGATCATGGTCAGGGGCACCGACAGGAACATGCCGGCCAGGCCCCAGATGCTGCCCCAGACGGCCAGCGAAATCAGCACCACCAACGGGGATATGTTGAGAGAGGTGCCCATCAGCCGCGGCTCGACAACATTTCCGATCAGGAACTGCGTGGCACCGCCACCGATCAGCACCGCGAGGACCGGTCCAATGGTGGCAAACTGCACCACGGCGAGCAGGGTCGGCAGAAGGATTCCGAGCAGGGAGCCGATGGTGGGAATGTAGTTCAACAGGAAGATCACAAATCCCCAGAACGCGGCGAAATCGACGCCCACGATCAGTAGAATGCCATAGCTGATCGCACCGGTTGCGACGCTGGCCAGTGTCTTGATGGCCACATAGGACTGGATCTGGGTCTGCATACGCCGGAGCAGGTCGCGCACGTCCTGGCGTTTTTTCGGATCGGGAAACAGAGCGTTGATTTTCTTCTCGAAACTGCCCTGTTCGATCAGGAGAAACAGCACATAGACGAGGACGATCCCCAGTGAACCTGCAAATCCGGCAACGGCCGACGCCAGTCCCGAGATCAGTGCACGAATATCTATTTCATCGACGATTTTCGCGATATCCGGGGGTTCCTGGAATCCGGCGAATTGCGAGGCACTGAGGACCAGTTTCTCGAAATTGGCCTGATAGAACGGGGCTGCTGCGGCGACCTGAGAAATGTTGTCGCTGATCAGTTCGGCCACCAGCGCAATGGCGATCACGACAATGACGACCGCGCCAATCAGCCTGAGCCAGAGCGGAAGATGTTCGCCGACCACGGGGATGCGGTTGAAGAACCGTGCGAGTGCGTTAAGCAGATACCAGATCACGATGGCGACGGCGATCGGGATCAGCAGATCGCGACCCTCGATCAGGAAGAAGATCGTCAGTGCCGCGATGAGCGCTGCGCCCGCGAAAGCGCCTATCCGGGCCGGTGCTGTGTCGCTCATCTGTTCCATTCCCCGCAGGTTTTCAGACTTTGTGCAGGCGCTGTCACGCAAACACGCCATAGCGTTTAACATAGCTGAGGCTGATTTGGCCTGTCAGCGTTGACGTGTCTGATCCGTTGGTGGTTTTCTGCCTGCCAGCAGAACGCATGTTTCGGAAATGGAGGATGCGCAACCGGACCCGATTTGGAGGACAAGTACGTGACAACAAAGTTGGAAGGATCGCGCCTGGGGCGCGTGGAACGTGAGGATTGCCCGGCAGAATATCTCGACGCCTATGACGAGGTTTTACGTACCCGCGGCATGGAAAAAATGCCGAATGTGTTTGCCCTGCTTGCCAACAGTCCCGGTGCACTGTCCACGGTTTGCCCGGTTGGCGCCCATGTGCGTTACGGCACCGACTTTGATGATGCGCTGCGCGAATTCGTGATTCTGACCGTCGCGCAGGAACTGCGCTGTACCTATGAATGGGTTCATCACCACGTGGTGGCCAAGAAAATCGGTGCCTCGGAGGACCTGCTGAAGAAGATTGGCACGCCAGAGATCGAGGCGGAGCCTGGTGAGCTTGGGCTGGCAACGCGATATGCGCGGATGCTGACCCGGAATGAAGACATTCCCGACGGGATGGTCGATGCGCTCAAGGCGGCATTCGGCATCGAAGGCTTTGTCGATATGACCGTGATGATCGGCTATTATGGCATGCTGGCGCGGTTCATCAACACGGTCAAAATTCCGATTGAACCCGAGTACGAAATCCCACCATTCATTGTTTAGGTGTCTGCACCGTTGATGCAATCGGGATCGGGTTGCACCACCGGTGCTGCCTGTTTCCCTGAGGTTTGAAGTCGATGTTGAAATCCACTTACGCGTCCAACGGAATGGTCGTTGCGCCGCATCACCTGGCTGCAGAATCCGGTCTGGCCGTCTTGCGAGAAGGCGGCAATGCCCTTGAGGCGATGATCGCGGCAGCTGCATCGATCGCTGTGGTCTATCCTCACATGAATTCGATCGGTGGCGATGGATTCTGGGTGATCTCGCCCGCCGATGGAGACCCCATTGCCATTGATGCCTGCGGTGTAGCGGGCCGTGGTGCCACCATTGTGCGCTATCGCGAAGAAGAAGGGTTGGACGAAATTCCGGCGCGTGGGCCGCTGGCGGCTCTGACGGTGGCCGGCACGGTGTCTGGCTGGGGATTGGCCAAACAGATGTCGGAGCAATGGGGCGGGACAATGCCGCTCGACCGGCTGCTGGAAGATGCCGTGGGCTATGCCCGTGATGGCGTGGCCGTCACGGAAGGTCAGGCGCGCCTGACAACGGAGAAGCTGCCGGAGATGGGGCTGGCCGCCGGCTTTACCGAGGTTTACACGCCTGGCGGGGCCGTGCCCGGATGTGGTGATGTCTTTCGCCAGCCGCGTCTCTCGGCCACTCTGGAACAGATTGGCCGCGCCGGGACGGAAGATTTCTACCGGGGCGATCTGGCGCGTATGATTACGGCTGATCTGGAGAATGTGGGAAGCCCCGTCCATGGCAGCGATCTGGCGGCGCATCAGGCCAAAGCTGTCACGCCGCTTTCGCTGCGCGTCGGGGATGCCACGGTCTACAATATGCGTCCGCCCACCCAGGGGTTGGCCTCGCTGCTGATTCTGGGCGCTTTCGCGAAGATGGAGTGTGCCGAGGCGGATGGCTGCGATTTCGTGCATCTTCTGGTCGAGGCCAGCAAGCAGGCATTTGCCATCCGCGATCGCCATATCACCGACGAAGACTATATGAGCCCGCCGCCGGAATCCTTCCTGACCGAAAAGGTCGTGGCCAAACTCGCCGCCGGGATCGATCCGAAGACGGCATCGGTTTGGAAGCGCGGCGGCATCGACAGTGACACCATCTGGATGGGGGTGATGGACCGACACGGGAATGCGGTCAGTTTCATTCAAAGTGTCTACTGGGAATTTGGAGCCGGCGTGGTCCTGCCCGAGAGCGGGATCACTTGGCAGAACCGCGGTGCGAGCTTTGCGCTCGACCCGGACGCCCTCAACCCGCTGCAGCCGGGACGCAAGCCGTTCCACACACTCAACCCTGCCCTAGCACGCCTCGACGATGGGCGGGTGGTCTCCTATGGCACCATGGGCGGTGAAGGCCAGCCGCAGACCCAGGCGGCGGTGTTCAACCGCATTGTCCGTTACGGACAGCCTGTACAGCAGGCGCTTACAGCGCCGCGCTGGTTGCTGGGCCGCACCTGGGGCAGCGACAGCACCAATTTGAAAGTCGAGTCCCGCTTCCCGGATGAGGTGATCGAGGCTCTGCGGACCGCCGGTCAGGATGTCGAGGTGGTTGGGCCCTACAGCGATCTGATGGGCCATGCGGGAGCGCTGGTGCGTCGGCCGGACGGCATGATCGAAGCCGGGTTTGATCCGCGCAGCGATGGCGCCGCGCGGGGCTTCTGATGTGAGCAGGGCCGAACTCAGTTTTCTTCCCGAACATTTTGCGCGTAAGGACGAGGATGATGATGCCACGTTCTATGAGCCACCGCGTATGGTGCATCATCTCGACGAACCGGCACGCACTGCCCTGACGTCCTTCTATACCGGAATTTTGCCTGGACAAGCCCGGGTTCTCGATCTGATGTCGAGTTGGGTCTCGCATCTGCCCGAGATGACGTTTCAGGAAGTCTCCGGCCTCGGCATGAATGCCGCGGAACTGGAAGCCAATCCCGTGCTGACGGCGCGGTATGTGCAGGATCTGAACGCCGATCCGGTATTGCCGTTTGATGATGCCAGCTTCGATGCCTGCCTCATCGCGCTGTCGGTGCAGTATCTCACCCGGCCATCGGAAGTGTTTGCCGAGATCGGACGGGTGCTGGTCTCTGGCGGCGTCTGTGCCGTCAGCTTCTCCAACCGTTGTTTTCCGACCAAGGCGGTGGCGGTGTGGCACGCGCTGGATGATTCCGGCCATATCGGGCTGGTCACAACCTATCTCCGTCAGGCGGATCTGTTTGAAGAGCCAGTCTATGCGGATCTCTCGCCCCATCCCGGGCGCAGCGATCCGCTCTTCGTCGTGACAGCCAAGCGAAACGGACACTGAACAAAAGGTACGAATGGAATGACACAGGCAACATCCGATGATGGCATGGACGGCCGGCTCAAACTGCTGACCGACGCCGATATGGACGATGCGCAGCGGGCGCTGGCTGCGCATATGATTGCGAGTAAAACGGGACGGATAATCGGGCCGATGAATGCCTGGTTGCGCAGCCCGTCCTTGGCAAAGCACGCCTTCGGACTCGGCGACTACGCACGTCACGGCACAAGCCACGAGAAACGCATCTCCGAGCTGGTGATCGTGATGACCGCGCGCCATTGGTCAGCGCGACTCGAATGGTGCGTTCACAAGGTCGAAGCGTTGGTTGCTGGGCTCGATCCGGCGATCATCGATGCGATCGAGGACCGCACGCGGCCCAGCTTTGCGCATGCCGATGAGGAACTGGTCTACGATCTGATCTCTGAGCTGCTCGACACCAGACAGGTCAGTGACGCGGTTTATGACCGGGCCATTGCATTGTTCGGTGAGGCGAAGCTGGTCGAGTTGATTGCCATTTTCGGCCACTACAATCACGTGGCCGCTGTGCTCAACACGTTTCGCGTGAAGGTACCTGAGGGCTGGGCCGAGCCGCTGAAGGACTAGGTGCCCCGGACTATCGCAAATACGGGACCGTCAAACGGCCCACGCGTTTCTATCTCCCGGTGGCTGCGCCTTCTCCGTTAAAGGCCCGCATCAGGAAGGCGCCGACCTCGGCGTTGGAGCGGGCGCGGATGGCGTCGTCCCGGCCGATCAGATAGCCCTCACTGCCGACACAGGCACTTAGGATCAGCTTGCGGAGGAACGGCCCGGTCATGGGTAGAAAGGTGAATGTGTCCCGGACTACACCCTTTTCGTTCACATTGAATTCGCAGGGGGGCAAGGTTCCGGCCAATGGTGCGCGGTCCGGCGAACCTGCCATCCCATTGATGATAGGCACCTTCATAGATTGTGAAGGCCGCCTCTGCGCCACCTTCGCGCAGATCCTCGACGATCTCGTTGCAGCGCTCCGGGTCAACGATTTCGTCTTCGGCACCGGCGAGCAACAGGACCGGAGCGCCGGTCGCGCGCGTGTTGTCGAAACGCGCCAGGCAGGGGCCATAAAACGAGATGTGGGCGGCAAACCGCGGTCCGTCCGGACTCAACGTGGCGGCGGTCTGTTCGAAGGCGGCCAGCATGGTGGACATGCCGCCATAGGAAAATCCCATGAGTGCGACCTTGCTGTCGTCGATCTGAGGCAGGCTGTCGAGATGGCGCAGACCTGCATATGCATCCGCGATCAGCATGGTTTCGGTGACTTCAAGCGGGCGGTCGATAAAGCCTGTGGCCCAATCCCGGCGTGCGCCGAAGGCGTCCACCACCAGCGCTGCGACACCCATCTCGGCAAACTGCGCTCCATAGGTCAGTTCGCGCGCGCCGAGAACACCGGCAGCGCCGTGCAACAGAACAACTGCGGGCACCGGATTCTCCGCGCTGGCCGAATCCGGCAGGAAGAGCGTGGCCTGTGCATCGGTCGGCGGATCGAGCTGTTCGCTCTTTCCGACTTCCCACAGTGTGAAAGGGCTGTGGCTTGGATAGCTGATCCGCTCCCCTGTAGTGCGGTTCAGGGAGTCCGGATCATAGCGGCAATGGCAGCTGCAAAAAAAAAGACGGTTCATATCAGTTCTGCAAATACGGAACGGGGACGTGGCGGCCCCAGATTGATATAAACAGATTAAGCGCGGCGTTCAGATCGTGCGATTCAACTTGTCGGGAGAAACAGCGCATGGCGCTTGAGCTTTACCATTCAGGACATTCGACGTGCAGTCAGAAGGTTCGGATTTGTCTGGCCGAAAAAGGCATCGACTGGGTCAGCCACGAGCTGCATTTCGCCACTGGCGATCACCTGACACCGGAATACCTCAAGCTCAATCCGAACGGCGTGGTGCCCACACTCGTTCATGACGGTGAGCCGGTCATCGAATCCTCGGTGATCGTGGAATATCTCGACGAGATTTATCCCGAGCCACCGATGGTGCCGCGTGACCCGTTGGGCCGGGCCCGGTTGCGGTCCTGGATGCGATACATGGAAGAGGTACCGACACCGGCGGTCCGGGTGCCGTCCTTCAACGAAGTATTCCGGCCACTCCGCTATGAGAATGCTACCGATGAGGAGTTCGAGGCCCGAGTTGAGAAGATGCCCCTGCGCAAGGCCTTTTATCGCCGCATGGGACGGACCGACGGGTTTGGCGACGCCGAGGTCGACAATGCCCTGGCCCAAATTCGACAGACGGCCGAACGGATCGACGAGGCAGTCTCGAGCTTAGGCGGACCCTGGATTCTGGGTGAGCAGTACACCCTCATCGATGCCACTCTCACGCCGTTGATCCAGCGCATGGCCGATCTGGGATATGCCCGGATCTGGCAGGATGACTTGCCGGAGATGGCCAGATGGTTCGAACGGATCAAGGCGCGGCCGTCCTTCGACATTGCGTTCTATCCGGGCACCAATGTCAGTGAGAAGTATCCGCAGTTTTTCGAGAAGGAAACGTCAGCATGACCTTTGAAATGTATCAGGCCCCACAATCGACCTGCAGCCAGAAGGTGCGCATCACGCTGGCGGAGAAAGGTCTGCTGGAGATGAACAAGGACTGGATTGAGCACGATGTGGATCTTGGGAAGTTTGAACAGCTCGAGCCAGATTATCTGAAGCTCAATCCCAATGGTGTGGTCCCGACGTTTGTTCACGATGGCACGATCCTGATTGAGTCTTCCGCCATTCTCGAATATCTCGAAGAGGTCATTCCCGACCCGGCACTCGCACCGGGCGATGCTGTGGGGCGCGCCCGGATGCGGGCCTGGATGCGTTATATCGATGAAGTTCCCACCGTCGCGGTGCGGGTGCCGACCTTCGCCAACATGCTGGCACCCATGCGCTTTGCAAAATCCAATGACGCGGAATTTGCCGCGCATGCGGACCGGCTGCCGCTGCGCAAACAATTTTATCAGCGCATGTCGCAGAACGGTTTTGGGAAATCCGAACTGGAGTATGCCGAATTCCAGATTCGTCAGACCTGCGAACGGATCGAGGCAGCGATTCAGAAGAATGGCGGTCCATGGATCATGGGCAAGCAGTACACGATGGTCGATGCGCAGGTAACGCCACTGATCGACCGGATGGAAGATCTCGGCTACGGGTTTCTGTGGGAAGACGATCTGCCGGTGATGACAGCCTGGTTCAGGCGCCTTCAGGAACGTCCCTCTTATGCGGCCGCGTTCTATCCCGGGGCGCGTATTTCTCAGCGCTATCCAGAAGTGTATCGTACCGCGAGCGACCTCAAGGCCGAACGAGGCTTTTAGAGCGGCGGGAAGGGGCCAATGCGCTCCTCATATGCCTTGGTTGCCGGATGTTCGATAATCGGTGTGACATCCACGCTCATCCAGGGGTGTAGCGGGAAAGACGAGATCAGTGCGTGGAACTCTTCAAGCGTGTCGGTCTCCCAGACCGAGTAGTTTTCCCGCGCGCCGACAATTCGCCAGATTTTGCGCAATTGCCCGGCGTTGATGGCCTCAATCGCCCGTTCGGATTCTGCTTCTCCGAGTTTCTGGACTTTCTTTGGGTCCATGTCGCCGGGCAGGTCAACCTTGATATGCACCATGAACTGCATGTGATATTTCCTTGGATGTTGCGAGGATGATCAGGGGTAAATGCCCAGCATACGACCCCAGAGATACTGCAAGGGCAATACGATGATGAGCCCAATCACGAAATAGACAGCAAGCAGCCGCAATCCCTCTCGCATGGGCACGCCGCCAAGCGCCATGGCAATGGCGACGGGCGGGGCTTCGTGCGGAAAAGGATAGATCATCCAGCTGGGAACCTGAGCTAGAAGGACCGATTGCAGGGGCCAGCCGGTGGCTTGTGCGATGGCATCGGAAAATGATGTGACGATGGGAGGGGCCGCGGGAAAGGTAGTGACCAGACCGACGGCAGCGCTTACCGCAAAGATTTCATAGAAAGTAACGATCCCACCGTCCTTGGTCAGTGGAATGTTGGCGAGCAACCATTCTCCGATGGCGCCGCCCAGACCTGAATCATTGGCGATGGCGCCAACTGCAATGACCCCGGCGACAAACAGCCAGGATCCGTAGTTGATGTCCGAATTCATGCATGAAGCCGGCAGCATTCCGATTTTCGGGGTGATGCAGAGCAGCGCAGCGGCGAGAGCCACCCAGGCAGGCGAAATGCCGTGCAGTGAATCAGTCATCCAGAATGCCAGCGCGATGAGCATGATGCCCATCAATCGGCGCTCACCGGCGCTCCACGCGGACAGGGTTTTCTCGGCGTTGTGTGGTTGCGGTTTGGCGCCAAAGAGCAGTGTGATCAGCAGGATCACGACCAGAACCCCCAGAACGCCAAGCACCGGGAAGTTGAGGAAGGTGTACCCGAAATAGGTAAAGCCAATGCCGAAGATGCTCTCTGAAGCACCGACGAAGGCCATGTTCACGACATTGGAAGGCAGGATGCCAAAAGCGGGAATGGTTGTCCCCCAGCCCGCCGCGATGACAAGTCCGTGACGAGCACGGGTGTTTTCCGCGAAACCAAGCTGGGTTGCGAGGGCAACGGCCAGGGGCGCCATCAACACAACCCGTCCGGACGCCGATGGCATGATGAAACTCAGCAACATGCCGGCAACGGCAAGTCCTCCGGCCATGGCCATATAGCGCCCGGGCAGATGGATCATCATCAATTGAACCAGGCGGGCGGCGAGGCCGGAGCGATTTGCGGCCAGCGAGAGAATCAGGCCGCCGAAAACCAACCATGTGGCTGAAGCATGGAAGCCGGAAAAAACGATTTCCGGTGGCGCGATCGCAAACACCACAGAAATCAGAAACAGCAACAATGCTGTGATGTGTTGCGGCATGGCGCCGGTTGCCCAGTTCGCGATGGCAAACATGACAATACCGGCAGCTGGCAGAACACCGGGCGTGTCTGTCCAGAGCGGTGCGGCGAGCAGTACGCCGGATAAAATCGTGATGATGCCGGCCGAGATGTGCGACAGGCTGGGGCGCGCGATGCTGGTGGTCGCCATCGGGGTTTCCATGGGGCGAAGAAAGAAGGCCCCGATACTAGCAGTCAGGGTGATGATGTGCGAGCGGCGGGCCATTCCCTGTCTGCGCGCCTGCCATACCGTTTCGGGTTGACCGGGATTTGCCCGGGAGCGACCTGTGGTGTACTGCTGAAGGTAGAATTGGATGTGCCAGACTTCGGGGGAGGCCATGGCCGTTACAAATGGAAATGCCGCTGTGCTGTTTCGGCAGAGCGGTGGCGTCTGCGTGATTTCGATCAACAATCCGCCGGTCAACACCTTGGCCAAACAGGTGCGGCTCGCAATTGCCGAGCTGATCAGCCTGTCGCAATCCGATCCGGCCATCAAAGCCATCGTGATTTGCGGTGCGGGCCGAAATTTCTGCGGTGGTGCAGATATCCGGGAATTCAACACGCCTGATCGGCAAGTGCGCCCGATGACGCGACACCTGATGAACATCGTCGAAGACTGCGAGAAGCCTGTCGTGGCCGCTATTCATGGTCCCACGCTGGGAGGGGGACTCGAACTCGCGCTTGGCTGTCACTATCGCATTGTCGATGCCGATGCTCAGCTGGGGTTGCCGGAAGTGCATCGGGGGGTGGTTCCAGGTGCTGGAGGCACGCAGCGATTGCCGCGATTGGTCGGGTTTCGCAAAGGGCTGGAGATGATCACGAGCGGGACACCGGTTGATGCTGCAACAGCGCTGGAGATCGGACTTGTCGACAAGGTGGTGCGCGACGTGGATCTGGTTGAAGCTGCGATTTCCTATGCCACCAAACTGATTGAACAGCGAACCCCGACCCGTCGCACAAGTGGAATAGCGATTGATGTGACCCCCTCTGAAGGAGAGGCCATTGTGGTCGAAATCCGGGCTTCGCTTGAAAAATCCGCCCGCGGCATGCAGGCGCCGTTTCGTTGCCTTGAAAGTGTCGCGAATACGCTCACCATGTCCTTTGAGGACGGCTGGGCGCGTGAAGCAGAAATCAGTGAAGTTGCCGTTGCATCCGATGAATCGCGTTCGCTGGTACATGCGTTCTTTGCGGAACGACAGACGTCCAAAATTCCCGATATTCCGGCCGATATTACCCGCCGTGAAATCGAAAAGGTCGCAATTCTCGGCGCCGGGACCATGGGTGGTGGCATTGCCATGTCCTTTGCCAATGCCGGGATGAACGTGACGGTGATCGAGGCATCACAAGAGAATCTCGACAGGGGGCTGGCCCGGATCGAAGCGAATTATGACGCGACCCGCAAGCGCGGCCGCCTGTCAGATGACGCGATGGTGGCCCGTAAGTCCTGCATTCAGGGCGCGGTTGGAATGGACGCGATCGCAGACGCCGATCTGGTGATCGAAGCAGTGTTCGAGGAGATGGACGTCAAAAAGCAGGTCTTCTACGAACTCGACCGTCAGGCGAAACCAGGCGCGATTCTGGCCACAAACACCTCCACGCTGGATGTGGATGCGATTGCGGCCGTGACGCAGCGGCCCGAGGACGTGCTGGGAATGCACTTCTTCAGTCCGGCGAATGTCATGACGTTGCTGGAAATTGTTCGTGCCAGGAAAACCTCGCCCGACATTATCGCGACGGTCCTCGATCTCTCCCGCAAACTCGGCAAGACCGGTGTGGTCGTCGGGGTGTGCGACGGGTTTGTCGGTAACCGGATGCTGGCGCCATATTTCCGGCAGGCTGATTTTCTCGTCGAAGAAGGGGCGTTGCCTCAGGATGTGGATCGGGTAATCGAGGCCTTCGGCTTCCGCATGGGGCCGTTCCGGGTCTACGATCTGGCCGGTCTGGATATCAGCTGGGCGATCGAGAAACGTCGCGCGGAAACGCGCCCTTCGGATGAACGTTTCTCACCCCTGCTGGAGCGTATTTGTGACCAGGGTCGTTACGGACAGAAGACCAATGCGGGCTGGTATGCCTATGAGGATGGTCGGACCGCGCGTCCCGACCCGTTGATCGAAGCCATGCTGACGGATCGCTCGGCAGAAATGGGAATCAACCGCCGGGATATCTCCGACACGGAAATCCTTCAGCGCTGTGTCTACGCACTGATCAATGAGGGTGCCAAAATTCTCGAAGAGGATCTGGCGATCCGCTCCTCGGACGTCGATGTGATCTGGCTGCACGGCTATGGATTTCCGCGATGGCGCGGTGGGCCCATGTTCTACGCAGATACCGTTGGTCTGGCTGAAGTCGTTACGACTCTGGATCGGTTCCATGCCGAATGGGGGGACAAATGGGCGCCGACAGCCTTGTTGCGGGATCTCGCCGAAGCGGGTTCGAGCTTCAAGGAATGGGACAAGACCCGCGGCTGATTTCTTTCCTGTCCTAGACAGGGACGGTCGCACCACCATCGATCACAAGGGTCTGGCCGGTCATCCAGCGACCGGCATCCGAGGCCAGAAAGACAGCGGCGCCGGCGATATCTTCCGGGTCGCCCAGGTGGCGCAACGGTGTTGCGGCGATCCGGGGGTCGGCGAATTCCGGGTTCTCCCACAAGGCACGTGCAAAATCGGTTTTGACGAGACCGGGGGCGATGGTGTTGACGCGGATGTTGTCGGGTCCCAGTTCCACGGCGAGATTCTTCGCAAGCTGAATGTCGGCGGCCTTGGAAATGTTGTAAGCGCCGATCACGTCACTGCCGCGCAATCCGCCGATGGACGAGACGAATACAACCACACCGTCGCGGGCTGTTTTCATGTCCGGGACTATCATCTGTGTCAGCCACAGCTGGGCCTGAATATTGGTGTGCATGATCTTGGCGAAGATATCGTCGGGGATTTCCATTGCCGGACCGTAATAGGGGTTGATGGCTGCGTTGCAGATCAGGATATCGATGGGCCCCCATTCAGCTTTCGTGGAGTCAACCAGATTCTGCAGTTCGTCCTTGCGCCCCACATTGCAGGGAATGCCCAGCACCGTGTGCCCGGCGTCTTGTAGGGCCTGTGTGGTTTCGGAGACCCGGCCTTCATCGCGGCTGGAGATGGTGACTTTCGCGCCGGCTTCGGCCAGTGCGACGGCAATGGCCCGCCCGATTCCCTTGGTCGAACCGGTGACGATTGCGGTCTTACCGGACAGATCGAACGGCGATTTTGCGGAACTGGTCATGACAACTCCCTTTGAGGCCCTGTTGGCGGTATCCTAGGATAAGTCGTGCGGCGGAACACCTGCCGCGACAGCTGTTTTATCGTTGGGGGAATGACATGGATTTTGAACTGAGTGCGCGATGCCGGGAGATGAGGGCCGATCTCCTCGCCTTCATGGACGAGTTTATCTACCCCAATGAGGAGACCTTCGAGGAACAGCTCAACACCCAGGGCACACGCTGGCAGACTCCCCGGATCATGGAAGACCTGAAGGTCGAGGCCCGCAAGCGGGGCTTGTGGAACCTGTTTCTGCCCGATGCCCATCATGGCGCGGGGCTGACCAATGCGGAATATGCCCCTCTCTGCGAGATCATGGGCCGGGTCGACTGGGCGCCCGAAGTGTTCAATTGCAACGCGCCCGATACCGGCAATATGGAGGTGCTGCACATGTACGGCACCTCGGCGCAGCAGGAGGCCTGGCTCACGCCATTGCTGAACGGCGAAATCCGATCCGCCTTTGCGATGACCGAACCGGATGTGGCGTCCTCGGATGCGACCAATGTGGAATGTGCGATCACCCACGACGGGGACGAGTATGTGATTAATGGCCGCAAATGGTGGATTTCGAACGCGGGCAATCCGCGCTGCCAGATCATGATCGTCATGGGCAAGACAGACCCGACAGCCGACCGCCACAAGCAGCAGTCACAAATCCTCGTGCCGCGTGACACACCGGGTCTGACGGTCAAGCGTACCTTGAACGTGATGGGCTATGACGATGCACCCCATGGTCATGCGGAGGTTATTTTCGAGAATGTCCGTGTGCCCGTGGAAAACCTGATCCTGGGTGAAGGACGCGGGTTCGAGGTTGCTCAGGGGCGGCTGGGACCGGGACGCATCCATCACTGCATGCGGGTGATCGGGGTGGCCGAACGCGCTCTGGAAGCGATGTGCAAGCGGGCGACCGAACGCGAGACCTGGGGCAAATTGCTGGCGGAACGAGGGATCACCGAAGAACGAATCGCTCAATCCCGGATCGAAATCGAAATGTGTCGCCTGCTGGTCATGAAGGCCGCCTGGATGATCGATGCGGTGGGCACCAAGGAGGCGCGTCAGGAAATCGCGATGATCAAGGTGGCCGCGCCCAATATGGCCCTGGGTGTGATCGACCGGGCTCTTCAGCTACATGGCGGCGGCGGCATGTCCGATGATTTCCCACTGGCAGCCATGTATGCGCGAACCCGTGCCATGCGTCTTTTCGATGGACCGGATGAGGTCCATCGACGTCAGATTGCCCGGCTCGAGCTGCGTCGCCAGGTCGACGACTGGCCGCGCAATCGCGGCGTCGCCTAGCATTGTGATCTGGCGCCAGGTCAAGGTTCTACTCATCCTGCCGGGCAGTGTCCTGGTGCTGGCACCCGCGCTGATCCTCTGGGTGACATCGAACACGGATGCTGCAGCCCGCTATATCGGTCCGGCCGATCCGGGATTCTGGGTGGGCGTGATCTGTGGCGCCATCGGTCTGGGCATCGCGATCTGGACAGTGTGTCTGTTTGTGGAGCTGGGCGATGGCACGCCGGCACCCTGGGACCCGCCGCAGCAACTCGTTCTTCAGGGTCCCTACCGGCATGTGCGCAACCCGATGATCTCCGGCATCTTTATGATGTTGCTCGCCGAATCCCTGATCCTGAACGCGTGGAGCATCGCGATCTGGCTGGGAGTCTTCTTTCTGGTGAACGCGCTCTACATTCCTCGTAAGGAAGAGAAGGCGCTCGAGGCTCGGTTCGGCGAAACCTATCTGCGGTACAAGGCAAATGTGCCGCGCTGGTTGCCCAATCCCTTTCCATGGAATCCTGACGATACCGGAGACAATGCATGATCGCTGTAATATTCGAGGTGTGGCCTGCCGAGGGGCGGAAAGACGATTACCTGAACATTGCCCATGAACTGCGCGCTGAACTGGACCGGATCGACGGGTTCCTTTCGGTCGAGCGGTTCGAGAGTATCTATGAGCCCGGCAAGTATAATGAAGTCGAGGATGTGACACCGAAATGGTCGACCGCTTGTGGGCAGGTGCCGCTGGGCGCGATTCTGGAACTGGCGACAACCGCCTAGAACCTATTGCGTGGCCGTGTAGTCGCGGATCGCTTCATCGGTGAATGTCATTCCGTGGCCGGGACGGTTCGGCGGTGCCATATGCCCGTCGATGATTTCCGGTCCGACCTCCCACAGATTGTCGGGTGATCCTGCCAGCACTTCGACCAGTGACGCGTTCGGGATGGCGGCCAGAACCGAAATCGACAGTTCGGGCACCAGATGCGGCGCAATTTTGATGTCATAGGCTGCGGCCAGATGGGCAATGCGCATCATTTCCGTGAAACCACCGCACCGATGGATGTCCGGGTTGAGATAGTGGGCTGCCCCGGCATCGATCAGGTCCCGGAAGCCATAGCGGGTGTATTCATTCTCTCCCGTTGCGACGGGGATGGAGATCGCGGCGGCCACTTCGGCACATTGATCGATATTGTCCGCGAGCACCGGTTCTTCGTACCAGAACAGATTGCAGTCCTCGAGGGCGTGCCCGACGCGGATATTTGTTGCCACGTCCCAGCGTTGGTTGGCATCGACGAGGATTTCCATGTCGTCGCCAAGGGCCGCGCGGACCTGTCGGACACGTTCGACATTCTCCATCACATCGTCGCGCCCCAGCTTGAACTTGTAGTGGCGGCAGCCCTGTGCCCGGAAGCCTTCGGCCTCCTCGACGATCTGATCGACCGTATAGGGCAGAAATCCGCCGCTGCCATAGACCGGGATGGACTCGTTATGTGCGCCGAGCAGGTGCCAGACGGGCCGGTCGACAGACTTTCCCAACAGGTCCCAGAGGCCGATATCGATGGCGCTCATGGCGAAGACGGGAATGCCCTTCTTTCGCAGGCCCCTGTCGTTCTCGTACATGTCCCGCCAGATGGCACCGATCCGGAGCGGGTCCCGCCCGAGGATCAGGGGTATGATGCTTTCCTCAAGATAGGTGCGCACCGCACCGGCCCCCATGCCGCCGACCAGCATCGTGTAGCCAAGCCCTTCAAGGCCCTCATCGGTGCGGATGCGGGCCACCACATAGGTGTTCGCGCCGTAATATGCGCTGACCGGAGGGCCGTTCGGCACGATCACCGTGGAGGTCACGATCTCGGTGATTTTCATGACGCGTTCCTTGCTGGTTCATATTCGGCTGTGTGGGGAAGCTCTGCGGCGGGTGGCGGTTGCTTGCCGAGGATCATGTCCGATGCTTTTTCCGCGATCATGATCGTGGCCACATTAGTGTTGGTCGAATGGGCAGCCGGAATGACCGAGGCGTCCACCACACGCAGGCCCTCGGTTCCGCGCACACGCAATTCATCGTCGACCACGGCATTGGTGTCATTCTCCGGACCCATCCGGCAGGTGCCCATCAGGTGAAACACGGTCGTGCCATAGGCGCGCGCGAAATCCAGCAGCTCGTCGTCACTCTGCACTTCAGCGCCCGGCGTGATTTCATGGTCGAACAGGTGGGACATCTCCGGGGACTGGATCATTTGCCGTCCCAGGCGCAAACCGGCGATGGTCAGTTGCTGGTCGTATTCATGATCGAGGTAGTTCGGCTGAATGGCCGGCTTGTCGTGGCTATCGGACGTCCTGGCGCGCACAGAACCCCGGCTCCGGGGCCGCATTGGCCAGCTCGCGATCGTCATGCCGGGATATTCTTCCAGTTGCGAAGGCACGCCTTGCTTGTAGCTGGCCGGGGTGAAGATGAAATTCAGATCGCCGTGATCAAGCGAGGGGTCGGACTTCCAGAAGGCATAGGCCAGCGAAGGGGAAAGGGTGAGGATGCCTTTTCGACGCGTTGCGAAATTCGCGATTTCGGATATCAGCGCCAGACCGCGCGCACGTTCGTTGAGGGTGGCCGCATTCCTGACCCGCGACGCGTTGCGCGCGAGATAGTGATCCACGAGATTTTCACCAACTGCGGGCAATTCGTGTTGCACCGGAATGCCGAGATCCTGAAGCAGCGCACCGGGACCGATGCCTGAAACCTGCAGGAGTTGCGGTGACGCCACGGCGCCGCCGGAGAGAATGATCTCACGGCGGGCGTGAATTTCGATCACTCGTCCGTTGCGTTGGTATCGGACGCCGGTTGCCCGACGTCCTTCGAACAGGATGCGTTCAACATGTGCACGGGTGCGGATGTCGAGGTTTCGGCGGTGTTTCACCGGGTTCAGGAAAGACACTGCCGCGCTTCTTCGACGGCCCTTGTGGATGTTGCGCTGGTAATAGCCAACGCCTTCGTGGGTTGCGCCGTTGTAATCCGGGTTTCGTGGAATGCCCAGTTTGACACAGCTTTCGATGAAGGCTTCGCAGATCGGGTGCGGGGCGTCGATATCGGTGACGGGAAGTTCACCTTCTCGACCGCGGTAGAGTTCATCTCCCTCTCCAATCCGTCGTTCACTGCGACGGAAATACGGCAAGATGTCCGCATAGCCCCAGCCGCGATTGCCCATTTGGGCCCAGCTGTCAAAATCCAGTCGCTGACCGCGGTTGTAGACATGACCGTTGATGGAACTGGAGCCACCGAGGGTTTTACCCCGTGGTGCAGGAATGCTGCGTCCGGCTGTACCCGCGCTGGGCTCGCTGCTGTAGAGCCAGTTCATGGCGGGGTTGGTGAGGGTATTCATGAACCCGGCCGGTATGTGAATCATCGGATGGGTGTCCCGGCCGCCCGCTTCCAGCAGGCAAACGGTCGCGTCTCCTGCTGACAGTCGATTGGCGAGGACAGAACCGGCAGAACCGGCGCCGATGATGATGTAGTCAAACGCGTCGGGCATATCTGTTCCGTTCGGTAATACGCAAAATCTATTGGCTGCGATTGGTGACCAGTTCCCACGCGCGGAGGGACAGCTGCTGGGTCAGGTCCCGGCGCAACAGCGCCTCGGGGGATGACGCATTGCCCTGCAAGCCCCGATAATAGACGCCCTGAATGATGGCGGCGAGACGGAACAGGGAAAGGACAAGATAGAAGGTCCAGTTCTCGATTTTGTCCCGACCGGTGTGACGGCAATAGGCCGCCACGTAGTCCTCTTCAGACGGTATGCCGGGCAAGGACGCATCGAGACCGCGCATGTCCCCGAAGGATTCTTCGGGCCAGTGATAGGGCAGGCAGTTATAGGCAAGGTCCGAGAGCGGATGGCCGAGCGTGGACAACTCCCAGTCCAGAACCGCGACCACGTCGGGTGCGTCATCAGCGACAATCAGATTCTCAAGTCGGAAATCGCCATGGACAATCGTCGTCTCGCTGTCATCGGGCATGTTCTCCGGCAGCCAGATCATCAGTTTGTCCATTTCGACCAGATCGTCCGTCTTGCTCGCTTCGTACTGCTTCGACCAGCGCGCCACCTGGCGACCCATATAGCCGCCGACCCGTCCGTAATCGCCCAGACCCACGGCCTCGAAATCGACCTGGTGCAGGGCCGCAAGGGTCGCGATCATCGAATCGTAGACAGCGGCGCGCTCCCCGGCCGTGGATTCGGGCAGAGAGGGATCGTGAAACACCCGGCCATCCGCATGATCCATCAGAAAGAATTCGGTCCCCACAATCGAGGTGTCTTCACATAGCGCCAGCGTACGAACGACGGGAACCGTCGTTCCCCCGAGCGCGCTGGTGATCTTGTGCTCGCGGTCCACGGCATGGGCCGACGGCAGCAACTCCCCGGGCGGCTTCTTGCGCAACACGTAACGGGTACCGTTCGTGTCGGTGATCAGGAAGGTCGGGTTGGACATCCCGCCCTGAAATTGTGCGATTTCGATGGGCGCGGCGAAACCCTCGATATGCGCCTCCATCCATGCCACCAGCGGGGTGGTGTCGAACCGGTGCTGTTCGAGGACCGGGACCACCTGGTCGGTGCGCGAAAAGGTGCGGTCAGAGGGACTCATGTCAGTGGCCGGGCGTCGGGTAGAGCCGGCGGATGCTTTCGGCGACCATCGCCGGGCGTTCGCTGCCTTCTAGATCCATGGTGCTGTCGAACATCAGGTGAACGCTGCCATCAGCGCGTTTCTCTGCAGATTTCAGGGTCTGGCGCAGGCGGACACGGGAATCGACCGGGACCATCGCCGTGAAGCGCAGTTTATTGAGCCCGTAATTGATCGTGTTGTTCAGATTGTCGACATCGAACAGCGAGGCCGCGAGGTCCGGGATCAGGGACAGGATCAGGAATCCATGAGCGATGGTCTTGCCGCTAGGCATTTCCCGGGCCGCGCGTTCCGGGTCCACATGCAGCCACTGATGATCACCGGTGGCATCGGCGAATTTGTCGATCTGTGCCTGGGTGATGGTGTGCCAGTCGCTGACCACGATTTCCTCGCCGACAAGATCGAGAAAGGCGTCCGGGTGTGGATATTTTGCCAAAGTCTTTGCTCCGTTTGATTGTCCCTTCGCCGCCCGGTTTGACCGGATAGGCGGGGATGCGCATCATGCGTTCCTACAATCCATTTGGGCAGATTTTTCGCAGTCTGTCACGGGAATCAGGGGTGCGGTATGAGTGACGTTGTCGGTTACGAGCTGGAGGGTCAGGTTGCTGTCCTGACCATCGACAATCCGCCGGTGAACGCGTTGGGGATCGCGGTCCGCGAAGGACTCATGACGCAGATCGAACGGGCAGTCGCGGATTCGGCTGCTGCTGCGATTGTCATTCTGGGCGCGGGCCGTACCTTTCCGGCTGGTGCGGATATTCGTGAATTCGATCAGCCGACCCGCGAACCGCATCTGATCGCCGTGGTGGATTATCTCGATACGGTCGAGAAACCGGTTGTGGCCGCGATCCACGGCACGGCTCTGGGTGGTGGGCTGGAGCTGACCCTGAGCTGTCATTTCCGGGTTGCGTCCCCTGACGCCCGAATGGGAACGCCGGAGGTCAATCTGGGGATATTTCCCGGTGCTGCCGGAACCCAGCGTCTGCCCCGCGTGGCCGGGCTGGATCACGCGCTGGAACTGATCGTGACGGGGAAGCCGGTCGGGGCGACAACGGCAAAAGAGTATGGAATCGTGGATGCGATCATCGAAGGTGATCTGCACGCAGGGGCTGTGGCTTTTGCCAAGCAGGTCGTGACCGAGGGAAGACCGCTGCGGATTTCGAGTGAGCCCCGAAACGGTATCGGTGCGCCCGAAGACCATGCGGAGGTCATCGCGAAATATCGTGATCTGGCCAATCGGCGCATGCGCGGTCAGGACTCGCCGCATCAGGCAATGGACAGCGTGATTGATGGCTTGACGATGTCTTATCCGGAGGCCGTCGCGGCGGATCGCAAGCGGTTTGAAACCTGCAAGAACAGTGGCCAGTCCAAGGCTCTTCGTTATGCGTTTTTCGCCGAGCGGGAGGCATCGAAAATCCCGGATATCGGCAAGGATATCGCGACACGGGATATTGCTACCACCGGCGTCATCGGCGCGGGCACGATGGGGCGCGGCATTATCATCAGCCTTGCGGATTCCGGCTTGCCGGTCACCGTGGTCGAAACCAGTCAGGAAGCGATCGACAACGGCATCCTGGCGATGGCAAAGACCTATGACGGCATGGTACAACGCGGGCGTATTGATACTGCGGAGAAGGACAGCCGGCTTGCGCGCATTACCGGGGCCGTTGGTTTTGAGGCTCTGGCAGATGTTGATCTGGTGATCGAAGCCGCGTTCGAGGACCTTGACGTCAAGAAACAGATTTTCGGCGAGCTGGACACCATCGTCAAACCTGGAGCCATTCTGGCCACCAACACTTCATATATGGATATCGATGCAATCGCAGCGGCGACATCACGCCCGCAGGACGTAATCGGACTGCACTATTTTGTGCCGGCTAATGCCATGCGCATGCTCGAGGTGGTGCGCCCGGCAAAGGCGGCACCGGACGCCATCGCCACCGGCATGGCGCTGGCCAGGACGACCGGCAAGGTCGGCGTCCTGGCCCGGGTTTGTCATGGCTTCATCGCCAACCGCTCCCGACTGCCGCTGGTGCGCGAGGCGACATTCCTGGTGGAGGAGGGTGCATCCCCGGCGCAGGTGGATGCGGTTCTGACGGGACTGGGCATGCCCATGGGGCCACTCGCCGTCAGTGATCTGTCAGGTCTCGATGTGAGCTGGCGGATGCGCCAGTCCCTAGCCGATCAGCACGATCCGGAGGAGCGCTACATGCACCTGGCCGACCGGATGTGCGAACGGGGGCGTTTCGGCATCAAGGCCGGACAGGGCTGGTATCGCTATGAGGATGGCGGGCGTCGTCCGATACCCGATCCGGAAACCGAGGCGATCGCGATGGAGGTCGCTAAGGAACGGGGTACGGTCCGGCGCGATATCTCCGATGATGAGATTCGGGAGCGGTGCCTCTACGCCGCGATCAATGAGGGAGCGAAAATTCTCGATGAGGGGATCGCGGCACGCGCGTCGGACATCGATGTCATGTGGCTCTACGGCTTTGGATATCCGCGCTGGCGGGGCGGCATCATGTTCACCGCGGATGAGATCGGATTGGAAAAAATCCATGAGCGCGTCTGCGCGTTTCACGCCGAACACGGCAAGCAATGGGAACCCTCGCCATTGCTGGCAAAGCTGGCATCGGAGGGTGGCAGTTTCACCGGTTAGACCTGCTGTGGTACTGCGAATGTGACTATTGCGATTGCGTAGAACGAAAGACGGATAGGGTGCCTGCTTTTCTTATGGCTGGCGTTGTGGTCCGATAGCGAAAATTTTTTCTGGGAGGAGACTGAAAATGTTGAAAAAACTCATGGGATCAGCGGCATTGCTGACCCTTCTGGCCGGTCCGGCAGTGGCCGATACGGTCAAGATTGGTTTCGTCACGACCCTGACGACACCTGTGGCCGTGATCGGCAAGGATATGCGCGACGCAGTCGATCTCGCGGTCGAGCATATCGGTGGCAAAATGGGGAATCTGGATGTCGAGATCGTCTACGCCGATGACGAGTTCAATTCCCAGAAGGGCAAGCAGGCGACAGAACGTCTCGTGCTCAGCGACAAGGTCGATATTGTGGCCGGTTATATCTGGTCCAATGTGCTGCTGGCCTCCGCGCCGGTCGTGCTGGGTGAAGGCAAGATTCTGATCAGCGCCAATGCCGGTCCGTCGCCGCTTGCCGGCGCCCAGTGCAACGAGAACTTCTTCAACATCGCCTGGCAGAACGATCAGACACCGATGGCACTGGGTGAGCTGCTCAACCAGCAGGGGGTGAAGTCGCTTTATCTGGTGGCACCGAACTACGCCGCGGGCCAGAACATGGTCGCGGGCGTCGAGCGTACCTTCAAGGGCAAGGTCGTTGGCAAGGACATGACCGTGTGGCCATCTCAGCGGGACTGGTCGGCCGAACTGACCAAGGTCAAATCCGCCAAGCCCGAAGGTGTCTTCACCTTCTATCCGGGACCGGCCGGGCCGGCCTTCATCAAGCAGTACCAGCAGGCGGGTCTCGCCGGTAACGTGCCGCTGTATTCGGTCTATACGCTGGATTCGATCAGCCTGCCGCTGTTCCAGAAGGCAGGTATGGAAACCGTTCTCGGTACCAAGATGACCCAGTTCTGGGCGCCGGATCTGGACAATGCAACGAACAAGAAGTTCGTGGCGGATTTTCGAGCCAAATATGGTCGCTACCCGTCCTTCTATGCAGCCCAGAGCTATGACTCGATCATGTATATCGCGTCGGCTGTGAAGGCGGTGAATGGTGACGTGAAGAACACCGATGGTATGCGCGCGGCGCTGAAAGCGGCGAACTTCGATTCTGTTCGCGGTCCGTTCAAGATGGGGAACAATCATTTCCCGATCCAGAACTTCTACGAGCGCACCGTCGTCAAGGATGCTGATGGCAACTGGACCACCGCCGTGGGCCGGGCCGTCCTGAAGGGTCATCAGGACCCCTATGCCAGCCAGTGCAAAATGAAAGGCTAGTCAGCCGCTAATCTGATGTGTACGCGGGGGTGCCTCGGCATCCCCGTTTGCGTGCCAACTGACGAACGGCCAGCGTAACGCGATGGACTACGTCCTTCTCACCGAACAGTTTCTGAACGGCTTTCAACTCGGCATCATCCTGTTTCTGATGGCGGCGGGTCTGACGCTTGTCTTCGGGATCATGGATCTGGTGAACCTGGCCCATGGTTCGATGTTCATGATCGGAGCCTTTGTCGGCGGCACGATTGCTCTGCTGACCGGATCCTTCGTGGTGGGCGTGATCCTGATGGTGCCGGCGATGCTGGTGATCGGCGTGGTCGTCGAAATGACCGCCCTACGCACGCTCTATCCGCGCGATCACCTGGATCAGGTGCTGGCAACCTTCGGTTTGATCCTGTTCTTCAACGAGGCCACGCGGCTGATCTGGGGTCCGGAAGGCCTTGTGGTGCCACTGCCCGCCTTCCTCGACGGCATCGTGTCGCTGGGCTTCGGCATCACCTATCCGGTCTACCGGATCTTCATCATCGTGATCGGGCTGCTGGTGGCCTTCGGGCTCTATCTGCTGGTGGGCAAGACCCGGATCGGCATGTTGATCCGCGCGGGCGCCTCGAACCGCACCATGGCTGGTGTGCTGGGCGTCAACATTCCCAAGCTGTTTTCCATCGTCTTCGGCCTCGGGGCCGTGCTGGCAGGTCTGGCCGGTCTGATCATCACGCCGATCACCCAGGCCGCTATCGGGATGGGTGAGGACGTGCTGATCCTTGCCTTCGTGGTGATCGTCATCGGCGGCATCGGCTCGATCCGGGGTGCCTTCGTCGCCTCCATCGTGACCGGTGTGATCGACACGCTGGGCCGGTCGTTCCTCGATGTCGTGCTGCTGCTCTTTCTGCCCGCCAATGCGGCGGAATCCGCCGGACCGGCGGTGTCGTCCATGCTGATCTACATTCTGATGGCCGCGATCCTGTTCTTCCGACCCCAGGGTCTGTTCCCGCCCAAAGGTGCGCGATGAGCCGACCGTGCAAAAATACGGGCGCCGGCTGATGGGCGCGCTCCGCAACCCGGCGAACGTGTTCACCGCGCTGGTGCTGGTCATCTTTGCGCTGACGCCCATCGTGGCACCGGCGCTGGACGAAAGCTTCTATGTCATCGTGTTTGCCCGGATCATGATCTGGGGTATCGCGGCGGTCAGCGTGAACCTGATCATGGGCTATGGCGGGCTGATCAGTTTCGGCCATGCGGTGTATCTGGGGATCGGCGGCTACACGGTGGGCATCCTCGCATTTCACGGCGTCACCAGCGCCTGGATCCAGTGGCCGGTGGCCATCGGATTGAGCGGCCTTGTCGCGCTGATCTTCGGGGCAATCAGCCTGCGCACCAAGGGTGTCTATTTCATCATGATCACGCTGGCGCTCGCCCAGATGATTTTCTTCCTGTCGGTCAGCGCCGAACGCTATGGCAGCGATGACGGGCTGAGCATTCTGGCGCGTAGCGATTTCGGGGTGAGCGGCTTCTCCCTGAACGACAAGACGACCATGTACTACACGATATTTGCCTTTCTGCTGGCCAGCGTCTTCGTCAGCTGGCGGCTGGTGCAGTCCCGTTTCGGCACGGTGATACGGGCGGCCAAGTCCAACGACCCGCGGGTGCAGTCCATCGGGGTCGCGGCCTACCGATATCGCCTGACGGCCTTCGTGATCGCCGGGATGATGTGCGGCATTGCCGGCCTGTTGCAGGCCAATCTGGAGAGTTTCGTTTCGCCGGACATGATGAACTGGCAGCGCTCGGGCGAGCTGATCTTCATGGTCGTGCTGGGCGGCATGTCGACCCTGTTCGGACCCGTCACCGGCGCATTTGTCTTCCTGATGCTCTCGGAAATTCTCGCGGGCTGGACGATCCACTGGCACATCATCTTCGGACCGTTCCTCGTTCTCGTGGTGCTGTTCGCCCGGGGTGGCATTGCGGGTCTGCTGACACGGAGGGCGGAGCGTGACTGACGCACTCGAAGCGGTGGGCCTGATCAAGTCCTTCGGTGGCCTGACCGCGACCGACAATCTGTCCCTGTCGGTCGCGACCGGGGAGATTCATGCGGTGATCGGCCCGAACGGCGCGGGCAAGACAACCCTTGTCAATCTGCTCGCGGGCATGCTGCGGCCTGATGCGGGCAGCATTCGGTTCAACGGGCTCGACATCACCCGCATGGCGGCTCCGGCCCGGGTGAAAGCCGGTCTGGCCCGCTCCTATCAGATCACCAGCATCTTCCGGGAATTCACGGTTCTGGAAAACGTCATGCTCTCGGTTCAGGCACAACAGGGACACAGCTTCCGGTTCTGGAAGCCGGTCGCACGCGACACCAGCCTGATCGATCCGGCACGCGCCCTGCTCGAACGGGTGGGACTGGGCGAACGCACTGGCATGCGGGCTGGCGATCTTGCCTATGGGGAACAGCGGCAACTGGAGGTCGCGATCTCCATGGCCACTGAACCCTCACTGCTGCTGCTCGACGAGCCCATGGCGGGGATGGGGCCGGAAGAAAGCCAGACGATGACCGAGTTCCTCCGCGCGCTGAAGGGCGATTACACCATGCTGCTGATCGAGCATGACATGGATGCGGTCTTTGCACTGGCCGACCGGATCACGGTGCTGGTCTATGGCCAGGTGATTGCCACTGGTGCGCCGGATGACATCCGCAACGATCCGGCGGTGCGCGAAGCCTATCTGGGCGAGGACGACAGCCATGAAGACAGCGCTGAAGACAGCGCTGAAGATCATCCGGGGGAGGCTGTCTGATGCTGGAAGTGCGCGGCCTCGAAACCTCCTATGGTGACAGTCAGGTGCTGTTCGGGATGAACTTCAACATCGGCGCGGGTGAGGTCGTGACTCTGCTCGGCCGCAACGGCATGGGTAAGACCACCACGGTCCACACGATCCTCGGCATTCTGCACCCCCATGCCGGGCGCATCGTGTTCGAAGGCCTGGCCATTCACGGTCTGCCCTCCTACCGGGTGGCCCAGGCCGGGGTCGGCCTGGTGCCGGAGGGGCGACAGATCTTCCCCAATCTCTCGGTCCGCGAGAACCTGATCGCCACGGCGCGCGAGCGGCAGGGCCATGGTGAGAACTGGACCTTCGACAAGGTGCTCGATCTGTTTCCGGGACTGGTCCCGCGTCTGGAAAGCGCTGGCAATCAGCTCTCGGGTGGTGAGCAGCAGATGCTGGCCGTGGGACGGGCCCTGATGACCAATCCGAAACTCCTCATTCTAGATGAAGCCACCGAAGGGCTGGCCCCGCTGATTCGTCAGGAAATCTGGTCGTGTATCGCCGATCTCAAGACGGCGAAGCAGAGCATTCTGGTGATCGACAAGAATGTCGCCGCGCTGACCAAGATCGCCGACCGCCATCACATTGTGGAGAAGGGGCGGGTGGTCTGGAGTGGCACATCCGAGGAATTGCGCGCAGACAAAGCACTGCAGGAGCGGTATCTCGGGGTTTAGGATTGTTTATCTCGCGATGTTCCTTCGTGACGCACCCGGAGCCTGCGCCATGCTGACCAGATATTTATTCGCCGTTCCGTTTTTGTTCTGACATTCGCCACACCGCTCTCCGCGGCGGACGATTATGCCCGTGTGGTGCCGCTGTTCGCGGGGACGAAGAATATCGTCGGGAAAACCCTGGCCTATCCGCAGACCGGCCCGGTGAAGGTGACCAGCCTGATTGTCACCATGAAGCCGGGGGAAGAAACCGGGTCGCATCGGCATGGAGTGCCGACCTATGGCTACATCCTGAACGGTCAGGTGACCGTCGATTACGGCATCCATGGCACGCGGACCTATCGCAAGGGGGACGCCTTCATGGAGGCCGAAATGGTGACCCACAACGGCACCAATGATGGTGATATCCCGGTGCGGATTCTGGTCGTGTTCATGGGTGCGGATGGATCGGAGAATGTGATCCACGAGAAGTGATTTTGGGGCGTGTGCCCTTCACGCGAATGCCAGATTTCAGAGGTGCCAACAATGAACGTCATGGCCGGACTTGTTCCGGCCATCCACGTCCATGTGTCACGCGGCCCGACGGCGTGGATGCCCGCAACAGGTGCGGGTATGACGAATGTTGTAAGGTTTAAACTCGCAATTTAAACCGCTGGATCTTTCCCGTCGCGGTTTTGGGCAATTCGTCCACGAAGTGCAGCCAGTGCGGGTATTTGAACCGGGCAAGACCGGTTTTGCAGAAGGCCTTGAGTTCATCGGCCAGTTCTTCGGTGGGTGTGTGTCCGGTGTCGAGAATCACGAAGGCCTCGGCCTTGATGAGTTCATCGTCATCGGCCCGGCCGACCACGGCGGCTTCCAGCACCGCGTCATGGGCAATCAGGCGGGATTCAATCTCCACCGGGGAGACCCAGATGCCGCCGACTTTCAGCATGTCGTCGCTGCGCCCGCAGCAGATGAAATAACCATCATCATCCTGATAGTAGGAATCACCGGTGCGGATCCAGCCATCCTGCAGGACGGCGGCCGTGCGTTCGGGCAGGTTCCAGTAGCGCGAAGTGAGGGACAGGCTGCGGATCAGGAGATGCCCGATTTCGCCGGTGGCGACGGGCTGGCCTTTGTCATCGATGATTCTGGCCTCGCAGCCGGGGACGGTCCTGCCGCTGACGCCGGTCTTTGCATCGCCGGGCCGGTTGCTGATGAAGATGTGCAGGTTTTCCGTGGTGCCGATGCCGTCGAGAATTTGCAGGCTGGTGCGGGCTTCCCAGCGTTCGAAGATATTGGCGGGCAGTGGCTCGCCGGCGGAGACGCAGATCCGCAGACTGGAGAGATTCGGAGAGGTGTTGGCGAGCATCTGCAGCTGGGTCGCAAACAGCGTTGGCACGCCGAAATAGATGGTCGGTTTGAAGCGCTCGATATGCTCGAACATGGCATCCGGGGTGGAGCGTCCGCCCCATAGAATGGCCTGACCGCCCGTCCAGAACGGAAAGGTCATGGCATTGCCTAGCCCATAGGCGAAGAACAGTTTGGCGGCAGACAGATAGATATCATCCGGGCCGGCACCCAGGGTTTCGACCGCGTAGTTCTGGCTGGTCACGACCATATCCCGGTGGGCATGGACCGCGCCCTTGGGGGCGCCGGTCGAGCCCGAGGTGTAGAGCCAGAAACAATCATCACTGGCCGTGGCCGGGGCCGGCTCGAGGGTGGTGCCGGCGGCAGCCATCCGGGTCGCGAAGCTTTCCGCGTCGCCTTCGGTTGGAAACCTGCAGCGCGGACCGGGGCTTGAAACCGACAGCGCGAATGTCACCTCGTCGGCAAATTCCGGCGACCAGATAACACAGGCCGCTTCGGAATCCGCGATCATGTGCTGATAGTCCTTGGCGTGGAGCAGCGTGTTGACCGGGATGGGTACGAGGCCGGCCTTGATGGCGCCCCAGAAGATGAAGGGAAATTCCGGGTCATCCTTGACCACCATCAGCACCCGGTCGCCCTGATGCAGGCCAAGATCCAGCAGGGCATTGCCGGCCCGGTTCATGCCTTCTGCCAGCGCGGCATAGGTCGTGTCGCCATCCATAGTCCGAATGGCGATTTGATCTCCGCGCCCCTCGCTGAGATGCCGGTCGATGAACGGCACGGCGACGTTGAAACTCTCTGCGAAGGTGAGCGTCGCCGGACTGGTTGTCGTGTCAACGGTGACGGTATTGGGGTTCATCGTGATTTTCCTGTAACTCCGGGTTTGCCACTCCAGCCACAACACGCATATTGCAGTGCAAGACTAAGGGTTCCGGGAGTATTTGTGCACCCGAATCCCTTAATCTTCGACAAATCGACGTCCCGCGACACGGAATTCAGATGAACACGACGAACAGCCCGGTTTTTGAACATGTTGAGGTGGCCGGTCAGCGACTGGAATACTACTGGAGCCGGCCGCGGGTGAAGGGGGAACCGGTGCTGGTCTTCCTGCATGAGGGGCTTGGCTCGGCGGGTCTGTGGCGTGATATTCCGGCACAGCTGGGCGCGCGGACCGGGCTGCCGGCGCTGGTCTATTCCCGTTGCGGCTATGGCGGCTCCGCCGTGCTGGTCGGTCAGCGCACGGTCGAATACATGCACCATGAAGCGCTGGAAGTCCTGCCGGCCCTGCGCGATGCTCTGGGCCTCGATGATGTCATTCTTGTTGGGCACAGCGATGGCGGATCGATCTCGTTAATCCATGCCGGGGCAGGCCAGTGGCCGGTGCGCGGCCTGATGCTGATGGCGCCCCATGTCTTCGTGGAAGATATCACCATCGCCGGAATTGAAGACGCCAGGGTGGCCTATGAAACAACCGACCTGCCGGCACGGATCGGCCGCCGTCACACCGATGGCGAGGCCACTTTCCGGGGGTGGAACGATATCTGGCTGGACCCGGATTTTCGTGACTGGAACATTGAGGCGTCGCTGCCGGGAATTACCGCGCCGGTGCTGGTGCTGCAGGGGGAAGGGGATGAGTATGGCTCGGCGTTGCAGCTGGAAGCGATTGCGGCGCAAGCGGGCGGGCCGGTCGACACCCTGCTGATCCCGGATTGCCGTCATTCCCCCCAGCGCGATCAGCCGGAGGCCGTGCTGACGGCAATGGCGGAATTTGTGGTCCGGGTCTAGAGCTTCGTCGGATTGGGCGCGTCGCCGTAGACCTCAACCGGGTCGAAAACCTTTTCGGTCTCTTCGTAGTTCAGCGCTACCGGAGCATCGCTGTCGGCCCCGACCGGGACCGAACGGTAGAAGCACGAGCGGTAGCCCACATGGCAGCTTGCGCCACCCTGCACATCGACCCGCAGCCAGACGGCATCCTGATCATCGTCGATGCGGATTTCCTTCACCTTCTGGACCAGACCCGATGTGGCGCCTTTGTGCCAGAGCACGGCGCGGGAGCGGGACCAGTAATGGGCCTCTCCGGTCTCGATGGTTCTGGTCAGGGCTTCGGCGTTCATATAGCCATGCATCAGCAACTCACCGCTCTCTGCGTCGGTGGTCACCACGGGCATCAGGCCATCCGCGTCGAATTTCGGCGCGAGTTCGTGACCCTCTTCGACCTGCTCGATGGAGACACGATCTGCGAACATGGAATTGCCGGTTTCACTCATCTTCGATGCTTTCGTTGCAGGGCACGTGCTGTCGTGCCCGGTTCCGGGCGTGTTATAACGGTTTGCCTGCTCTGAATGTCAAGCGGGTGCACAAGAATAGGTATGAAAAATGAGCGGTAATACTCCGGAAAGTTTGACCGAATTGATCCCGGTTTCCCTGCTGACAGGGTTTCTCGGCAGCGGCAAGACCACGGTTCTCAATCATGTGCTGCACCATCCGGCCATGGAGAAATCCGCGGTGATCGTGAACGAATTCGGCGAGGTCGGGCTGGATCACGAACTGACAGTCACGGGCGCGGAAGACATGGTTTTGCTCAACAGCGGCTGCCTGTGCTGCACGGTGCGCGGTGATCTGGTGAACACACTGCGCGACCTGATGATGCTGCGCCTGCGCGAGGATGTGCCGTCCTTCGAGCGGATTCTGATCGAAACCACCGGGCTCGCCGATCCGGCGCCGATCCTGCACACGCTGATGTCGGATCAGCTGGTGACCAATTACTTCCGCCTCGACGGGGTCATCGCCACCGTGGATGCGGTGAATGGTGAAGACACGCTGAACCGTCAGTTTGAATCGGTGAAGCAGGCCGCCGTCGCGGATCGTATCCTGATGACGAAGACCGATCTGGTGAACTCGTCTGCCGTGACGTCACTGGAAATGCGCCTGAACGCCATCAACCCGGCCGCGCCACGCCTGTGGGTGACCAATGGCGAGGTGGAGCCCGATGTGCTGTTCAATGCCGGGCTGTTCAATCCCGCCAGCAAGGGCCCGGATGTGGAGCGCTGGCTCCAGGACGAGGCCTATGCCGCGGAAAAGACCGATGATCATGCAGATGGTCGCGACCATGGACATGATCACGACCATGCCCATGATGTGAACCGGCATGACGATCACATCAGTTCTTTCTGTGTGACCTATGACGAGCCCCTTCGCCTCGACGCGCTGGAGCAGTGGTTTGATACCATCATGATGCTCAAGGGGCCTGACCTGCTGCGCATCAAGGGCATCGTGAATGTCGCCGAAGTCGACAAGCCTGTGGTGATCCACGGGGTCCAGCATGTCTTTCACCCGCCCGCTGTTCTTGACGCATGGCCCTCGGAGGACCAGCGCACGCGGATCGTGTTCATCACCCGTGATGTGGAACGGGAAACCATCGAGGATACGCTTAAATGGTTTTCCGATACCAAGATGCAGGTGAACCCGGCTCCGAAAACAGGCGTTGTCTGACGCGGCCCTCGATGGCCTCGCCCCCGCACGGCTTTTGCGGGATACTCATTACCCAAACAGAAACTCGAGAACACCATGACTGATCCGGTTCAGGTCGAACGTCGCGATGACATCGCGATCGTGTCCATCCATCGCACCGAAAAGCGCAATGCCCTGCGTCAGGAGGATTGGATCGCTGTGGGGGATGCTGTCGAGTCACTGGGTGACGAGGACAATCTGCGCTGCATCATTTTGCGGGGCGCGGGCGAGGAAGCATTCTGCGCCGGTGCGGATATCACCAATTTCGAGGCGGAACGGTCTGACCGCCGCAAGGTGAAGGCCTATGAGAAGGCCACCGATCGCGCGTTTCTGGCGGTGCGCAACTCGCGCTTACCGGTGATCGCGATGATCCATGGCTTCTGCATTGGCGGCGGGTTCGAGCTGGCCCTGGCCGCGGATCTTCGGATCTCCGGCGAATCCGGGCGCTTCGGCGTGCCGGCAAAGAATATCGGGTTGTTTCTCGGCTATCATCTGATTCAGTACCTGGCGGATGCCGGCGGGCGCGCTGTCGCGGCGGAAATTCTCCTGGAAGGCCGAATTCTTTCTGCCGAAGAAGCGGTGTCGAAGAATCTGCTGACCCGCGTGGTCCCCGATGCCGAGCTTGAAGAAGAGGTGATGAAGGCTGCGCGACGCATTGCCGATGGGGCGCCTCTGTCCCACCGCTTTCACCGCGCCGCTCTGACGCGTCTGGCCGATCCGCGCCCGTTGAGCCGGGCCGAGCTGGAAGCGCAGTTCGACTACGCGGATAGTGAGGACTACATTGCGGGCTACAACGCTTTCAAGGCGCGTGAGAAGCCGAAATTCCGGGGGCGGTAGAGCCGGTCGTCATGACATCCTCCAACGAGCGCCCGGCGCCATCTCGGGAATTGTCGCTGCCGCGCCTGATGGGGGTTGTCTTCCTACCCTTCGCGCTGGGTTATTTCTTTTCCTACCTGTATCGCACCGTGAACGCGGTGATTGGTCCCGACCTTGCGGTCGAGGTCGGCCTCTCGGCGGGCCAGCTCGGCATGCTGAGCAGCGCCTATTTCGTGACCTTTGCCGTGGCGCAGATCCCCATCGGGGTCTATCTCGACAGCCATGGTCCCCGGCGGGTGGAAACCGTGCTGCTGGTAATTGCGGCGTTGGGTGCGCTGCTGTTTGCCTTTGGTGACGGCTTGTGGGGGCTGGTGATCGGACGTGGCCTGATCGGACTGGGCGTCGCGGCCTGTCTGATGGGGTCCTTCAAGGCAATGAGCGAATGGTTCCCGATTGACCGCCTGCCGTTGATGAACGGTCTGATCGTGGCCTTTGGCGGACTGGGTGCGATGGTGGCCACGGCACCGACCGAAGCACTGGTGGCCGAGGTCGGCTGGCGCTACGGATTCATTGCCCTTTCGATTGCCACGGCGGTTGTGGCAGCGGCCATCTGGTTTGTCGTACCCGAACGTGTTCGCGCCGGGTCCTCGGAGCCCATGTCGGTGCGGATCGGCGGGTTGCGCCGGATTTTCACCAGCCGGGCGTTCTGGCGGATCGCGCCGCTGGCCGCGTTTTCACAGGGCGGGTTTCTCGCCATCCAGACCCTTTGGGCCGGGCCGTGGCTGCGCGATGTGGCGGGTCTGGATTCGAAGGCGGTCAGCTTTGTTCTGCTGGCGGCCGCGGCCGGGGTCG
>Ga0055584_100000580_pt1 | contig 34807 bp, 34 predicted proteins | sample OSDHelmetaG_FD_58716 | JGI IMG/M metagenome (GOLD analysis project Ga0055584, IMG submission 58716) | Pelagic marine sediment microbial communities from the LTER site Helgoland, North Sea, for post-phytoplankton bloom and carbon turnover... | ecosystem: Environmental > Aquatic > Marine >... | reverse complement strand
AACACCCACTGCTAGCGGTCGCCTGTGCCTGGAAGATGCAAGAGCGCATGGTTCGCGCGAAGTATCCCTTCCAATTGCGCGTAGGCATCGCCACAGGCGTCGCCACGACCGGCATCATCGGCGCGAAGCGGCAGTCGTTCACCGCGTTCGGCGATACGGTGAACCTCGCATCGCGCATCGAAGGCATGTGTGAGCCGGGTGCGGTAACGGTGGACGAGGCCACATTCAAGGAATGTAACGACATCTTCGACTTTAAGCCCGTTTCCGGCTTGGCGTCCTATACGCAATCGGGCAATGCGGCCCTGGTCGACGAGATTACGGCGCTGATCAAGGCGGTTGACATAAATCCGAAGGATGTCGCGATGCGTGTCGAGCTGGCGCGACTATTGAAAGAGGCGAACGATCCCGAGCAGGCGCATCTGCATCTGAAGTTTGCTATGGAACTCGCCCCGGATAACAAAGACGTGAAGGTGGCCTACGCGGAAAACTCCGTGCTGATGGAACAGCAGCGCGACCTCACCGTGCGCGGTCGCCGCAGCACGGTACACCTGTATGAATTGATCGCCTTCAAGAATCCACTGGATCGCTGCCAGCAACTGCCCGCGCATCTTTTGAAAGACCTGCAGCAGAAGGTAGACAAGCTGGTTACCTACCCGGAAGACTTCATCCTGCCCGTGGAGTGTATAGACGGTTCCGTAGGCTTCTCGCGCCTGACCGGCATCACCGCGTTCCTGCTTGCCGACCGTATGGATCTGGTCGATCAGGAGAAGCACGACATACTCGAGGCTGGCTATCTGGCCGAGATCGGCAAGACCATTGTGCCGGAGAATATCCTGAACAGAAATGGCGGCCTGACCGAGGACGACTTTACTCACATCCACATGCACCCAAGAGAGGGTGTGCGCAAATTGCGCAACGCCGGCTATGAGAACGAGAAGATGTTGGAACTCATCGAATGCCACCACGAGAACTTCGATGGCTCGGGCTATCCCGCTGGAATACAGGGCGACAATATCCCGATCGGCGCGCGCATCCTCGCCGTTGCCGAGGCGTATATTAGCTTGACGTCGAACCGACCCTACCGCGACCCCTGGGACGGCAAGGCAGCCTTGAACGAGATCGGCAAGTATGTGCGCTCGGGCAAGTTCGACCCGATGGTGGTAGACACGCTCTCTGAGATCGTTAACGAGTTGGAAAGCTAGACAGGCCTTTTATCTGATACTAGTTTATTTGATACTACTTTTTTCGATACTACTTTATTTGATACTACGCATTAAGGAACCTACGCGATGAGAAACTTGAACCGCATTACAGCACTCGCCCTGATCGCAGTCCTGCTCTCGGCCTGCAGCCTATTCGCTCCGCGCACAGTCTGGATCGATGTACGCTCGCTGGATGAATACAACGAAGATCATATTACCAATACGGAACACATACCGCACACCGAGATCGCAGCCCAGATCAGCGACCTCGACCTGGACAAGTCGACTCCGATCAAAGTGTTCTGTCGCAGCGGCGTGCGTGCGGGCATCGCCCTCACCGCCCTGGAAGACCTCGGCTACACCAACGTGGAGAACGTGGGCGGCATCGCGGACGCGCGGGAACGTTACCCTCGCTAGCTCAGCTAATTGTGCAGTTTCTAGAGCCGGGTCGAGCCACTAGTGTTCACTCGGCTTTTTCGTGCCTGCGACTCCCCGCTGGTCGAGGCCCCAATGATCGGCTTTAGGTGTAGTTTCCCGCCGGACATGGCACACTCAAGAACACAATAACAAGTTAAAACCGCAGCGGCGGTAGGAGCCACCTATGATTCTTTCCAAGAAATTCCTGCTTAGTGTGCTAGGCAGCTGCGCGCTAACGCTATCGGCTGGGCTCATCGCCGCCGATGCCGATGTAGCAGCCGCGCTTTCTCACCCAGACCGCCCAAGTGGCGACGCCGACGCCGACAGTCGGCGCAAGCCCGACCAGGTGCTGGACTTCGCCGGCTTACAGACCGGCATGAGCGTATTGGAACTGGAAGCCGGCGGCGGTTATTACACGGAGATACTTAGCCGTTCAGTCGGCGCTGACGGCAGCGTAATTCTGCAACACCCGCAGGGTCTGATGGGCTTTGTCGGCGACGGCATCGACCTGCGCACGGCGAACAACAGGCTCTCGAACGTGCGAGTCAGCATCACCGACTTCGACGACCTGGACGCCGCCGATAATTCGATCGACATGGTGACCTGGATTCAGGGCCCACATGAACTCGGCTTCGTGCCAGATGGAATGAGCCTCGGCGACCCCGAGGGCGCGTTCCGCGAGATCGCCAGAGTATTGAAACCCGGCGGAGTCTTCGTCGCCTCCGATCATCTCGCCGCGCCCGGTACTGGGCTGGAGGCTGGGGGTACGGTCCACCGCATTGAGGAGAGCTGGGTTACCGGCATGGCGGCGGACGTAGGGCTAAGCGTCGTCTCGACTTCGGACCTGTTAAAGAATCCTGACGACCCACTTACCGAGGGCGTCTTCGCGCCGACGATACGCGGCAATACCAGCCAGTTTCTAGTGCTCTATAGAAAGTAAGTCTCAGTCGGCGATTCTTAGCCTGCAATAAGCGAGGCCAATATGCGCCGCTGCCCCGTGAAGGGTCGGCGGCCATGCATCACTAGGAAGTTATCCACTAGCGCCATATCTCCTGTCTGCCAGGGTATATCGAAGCTAAGCTCGTCACCGAGCTGTATCGCGCGGGCCATCGCTTCGGAACTGATCTCGGAATCGTCGCCGAAGCGTATCGACTTCTCTGGGGAGTTGCGCACATCGCGCCAACCGCGAAACGCGGCGATCAGCTGATTAAAGAATACCTCTCGACCGCCAGCGGTCAGTCGCACTGCCGGCAATACCGCCGTCGTCACACGCAGACTGTCGCCGTCCTGCCACTGCCATTCGTAGCCCAGCTTGCGTAGCTTGTCTTCTGCCGCAGTTGGTGAGTCGGTGCTCAGCGTGCTGCGCCAGCTGCGCCCCTGCCCGGACTCGGGATCGTCACTCGCTGGCATGACATTGGAATAGCGCACGCCCTTCTCTCTGCAGTCTGCGACAAATTCGGGCGCGACTCGCTCCAACTCCTTGAGCAGAATATCGGAACGACACAGCGGTGTTGCGCCTCCGCTCTCGGAGGCCTGCTCACAAAAGAAGAAGAGCTTGGAGGGATAGATCGGCGTCTGTGCCATCTCATGATGCAGGTAGATCGAGACCGAGGGTGGCGCCTCGTTCGCCGTGAAGACTCGTTCGGTTCTATTGCGTCGCACGGCGTTCGAGAGTGACTCGGCGTAAGTAAAATTATTAAGGGCAAAGCTCTGAATTACGGCGTCGAAGTCAGCATCCGAGCCTAGGGGAAGGCCGCGAAATAGCAGTGCGCCGTGGTGGGAAAGTTTCTCTAACAAGCCTTCCTTGTTCTTCGCCACCCAACCCTGAGCCTGCGCGAGATCGAACGCGGCACCGTCGCAGGCCAAGACGAGCGGGAAGACTTCGCCGTGCTGTTGCTGCGCCTCAATCTCAATTTCTTCCATGGAGAATGCCGTCATCGTCTTGCTAGTCGTAGATAGGATAGAAGGTGTTGAATGCAAGATCGCAGAACACACCCGGATCGTTGAATCGCCGATTCAGATTCAGCGCGCCGATGGCATCCATCTCATCATTGGTCAGTTCGAAATCGAACAGCGCAAGATTCTCTCGCAGGCGGTCGGGGTTTACCGTCTTCGGGATCACGGCCGTACCGCGCTGTATTCCCCAGCGCAACACGACCTGTGCGGGGCTGCGACCCAGCCGCCTCGCCGCCGCGATCACTACCTCCTTGGTCAGCACCGACTCGTTCTCCTGCGCCATGTCCAGTGCAACATAGGATAGCGCCCCCAGCGGCGAGAACGCCGTCACCGCGATGCCATAAGCCGCGGCGGCGCGCAGCAGCGCCTCCTGAGTCAGATAGGGGTGTGACTCAATCTGCAGCATCGCAGGCTTGATCTCGGCATAGGCAATCAGGTCGTGCAGCAATGCCGTGTTGTAGTTACAGACGCCGATGTTTTTAACCAGGCCCTTGCGCTGCAAGTCTTCCATCGCCTGCCAGGTGGCGCTTAAAGGCAACGGGTCGATCTGCATCTTGGGCTCTGCAGCACTGGGGTCGAAGAACCACTCCGGCGGGTAGCGCGTCTCGAAATCCACGAAGGCGAGGGATATCGGAAAATGAATCAGATAGAGATCGAGGTAGTCGACGCCGAGGTCATTAAGAGTCTTGCGGCAGGCCGCCTCGACATGCTCGGGGCGGTGGTAGGTGTTCCACAACTTCGACGTAATCCACAAATTCTCGCGCGAGCAGAGGCCTTCGCCCAGAGCCTTGCGAATACCCTGACCCACCTCAACCTCGTTACCATAGTCCGCCGCGCTATCCAGATGCCTGTAGCCAATCTCGATGGCATCGCGCACTACATCGGCGGTCGCCGACTTCTCAATCTTCCACAGTCCCAGGCCTACCGCCGGCATGGCGTTTCCCGCTACGTCTAAACATGCTGTCATGTGATTCTCAATTCTCGATTCAATGTATGTCTCGCTCGCACCTAAGCGTTTAGTGCCGACGCGAGATCGTGTTCCGTGATGAACGCCGGTATGTCGACAGCCTGGCCCGTGGCGATAGACTGCTGCGCCGCGCTCGCCACGATCATCGCCCACAGTCCCTGCTCCGGCGTCGCGCCGTCTGTGGTCTTGCCCTCAAGGCGATCGAGGAAGGCCACGTGCTCATAATAGGTAGCGCCGTGGTGGCCGCTCTGTTCGATCGCTGCCGGATAGCCGAGCTCGGTGTCACGCGATGCGCCCTGCTCAGCAAGATACACCGAGAGTGAGGCCTGGGGCTCCTTCTGCCGCTGCATATCGACTCGCTCGCTGGCATGCAGCCTGCCCTCGGTTCCGCAAACCAGCAACTCCTCATAGAAGTCGGGGCAGAACATGTTAAGGGTGAAGCTTGCACGCAGCTCGCTGCGATAGTCGATCATCACGAAGCCATGGTCGTCGATATCGGAGCGCTTGCCATCGCGCTCGAAGTCGAGGAAGTTCACTGCCTGTCCACCACTGGCGTATACGCGCTGCGGCTCGGAATCGGCGAGAAGATTGATCAGGTCGAAATAGTGACAGCACTTCTCCACCAGCGTGCCGCCGCTGAATTCGTTGAACTTATTCCACTGCCCCACCTTGTCCAGAAAGGGCGGCCTATACTCGCTCATGCTAACGGTCTTTAACTGGCCGAGGGATTTTCTCACCAGGGCCTCATGCAACGCCTCGACGTATTGCGCCTTGTAACGGTACTGCAGGCCGATCTGGATAAACGAAGAATAACTACGAGCCTGCGCGACGATCTGCGCGGCGTCACCCAGGCTGGTCGCCATTGGTTTCTCAAGAAAGATAGCCTTACCCGACTTCAGCGCCGTCTGCAACACGTCGAAATGCGTGTAGTTCGGCGTGCACACGAAGATCGCATCGACATCCGGGTCCATGCAGGCCGACCCTAGGTCCTCGTAGCGCCTAAGTCTATCTTGCGAATAGCGCCGGTGATTCTCCTCGGCGGTATCGAGGCTCTGCTCACTGGTATCGAAGATCCCAACTATGCGCGCTCTACCCAGGGTCGCCGCAACCCGCATATGTTCCTGCCCAATCGTACCAGTTCCTATAACAAGCAAATTATGGGCAGGCTCTTCCCTGCTATAGAGGTACTTGTCCGCATCGGGAATATGCTGCTGGTTCGCGGCAGTCTCGAACGCGCGCAGCCTTGCCTTCTTCGATTCAGTCATTTTTTTCTGTGTCCCGTTCGATCACGGTGGATGGGCCTCCCACGCCCATGAGCAGTAGCTCCGGCGTATCATGACGCGCTATCCACCACCAGACAAGGCCATTTATGACAAGCAGCAGCGCTAGCAGCGGCCAGAATGCGGCGCTCAGCCCATCGACCAGACCGATCGGCGAGAACAGGAGATACAGGGCGATGACGCAGGACAGCAGGGTCACCGCGCAGGGAATCGCGAAGCGCCAGGGACTCATGTCGACCTTGTTCTGTGGCGAGTAAGCCCAGGCCTGCTCGCGCGGGTAGTAATAACCAAGCGTCAGCATGATAGCCACCTCTAACACGAACAGGATCGCATAGAGGTGCAGGAAGTGAATGCCGAGCAAGTCGTTGAATGCAAACTGGAACAGACCATAGGCGACTATGTGAAAGACGATCACAATCTTCGGGCCTAGCGCGGGCACGCGCTTGGTAAACAGGCCTACCACTACGATGGCGATGACGGGGATATTGTAGAAGCCGGTGAAGATACGAATGATCTGCCAGAGCCCCTCCGGCGCATACTGCAGCAGCGGCGCCACGATAAAGGAGAACAGCGCGATAACGATGCTGGCGATCTTGGCGACGCGCAGCAGCTGCGCATCGCTGAGTGGCTCTTTCTTCAGCGGTGCGTAGACATCCAGACAGAACAGCGTAGCGGCGCTGTTGAGCAGCGAATTGAAGGAACTGAACACCGCGCCTAGCAATACGGCGAGGAAAAATCCCGTCGCATAGACCGGCAACACGTCGCGAATCAACTGCGGATAGGCCAGGTCGATAGTGGCTAGCCCATCGCCGTACATGTGAAAGGCGATCACACCGGGAATCATCATCATGAAGGGCACCAGCACCTTGAAGAAGCCCGAGAACAACACACCCTTCTGTCCTTCGGCCAGGTTTCGCGCGCCCAGAGTTCGCTGAATTACGTATTGGTTCGTGCACCAGTAGAACAGATTCGCGAATAACATGCCGGTAAACAGCGTGGCGAAGGGCGTGGGGTCTGACGCGGAGCCGATCGCGTTGAGCTTCTGCGTCTCGCTACTGGTGATAATGCCCAGCCCCTGGCCAATGCTGCCGTCGCCCAGCGAGTAGAGGCCGAGCAGAGGTACCGCGATGCCGATAAGCAGCAGGCCAGCGCCGTTCAGGGTATCGGAGATGGCCACCGCACGCAGCCCGCCGAACACCGCATACAGGGCGCCGACGCAGCCTATGCAGACGATAGTCAGAGCCAGTGCCTGGCCGTAGGGGATATCGAAGAGCGCGGGTACGTCGAACAGCTGCAGCACGGCGATCGAACCCGAGTAGAGCACCGACGGGATTGTTACCAGGCCGTAGCCCACCATGAACAGCACCACCGACATACGGCGCACGCCGTCGTCGAAGCGGTCGTTGAGAAACTCGGGCAGCGTTGTGAATGCACCGGCGAGATAGCGTGGCAGGAAAACGAATGCCATGCAGATGGTTGCGATAGCGGCCGTGACCTCCCAGGCCATGCTGCTCATATTGAAGCCGTAGGCGGAGCCGTTCAGACCGATCAGCTGTTCTGCGGAGAGATTCGTGAGCAGCATGGAGCCGGCGATAAAGATGGCACTGAGGCCGCGACCGGCCAGAAAATAGCCATCCCGCGTGCCGACCTCCCCGCGGGTCTTGCGGTAGGAGATCCACGCCACCGCCGACATAAAGAATAGACAGCTAATAATTGTTAGGGCTATATCGTTATTAGTCACTTGATGACGGACCCTAGTCTTCGACTATCTCGCCGCGCAGGTAGTCGATAGCTGCGTTGATCGACTCGCCGTCGACATCGACGAGTCGGTTCGCCTGGCGCATCGCCTGATCGGGAATATTCTCGGCCAGCGAGCCCATCATGCCCATGAAGGCAGGATTCGACGCGGCGCTATCGGAGACCAGATACATGGCGTCGTAGGCGAGCAACGCGCCGCGGGGATCATCCAATAACACTAGATCGAACGCAGCCACGCGACCATCGGTCGTGTAGGCGGTTATCAGGTCCACCTGCCCCTCCACCAGTGCCGTGTACATCAGCGAGGGATCGAAGGTGAGTTTCCGAGCGAAGTCGATGTTATAGAGGTCACGCAGGCGTAGCCATTCACTGCGACCGAAGAACTCCAGGTCCGCGCCCGCGCTTAGCTCGTCTGCGATCTCGAGCAGGTCATCGATCGAACTTACCCCGAGTGCTTCGGCGCGGTCGCGGCGCATGGCGAGCGCGTAACGATTCTGAAACCCGGTGAAGCCCGCTGTCTGCACGCCCTGCCGCTGTAGATACTCGATGACACCCGCGCGGATCTCCGCCCTGCCGGGATTGCTTTCGCGATTCATGTAGTTAGCCCAGATCGTGCCGGTGTATTCCACATAGATATCGACGCTGCCGCTTCGGATCGCGCTAAAGACCACATCGGAGCCTAGCCCCAGCTGCCGCTCCACCTTGTAACCCGCCTCCTCCAACTCCCCCGCCAACAGTCCGGCCATGATGTACTGCTCCGTGAAGGGCTTGCCCGCCACGACGAAATCTGCCCGCGGCTGCGGCAATATTCCGTAGAGCGCGATCGCAGCGACTAGGGCGATGACGGCATAGACGGCCACGCGCAGCTGGCGCAATCGCTTCGAATCCACCTCCTCGTTGCGCCGTTCGACTAGCCACTGCACGCAGGCGATCAGGCTGTCGAGGCCTACGGCGAGCCCGGCCGATGCCAGGCTGCCAACGGTGACCGCTACGAGATTGCGCGTCTGAATGCCCGTGAATATATAGTTGCCGAAGCTCGTCGCTCCCACCAGCGTGGAGAGCGTGGCGAGGCCCACCGTCCAAACCATAGCCGTACGAATACCCGCGACGATCACCGGCATCGCTAGCGGCAGCTTGACCTCGCGCAGTATCTGCCGCGGCGACATGCCTATGCCCTTTGCCGCCTCTATCACCGAGTTCGAGACCGACTCCAGACCGGTAACCGTGTTGCGCACAATCGGCAGCATGGAGTAGAGGGTAAGTGCGATGAAGGCTGGTAGAAAGCCGATGCGCCCGCCGAGCAGTGCGACGACGAGTGCGAGAATGGCGAGGCTGGGGAAGGTCTGAATGATGCTCACGGTAGTCAGCAGGGGACGTTTGACGCGAACGGACTGCTCGGCCCAGACGCCGAGGGGCACCGAGATGAGGACGCCACAACTGATCGCGGCGAGAGTCAGTAACAGATGCCCCTGAAAATAAGCCGGGAGCAGGAGCAACTGTTCGCGCAGGTTCTCATTCATCGCGCATCAACTCTTCTAGCCGCTGTGCCTTCTTGCGCGGCATCGCTACGATATCGCGCACATAGTCGTGGCTTGGCGCTGTCAGCAGCTCATGTGGCGTGCCGATCTGCAGCACCTTTCCCTCGCGCATCACCGCGATTCGATCCGCCAGCAATAACGCTTCCGTCATATCGTGGGTGACCATGACCACGGTCAGATCCATGCGCTGTTGGATATTCTTGAATTCTTCCTGCAACTCGCTGCGTGTGATCGGGTCCAGCGCGCCGAAGGGTTCGTCCATCAACACGACATCGGGCTTCGCGGCCAGCGCACGCGCCACGCCAACCCGCTGCTGCTGCCCTCCCGATAGCTGATTCGGACTGCGCTCGCCATACTCTGCATAGGGCAGACCGACCAGATCCATGCACTCCTCACAGCGCGCTCGAATCGCGTCCTCTGACCAGCCTAGTAGCCGCGGCACGGCGGCCACGTTCTGCGCGACGCTGCGGTGGGGAAACAGCCCGATGCCCTGAAACACATAGCCGATATTGCGTCGCAGCGACTCCGGGTTCTGCTCGAGAACGTTGCGGCCATTGACGCGAATCTCGCCACTACTGGGCTCCTCGAGGCGATTAATCATCTTCAGGGTCGTGGTCTTGCCACAGCCTGAGGCGCCGATCAGGCCGAGGAACTCGCCGCTGGCAACGGTCAGGGAGGTATCGGCGACTGCCAGCGTAGCGCCGCCGTCGTAGGACTTCTGTACATTGTCGAGTTCGATCATGGCTACGGCAGTCTAACAAAAATTGCCTCCTCGTGGATTCTCAGGCATCTTGTCGATTAATCGCACTGAATAACACTCGCAGAACCTAGCAGTGAACTAGCGAAGCCACAGGGAATGGCCGCTTCACAATCGATTCGAAAGCCAGGGGGATAATCATGAAAACCAGAGCACTCTGCCTCAGTCTCGCCTTCTGCCTGCTAAGCAGCGCAGGCTTTTCCCAATCTCAAGATGACAGCTATGTAGTGCCGCGCACCGAGTATGGTCAGCCGGACTTTCAAGGCGTCTGGAGCACCGTGTTCAATACGATGCTGGAGAGACCTGCCCCAATGCCCCTGGCCCTACCCCCAGGTGAGGCCGAGGGCTTCGCCGCAGTGTTGGCGCAGAATCTCGGTGGAAATACCGATCCCGACGTAGACAGATTTGGCCCACCAAAACTGGTGAAGGTGAACGGCGATTTTCGAACCTCTGTGGTGGTGTATCCCGAGGACGGTCAATTGCCTTACAACGAACTGGGCGCAGAAGTCGCCAACTACGACTACTTCAAGGGCGATCACGGCTTCGATCACCCAGAGGAGAGACCCGGCGTGGAGCGCTGCATAGAGGCCTGGGGCTCGCCACCCATGCGCGCCTTCATGTATCAGCTTTTCCATGGCTTCGTGCAGACTGAAGACAAGATCGCCATCGTGAGCGAGGAAGCGGTCGCGCTGCGAGTGATCCACATGGACGGCTATGTACGCCCGGATGCGATTCGCAGCTTCGAGGGGCACTCTGTCGGTCATTGGGAGGGTGACACGCTGGTGGTCGAGACCACTCACTATAATGGCACCTACCCGGCACGCACCACGATTCGCCGACCCATGCTGATCAGCAGCGAGGCCCGCGTGACGGAACGCTTCACGCGGCTTTCTGAGAACGAACTGAACTATCAATACACGGTGGACGATCCCACCTACTACACCGAGCCCTGGCGCGGCGAGTTCTCCTTCACCCGCGACGCGAGTGGGCATATTTACGAATACGCATGCCACGAGGGCAACTACAGCATGGTAGGGGCACTGCGCGGAGCCCGTGCCCAGGTGGCACAGCAGGCCGCGGCGGATAGCGCTAACTAAGTCAATAAAGAGATGAAGGCGCTAAGAAACAAGATCTCCATACTGCTGCTGTGCGTCCTGTTGGTCGCCTGCGACTCCGGAATCGAGCAAGCCAACAGCGTAGTCGAGCAGGAACCCTTAGCGAGCGATGGCCGCGCGAGTTTCAGTATGCGCAATGGCGAGATTCGCGACGATATGATTCGCATGCTTGACGAGGCTGGCATCATATACAGGATCGGCGAGGGCAACGCTATCATCTATCGACTGGAAGATGGCGAGGCGATAGACAAGATTGGCAACGAGGCTATCAGCGAATACATTACGCGGAACTGAATGCCGAGCCAGATGTGATCTTGATTGATGGTCCATTCACATTGAGGATAGCGCAGTGAGTGAACGCAAGACCGTAGCCAATAACGCCAGCGTCAAAGACTTTATCGCGAACGTGAAGAATGCGCAGCGCCGCGCAGATGCTACACAGGTCGTGAAGTTGATGGCCAAGGCCTCAGGAAAGCGTGCGAAGATGTGGGGGCCGAGCATCGTCGGTTTTGGCGAACATCACTACAAGCATGCCAATGGCAAAGACGTAAGCATCTGCAAGATTGGGTTCTCGCCGAGGGCGCAGGCCCTAACATTTTATCTAGGAAATTTTCCAGAGAGAAAGAACCAACTGAAGAAGCTGGGCAAACACAAACTCAGCGGCGGTGGCTGCCTGTATATCAACAAGCTCGAAGACGTCGACACCGAGGTTCTGAGGGACATGATGGCGCGCGCCTACAAACTGTAGACGCCCGCGTGCTAGAAAATCGCCAGCGGATTCACCGGCGAGCCCATTCCCATCTCGATTCGCAGCGGCGCTGTAGTAAACATGAAGTTGTAGCGACCCAGGTCCTTGGCCACCTCGGCGACGCGGCCGAAATCGAGATTGTCGAATATCGACACCCCCAGCGAGACCAGCGCGAGGCTGTGCAGGGGCAGGAACACTCCCGGAATGCCACTAGGCGCCACATCGTTCCACATATCGTGGCCGATCATAGCGACGCCACGCTCTTTCAAAAAATAGGCGACATCGGCATGATAGCCCGCCACGCCTTCCGAGGTGGGCCAGGCTCCGAGTGCCGCGCGCCGCTTCCAGCGTCCGGTGTATAACAGGATTACATCTCCCGGCTCTACCCGCACATCCTGAATCTCCTCGAGCGCGAGCAAGTCGTCGTAGTTTATGGCGGTGCCGGGCTCTAGCCAGCCCTCTTCCGTCGCCTTGCCTGGCAACAGCGTCGCGTCAAACAAGACGCCTCGCGTCACGATACCATCCTTGTGCGCGTTGATGTCGCCGCGCGGGCAACCACCGGCCGCCTCTACTTCCTGATAAGTGACGCCATTATAGCCCTTGCCCTCGTACATGATGTGACAGTCCAGTGCATCGAGATGGCTGTGTATGGTGCCATGATAGCTGCCGCTGTACTGGTAGCGATCGGAGGCGCCGGTGGGGCTGACGCGCAGCACCTCGCGGGTCAGCACGGCGGAGGCATCCACGGCCGGCTCCTGATTCACATCATGGGCGAGCGAGACGACTATGCCCTCGCTTACCAAAGCCGCGGCGGCGATTCGCTTCTCGGCGGTAATCAGATTCGCCGCGCCCAGCTCGTCTTCGTCGCCCCAGCGGCCCCAGTTCGAGAGCTCGTCCATCGCGCGATGGAAATCGGCCTCGGTCTCCATGGGGGGATGGGTCTGCGCCAGGGCTGGCTGAACAGAGAGAATCAATAGCGCTGCCGCCATCGAGATGCTTGTGACGCGAGCTTTCCGAATGATGTTCATCGAGTAATCCTATTATTATTGTTATGGTCTAACGCGCACGTATTTCTGCAGCTTCCTCGGCGCAGGCTCGCCGCCGTAGAGGTTGCCTGCCGCATCGGCCGCCACGAACTCGGCGCCGTCACCGGCTGTGCTGCGCGGATCGCCCGTCGGTAGTTGAATGAAGTGGTCCACCCAACCCAGTCGCGCATCGCCGATGCGAATACCCATCTCCCACCCGGGATTCTGCACATCGTCAGATTCCGAATCCGCCACATAGATGTTGTCGTGCTGATCGAAGAAGATGCCACTCGGGCGACCGAACTGCGTCCACTGCGCGATGAACTCGCCTTCCTGATCGAAAAGCTGCAGGCGATTATTGGAACGGTCGCCGACGAAGATGCGACCTCGCTGATCGATAGCGATGGTGTGCAGCGTTCGAAACTCTCCGGGCGCGTAACCCGGCTTGCCCCATTCCTTCAGGAAATTGCCGTTACGATCGAACTTAACTACCCGTCCATTGCCATCGTTCTGATGGCCGTCTGCAATAAAGATATCGCCGTCATCGCCTATCACCACGTCAGCCGGCGCGTTGAAGTGATCGGGCCCGCCACCCATCTCGCCGGGTGTGCCCAACACCATGAGCACCTCGCCCGTGGGCGAGAACTTCACCACCTGATGGCCGCGGCTATCGCCATCGGGTATGCGCCCATCGCTTACGGCATCCGTCACATAGACGTTGCCGTCGGCATCGACATCGATGCCGTGGGGCCAGATAAACATGCCGCCACCGAAGCTCTCGACAACCTGCCCCGCGCTGTTGAACTTCAGAACGGAGTCTAGATCGGAATCCAGACACTCATTGCCGAAGCGATTCGGCGCCGTCGCGTCGCAGCGCACAACCGCCCAGATGTGTTCGCCATCCGGATCTACGTCGAGATCGCCGACTGCACCCTGAATACGACCGTTAGGTAGCTGCGCCCAGCCTTCGATTGTGGCGTAGGGATTGGAATAGGCCTGAGACCAGGCTGCATTGGAAAACAACAACAGCGGCAGGATAAGAATGAGTCTGGCTAGGGTGGATGTCGCTCGCATTTTGTATTACTCCTATAGTTCTTATTATTGAAACTTTGTATCGAATAGTCGCGGCCAGCACAGTGATTTAGAACGTCGTGGAACTCATGCCGATGTCCTCATACACGGAGCAAGGGTCTTCTCCGGCCTCGAGTCGTGCAATCCAATCCTCCATCAGCACGCGACGAGACTCGCGCCTCTCGGGCCGGCTACTGCTGTCGCCAACAGCCTGTCGCGCCACATCGATCATGGCATTGGCGCCCATGAGGCAGGCCCTCGCCTCGTCACTTAATCCGGCCACGTCTACTGCGCCGCGATCCTCGGAACAGGACCACAGTGCGAGACAACCTAGTAGCAGAATCAATGCGCGAGCCATCGTGCTTCCTTTCGTTTCCAGTTTAGAGCTTAGTCTTCTTCCGCGAAGCGGTAGCGCATGCGCACATCTCTCACGCGGCGCGCCCTGTCGTCGATAATAGCTGGGCGGAAGTGAACGTCGCGCACCGCTCGCCAGATGCTGCGTTTCGAATCCAGGTCTTCCGGATCGGTGGCGAGCACATCCACGGAAGACGCACCACCGCGTGAGCTCACGGAGAAACTCAGGTCAGCCGACTTGAAGGGGTAGTCGACCTCCCAGAAGGGATCGTCGTTCCTCGGCATGGGCGTGGATTCCAGCGGTTCAGCCCAGGACGTAAACTCGCCGATGTGTATGCCTTCCTCCGCCTCTGGGTCGATATGGCTTCTCACAGCATGCAATGCATCGGCGAATGTCAGGTGTAGAGTCTGCTGCGGAATTACCATGGGGCGCTCGAAATACCAGCGCACATCTTCCTCGGGAAGGCCGGCATCCAGCAGTTTCTCCAGTGCCTCGCGGTAGCCGCGGATCGCCCTGCCCCTATCGGCGAGCAGCTGAAAGTCCGCGCGGTAGATCTGCATCATGGCCTGCGCCTCGAGATCGGGTTCCTCGAGTCGTGCATCGTAGAGCTTGTCCACCAGCGTATAGCCATCGCGCAGATAGGCATCGCCAATCGGTCGGCCGCGATCGATAACCGGAACCACCGATCGGTTTCCGAAGAAGGAGTTAGAATTAAAGCCATTGCGATTCTGGCTCTCGAGACCGAAGGTGCCTTCCTGCCGCACGAGGCGTTCCACGGATTCGGAACCCAGCCCTCTGGCGGCGTTGAGGAATGCAACTAGCTGATACTCGCTGTAGGCGACGCGATACAGCCACGGGGCAGCCTCCAGGCTGTCTTCGCCATAGCGCTCCTCTACGATGTCTTCAATCTCTTGATAGAGATCACGGGCCTGGAAGAATTGGCGTGCCTGTTCTCGGCGATCGTCTAGCATCGCGATTCGGTTATACAGCCAGTTAATCTGATCCTGAATCGCGAACAGCAAGGCCTCGGTGTCGTCGCCGTTCACGGTAGTTTGCAGGTGGCGGATATGCTCCAGGTGTTCCGATACCTCTTCCCAGTTACCCATGGCGAGTTGCGTGGCCATGATCGCTTCGATCTGGGGAATCAGGTCGGGATGCTCGAAGCCCAACTCGGTACGCATGACCTGTAGCTGCCTGTTCTGCAACTCGGCCACTTGCTCGTAGTCTCTGAGCTCTGTAAACAGCGCGATCATGCTCGCCAGAGGCTCTAGCAGGCTGGAGTGATAGGGGCCATGCTCAAACTCGAGATCCTCGATCTGCTGGCGGTATTCGGCCAGCTGCTCCGAGGTCTCGGACTCGATAGTCAGCAACAGCCTGTCCTCGGCCGCCGAGGCCGGAAAGGCCACCGTGAGAAGCAGCGAAATCAGAGCTATAGCACTGAATTCTATAGTTTTATTGAAGTTCCTGTGTATCGACATTGATCAGTTTCAAACTCGAAAACTAGGACTTATCACATTAACTTGATCTCTGTCCGTTGTCGATACACACTATCGCTATGAATCGCAGCAAATTCTTCGTCAGCCTGCTCCTAGCCTGCCTCTGCGGCGTCTCACAGGCGCAGATCGAGCAGCCAGACCTCTACGATATGGCGGGTGAGTTCGCGTTCGTGCGCGTGCAGTACGACAGCTACTACAGCGGCGGCTTCTACGGTGGGCCCTGGGCGACGGACTTCCCCGCCGCCGATGAAAACTTCCTGCGCGGCGTCGCGCGACTATCCAATGTGCGCGTGATGGAGAAACCCATCGTGCTGCGCTTTGATGACGAGGAGATTTTCAATTACCCCTTCCTCTATGCGTTGGAGATGGGACGCAACGGCGGCCTGTCGCTGTCCGCCACCGAAACCGAGAATCTGAGAGAGTATTTACTACGCGGCGGCTTCCTGCTGATCGATGATTTCTGGGGCGAGCGGCAGTGGGATGCCTTCTACACAGATTTCTCCACCATCTTCCCCGATCGCGAGATCGTCGAGCTAAACGCCAGCCACGAGATCTATCACACCTTCTATGACATCGATGGCGCGCAGATGATTCCCGGTCGTGGCGGCAGGCAGGGCTTCGGCCAAGCCGGCATGAACACGGCGAGCAACCACGCCATCATGGATGACGAGGGCCGCGTGATGGTGCTGATCAACTGGAACTCCGACATGGGCGACGGCTGGGAACACACCTACGACCAATGGTACCCGACCCAGTACGCCAACTCCGCCTACCAGCTCGGCATTAACTATCTGATTTATTCGCTAACTCATTAGGCGGCAACATTCTGGGGGTCATAACACCGTGATCCGAAAGCTCACCTCAAGCCGACTTCGTACACCACTGCTGCTCGCCACACTTTCCCTCGGCTTGGCCGCCCTATTCAGTAGTTCCTATTGGGCCCAGGCCCCAGCCCCCTTTGAGACCGATCAGCTACCCACTCGCGGCATCTGGACACGTACTGCCGAGGCACCTATCAGTGCGCGCACGGGCGCAACAATCGCCTGGAACGGCAGCGAGATAATCGTCGTCGGCGGCAGCCATTTTATCTGCCCCGGCATGGCGCTCTGCCGGGCTCCGACCACCCCGCCTCTGAGAGATGGTGCTGCCTACAACCCCACAAGCGATACATGGAGAACGATCGCCGATGCACCCCATGGGATTGGATCAGGCTCAGTAGCTAGTATAGGGCTAGATATCTACATTCTCGCCTTCACCGACTGGGAGACCCGGTCAATACGGCTACTGCGCTACAGATCCTCATTCGATTACTGGGAAGAAATAAACCTCCCTGGAACCTTCGATTCTTCGTACCTCGTAGCCTTCGAAGACAATATCCTACTCGGCAGCTACTCGGACGAGCGCGGCATCGTGGGCGATTGGCTGCTCGACACGAACACGCAGCGCTGGGAAGCACTCCCCGACGACCCTCTAGGTCTAGGATTCAGTCGACAGTTCCTCGCCCACGGCGAGGATCTCTATCTGTTCGACCATGCCCTCGTCCCCCAGCCGAACGGTGCGAGTGGGCCTAGTTATCTGCGCGCCGCGAGATGGCGCAATCAGCAATGGACAGTGCTGCCGACAGCGGACAGCATTGGTTCGGCGCCTATCTTAGTTGCGGGTCAGCTACTAATAGCTGCAGAAGCGGGGTGTGGCGATGGCGGCAGCAGCAACAACTTCGGTCGTTGTATACCCTTCGGCGCGGTCTTCGATACGGCGACGGATACTTGGCGCCACCTGCCAAGTGCATCAGAGAGTCGTGGGCGGTATTGGGGCTTCTCTAATGGCATTGGCGATGATGGGCTCGTAATCCGCGGCAGCGCAGCTCCCTTTTACGATACTCGCAGTAACACATGGTTTCGATTGCCAGCAGTGGGTACAGAGATGTACGCCGAGCGATCGCCGCAGGCGGCCGGCCCCTATGGATTTTCCTTTGGAGGAATAGGCTATAACCCTATGGGAAGTCAGCTCCTCGAGGAGGCATGGATCTGGAAGCCCTAGAAAGAATCAGGGCTCGACCAATATATTCCTTGTGCTCAGAGACCTCGTCTTAGTCCGTGCTAAAGATCGGCTCGAAGCCAGCCCAGATCATCCGCTTGCCATCGAAGGGCATCTCGCCCATCTCTTCCCAGCGTGGGTCGTCCTGCATCTTCGCTTCCGCCGCATCGCAGGTCGCCTTGTCGGGCCATTCCATCCAGGAGAATACGATCGCCTCGCCCGCTTCGGCCTTCACCGCTGTCTTGAAGTCGGTGACCTTGCCATCGGGCACGCTATCGCTCCAGTTCTCCATGATGCGCGTCACGCCGTATTCCTGAAAGACCGCTGCCGATTTCTCTGCCAGTTCTATATAGGCCTGCTTCTTGTCTTTCGGGACGGGAATTAGGAAGCCCTGAATATAGCTCATAGTGATTCTCCTAGAAAATTGAACGCTAACTAGCTACCAAAATTAGTGAATATACCCACGGCGAGTTCCGCCCAAACGAAGAGAAACAGCAATACGCAGAGGGCGAATAATAGCGGCCGATGCTTGGCGGGAAAGCTGCGCGCCAGCAGAATGAAAACGCTGCCGATGCTAAGCACCAGCGCAGCCATTATGAGGAAGTCGAACAGCCCCCAATTTACGGATTCGCTGATCTGCATGGCGACCAGTGGAACCGACAAGATGGCGGCGGTGACCACGGCAAGCGCGCCGAACGCAATATTGCCATGTAGCAGACTGCTAGATTCATTGTTTTTAGCTTTCATATCTGGCGCCCTCGACTATTGACTCAGCTCCTTCGCCAGGCTGTACAGATAATCGTAGCCTCCGTACAGCGATTCCTTCAGCAGGCGCTCATCCTGCCCGTGTATGCGCATGTCGTTGCGATCGACGAACAGGCCCGAGGTGCCGTAGGTGGGGATGCCCGCGCGGCGCATGCGAGCGCCATCGGTAGCGCCGGTGGACATGGTCGGCATGACGGTGACGCCGGGCCACATCTGTGCCGTGACGGCTTCTACCGCCGCCATGATTTCTTCGGACAGTGGCGAGGGATCGGTGATCGAACCACCGCCTTGATATTCGACCAGCAGCTGGGGATTATCGACGACCGCGATCAGCGTCTCCAACACGTCCTGAGGGTCAGAGCCGGGCAGCATGCGCACATTCACATTCGCTACCGCCGTCTGCGGCAGCGCGTTCGGCGCATGACCGCCGTCTAACAGTGTTGCTACGGCGGTGGTGCGCAGCTGCGCATTGATTGCAGCCTCGGAGCTCAGGCGATCGAGTGAGTCCTGCGGGATTGGCGTTTCCAGTAGCGCCCGAAAGTCGGCCGCGCGTTGCCCGCTATTGATCTCGGCCTGGCGCTGAAAGCTGACGCGCATGACCTCGTTCAGCTCGACAGGAAACTTGAAGTCGCGAATGCGCAGCAGCGCCTCGGCCAGGTCGTAGATCGCATTGTCGTCTCGCGGCAGCGAAGAATGACCGCCGGGGTTCTTCGCCGTGACGGTGTAGGTCGCGTAGATCTTCTCGGCGATCTGGATCGTATTCGCCAGCGGCTGACCGTCCTGTAGCAGACCGTAGCCGCCCTCGTTGATGGCGAGCGCGCCTTGAATCATGCCGGGATGATTGTCCAGCAGCCAGCCGATGCCATTACTGCCGCCGCTCTCCTCGTCCGAAGTGAGCGCCACGATGAAGTCTCGGTCGGGCACGTAGCCCTCGCGCTGGAAGCGAATCAGGTTGGCGATGAAGATCGCGCTCATGGCCTTGTCATCGATGGTGCCACGGCCGTAGTAGTAGCCTTCATCCTCGTTCAACACGAAGGGGTCGAGGTTCCAGTCGGCGCGCTCGGCCGTCACCACATCGAGATGCGCCATCATCACGATCGGCTCTCTGTCGCCGGTGCCACGGTAGCGCGCCACTATATTTCCCTTATGGGGAAGCGCACCGCCGATAAAGATGTCTTCCGCCGGGAAGCCCGCCGCCTGTAGCCAGGCCGCCATGCCTTCGGCAGCTATCGTGTTGTTCTCCTCCTCCACCGTGGTCTTGTACTCGATCAACTCTTTGTAGATCTCGTACAAGAGTTCGTCGTCGTCATCGGGAATCGTGCGCTGTGCGAATGCACTATTGATGAGCAGGAATGCCAGTAAGCAGGGAAGTATTTGTATTTTCATCGATATCATCTCAAGCCGTTAATATTGCTATTCCTTAGGGGGCAATTTACCCTTAGACGCTAACCTTACTAAGGAATGCTGCAGTTATCTAGATAGAGCTTCTTCAAGTCAACTACCCCGTCAGGAATCCTATGATGAAAGCATCACGCCCGGCATCGCTACACGCACTCTTGCTGTTTCCCACCCTACTTCTTATAGCGCTAAATGCGAATGCAGCGGTCCCCAGCCTGGATGAGGCCACCGAGGGAGCCGATCGCTTCGAAGGCTATTTCGATTTCTACTATCGGGCCGAAGACGGCGGCCTGCTACTCGAGGTGCAGGACTGGGATAAGGAGTTCCTCTACGTAAACTCGCTGGCAACCGGCTTGGGGTCGAATGACATAGGCCTGGATAGAGGACAGATCGGCAGCACTCGCGTCGTTAAGTTCGAGCGCCATGGCAACAAGGTTTTCCTGAAACACATCAACCTGGACTATCGCGCGCAGTCCGACAACGAGCTGGAGCGACTCGCCGTCGAGGAGGCCTTCGCCGAATCAATCCTCGCAGGCTTCGAGGTCGAAGCTGAATCCGATGGCAACGTTCTGATCGACCTAAGCGACTTCCTGTTAAGCGATGCCCACGGTGTGACGAACACGCTTGCCGCACGGGATCAGGGCAACTACTCGCTAGACGCGAGTCGCTCGGCTGTGTACATGCCACGCACCAAAAACTTTCCGCTGAACTCCGAGTTCGAGGCCCAACTCACGTTCACCGCTAGCCGCGGTGGCAATCTGGTGCGCACCGTGACGCCAAGCAGTCAGGCCATCACCGTACGGCTACACCATTCCTTCGTCGAGCTACCCGGGCCGGGCTATCAGCCGCGCATCTTCCATCCGCAGTCGGGGTTCTGGTCGCGCAGTTTCGAAGACTACGCCGCGCCTATCAACGAAGATATGACGCAGCGCTATATCTCACGCCATCGCCTGCAGAAGACGAACCCAGCGGCGGCTAGCAGCCCCGTCGTGGAGCCGATCATCTACTATCTCGATCCCGGCGTACCGGAGCCGGTGCGCACGGCGCTTTTAGACGGCGCGCGATGGTGGTCAGATGCCTTCGAGGCCATCGGCTTCCAGGACGGTTTTCAGGTTGAGATTCTGCCTAGCGATGCGGACCCCATGGATATTCGCTACAACGTGATTCAGTGGGTGCACCGTTCCACCCGGGGCTGGTCCTATGGCTCGAGCGTGACGGACCCGCGAACCGGCGAGATCATCAAGGGCAAGGTGACGCTAGGCTCATTGCGAGTGCGACAGGACTACCGCATCGCACAGTCGCTAATCGGCCTGACCATGGAGGGCGCGGATGAATCCATACAGGAACTCGCGCTGTCACGCATACGTCAACTATCCGCACACGAGGTGGGTCACACGCTCGGCATAGCACATAATTTCGCGGCCAGCATAAACCAAAGGGCTTCTGTTATGGATTATCCACACCCGCTCATCGATATCGACGACAGAGGCGTGCTCAATGCCCTGAACGCCTACGATGTCGGGCTGGGTCAGTGGGACTATCAGGCCATCAAGTATGGCTATAGCGAATACACGAGTGCGAGCGCGGAGATTGCCGGGCTACGCAATACCCTGCAAGAGAACGAAGACGCGGGCCTGCACTATATATCCGATGCAGACAGCCGCGCCCCGGGCAGTGCGCACCCACTCTCCCATATGTGGGACAACGGCGGCTACCCGACGGACGAGCTGACGCAGTTGCTCGCCGTGCGAGCCCAGGCCATAGCCCGCTTCGGTGCCGGCAATCTGCGCCCGGGTCAGCCCTATGCGGAGCTGGAAGAAATACTCGTGCCGCTGTATTTTCTGCATCGCTACCAGGTGGAGGCTGTGCACAAGATCGTCGGCGGCACCTACTATGAGTACTCAGTCTACGACGGCAATCCCGAGCAGCAACAGGCCCAGGTCGTGCCGGTACCCGCCGAGGAACAGTGGGCCGCGCTCGATGCCCTGCTCCAAACTCTGGACCCGGCGCAGCTAGCAATACCCGAATCCGTTTTGCAGATGATTCCACCCAAGCCCATCGGCTATAGTCGTAACAGGGAGAGCTTCCCACTGCGTACGGCGCAGGGTATCGACTACAGCGCCATCGCGGAGACCGCGGCCGACCATACCCTGCAGGGCATCCTGCAGCACGAGCGCCTGGCTCGCATCAACAATCTGCACGCCCTCGATGACAGCCTGCCCGCCGTGCATGAGGTGCTGGAGCGGCTGATGGACAGGGTCTACTACGGCCCGAAGCTAGACGGCCAGGCCGCCGCCATCCACCGCACGGTGAACCATGTGATTGTGTACCGACTGCTGAGCCTGCTGCGCAGCGATGATGCAGACAATCAGGTCAAGGCGCAGGTCAGCCTGACATTGCACGATCTGCAGAACTGGCTGGAGCAGCGAGTCGATATGGAACGAGACCCGCTGTGGCTCGCCAATCACCAGCTCGCCCTCGATGAGATCAGCAGCTTCTTTAATCTTGGCGCCAGTGAGAGCCTGCTGACTGCGCCGCTACCCATGCCTCCCGGCGCGCCGATCTAATCGGCGATACGCCGCGCCGGCGGAGAAGCGGTGACTATTTACGAAGCAATAAAAAAGGGGCCATGGCCCCTTTATTATTGCTTTAGTATCTCAAACTGCTGCTACTGCTCATCCATCTCCAGGCGTCGCGCCCCGGCCAGGATTCCTGGTAGACCGTAGTTGCCCTCGTGGCAGGCATACTCGTAGGGCTGGGTGTCGGTGGCATTGAACGCCATCTCCCCGCTCCAGTTCTCGGTATAGTAGACCGGGTCTCTGACTTCGAACTCGTAGAGAACCTGATCATCGGAGTAGCGGCTGAAGCGCTCCACCACCACACCCTGATCGGAAAGCGCTGCGATGTTGCGCGGCGCCTGTTGTGGATGCAGGTTTCGTGTCTCGACAACCAGCACATCACCTTCCCAGTGAGCTATGGAGTCACCCAGCCAAGGCTTCAGGGCATCCGGGCGGTGGTCCTTGTCGATGGGAATGATGCGTGCATCGTGTGCCATCTCGACCATGATCATCACATAGTCTTCGGTCTGCACGATCTGATACATATTGTTATAGAGCACGTTGTTCATCGGCGGGCCGCCGGTGCTGCCGAAGCCGATGATGCAGCGCTCGCCCAGCGCGCGCCCCTCAGGGCCATCGTTGCCGGAAAACTTGGCGCGGTTCTCTTGCCGCAGCCGATTGCCCTCTTCCGAGTAGGGGATGCGGCCATTCTCCGGATAGGTAATCCAGGAGGTGCGGTACTCGCCCTTCACAAAGCCGAATGCCGAGCCGGGATCCACCCAGAATGCGTTATAGCCACGGCCGCGGCCGAGATCCTCGCCGGTGGGTAGTTCGCCCTGCACTTGATTGTCGTCGGTGGCCTGTCGCACGTTTTGGTGGTGGTTCGCCGTTAACTCGCGCAGTTGTTCCAGCGGAATAGTGAGGCCGACCTCATCGTAGTTGCTGGATCGCTGCATGGTGGTGAGCGAGGCGTTGGTCCAATAGCCCTGTAGATCCGGCTTGCCGGATTCTGTGCGTGGCGGCTCATAATTATCGGCGGCCATGGCAGCAGCACTCAGCGTGAGGCTCGCGATGGCGAGTAGATTCTTGAGGGTAATCATCGTCTTAGTTCTCCGTTGGGCCCCTGCGATCTATCTTGAAGGCTCTTTTAGGGTAAGCCATTGAAATTAAATTACTTCATGGCATTAATCAAGCGCTAATCGGCCAGCCGAATTCGATCTAACTCAACATTGATACAGGTTTATACGCGATGCGCTGTCGGTGTTACCCTAACCCAGCTGAGCGGTGCCGTGAACCAAAATTCAAATGTACTCGACCTCTACTACAGAGCAGGGACTATGCGCGACCTGAAAGAAAGCAGTTACAACGAGTGGCTCGTCATCGAGAGCCAGCGTGGCGAGGTCGAGGCATTCAACTCCCTGATTCGGAAGTGGGAGCAGCGCTACTACCTCTACGCTCTGAACCGATTGAAGCTTCGCGAGGCAACGCGGGACGTGACACAGGACAGCCTGATATCGATCAGCAAAGGGCTGACGAAGCTTTCCGATCCGGCGAGCTTCCCGAAATGGAGCTTTCGCATCGTAGAGCGACGATGTGTCGATTGGCTGCGCAAGACAATAAGAGAACGGGAATTCGTGCAGACGCAGGAAGAGCTGCCGGAAATTCCCGTTGAAGACGGCCTCGAGGACAAACTCAGTGTAGAGCAGATACTCGCGAAACTGGACCCGGCTCTGGCTACAACGCTGCGGCTCTACTATCTCGAGTCGCTGACGATTCTGGAGATCGCGGAAGTGATTGAAATACCTGCCGGCACCGTGAAGTCCCGGCTATTTTATGCTCGCAAGTTGATGACAAAATTACTGGAGAACCAAGCATGAGCAATATTGATGAGAAGATTCGCAGCGCATTGTCTGCTGAGGACCAGAAGGCAATCGCGGAGATCAGTGAGGATGCCGGACTATTCGAATTAATTGGCCTTACCTTTAAGGGCAAGCAGGCCTGGATCAGCTACTATATGTATTTCCTCGGATTGCTAGTGACTGCCGCCTTCATCTATTTCGTCTATCAATACCTGGGCACCTCGGACATAAAATCCAGCTTGAATTGGGCGCTGCTCATCATCGGCTGTGGCTTCATGTTCATTCTGTTAAAAGTATTGGGCTGGCAACAGATTCAGAGGGCGGAGCTAATGCGCGAGATCAAGCGACTGGAGATGCGCATCGTGCTGGCGTCGGAAAAAAAGGAGGACTAGGCTAAGTGACGCTAAGTGATTTCGTTCAGTGCGTAGATGTAGGCATCGATGCGACTGCCATCCGAACGACAGACCTTGGTTAACACGCGGCAGTAGCCACTGCCCTCAAAATCGTCCAACAAGTCCCACTGCGCCGCGAGATTCTCCGAGCTGAATAAAAATCCCGGCACGTCGTCGCCCTCGTCTGCTAACACGATTGCCGGATAGCCGAGTGCCGAGCCCGGGCCATCGAAACGAACCACACCCCTTACCTGTGCAGCCTCCCATCTTCCCGCAACATCCTTCAGCAGGTGCTCGTTCGACTGCCCGGGGGAAAGGGTGCCATAGGTAAATAACTTCTCGGTCACGGCGCGGCGGCATCCAACGGATAAAGCGTGTTTACCGGCGAGGGGCCGAAGGAGACCCAGGTTCCCTGATGGCTCGCGCCACTGCTATCGCCCTGCGCCCAATCGCAGACACCTTCGGGGAACGCCGCCAGCAGCGCCCGATATTCTTCGCTGCTGAAAGGCACTGCATAGTCGGCCATGTCGACGGCCTTGAGGCGGCAGCTTACTATATCGTTTGAAAGCGGCGCACCGGCAACCTGGCGCGGCGTCGGGTAGCTGGGATAGAGTTCACCGCAGCGCGACTCGCCAGCGTAACTCAGCGGTTCTTCCAACACCTCGCTAGCATCGCCACTGCGGTCCCAGCAGCTATCCACCAGATTGGCAGGCCGTGCGCGCACAGCACGCAGGGCCGCGTCTGTCTCCTGGTTGTAGGCCTGTATATTGTCGATCCACTCGTCCATCGCGCGGAAGAGATTGCCCAAGTCGTCATTGCCTTCTACGAAGCCCCATTGCCCACCGACCTGCATGACGTGATTGTCGGCGTGGCCATTGGCATTGATCAGGCGTTGCCGCGTGGAGAACTGGTGGACGATCATGTGAATATCACCACCCTCTCGATGGTCGGTATAGCTGCGGTAGTCGATGACGGGCGTCGTGGCCAATCCGGCACCTCCGTAGAGGATTCTTCCGGACTCGATAGCACGCTTGTTCGCCTGTTCATCTGCGCGATGCCGCTCGGGCACGTGGTTCATGTCGCGATCGAAGCCGCCAATGCCTCGATTCAATTCGATAAACTGCTGCGGCGTAATCTGGCCGCTATTCAGAGCGCCCAAACCATACTGCACACCCACATTGTCCAGCGGGCGCTGAGCCAATGTTTGGGAAGGATCGAGGGGATTCGGCAGGCTGCCATAGACGTTGACCGTGTGATCGTACACGGTGGCGCGCAGGCCGCCGGTATTGAATGAGGAATAGAGTCTATCCTCCAGCGCCGGCAGGCTCACCTCGCCGCCCTGCTCTTCGAGTGGCGTGTCGATGTTGTAGAGCGGGTCCAGTCTGGCGGCACCGCGGCTCAGATTGGCGATCGAATCCCAGACACCGAAACCGGAAACCGCGCGCTGCTGCTCCTTCGTAAAAGTCTCCGCATCGACCTCGCTGAAGTAGTGATGCAACAAGCGCGCATCGGCCAGCGTGAAGATTGTTGCACTGGTGACATCGGGAAAACTGGACGAGACGATGATGCCATCGAACACGCCCGGATAATTATCGGCGGTCTGATGCGATTGGTAGGAACCACCCGACGCGCCCGTTGCGATGGTATAGATGGGTTCGCCGTAGTGCTCGATGAAACGCTCCTTAACCAAGATGTGTGTCTCGGAGGCTAACAGGTCGTTGCAGTTCTGGCCGAATACATTGAGGCTGGCCGAAGTCAGGGCATAGCCCATCTCAAAGAGCCCACGACGCATCACGCCACCGGTACCAGTGCCCTGCTGGTACCAACCCCCACGACAGCCGCCGCCATGGGTATAGACGAGTTTCTCGTTCCAGTTCTCGCTGCGCGTCCAGGGGTCGAGATAACGCGAGCCGCCTGCGGGGTCGTGCAGCATCGCAATCTCGTAGATCGCTCGATTCACGGTGCCGGTTTCGACGCGAACGATATAGGGCTGCTCCGCTCGGCCCATAACCGTAATCAGGCCCAAATCTTCTGGCATGGGGATGCCCTCGGGCAGCGGCTTGAAGCGCTGCTCATCAATAGACCAGTACACGTAGTCAACGCGCGTAGCGACAGAGCAGCTTGCATCCAGGGCGGCGCCGAGCGTGTTGCCGGCCACGGTCTCAAACTCCTCAGCCTGACAATAGAAGGGCAGCTCCTGCGGCCCCGAAATGATCGGGCCACTCTGGGGGTAGTTGCTCAGGGTGAGCGACGCGCTAAGATCGTCCAGCTGCGCCGATAGCGTGCTATCGCCCTGCGGCAGGCCCGTTAGTAGCGCCTGCAGCGTCTGCGAGTTGGTCTGCCTAAACCGATCGCTGACGTCAACGCCATTGAGCCGGACACTGAGGGCCGCGGCATTATAGGAGGCACCGATGCTGATCTCGATCAGCACGTCGCCGCCACTGACCAGCCAGGGCTTTGTTGACACGCTGCGAATTTGTATGGCGCCGCCTGTCAGCGTTTCACTCGCTGCGCCGGATGCCGACGTGGCGATAGGCTCCTCCGTAGAACACCCTAGCAACAGACTCGCAGCCGCAAGAGAAACCAGAGCGCGGAATAGGCGGCGAATAGAGACATAGGATGGAAGATTGATAAGCTGCTGACTCGGAAGTGACATGAGCGCGATCCTCAAGAGTGAACGCTTATTCTGGCCAGCATCGCCCGCAATGTAAAGCGGCGCCAGTCTCGGAATAGGCATACTATTTCAGCGCAAAGCAGTTTAGAATTGACCCTTCGACAGAACAAGAACTAGACCTAGAACAAGAGTCCGAAAGATAAGAATTTAAATGGGTATGGGATATGAATGCGAAGAACTCGATTAAGCTAGTCGAAGTAGAGAAGGCCGGAAAAGTCATTGAAGTAGCGATCGATAAGAAGTGCTCCAAATGCAAGAAATCTATCTGCTGCAATTCGATCAACCAGAAGATCCCCACCCCGAAAACGAAAGAAGATTTTGACCACCTGCTCTGGCAGGTATCTCATGAGGGCATCAATATATTCAAGGATGCCGATGGCTGGTTTCTGCATATAGAGACCAACTGCAGCCACCTGTTGCCCCACGGCGTGTGTGGAATCTACGAGCAGCGGCCCTGGGTCTGCCGCGAGTACGACAACGACTTCTGCGAGTTCGACGAGTCTATCAAAGAGGCGAGCGAACTGTTCTTCTCGACCCACAAGAAGCTTGAGAAATACTGCAAGAAGCGATTCAAGAAATGGGGCAAACGTTTCGAGATTTATGAGAGCTAAACTACAGAGCCTTACAAGCCCCGCGCGAGCAGCCCTGCTCGCGGCAGCCCTGTGTTACCCCGCATCAGCCCTCGCCCAAGAGATCGACTTCCAAAACCACATCGACGCTAGCGCCGAGGCCTTGATCCTGCTCAACGTGAAGGCCAGCGACTGCCTGAACGCGCTGGATGCCGGCGAGGATGCCGCGGCTCTCTGCGACGATTTCATGGCTGCCATCGATGGCGAGCTTCTGGCTGCGTATCTGGAACACTGCCGAACACTCAAAACTTGGAGAGACAGCTTCGTCGATCAATCCGTCGAGCAGGATGTGCCGTCCGATGGAGTTAGCGATGAAGAGATGCTTAGGCGACTCGTCGCTATCGAGTATTCTTGCGGCGAGAATAGCCTGCTGCAACGCACAGAATTCGTAGCGGCCGCATTCGACAGAGTACAGAGCCAAACAGGGCTGGGCACCGCAGCAATTGGAGCGAGTGCCGCATCTCTACGCCGGCAGTTATCGGAGAGTCGGTTCAATGCCCTGGAGCGAGTCGAACGAGAACGCCTGCAAGACGCCATTCAGAGTCAGCAGAGGCGCAGCCAGCGGGAATCGGAACGGCAGTTTATAGACCTCGAGAACGAATTGCTGCGGCAGCAGATCGACAACGCGAATCGACCCCAGAACTAATAATCAGAGTTAGTAGAGTACGAGGAAGTCGCCATTCGGCAGCTGCGCCGCAGCGGGGAAGCTGAACTGCGGCATCTCGATCTCGCGCTCGAATCCTGTTTCCAACTCAACACCGCTCTCATCGAATAAGCGCATATTCAAGCGCCCGCCCCGTGGGTGGCTGATAGCCTCGCCCCAGACCACGAGTCGCTCGCCTGCCGCATTGATGGCGATGGCTGGATTCTTCTGCCGCGTCTCGATAAAGGGCTCTCCCACCGGCCTCGCCTGCTCGCCCTCTTGTAATTTCAATTGCACAATGCGGCCCTCAGTCTCGAATACCAACCACTGCTCGGCTGAGGCATCGGCGGTAATATCGTTGGTGCTCAGCGGACAGGCGGAGAGCTCCCATTCCTGCAGCGGCGACAGGCTGGCGTACTGCCCCGCCTGAATCGTCTCGTCCGCGAATTGCAGGCTTAGCGCCTGCATATGGCGACCCACTCCGTCGATGGCCGAGCGGTAGGCGACCGCTAGCGAGTTCTCATCTTCGAAGTCCGTGGCAAGCGAACAGCAGGCACAGGCTCCTAGCGCGGTATCGCCCATCTGCATCTCGCTGGAGAAACTGGCGCCGGAATCGGTAGAAAGCCGACCATAAACGGTGCGCTCATACTCTCGGCTCAGATCCCCGGCGCCCCAGACTACGGCGACCGCTGAACCCAGTGCCGCCACATCGGCCCCGGCATCGAGACCCTCGCCAAACTCTTCGACCACGGGGCGCTGCGCTTCAAACATCGATCGCTGCGTATCCGATCGCGTATAGAAGTACTGGGCGTCGCGCGGCAGATACCAGATCGCGTGGATGCGGCCATCGCCTCCCACCGCCATCGATGCTCGGGCGATAGAGAAGGTGCGAATATCGAAGGCCTCGCTTGATACCTTGACGGGAACCCCGAAGCGCTGCTGGTCTTGCTGATACTGTCGGTAGTAGAGATTGCCTTCGCGCGCGCTGGGTGAAGAGATGCGTTTTTTAAAATAGAGCAAATGCACGTTGCCATCGTCGTCGACACTCAGCCGCGGCTGTACGCCGCCATCCGGCGTCGCTTGAATGTGTAGCTCCGCCGTGGCCGCGGTGCTCACTAGTGCGAGTACAGAAAGCAGTACGGCGGAAAAGAATCGGGCTGCCTGGAATCTGATAGAGCGTGTGGCGAATCGGTTCATATCTCGGTAATCCAAGGGCTTAGGGGCCATAATCGGGCCTCGAAAGTAGAATAACGGCGCAAATTAGTGCAGACTTTGCTTCCTGCCGGTTAGCGCAATAGGAACTGGCATCATAACAGCAATTTCCGGCGATATTGAATGCCGAGCGCTTGCACAGCGCGGACTGCTCACAACGCAAAGCGCCCTGGCGCAGGATGAACACATGCAGAAACTGGCGAGAACCTCGACGTACGCGACCTTACTAATTCTACTTAGCGGTTTACTCGCCGCCTGTTCCGCGCCGGAAGAAACCGCGGCAGACGCCAGTAGCGACGCCCCCGCCTACAACACACATCTGGACGTGCAACAGATCATGGCACTGGTATTGGAGCCTGCATCGGACATCCTCTGGGATTCCGGGGGCTGGGTACTCGATGCCGCTGGCTACGAGGAGCTCTACCCCACTACCGACGAAGGCTGGGACTATGTGCGCGCACAGGCGGCCATCGTCGTGGAATCCGGCAATATGCTCGCGTTGCCGGGCAGAGCCGAGGATAACGACGCCTGGATGATCTACGCCGAAGGGCTAAGCTCGGCAGGCGTGTTAGCGATGGAGGCGGCCGCCGCCCAGAACGAGGAAGACTTCTTTCAGGCCGGCGCGCAGCTCTACAGCGTGTGCACCGCCTGTCATCAGGCCTACAACCCCGACATTAACAACCGCTTCGACAACGAAGACTAACAGCCTATGAAAACCTCGATGCTGCCTGGCATCCGCGCGCTGGGCTCTCTCAGCCTGCTACTGGCAATGGCACTGCTGCCACTGACCGCCTTCGGCCATACCATCGAGGGTGGCGATGCCAGTTTCGTCGAGGCGATCGACGGCCCCGCCATAGGGCCCTTCATCTACCTCGGCGCCAAACACATGGTCACCGGCTACGATCACCTGCTGTTTCTGCTCGGCGTCATCTTCTTCCTCTACCGCCCGAAGCATGTCGTGCAATACGTTACCCTGTTCGCCATCGGTCACAGCATAACGCTGCTACTGGGGGTTCTCGCCAATCTGCAGGTCAACGCCTATTTCATCGATGCCATCATCGGACTGTCTATTGTCTATAAGGCCTTCGAGAACATCGACGGCTTCAAGCGCGTGCTCGGCTTCGAGCCCAATACCAAGATCGCCGTCTTCGTGTTCGGCCTGTTCCACGGGCTGGGACTCGCCACCAAGCTGCAGGAGTTTGACCTGTCCGAGAACGGCTTGGTGATCAATATAATAAGTTTCAATATAGGCGTAGAGATTGGACAGATTCTGGCGCTCTCCGCTGTGTTCCTGCTGCTGAGCGTTTGGCGAACCCGTTCCAGTTTCCTGCGCCATTCCTTCGTTACCAACACGGCGCTAATGACGGGCGGCTTCCTGCTAGCCGGCTATCAGTTCAGCGCGTTCATGCTGCAGCCGCCGTACTAATCCCGATCTGTAGATCATTCTAGACTTTAGCAATGGAGACCATTCGTGGCCGAGATAGATAGCAACACGCCGCCCTCATCGAAGAACATACTCATCGCCAGCGCCGTATCGCTGCTTGTTGCGCTGGTCGTGTTATTCAGCTTTATCCTACCCGCCGAGTTCGGCTCGGACCCGCTAGGCACCGGCGATCTGTTCGGCCTCAATGCGCTCGCGTTGGACGAGAATCCCTTCGAGGAACAGCTCGCGGTGCACAAGAGCGACTACGTCGAGTTTGTGCTGGGCCCCTTCGAGTCGGTCGAGTACAAGTATCTTCTCGACATGGATGCCTCCATGCTCTTTAGCTGGGTAGCCGACGGCGAGCTCTACTACGACATGCACGCAGAACCCGCGGGCCTGGGCGAGGAGTATGCCGAGAGCTTCGAACAGGGAACCGGCGACAGCCGCATGGGTTCATTCCACGCACCCTTCACTGGCATCCATGGCTGGTTCTGGGAGAACCGCGGCGCGCAGACCATCACGCTGCGCTTGTATTCCGCCGGCTTCTACATCAACTCGACCGTGTTCCGCGACGGCGGCAGCTACGAGCGAGAATTGACCGCGGTGACGGAATAGCATCATTCTCGCCAGCTACTCGCTAAATCTCAGACAAAAAAAAGCCCGCTAGAAGCGGGCTTTTTTAGTCTGGGCCTCGGTCTATTGACCTGGCTCAGTCTGATCGGAACCGTCACGCGGTGCACCCGTACCGGATGAACCCATGAACAGCTTGCGTCCATCAGGGAAAGTGATGTCACGGCCGTTCGCACGACAGGTTGGCTCGCACAGTCTGTCTTTAGACTGGTAACCGGTAACTACGATGTCAGTGCCGAGCACGAGAGAATTTCTGTTGATGCCGCGACGCAGAAGCGTGTTTGGCGTGCCACCCTCAACCATCCAAGGACCCGGATCGCGAGTCGCCTCAGGATCGTTGTTATCCAAGTGGATCCAAGTATGTGGGTTAATCCACTCGACGCGAGTGATCGGGCCACCCAAACGAACTGGAAGGTTCGCATCGAATTCAGCAGAGAAAGCGTGGTGTGCAACCGCTGCAGGCTGCTTGATTGCAACAACACCGATTGCAGTAACAGCAGCTAATGCTAGTAATTTGATTTTCATACAATTTTCCCCATTTATAACTTTAAATGCTTGAGCGTTCTGCGATTCTGGCCCCGAAGCTATCGGGCTATTACCGCACTCAATACACCAAAAATACCAATTAAAGCGGTCAGATACCGCATTCTAACCAAGGGCTCTGGGTATTTCCAAGCGGAATGCGCCAAAACGAGCCCTTTTGTGATTCAAATCGAGGCTAGAAGCCTAATTCTGACTCCCGACCCTTACGGTATCGGCCGTACATCATCTCTTCTACAAACTCTACGCACTTAAACTGTGGCAGCTCGTAGCCTTCTTCAAGGCGACGGTAGATGGGCATCTTGATGGTCCAGGGCTCTTCGAAGATCTCGGGATCTTCCATCGTTGCCGTGTACTCGATGACGTTCTCGCTGACCAAGTCATAGCGCTCGGTCACCTTGAGCTGGTAAGTGTGATAGTTACCTGCGCGGTCGAACCAGGTGCGGTCATCCTGACCCGTGACCTCGACTACCCAGGTGTCGCCGTCCCAGTATCCGTAGGACTGACCCATCCAGGAATCCAGTGGCGCAGGGCCCGGATCCTCGAGGAATACGTTACGTACTGCACCAGCGAAAGAATAGGCGATAAAGAACGCGCTCTCACTCTGGAAAATCTGGAAAGGATGCGGAATATACGTAGCTCTGGGCACGCCCGGCATATAGCACTTCACTTCCGGGTCTCGTTCCTGCCAGTTCGCCGCATTCTCGTCTCGGCGTGCAAGCGCCTCTGGCTTGTAGGGGATCTGCCCGCCCTCGACTACGCCGAAGCTGGCTGGAACCGCGCCTACTGCGCCCATCGCGACCACTTCTGGCGCGGGAACAGGTACGAAGTCCCCCGCCACGAGTTGGTACGCAGCCTTTGGTGGTGCCGGCTCGAGATTGTCGTTGGCATTCATCAACACCTGCCAGATTCCATTGAAATCGGGCTTTCCGCTTGGCGTACGTGGAATATCGTCTGTTGGAGCGGGTGCAGTCTGCGCGACCTGAGAGGTTTGCGTGTTACCAGTATCTGCAGGTGAGCAACCTACTACGAGCCCTGCAATTGCTAGGAGCAGCCATTGAATCTTCATAATTCTACCTTATTTGCTTTAATTAGAATTTCTCTCCCAAAGGAGCAGAGATATAAGCATTTGGGTTGGGGTGTGTCAAGCCAAACGCGGCGAATCATCTAGGCTTGCGGGATGTACGGGGGTCTTGGCAGGCTCGCCGCGACGCAGCGCAAATTGGCGCGGCGAGCCGGCCAAAAACCGCGCCAGATGCAAGCTATTTCTTGCCCAGCGTCGTCAGGCCGTGTCTTCTCACCACCGGCACGAAGATGAACAGGCAGACCAGGCTTAGCAACGCCGCCGCGAAGAACGACACGCCGGGGAAATAGAACTGCGCCTCGGCGTGCGTGAAGGCGGCAAAGAGTTGGGTCATCAATAACGGGCCAATGATAGATGTTATGCTGTTAAGACTGCTTAGGGCGCCCTGCAGTTCCCCCTGGGCGTTTGCCGGTATCTCGCGCGTCATGATGGCCTGGAATGCCGGCGTGACGAAACCGGAAAGCGCGGCAACCGCCAGCCAGGGATACATCTGCCAGCCCTGACTGGAGAAGGCATAACCGCTAAAGCCCACTATGATGGCGACCATGCCGAGGATGCCGGCGCGGTAAGCTCCGAAGGTTGGTATCGCCCAGCGTATCAGCCCCGCCTGCACGATGATCATGAACACCCCCGCGAAACCCAGCGACAAACCAATCTGGCTCTCCGACCAGCTAAACTTCTCGATCGTGTAATAGGTCCATGTGCTGGGCAGCGACATATGTCCGATCAGGTAGAGGAAATAGGCGAATGCGAGGCCGAGTATCACGGGGTATTTGCGCAGCTGTAGCACCGCGCCGACGGGATTGGCCCGGCGCAGCTCGAAGGGTCTTCGGTTCTCTACGCCAAGAGACTCGCCCAGCATGAAGTAGCCGTAGATCAGGTTTACTAGCGCGAGCCCTGCCGCGGAATAGAAGGGAATGCGCGCGCCGTATTCGCCGAGCAGGCCGCCGATGACCGGGCCGAGTATAAAGCCGCCGCCGAATGCCGCGCCGATCATACCGAAACGCTGGGCACGATCCTCCTGCGGCGTGATGTCGGTGACATAGGCGTAGGCCAGCGAGAAGGACGAGCTGGCGACGCCGGCGATGATCCGCGCTGCGAATAGCCACACGAGGGTGGGCGCGGCAGCCATAAGCAGGTAGTCGGCACCCAGCGCGGCTAGCGTATAGAGCAGTATCGGTCGGCGCCCGAACTTGTCACCGAGGTTACCTAGGGCACCTCTGAACAACTCTATGGTAGCTCTGGCCTCTCGTCTGTGTCGAGATCGAGGCGCCTTCT